>Ga0233377_1000716_pt1 | contig 13849 bp, 10 predicted proteins | sample ElkDunMinimDraft_6_FD_191540 | JGI IMG/M metagenome (GOLD analysis project Ga0233377, IMG submission 191540) | Fecal eukaryotic communites from dung pellets of Tule Elk in California, USA - Elk Dung E36 | ecosystem: Host-associated > Mammals > Digestive system > Large intestine > Fecal | place...
CTCCAACCAAATCCCCGGAGTCCCCGCTCATGTGAGGGGTTGCCCCGACCCGAGCATACTGCACATGCAAAACGCGGGCCAACGTCGGCCTCAGATGCCGATCAAGTCCGGTTAGGGATGTTTATCGCGGGTAGAAGATGGAAGTTCTTGGCCCGTAACGGATATCGGCGCAGAAGAGGCCGGCAATGGGCTGATTGCGATGGCGCCGTGCAATTGCTTAAGGCTGGGCAGCCATGCCCATCGATCCGTATCCAAGAAGGGAAGGGGCATCTCATGAGGTGTCTCCTGGAGTTCACCTTTTAGAGTTCATCGAGCAGCTCCAGGAGATTCTGCGCAACTCGATCACGCATCGCCTCGCCTGAACATTCATACAATTGCGCCAACTGAGTTATCGCAATCTTGACGTCGCTCGGCTGGCTCGGGCGCCCTCTCGTGTGTGTGAACGGTCCATCGGTCTCAGTTAGCAATCGCCCCAGGGGAAGAGTAGCAACCAAAGCCCTGCGCTTGGGATTTTCGAGCATCTCGCCATTTATCGAGAAATAGCATCCAAGATCGATCGCACGCCTAGCTTCCGCACTAGAGCCAGTGAACCAATGTAGAACGACACGGCCGTGCGTCGGTGGTAGATGCTGTTCAATGGTATCGAGTACCGCCTTGGTAGCACGAACGCTGTGCACGCTGATGACTTTATTTCTCGCAGTAGCGCAGAGCCGAATGATCCGTTCGAACACCGCTTTTTGCTGCTCCAGCGAGCGGTAGTAGCGTGGGCCGGCGTCGAGGCCGATCTCGCCTACATAACGGGTTCGGGGTAACAGTGCCTCGAAGAGCGTGAGTTCCTGCGCGTGCTGGGCGATCAGCTGCGGGTGCAGGCCAAGTGCCGCCCGCACGTACCGGGTGGGCGCCGCGAGCGCTTCGTTGTGAGCCCAGGCGCGCGGCGTGGTCGTGACTGCCAGCGTAAAAACTTCTTGCACCTCACAGCGCCGGATCTCCGCCGCAAGGTCAGGATAGAGATCCAGGTGGCAATGGAAGTCGACGAGTGGCGCGCTAGCCATCAGCCATTCTACGCCGGTTCGGCGCGAACCCCGCGCAAAAGGCGTCCCAACTCCTCCAAGCCGCGGCGATAGACATCGGCTAAGGCGGCATGTCGATCCGGGTGGTCGAACAGTGGTCCTGGCTTGTGAATCAGCGTTTGCGCTAAGGCGGGGCGTGCGGCCAAGCGGCGGATTGCCAGCTGAGACGAGCGGATCTGCTGACCAATCGCCTCAGTGCTGTCGAGCGGGGCAGCGCGCAGATCCGACACTCGGTAGGGCGTTGAGTCGGCGCCGCGGAGCGCCGCGCGACGGATGAGGCAGGGGAGGCAATAGCCGCAGTGGCCCTGGGGCTGCTTCTTCCAACGTCCCTTGGCGGGCGACGAGCACGAGAGCGATTCAGGCGCTAGGCGCCGCAACAGACGGCGATTGCTGCAATTGGACACCATCTCGCCTTTGGTCGCGGCCCAATAGGGATTTTCGAGGCGGCCGGGAATACCGAGTGCGTGAAGCAGCTCGTTCCAGCGAGTCAGATAGAACGGATGGGTGGTGCGCGTGCTCAGGGCCCCGAGACGCAGTGGATCCAGCGGCACGTTGAGTGCAATCAACCCGTTCTCGGGGACCTTCAATACAAAGTCCCGACCGAGCCCGGTTCCGGAAGCCGCGGCCAGTGAGAAGAACAGGAACGACCGACCGCGAGTGGTCTCCTCGGATTGCACGCCTTCAACGAGGCTGCTTTCGAAGTTCATCCAGACTCGGATGCGTTCAAATGTTGCAGAGGGGTAGGCGGTTCTCAGACCGCCAAAGCACTGGTCCTGCGACTTGCTCACAGCGCCTTCGCCGGCGTGACTCACTAGCAACGGCGACCCGCCGGCCTCTAGCGTGTCGATGGCGCCAATCAGGCTGTCCAAGCCGCCGGAAAACAGGCTGACACCGTCGAATGGAATGGGCAGCAGACTGGGCGGGGCCGCGGTAACGAGCGTGGCGAACCCCTTGGGTCGCTTGCGGAACCCGATGGACCATCGGTCGCCCGTCAGAAACTGCAGTGCCCGTACCAAGATCTGGGTGGCGTTGGACCACAGCTGCGGGTCGCTAACCGGGACCACAAGCCGAATCTCCCGTGTCCAGCCATCCTGCGCTTCGCTTCCGCGGGAGATGCGCGTGTCGGCGGCATGGACGTGGGCGGCGACGATGAGCAGGTCGACCCCGATCTCGTTGGGCGTCAGGCCAAGCTCGCGCAGGTCCTTGAGCGCCCGACCGATGCCGTGCCCCAGGTGTGCGTTCTGAATGAGCGGGAGGATGGTTTCTAACTCATCTCGGGCCTTGGCGATGCGCACCTTATCGGTCGCGTCGAATCGACCCACCACCAAATGCCGGCTCATGCCTCTGCCTCCGCATCACCCAATGCTCGCAGGACCTCAAACGCAGCCTGGTACATGTCGGTCACGAACGTCATCACCTGCGAATGCCTCAGTGCTTGGATGCGCACAGCAGAGGCATGCAACGCATCGCTCACGCCGCGCTGGATGAATTCACGCAGTTGCGTCTGGACGCGTTCCGCCGCCTGAGACGAGGCAGGCACCGTGACGAGCTTATTGCCGATGTCGTTGTAGAGCCGCGCCTCAATGGCATGGGTGGCATACAACTCAAAAACGGTCTCGATCTGCCCGGCGGTGAGTTGATCGATGTCAGTGATCCCCGCGTCGGCCAGGTCGGCAATGGTCTCCGCGAACGCCTCACGCGCAATGCCCTCATCGATCGTTCCGCCTTCCGGACAGATGTAGTCCGCCAGCCCGGAGAAGATCTCCTCGATCGGACGTCCGGCCAAGCTCTCCAGGTTCAAGGTGCGCAACGCCGCTCGCGCGCCGTCAACGTGAACTGCGTTGAGGAAGTTGATCAGCCCGGCACCAACGCCGCGCGACGGCCCCATGCGCTGCGCCGCCTGACGTGCCCCTCCGGCGGTACCGGACACGTAGCCGGAGACGGCGCGGCCCATGCTGCGGCGATCCGCCCCCCCGGAGCTGGCGAACCGGGTCAAGTTCGAGCGCGGCACGCGGAACCGATCAGCGTCTCCGGGTTTCGGTACCGGCCGCGGCGGGGGAGCTGGAGGCACTGCAGGTGCCGGTGCCCCCGGCGGCATCGGCGCAGGACTGGGCACGCCGGGTGCCAGGCCCGCTCCGGTGCCGTCCGGCAGCCACGAGGGAATGAGCGGCGAGCGCCCCGGGCTGCCACCGAATGGCGTCGACGTGCCCATCAGCGCCCACCTTGCGTACGGAGGGCGGCCGCTGCCGTGGTCTTGAGCACCGTCCCGGCCGAACCGGACCAGGTCGACAGCAACTGCTGATAGCGCCTGACTTCGTTCGTGTCTTTGATCACGGCATTCCAACCGGTGGCGGGCCAACTGCCGCAGCGATCACTCGGCAAGGATTCAAGGAAGTCGAGGAGCGCCGCCTGTAGCGTCGGCTGCGTGCGCACCAACGCCGCCAGTCCGTCGACACCCGCGAGGGCAGACTGAAAGGCATCGGCACCGATGATCCGGCCGCGCAACACCTCGAAGAGGCGGTGCGCTTCTGGCGGGGCCAGCTGCCCGAGATCTCCTTCGAGTCCGCGCACCGCCAGTTTGGGACCCATCAACTTCTCAGCGACCACCGCCAAGTGGCCGAGCACCGAGGTTGCTCCGAAATAGTCCTTGCGGTCCTTGGAGACGAAGAGGTACGGGCGCAGGTCGAGCGCTGCGAGTGGAGGACTCAGGCGCGCCCACGCGCGAATCACCTCCGACGCGCGCCACTCCACGAGGTTCGCGGATTCTGCGCCCGGGGCTGGGACCGCTAATGCGGTCGCGTCGGCCTTCTTCGCCTTCCCCGACGTGGTCTTCGCGGGGGCGGCGGGCGCGGCCTCGGTTTCGAGCGCGGTCAAGTCCTCGCATCGGCCCTGCGGATCGCGCGCCGCGGCCATCGCGACTTGGTCGAACAACCTCGACATGAAGCGTTCGGCCAACATCAGTTTGGCCAGGACCGGTCGTTGGATTTCGTTGCCGAAGCCGCGGGCGGCTGCGGTGCGCTGGCGCAACAGCAGCGAGTTGACGAAGCGTTTAATCTGGCGGGGGTTGCCCTGCGTGCCGCTGGCCAACAGCGGCCCGATCTGATCACTCAGCGTCAGCGCGCCTTGCACATCATTGAAGCGATCACCGAACGCGTCCTTGACCATCTCGGCACCGAGGCCATCGTTCTGCCAGGGACGTTGCAGCAGGCCGCGAGCGGTGCCGATCAACCGCTTATAGGCCGCGTCCTCTTCGCCCACCTCCGCACCGATCAACAACAGCGTGACGTAGATCCGCGTCTCGGTCTCGCCGAGCGCAGGAATTCGGAACGGGACCTGGATCAGCTTTTCGAGGTAGTTGCGCGCGTAGTCGCGGGGCCCAGTCGTGTCGGGCAGCTCCGGGAAGTGCTTGCGCACGGAGTACTCGATCATCGCCTCGTCGGCCGCGACGACGAACGCGGTACGCTTGGTGAATACGAACAGTCGAATGGCTTCCAGTGTTTCGATGGCAGTATCGGGCAGGCAGCGATCCAAGTCGTCGACCAGCACGATCAGTTGCTCGATGCCCGCCTTGTCCAGCAACTCGTCGAAAGCCTTGCGGAACTCCTGAATCTCTTCGGGGACGTTCTTGGGTTCGGCCGGCTTGAGCAGTCCGCTCACGCCGTCGATGCTCTTGTCGTAGTTCTCGCGGGTTGCCAGACGTCCGGGATCGGCGGCCATATCCTTCAGGCGATCGACCACGGCCCCGACTTGATCGGGCGTGGGAATTCCGGTGAACGCGGTGAACGCCAGGCCGCCGGCCGTCCGGGCGAGTTTCAACCAGTTGATGCGCTTGAAGACGTTCTTGACGGCATCGCCGGCCTTCTTCAGCGCCGGGCGCTGTTCGATCAAGCCAGTGACGATGCCCTCCAGCAGCGCGATCTTGGCGTCCTCGAAACCCTGGAAGCGCCAGCCGTTGAACTTGAGGCACAACACCTTGTCGTCGCCGCTCAAGGTGGCGTCGATCATCTCTAGGATGCTCGACTTGCCGGCGCCCCAGTCGCCGTGCACGCCGATCGTGACCGGGTGTTCCGGCCGCTCCCGAAGCAGCGCGGCGATGGTCTTGGCGATCGCCTCGTTGTTGAGGAGATCAACCTGGGTCTCGTTATCCGCGAGGATCACTTCACCTTCCCCCGAAAGCCTCGTTCATGTGAGCTAGATCATAGAGCCGAACCAGCGCTCCGCAATATCAAAACTGTCCGGCCTCGTGGATGTCCTCGGGGGCGAACAGTTCCGCCGTGCGCAAGGTGGCGGCGGCGCCCGTCGGGTCAGCGGTGTACAGGACCACCACCAAGTCCTTGGTGGCCCGCGAACAACAGACGTACAGGAGCCGGCGGGTCCGCTCGAAGACGCTCTCCTTGCCTTGCGCACGGTTGTCGAGGTCTGCCCGCGAAGGCGGCCGGAGCCCCAGCAGCTTCTCGTAGGAGAACTGGCGGTGTTGGCTTTCATCGTCGTCGATGAGCACGATCACCCGGCCAAATTCGGCGCCCTTTACACCCTGATGGGTGGCATAGCGCGAGATCTGCGCTTGGTAACGGTAGTACCCCACTGCCTGCGATGCAGGGCAGGCGAAGTACCGCCGCATCACGCTCGCCTCACGGGCCCGCGCATGCGCCGCTGTGTCGGCGGCGTCCGCCGGCGGGGCGGCTTCATCGGCCTGTGGCGGCGCATCGATGTACGCGGCAAGGCGATCGTCGAGAGACAGCAGCGAGTGCGCGGCGGCGAACCGCAGCGCGTCCAGAACCGTTGCTGTGGAGGCCTCGGCCAGCATCTCGGTCAGTGTCTCGGTGGCCTGCTTGAGCCGGGCGAAGACGGCACGCGGATCGGCCTCGCCGCGCATCGCAGCCGCGGACAGCGCCGGTGAGTGATTGCGGAGGGTGGCAATAACGTCGAACGCGCGTCCGGCTGCGCTCGCTTCGGCAAGCGGCAGGAGAACTTCGCGAAACGGGTGCAGCGGCCAGGCAGTGGCGTCGCGAAACCCCTCGCTCAATGTAATCGGGGCATCGTCCACGAACGCCGCATGCAGTTCGGCGAAACCAAGGCGATTGGCAGCCATGCGATGCTCGATCACGAGGATGCGAACGTCGCTTTCCACGCCATCGTCCTGCCAGGCCGGGTCCCCGTCGGTGTCCGCGAGCCATCGCCGTACGTCGTTCAGATTTGCCTGGCGATGTTGATCGGTCGGGAGCACGAACATCCGGGCCGTGCCCGGAACCGCGCGCAGCGCGTCACCGTCGCGTTCGTGGCGTCCCCCGACTTGCTCGAGGCCGTCTGCCGGGGCGCGAATGCGGTTGATTACATCGAGTACTTTTCCCGGGCAACGGAAGTTTTGCGGCTTGGTAATCTCCCGCCACGCCGGCTCTGCCGGGATGTTACCGACGCCGGTGGCGTAGATCTTCTGCATCGGGTCGCCGAAGAAGCCGAGCGTGAACCGGCCCGGATGTGTGATGGCCACGGTGCGCAAGGCCTCTACGACATTGGGAAATGTGTCCTGGCTCTCGTCGACGAAGAAGAATGGGTGCTTGCGGACCAGCAGCCCCTGCAACAGCGGGAAGCGCTGAATCAGCGCCGGCCCCATCTTGATGATGTCATCGTGACCGAGAACGCCTCGCCGATAGTTACTGCCGGTGCCGTAAGTGAACTGCCGCACCTCGTCCATCCGTGGAATGTCCTGCTCCAACCGGTCGATGACCTGGGCATTACGTTCGCGTGTGCGCGCTTGGACTCGGACGCCGAAGTTGTCGCGCTCTTCGCGCAGATCGTCCAAGCGAGCTCGCATGTGGTCGATGACCCACGCCGCGATGTTGGTCTGGAAGGGCTTGATCAAGTCCCATAGGAAGCTGTGGATGGTCGAGACGTGGTAGAGGGGCAGATTGCCCACATCACGCAAGATCTCCGCGACCGCCACCTCGGTGTAGGTGATACAGGCAACCTGCTGTCCGTTCGCGCGCAGGGTTGCGCCGTGCCGGACGGCAATGAAATCCAGGGCCTTCACCAATGATGTGGTCTTGCCGGAGCCCGCACCAGCCAGCATCACGAAGCTGGGGCGGTCTGCCGCCGCTAGGACTTCCTTCAAGGTCGTGTCCGCGGGCGTGTCCGGGTTTTGGATGCGCCGAGTCATGCCGCCTCAACTCCGGACCCTTCGACTCCTTCCGGCTCCGCCACCACGGCTTCCACTCGCCCGTTGAGCCATCGGAGGCCGTCGGCGATGTAAGTGGGGACCTGCCAAGGCCCCTCGGCCATCATCAGGGCCAACGCAAAATCGGTCTTGCGAAAGCCGCTGGCGCGAATCCGCTTGTGCAGCTTGGTCGTGATTTCGTCGACAGTCTGCGCTGCTCGGCGCACAACCTTCAGGCCTAGTGGCTTTTGCGCCTCCTGCTGGCACCAATCCAGGTTCTCGAACGCGAAGGCTTCCTCGAACGTGCGTCCAGCGATGCGCCGATGTCCGCCCGCCCAGGCCACCGTGAGCTCGGTCTGGTAGGCCACGCGCACGGAAGCCGGTTCGGTCGCGGTCGGCAGGGGGCACTTTTGTGCGTCACTGGCGGCCAGCAGCTCCGCGATCGTGGTGAGGCCGGGCAACCACTGCCGCAGCGTCTGATTGGAGGTTACCGCGCCAGTCCCGTCGGCCATGCACGCCTCGCCGGCATTGTCTTCGTCCCCGTCACCCTCGTCAGCGTCATCCGGTGGTTGCGGTGCGGCGGCCGGCACAACGCTGTCGAGATCGGTGATGACCAATGTGTGCAATCCTAGGAAGTGGATCAAACTGCGGAACCGGTGCGCGAACGCCCCGCCGAGTTCCAGGATGCACAGGTACTTGGACTGCAACTCCGGGGCAACACGATCGATCATCAACGGCAGGAGCAGGCGCTCGACACTGCCTTCCACTAGGACCGCGGCATCGGCAAAAAAGAGATCGCAATGGGTCAGGCGCATGTAGCGCAGAAGAAAGTCGCGGCTGGCGGCTTCATCCTCGTAGAAGCGGGACAGACTCAGCACGGTCGAGTAATGGCCGTCGGTCATGCGACGGAAATACCGAATCGGCTTGAAATTGCTCTCGTAGATGATGTGCGGCGAGTGCGTGGTGACGATGATCTGCGTGGTCAGGTCGGCTTCGGGCAGGATCTTGCGAATCTTCTTGATGAACACCTGCTGGAGCTGAGCGTGCAGGTGTGCCTCGGGTTCTTCGATAAGGAGCAGGTGGACCGGGGGGCGCGGCTCTTCCTCGTCGGCCCAGCGCTGATGCTGATCCAGAATCTCGATGATCATGTAGATCAGGTTCTTGAACCCGAGGCCGTTGTACTTGTCAGGCAGCGTCTTGGCGTTCTCGCCAAGAGCAGCGTCGCCCGGATCGCGCAGGGTGTAATGCACCGCTGTGCTGCGGCTGAGGATGCTCTCAGGATCAAACGCGGAGCGGATGACCAGGTTCGGGTCCGCGAAGCCGGGGTAGCCAAGCTCATTGAGGCTGGCCAAGGTGCCACCAAACACCAGCTCCAGGTGCTCGTTGAGCTCCTTCTCGGAACGGGCCAACGCCGCCACCGCGCGGAAGTCGTCGCCGTACTTGGCTAGGTTTCGCTCGTAGAACCGGCTCAGCCGCCGCGACAGGTTTTCCGCCTGCGCCTTAGGCTCATCTGATAGGTGCCGTTGCGCGCCGATGAGGTCGACCCGAATCAAGTTCTTGATGATGGTCGCGCCCGCCTCGCTGGCGTCACCAAGCTCCATGGGGGTGTAGCCAGGCAGCTGACGATGATCTGCATCGAACTGCTGGGGATCGAGTACGTAGTAGTGAATCTTGTATTCGTCGCCGAGCTTGCGCTCGAGGTAGGCATGGAGGGACCTCGGCCACGGGTGGTAGGCCGCTTCGTCCCGCGTCGCATGCTCGGCCGCCTTGGCATGCGCTTGCCGGTAGTTGGCGAGCAGCTCGGCTTGATTGCGGGGAGCGAACTCGAGGCGCACGCCGACGGGCGCATCCTGCCATTCCAAATTCGGCAGCAGGCGGATCACCCGGTGTAGGTCCTCCGGAGCCACCTTGAACCACAGGTCGAGGGTAATGGTCGGCAGGGGGGCATCGGCGTTGGCATCGGCGCCGATCGTGTCAAAGGCGTTCCAGCACTCGGCACTGAAGTCGTGCACCGCGAACCGGTCCTTGCGGGCGCCGCCCAAGAACGCCTCGAGGACCTGAGCGGCGGATGTCTTACCGCTGTTGTTGGCCCCGACGAAGATCGACGTCTCCGGATCAATCTCGATTCGCACATCCCGCAGACGGCGGTAGTTCCTTACGCAAACTGACTCCAGATGCATGCCGTGCCCCTGTGACGTGCGTCCTTGACGCTTGTATCTTACCGTTCCGACGCCGACGTCGGCGTCGGAGCCCGCTGGCATCGTTGCCCCGCTCAGCGCCCCCGGGCGAAGTGCTCGAACACAGCGAGCTCGACCGCTGTCCCCTGCGCATCGAACCATCCCAGCAGCTTCTTTAGCTCGGCGCGGCCGTCGGGGGCGAGCACCAGTTGATTGATCATCGCTCGCACGCCGAGCCGGTTGCGGTACTTGCGCCAAGTGGCGGCCGGGTTCCAGGACAGGCTGAACCCGTCAAAGCCGACGCTCATCGACGATTGCCCGAGCCCCGCGCCGGCCAAGGCGTCGTCTACCCCGCGGGCGATCTCGACCAGCGTGCGCTCGTAGTCGGAGATCGGGGCACCACTGGGGTTGTTGACGTGCTGCTGGTACAGCCCGAGCCAGTCGCGCACTGGCCGGAAGCGGTCGCGCAGCGCCACGGCACCGGCAATCAGAGCCGCAGGGCTGTCGACCTCACGGATGACTTGCAACGGTATCGGATCGAGGATCAGCCGCAGTGACATCAGCGATTCGTTGCGCGTCTCGCGCCGCTGCAGCTTGGTGCGGCCGGTACGCACCATGTCGAGTGTGCGATCTGCGGCGCTGGCATCAGGCAGGGCGACGCCGGCGATTTGGTAGAAGCGGCGCCGTGCCGGGTGCGGCGTATACGGCGTGTCGAACTTGACCGCACGCGCCAGCATGCCCGCGCCGCCCCACAGGATCTGTGACTCCAGCGGGTGCGAGCTGACCCCGTGCTCGCGATAGGCGGTCGTGTATTGCGCGTGCAGCTCGCGGAGCGGCTCGGTAAACGCCAGACGCTCGACAAACGCGTCGCGCACCGCCCCCAGTTCCGGATCCCGGGGCTGGAAGTCGTAGCCCCTCAGGGCCCCCTGACGGGTGGCGGGGGCAAAGACATGGCCGGCGCGCTGCCACGTGTCGACGTGAGCGGCCTCGACCAGGATCTGGTCGCGCAGGACCAGGTCGGTGAGCAGGTCGAACAGGCACTCCAGCGCGATGGCCGCCGCGGGCGTCGACGTCAATCGCGGGGCGCCATCAGCTGTGACTTGCAAGAGCTGACACTGATCGCGATCGAGCCCTTCCGTGAGCAGCTCCGCCACAATCTGCAGCGACCAATTGTCGGCAATAACCGCTTGTCCCATGCATCCATACCGGGCTGAGGTGTTTGGGTATCGTACTCACAATTGGCCCAACTTCTGCTGCTCAAAGAGCCAGGCTTTCGATCACTCCACGACGCTCGAACGAAGTTCCGCAGCGATTGATTAGACGGCTTTAGCGATCTTCAAGTAGGCGAGCGGCAGGATTCGCGGATGCGCCGCCGGCCTGGAAGTAGCCAATCACACTGGACGCCGACCGGTGCTCGGTCAGTTGCATGATCGCCGGCAGGGCAACACCCTGTCGGCTCGCCTCGGTCACGAACCCGGACCGCAGGCTGTGCCCGCCAAAATCCCCCTCCAGCCCGGCCAAGCGCGCCCGCCGCTGCACGATCTCACCCACGGCGGCCGGGGACAGGGCAGGGCCAACCCGCTGTTTCCACAGCCGCCGGAAGATCGCCCCCTCGGTGAGGCCTGAGGCCTCCAACCAGTCCTGGAGGGCGAGGGCAGCCCGATCGAGCACCGGTTTGTCAGGCGTCGAGGTGGCCGTAACCCCGGCCTGCTGGGTCTTGCTGTGCTCCAGCCGGTAGATATAGCCCGCCTCGCCAATCCGGCGCAGGTCGCGAAGGTCGGCGGCGGCGATCTCGCTGCGCCGGCGGCCGCCGCTGGCAAACCCGAAGCAGAGTAGGGCGCGGTCGCGCAGGCCTTCCAGGCTGCCGTCACAGGTGGCCAGCATAGCTTCCAGTTCTGCCAGGGTGATCGCGGTTTTCTTGCGCGGCCGTTCGCCGCGCTTGACCGCCGCCCGAGCGGCCCGGCTGAGCACGGTGCGGATCGCCGGCTGCTCGCAGGGATTCGCCACTTGCTTCAGTCGGTGCGCGGTGGATAGCACGGCGACGCGATGGCGCACTGTGGCCAAGGTCCACGGGCCGACCTTTGCCTTGAGGCCAGCGTCCACCAAGGCCTGGTCGACGGCTGGCGGCAGCTCCCATGTCAATACGCCGTCGGTCGAGCGGCGCTGCACATGGTCGACCACGAATTGCAGCACGGTGGCTTCGGGTACTGGCAACGCGAGCTCGATCCCGTAGCGCGCCGCATGCCAGCCGGCCCAGTAACGCAGCGCGCTGCTGTAGCTGCGGGTGGTGTTCTCGGCGGCCGCTTCGGCCAGCAGTTCGCGGACCGCATCGGCGGCTTGGCGGGCCAGCTGTTCCGGCAGAACCAGGCTGGCAGCAGTCGCGGCAAGCATGGGAATCGTGGAATTATCTTTCATACTATGTAATGTGTACTACGAAGCAAAGCTTATAACCGCGATAATCATCACTTATCACAAGTACGTCAACAGGCGGGTAGGGCGCCCACGTCGGAGAGGATCAATGGCTCGCGGTATCACTGAACAAGACGTCCACTCTGCAGCCGACGCGCTGGTCTGTGCCGGCGAACGCCCCACGGTAGAGCGGATCCGCGCGCATCTAGGCACTGGCTCGCCCAACACCGTGATCCGCTGGCTGGATACTTGGTGGGCGGCGCTCGGCACCAGGCTACGGGGCAGGGGCATCCAGATCGACCTGCCTCAAGCCCCTGGGGCGGTCGCCGAGCTTGCAGGCAAATTCTGGGCCTCCGCCTTGGAGCACGCCCGAGGGCTGGCCGAAGATGCGCTGACCCAAGAGAAGACGGCGCTGCAGGCCGATCGAGTGAGGTTGAATGAGGCACGCGAGGAGTTGCATCGGGAAGCTTCACGCACGCAGGAGCAGGTTACCGCCGCCCTCCAAGCTCGCGATCTGGCGGTCGCCCGCAGTGAAGAGCTGGAACGACTTGTCCGGCGTCTGGAGGGGCATCTCGAGGAATCAAAAACTCTCCTCGCTGCAGCTAACGGCCGCGCCAAGGCTGCAGAAGAGCGCCATCGAGGACTGGAACAGCGGCACCAGGACCTGCAGGAACGCAGCGAAACGGAGCGCAGGAACGCTGCATCGCATGTCCGGGCGACCGAGGACCGCGCCAGTGTCGAGGTTGACCGGGCCAGACAAGAAGCTCGGGATCTAAAGCGGCAGCTAGCCAAGGTTCTCAAGGAGCACGGTGCCGAGAAGGCTCAATTGCACAGCCATATCGACGAGGCAAGGCAGAAGGCGAATGACGCTCTACAGGAGGCCGCGGCGCAGCGGGCCCGAGCCGAGGCCCTGCACAATCAGCTCGCAAGCCTTCAAGATCTACCTGCCGCGCTCGAGACGGTGCTTCAGCAGGCTGCGCGGAGACAGAAAGCAGGCGGGGACTTGAAGCCTGGCGCGTCGGGGCGCCGAAAAGCAGGTTCAATGGGCAAGAAGCGATCCGGCCGCCCCCCCTCGACCGCTATGGACTGATTCCGCCAGTGGTTGACTAGGGGCATTGGGTCAGAGACACAGAGGCGAGCTGGCACAACCCACTTAAGGCCACGACTAGCGGGGCTCGAGGGCTGCCAAGCCTGTTCAGGGGCATGCACCACGCTGGAATCAGAGAACCAAAATCGTAGTTCGCTGGCCACGGTGTACACCGAGGACTGCGAAAATCCCAGAGGTGGACATGCATGTGTGCGTTAGAAGTCTTTGTGTACCCCCGAAAGTGGGTGGAATGTACACAGACAGTGCAGCCGCGGTACACCAAAGACTGCGGTGCCCAGAGAGCCGAGTGGGAGGTGTTAGTAGTATCTGCTTCGGCGGTATCGGCGTAGGGTTCTCCGCGCCGAGAACGAAACTGGCGTGGCGTGGCCGCGTCCAACAGGATCCCCTGTGACGAACGCACCCTCAAGAGTGCGCAAGGTCTTTCTCTGTACCCGCACAAGTGCGGACCAATGTCCGCTGTATCCCCTGAAGTGCGGGATTTGTACCCCAGATGTGCAGAGTCAGGCCCCACTGGAGTGCAGTGCCCACCTTGCTCTTGCGCTGAATGTGGTCGACCAGGAACTGGATCACCACGGCTTCACTGACTGGCAGTGCCAGTTCGACTAGGGTTCTCCGCGCCGAGAACGAAACTGGCGTGGCGTGGCCGCGTCCAACAGGATCCCCCTGTGACGAACGCACCCTCAAGAGTGCGCAAGGTCTTTCTCTGTACCCGCACAAGTGCGGACCAATGTCCGCTGTATCCCCTGAAGTGCGGGATTTGTACCCCAGATGTGCAGAGTCAGGGCCCACTGGAGTGCAGTGCCCAGGGGGTTGCGGTGGCGCCGGGCGGTGCCGGTCCGCCGGAATCGGGTTCTCGCCGCATGGGAACCGCAATTCCGGGAAACGACGCTGCTGAGGACGAACAGGGTGCATGGGAGGGATGGCGAGCGCT
>Ga0233377_1000719_pt1 | contig 13804 bp, 9 predicted proteins | sample ElkDunMinimDraft_6_FD_191540 | JGI IMG/M metagenome (GOLD analysis project Ga0233377, IMG submission 191540) | Fecal eukaryotic communites from dung pellets of Tule Elk in California, USA - Elk Dung E36 | ecosystem: Host-associated > Mammals > Digestive system > Large intestine > Fecal | place...
CGACGAGGTGCCCGAGAGCGGCACGGAGATCGATCCGTCGTCGCGCCTCGACATCGAGCGGCTCGACAAGGCGCTGGCAACCCTCGACGACGACAAGCGCGCGGTCTTCGTTCTCTTCGAAATCGAAGAGATGCCGATGCGCGACGTCGCCCACGCCGTCGGCTGTCCCGTTCAAACGGCCTACGCACGTCTGTACGCAGCCCGGCGCGAGCTGGCGTGCGTGCTCTTCGAGGAACGATGAAATTCGACGACGACCGAAGCCCCAGCGCTGAGCGGCGTTGGGGCGCGCGCCCCCCTTCCGAAGGTTCCGAGCTCGACGCCGCGAAGGCTGCCGAGCTCGACAGGCTCGTACGCGTCGCGCGCACCCGCCAGCCGCCGCCGAGCGTGACGACTCGGGTCGCACATCGCCTCGCGGCGGCCGGCGCCCTCGGAGCCACCGCCAGCACCGCCACGACCGAGGCAGCTCCGCTTCGACGCCTCGGACCGGCGAACCTCGCGAGGGCCCTCGCGCTCGTCGGTCTCGGCGGTGCCGCGTTCGTCTGGTCGACGCAGCACACGGAGCCCGCGACGCCGGCCGAGAGCTTCGTCACGCCGCACGTCGCGGAAGAGCGCCCGTCGCCTTCGACGAGGAACGAGGTGCCGTCGATCGCCGTCGATGCGCTCCCCTCGTCGGCGACGACCGCCGAACCGCCAAAGCCACGGCCGTCCGCCACCGCACCCCGCGCGACGTCGCGGAGTCTCGCGGCCCCTACCGCGAAGCCGAAGCGCGAAGCCGAAGTCGTGCTCATCCGCCGTGCGCGCGCCGCGCTCCCGACGGACGCGACGGCGGCGCTCGCGATCCTCGAGGAGCACGCGCGCACGTTCCCGGACGGCGAGCTCACTCAGGAGCGGGAAGTGATGACGGTCGAAGCGCTCGCTCGGCTCGAGCATGCCTCGGAAGCGAAGCGCCGCGCGCAAGCGCTCATCCGACGATTTCCACGCACCCCCTACGTGGCCCGGCTCGAAGCCGCGCTCGGTGAGCAGCTGCAGCCGGCGGTCCCGGCGAACACGGCCCGCTGACCTCCACCAGGACAAGAAAACGCGATGATTCGAAGTCTCCTTCGCCTTTCGTCTTTCCTCTGCATTCCACTCTTCGCGTTCGTCGCCTGCGGCGAGGCCGTTCTCCTCGGCGAAGATGCGGCCCCGTCACCCCAGGTATTCGAATCGCCCGATGCCTCGACCGAAGCCGCGATTCGCGAGCTGACCGACTACTGCCCGTCGAACTCCTGCCCGGCGGGGTTCACGACGTGCTCGGGGTCCACCTTCTTGTGCGACGTCGACTTGAGGTCGGACAGCAACCACTGCGGAGAGTGCAACGCGGCGTGCCCGGCGGACTACGCGAGCAACCGCTTCTCGTGCATCGCCGGCAAGTGCGTCCTCGAGTGCGAAGACACCGTCGCCGATTGCGACGGCATCGTCGAGAACGGCTGCGAGACGGACCTCCGATCACCCGACAACTGTGGGGGGTGCGGTGTCCGCTGCCCTGAAGACGCGCCGTGCGTCATCAGCGGCAACGCCGCGCAATGCGGTTGTCCTCCGCCGTTCGTGTACTGCGCGGAAGCGGCAACATGCGTGCGTCTGGACAATGACCTGGAGCATTGCGGCGCGTGCGGAAACCTTTGCCCTGACATGCCTCCCGACGCCGTGCCTCCGCCGCACTCGCACTACGGGTGCTCCAAAGGAGAATGCGGGAAGCTCGTGTGCGACGAATACTGGGGCGATTGCAACGGCGACCTGAACGCCGCCGACTCTGACGGTTGCGAGACCCCTTTGGGATCCGATCAGAACTGCGTTGCGTGCGGAAACAACTGCCTCGCGAACGGCCAGGTCTGCGGCATCGATTATCGCATGGGCGTGTTCAACCCGATGTGCCAGTGCAGCCCGGGCGAGACCTTCTGCGCGATCGATGGGTTCGTCCTCCCAGTCGGACAGAGCCTTGTTCCGCTGGGCATCTGCGCTGACTTGAATTCAGATCCAGACGCTTGCGGTGCGTGTGGACGAGTCTGTCCGCAGTCGAACGTGAGGTGGAGTCGAGGCGTTTGCAATTACGGTATTTGCGAGCTCGATTGCGGCGATCGCTGGGCGGACTGCAATGGCAACTTCGATGACGCGTGCGAAGTCGACATTTTTAGCGATCCGGAGAACTGCGGCGGCTGCGGAATCGCCTGCGCGCCTGGGCAGGCCTGCGCAGGAGGCCGTTGTGTCGTGGAGCCGTGCTCTGGAGAGGTGGCCCGATGAAGCGTCAGAATGGGACAGGAGGACACCGCGGTTCGAGCGCTCTCGAGCGACGCCTTCGGTTCGGGTTTGTCGCGGCGGCGACGCTCGCGTCGGCTGCCGTCGCCGGGCTCGTCGCGTGCGCCACCTCCGACGACGCCGGGGAGACGCGCGAGCCCGACCCCCACGTCCTCGTCGTCGAGGACGCCGGCGCCGAGGCCTCGTCCGACGCCGATGCATCGGCGCCGTGCGTCACCGACTGCGAGTACTTCCCGCCGACTTGCTCCGAGGACGTGCTCTGCTCCAACGGGCTGTTCGATCCGAACGGGGCGGACCCCATCGACGATCGCGTGACGATCCAGGTCATTCGCGGTCGCTCGGCGACGGACGTCTGGGTGGTTGGTGGAGGCGGTACCCAGCGCCGCTTCGACGGGCAGGCGTGGATTCGTTCGGAGCTACCGAAGAACTCGCACTTGCAAGTGGGCGGCACGCCGTCGTCCGAGACGCTCTGGCTACGCGACGGGTCTGAAGTCGGTTTCACCGGACTGTCGCTCTTCGCGAACGCCTACTCGCGCGGACTGGTCGCGACGGCGGACGGCGGCGTCGAGAGCGCGGACGGCTGGACGAAGAACGCCCGGCCGATGATCGCGGGCCGGCGGCCGTATGATCCGGATTCGCAACACGTCCTAGCAGGGTGGAGCGTGCCTGGCGCGGAGGCGTTTTGGCTCGCGACGGTCGAACCCGGGACGCCCCCGGTGTCGGGGCTGGTCCGCCTAGCGGTGACGGATACCTCCGACCCGACCAACCCGGCGCTCTTCTTCGGCCAGGTTATGGTGCTCGACCAAGCTGTGTTCACGGCGCTGCACGGCGCCTCCGCGGACGACTTCTGGGCCGTCGGAATGCACGGGGTGACGCTCCACGTCACTGGTGCGAACGACGCGACGCCGACGCTCAAACACTACAACAGCCGCACACGGAACGCGCTCCATGGGGTGTGGGCAGCGGCGCCATCGGACGTCTGGGCTGTCGGGTACTCAGGCACGGTACGCCACTACACGGGTGACGATTCTCTCTGGGAGCTTGTCGAAGGTATTCCGGAGAGCGTGATGTTCAATGCCATCTACGGGACTTCCGCGTCGGATATCTGGGCAATTGGAAATGATGCGACCGTCTACCACTACGACGGTGTCGCGTGGTCCCGCGTCAAGATCGCCGGGCTCGGTCCGAAGCGCCCCAACTTGGTGAGCGTTTGGGCGGCGGACCCGGAGCACGTCTGGATCGGCGGCGAGGGTATCGTTCTGTCGCTTGGAGGAAAGCCATGAATCGGCTCGCAATAGGCGCCGGCGTTTCAATGGGATTGGCGGCGTTGGCCGCGTGCGCGACGTCCGCAGAAGAGGTCGAGCTGCCCGGACTCGAGCCGGACGCCGCTGTCGTGGATCCGGGCCGCTCGGACGCGGCGGGCGAACCTGCGGACGACGCGGGGCCCAAGCCGCGCATCGACGCGTGCAACGAGGAGGGCTGGTGCAAGACGACGCTGCCCGACGCGAAGCTCGTGATGCGAGACATCTGGCCGCTCGAGGACGGCGCCTTCGCGATCGCGGACGGCTACAACACGGGGATCAAGGTCCTCGAGTGGACGAGCGCCGACTCCACGTGGCGGTACATCGACGACAACCGACAGAACGAGGTCGCGTTCGCCGAAGTCGCGACGAAGATCTGGGCGCCGAATCGCGACGAAGTCTTCTACACGGTCTTGCCAGGACTGGTCTTTCACGGGAGGCGCCCCGTTCCCCCGGAGACGGAGTGGTCGTGGAGCAGCGCTCCGATCGAAGACAGGAACGTCACGACGCTCGACAGCGTCCTCGCCCCGATCGACCTGAGCCGCAAACTGCTCCTGGGCGTCTGGGGTACGGGGAGCGACGTCTACGCTTGGCACGGCAACACCGTCTACCGAGCGGACCGAAGCGGCGGCGCGGTCTCCTGGGTCGCGGAGTACGTCGCCGACGACGTCGACTCCGCGGACAGTCAGCTGTACTTCACGGCAATGACGAGGGCGCAAGGTGGCGACACCTGGCTCGTCGGTAGTCGGCGCGCCCCGAACGGCCAAGTGTGCGCCGTGATCGATCGCAAGACGAGCGCCGGGTACCAACGCGTCGTGGATGGCACTCCGCCTTCGTGCGCGGTTCGGGAGGGCTCTGCTCTCACGCTGGGCAGCGTCGTCCCCCGATCCGTCGACGCGCTCGCGCCGAACCACATCGTGTTCCGAGGGTCGGGCCGGAGCTTGACAGGACTAAAGGCGGAAGGCGCTGGCTACGTGACTCAGACGTTCACCATCCCGGATACCATGATTCGAGCGCTCTCCTCGGTCTGGGTACAGTCGCCCGAGCGCGTCTGGCTCGCCGGCGAGAGCAGCGCCCGGTATGGCGTAGCGGTGACGGCCGACCACATGACCGTCGACGGTGGAGTCTTCGAAATTTCTTCCACCGCGAGCAACGGGGCGCCGGCGCTCATTCCAAATCAAATTCGCGGAACGTCCGCGACCAACTTGTGGATTGTCGGAGATCGCTATGCGTTGCACAAGACGACTCCTTGAACGGTGCGCGAGCATCGCGCTCACGTTGCTCTCTTGCGGCGCCGCTGCGACGGCGGCGGCGAGCTGTTCGAGCAGCTCGGACGACTCCGGTGAGCCTCCGGCGGTGGTCGGCATCGACGCCGCCGCGGACGCAGACGTCCCGGTCGAGGACGCGAGCACCGACGCTGCAGACGCCGGGCGAACGTTCGAGGGGGAGCCGCTGGCGGTCGAGTGCGCGGGGCCGTCGTGCGCGATCGCGCTGTCCTCCTCGCAGTCCGAGAGCTTCTGCGCTCTCCTCAAGGACGGGACCGTCGCGTGTTGGGGCGCGAACGCGAACGGTGAGCTCGGGCGAGGCGAGCACTCGAACGGCAGCGCGAACCCCGAGCGCGTCGTCGGGGTCGCAAACGCGGTCGCGCTCGATCGTACGTGCGCCGTCGACGACGCTGGCGCCGCGTGGTGCTGGGGCTCCGGCCCGTTTCTTCAGGGCGAAGGCGGCGTGAGCACCGAGCTGACCCCGGTGAGGCTCGCGCTCCCGCCCGTGACGAAGGTGAGCGTTCACCGCCAAACGGGGTGCGCGCTGGCCGACGGCGGCGTGCTCTGCTGGGGCTCGAACGAGTTCGGCCAAGTCGCGCCCGACGCGCCTTTCACGAGCTCGCCGTCGCTCGCTCCTCGCGCCGTCGCGCTCCCGAGCGGCGCGCCGCTGCGCGAGCTCGCGGTCAACGAGGCCACGTTCGTCGTCCGCGAGGACGGCTCGTCCGTGAGCTGGGGCGCGAACCTCTTGGTCGCGCGCGGCACTTCCGTGAGCCCCGATCCGACGCCGCTTCCGACGACCTTCGCGCGGCTCAGCGCGGTGACAGTGGTCGACAACCGCGCGTGCGTGACGACCGACGGCGACGTCTACTGTTGGGGCAACGACGTCGGCGCCGAACCTCGGCTCGCGCGCGCGCCCGAGCCGTTGGTGCAGGTGGCGACGATTTCGATGTTCATCGATCAAACGCGCTACCCGCCCGAGCCGATGCATTCGCGCTGGTGCGCGGTTGCACCCTCGGGGAGCGTGTATTGCTTGGGTGAGAACGAGTCAGGACAAGCGGGCGACGGGACGAAGTCCTTCACTCCTCGCCCGGTCAAGTTCGCTGGGCTCCCTGCGCCAGCCGCTCAGGTAAGGACGACGCGCGACACGACGTGCGCGCTCCTGACGACCGGCGAAGTTTATTGTGTTGGTAATAACTATTATGGGCAGCTTGGAGATGGGCGTATGCGACGGTCGAGCCTCGAACCCGTAAAGGTGAATCTCCCATGACGCCCCGATCGCCTCGCCGAACGGCGAGCTCCCTGTCGCTCCTGGGCGCTTCGATCCTCATCGCGGCGGCGTGCGGGGGGGACAAGCGCACCCTTACCGCGCCGCCGGCGCCCTTCGATATCGTCGACGCAGGCACTTGCCTCGATCGCTGTTCTCTCGATGGCCGCTCGATCCTCCGGTGCAGCGGCGAGATCGAGCCCTGCCCGGCCGAGCTCGCGTGCGGCGGCGGCTCGTGCAAAGAGCCGTGCGATGCGGCGGCCATCGACGGGAGCACGGACGGCTGCGCGTTCTTCATGCAGCCGCCGGTCATCGAGCCCACCGGTCACACACCGTTCGGCTGCTACGCCGCATACATCGTCAACACCTCGACCATCCCCGCCGAGGTGGAGCTCGAGTTCGAAGGCGAGGCGCTCGACGTCTCGAACGCGATGTACCGAACGGTCCCGGGAGACACGGAGCTCGTTCGGCATGAGGGCCCCCTCGCGCCGGGAGACGGCGTCGTCCTCTTCGTCTCCGATGCGCCGGAGTCCTCCGCCGGAATCCGATGCCCGAGCGAGGTCGTCCCCGCGCTGGTCCGTGACTTCGTCCCGCAGGGCACGGAGATCGGCTCGTCCTTCCACTTGAAGACCAGCGCCCCGGTGAGCGCGGCGACGATCTTCCCGTACGGCGGAGCGATCAGTCAGTATCCGTCGGCGACGATCCTGCTCCCGGTCGCGAGCTGGTCCAACGAAAATATCCTCATCACCCCGTGGGAGGGGACATTCCGCTTCTCCCCGGGCGTGCAGATCGTCGCCTCGGAGGACGACACCGACGTCACGCTCATCGCGAAGGCCGATATTCGCCTTGGGGCGGGGGTCGAACCCGCGCGCGCGGGAGTCCCGACGACCTATCGACTTCAGAAGGGGCAGTTCCTCCAGATCGTTCAGGCGGAGGAGCTGACCGGGAGCTTCGTCACGTCGACGAAGCCGACGAGCACGTTCGCGGCGCACTCCTGCGCCATGATCCCGGCGCACGTGGGCGCGTGCGACACCATCGGCACGCAAATCACCGCCTTCGAGCGCTGGGGCTCGGAGTACGTCGCCGCCGGCTACCGGCCCCGCACGCAAGACACGCTCGAGCCGATGCCCTACCGCATCGTCGCGGCTCGGGACGGGACGCGGCTCGATTACGATCCCGAGGTCCCGCGCGGAGCGCCGCTCACGTTGAACGCAGGCGAGTCCGCGACGTTCGCCGCTGGCGTCGGTGAGCCCTTCGTCGTCCGCACGCAAGACGCCGAGCACCCGATCTACGTGGGCGCGTACATGTCCGGCGCCAACGGCGATTACTGGGACAGCGGCCGGAACTGGAAGCGCATGGGCGATCCAGAGTTCATCGGCGTCCCGCCTTCGGAGCAATACCTGACGAAGGCGAGCTTCTTCGCCGATCCGACGTACGCACACACCTCGCTCACGATCGTTCGTTCGAAGACCGACGGTGAGTTCAAGGACGTCATCCTGAATTGCCTCGGCGGTCCGGTGAGCGACTTCAAGCCGATCGGTACACGCGGGACCTTCGAGTACGCGCACGTCGATCTCTCGGTCTCCCGTCAGCCGGTCGAGTACGCGGACGGCAAATCCTGTCACTACGGCGCGCACCGCCTCACGAGCGAGGGCCTCTTCACCGCCTCAATCTGGGGGTGGGACGTTCACGCGAGCTACGCCTACCCGAGCGGAATGTCGATGAGGAAGCTCATCTCCACGCCGCTCGTCCCGAAGTGAGCGACGGATACGGCTCGTCTCGCGGGGCGTCGACGCGCCCTCTTTGAACCTTCGCCGAGCTGCGCGTGGCGCACGACGTCACTGGAAATCGGGCGTCTCGCGAGCTCGGCGACCGGCATCACCGTCCGCGACGGTGGTGCCGTCTGCTAGCCGAGCATGGGCACGTCCGTGCAGCTCGGCGTGAAGGATCGCATGCGCCGAACGAAGTTCTCTTTCGTCATTTCGCTTCTCTCGACCGCGGCATGGCTCGTCGCCTGCAGCAGCGACGAACCGTCGACCGCGCCCGGCGGCGAAGCCGACGCCGGTGCGACCGTCACGGCGCGCGCGGCTTGCGAGCACAAGTACCGCGCCGAGGTCGAGCGCTGCGCGAAGGGCGAACTCGCGCCGTCCACGCTCGAGAGCGCCCGCCCGCGCTATGTCGCTGATTGCGTTGCCACGCTCGATCTCGCGGGGAACCTCTGGACCCCCGAAGAGGTCGAGGCGTGCGCCGTGGCCGTCGAGGCGAAGGGGTGCGGCGTGTCCGTGGACCTGCTGCCCGAGTGCGCGCCGAAGGCGGGCGCGCTCGCCGCCGGCGCGGCGTGCAACGTGAACGCGCAGTGCGCGACCGGCTTCTGCGACGTCGGCGAGAGCGGCAAGGGTTGCGGCGAATGCAAGTCACCGCGCCGCGAGGGAGACAGCTGCTCGACCTTTGAACCGGCGTGTGCGATCGGCCTCACCTGCTACCAGGATGGCCGGGCCATGCTCTGCGGCCGCGTCGGCTACGTCCAGCAGGGCGCGGAGTGCAACGACCGTACGGCGGTCTGCGAGCCGGGCCAGGGCTGCTTGTTCGTCGGCCAGACGCCGGTGTGCGAGTCGCTCTATGAAGAGGGCGCCTTCTGCGGAGATCACAGCTGGTGCGCGGAAGGCTTGTACTGCGACAGGGACGCGGCGAAGTGCACCAAGCGCGGCGTGGTCGGTGATGCCTGCGACTCGACCACCCTGTGCGCGGCGTCGCTCGGTTGCGACCGCGACACGCAGAAGTGCGCGCCGCTCACGTTCGCGGAGCCTGGTGAGAGCTGCGGTGGGAGCGTCGCCTGCCGCGAAGGCGTCTGCGGTCAGGGCAACGGTCCGCCGCGCTGCCCGCCCGTCGTCGAGGACGGTGAGCCATGCTCGCCCACCGCGCACATGACGTGCCGCGCGCCCGCGACCTGCATCGGCGGCGCGTGCGTGTTGCCCGGCAGCACGAAGTGCCAGTGACACGACGCTGAGCGGCTGGTCGCCCCCACCGGTGGCGGTCGAAGTCGCGCTCATGCACCAGCGCAGCAAGTGCCCCCGCGACGCCACGACGGGCCGGCCGGCGGCGCGATCCCCGACGCCGTCGTCGTGGCGAGCTCGGCGAGCCGCCAGCGCCTCCTCCCCCCTCGGGCCCTCGGAGGCTGGCCTCCTCCTCTCCTCGACGAGGTACGCGGGCATGCATCCGCCGGGGGTGCCGCCATCCGTGCGTGCTCGGGTGCATGCGCTCATTGACGTAGGCGGGAGGGCTCCGCCATGCACTTCCTCACGGAGAGCGAATCGAATGGGGAGCCGCCCCGCGTTCGTTGCGCGCACGGTCAGGGCTACCCCGCGGCAGTCCGCTCGATCGCTACAGGATCGTGTACCGGAACGAGCGCGGAGGCGATGGGTCCCCGTCAGCGAAAGTCGGAGCACACCCGTGTCGTCCAGCGAGTCGACCGCGGGTTGAAGAAGAAACCATACTGCCCGTACCACACTGCCCGTAGAGTGCGTACCCACGATGAGAAGGTTCGCGCGCACCTGGGTTTCCTTGCTGATGGTGCTATTCGCATCCCTAGCGCTCGTCGCGGTGGGATGCGGAGGGGATGACGACGGCGGCTCGTCCTCGGGCCAGGCGGACGGAGGAGGAACTTCCTCGTCTTCGTCGTCCTCGGGCACGTCGGGCTCCTCGGGCTCCTCCGGGAGCTCCTCGGGCGACGGCGGCGCCTCGAGCAGCGGCGACGGCGGCTCCCAGGGCGCGACCTTCTCCATCGGTGGAACCGTGAGCGGCCTCGACGGCGCGACCGGTCTCGGCCTCTCGCTCAACGGCAGAGCCGCGCTCGCCATCGCGAACGACGGCCCGTTCGCGTTCCCCACGAAGCTTGCGTCCGGCGAGTCCTACACCGTCACGATCGCGAGCCAGCCGGCGGGCAAGACCTGCACCCTGAGCGCGGGCTCCGGCACGGTCGCGAAGGCCAACGTGACGTCGGTCATCGTCAACTGTGACCCGACCTCGTTCACGCTCGGCGGCACCATCAACGGCCTGGCCAACGGCGCCACGGTCACGCTCGCCAACGGCGCGACGACCCTCGTGCGCGACGCGGACGGCGCCTTCGCGTTCCCGACGCCACTCGCCACCGGCACCGGCTACGACGTCACCGTCTCCGTGCAGCCCACGAACCCGTCCCAGGTCTGCACCGTCTCGAACGGCGCCGGCACCATCGGCACGGCGAACGTCACCGACATCAACGTCGCCTGCACGCGGACGACGGTCACCATCGGCGGCACCGTCTACGGCCTTGCCAACAACAAGTCGATCGTCCTTCAGAACAACGCGGGCGACAACCTCACGGTGAACGGCCCCGCCGGAACCGCCACGTCGACGCCGTTCACGTTCACGACGGCAATCCCGAACGGCTCGAGCTACGACGTCACGATCCTCACCCAGCCCTCGACGGCGGGCGGCGTGGGTCAGTCGCAGGACTGCCGGATCCGGACCTCGCCCTCCCCCAGCGGGACGATCCCCTCGTTCAACCCCGTGAACGTCACGAACCTGGTCATCGACTGCGGCCGCACCTGCAACTCGCGTAACCGGGCGGCCTCGGATTATAACACGGGAGATTACTCGATCGATCCCGACGGACAGGGCGGAAACGCTTCGATCACCGTCCGCTGCGACATGACGTTCGATGGTGGTGGCTGGACGCTCATCATGAGGACGGGCGGCGGCGGGTACGGACCGGGCCAGACGGACACGGCCCCGGACGACAGTGGCAAGATCGAGGGTCAGAACCGGCGTCTCAGCGACAGCCGGGTGCAGCAGCTCGCGCGGCTCGCTGCGCAAGTCCACATCCGCGACGAGGCCGACTCGGTAACCGACACCACGAAGTACGTCACCAGCACCGCCGACAGCGTGCCGATCCAGAACCTGCGCAACCTGAAAGTCCTGAACTTCGGCGTCCCGACGAACAATACGGCGGTTCAGCAGAGCTACTGGAGCCAGAACGGCATGAGCATCACCATCTTCGATTTTAACCAGACCCTCACGAGCGAGGACTGGCCGTCGATCTATGAGGCGGCTGGGAGCACCACCGGTTTCCAGTTCTACGGAAACAACTCGGCGTGGTCCGCCGGCGCCGACCCGACTTCGCAACAAGAGGGCACGAAGCGCGTCTACGTGAGGTAGTCGGGCACCTTTCAAGGCGACATGCCGACGCGACGAGCCTTTCGACTTCTTCGACCTGGCTGCATCGGGCATCCACCTCGCCGCGGTCGCAGGACGCGCAATCGAGAGCCGGCGAGTCTCGACCCATGGACGAGCTTGCTTGGACGCTCGCCCTGGGGACTGACGATGGTCACAGTTTAGTCGAATTTCTCATTATTCAGCTCTTTTTCTCTACTCGGCATGGGTGGTCGGCAATACAGGTCCGTCGATCGGCCTTCGAGCCGGTTTTTCCGATGTCCTGAGGTCGAGACTGAGTCGGTTGGATTAGTCGAGCGTATCGAAACCGATACAGGTCGTCGTCGGGACGAGAACACAAGCAACACGCAATCGGCTTCATTTCGTGAAACGGTCGAGGCGGCACAAATGGTGCACGTGGCCGCACCGACACATCCCCGCTGCCCTTCATCTACTCAGAGAGGCATCCCATGAATCTGCTACGCACCATGACGGTAGGCACCGCCTTCGCCGTTTCGATCTTCTCCGCCGCTGGATGTGATCCTGCGATCAGCACCGCGCCCGAACCGGAGGTCAGCCAGACCCAGGGCCAGGCCCTGACCCTCACCGGGTTCGACTTTGCCAACGGCGACATCGCCAGCGACTACGTCATCCCACTGGTCGTCCCCACCGTGCGCCAGGGCATCACCGGCGGTGACGCGTCGATCGTGCTCTACACGACGACGACGACGGTCATGTCGTGGTTCGACGCGATCGCGCCGTACAGCGCGACGATGCAGGGCATCTACTCGCGTATCCCACGGCGTCCGGCTTCGGAAGGGCTCGACAACACGAATCGGAACGTCGCCATTCTCTACGCGTCGCTCCGCGCGCTCAGCGCGGTGCAGCCGAAGTACGTCGCGACGTGGCGGCAAATGCTCATCACGGTGGGCTTGAACCCGGACGACACCAGCACGAACCTCACGACCGCCATCGGCATCGGCAACGCCGCGGGCAACGCTGTCGTGGCGGGGCGGAAGAACGACGGCATGAACCGCGATGGAGATGCCGGCGGTCGGAAGTACAACCTCACGCCCTACGCCGACACCACGGGGTACGAGCCGGTCAACACGGCGTACGATCTCAAGGACCCGTCGCGCTGGCAGCCGAAGATCCTCAACTCCAACGTCGGCGTCTTCCGAGTCCAGACCTACGTCACGCCGCAGTGGGGTGTGACCCGGCCCATCTCGATGTCACGGCGTGAGATGGCGCGGCGAATGCCTGCCGGGCCGAGCAAGAGCGACTGGAGGCGGAACCCCGCGGGTTACCGCCAGCAGGTCGACGAGGTCCTCAACGCGTCGGCGAACCTCACCGACATGCAGAAGATGCTCGCGGAGCACTTCAACGACAAGTTCGTGAGCCTCGGGCGTGCGGGTGACTTCATTCGCCGCCAGCGAGGGATGAGCCTCGAGCAGTTCGTTCAGTACGACCTCTTGCTCCAGGTCGCAGCCCACGATGGTGGTGTCGCGTCCTGGGCAGCGAAGAGCAAGTACGATACGGTCCGCCCCTTCAGCGCGATCCGCTTCCTCTACGGGAAGAAGAAGCTCCGCGCCTGGGGCGGCGTCGGCATGGGCACCGTCAACGACATCACGGGCGACGAGTGGGAGAGCTACCTCCCGACCGCCGATCACCCCGAGTTCCCGTCGGCCTCGTCCTGCTTCTGCGCGGCCCACGCGCAGGCGAGCCGGCGCTTCCTCGGCACGGATGAGTTCGGATGGACCGTCCCCAAGGCGGCAGGCTCCTCGGTCATCGAGCCAGGCATCACGCCGAAGACGGACATCGTGCTGAGCTTCCCGACGTTCAGCAGCTTCCAGCTCGACTCCGGGTACAGCCGCCTCTGGGGCGGCGTCCACTTCAAGACCGCGATCGACGTGAGCCAGACCCTCTGCGAGCCGTTCGGCGACTCGGCGTACGAGTTCGTGATGAAGCACATCACTGGCAACGTCGGTCCGCTCGAAGCGGACGACGACGACGATGACGACGGCCCGGGCGGTGGTCCCGGCGGCGGCCACGGTGGTGGTCCCGGTGGCGGCCACGGTGGTGGTCCCGGCGGCGGCCATGGTGGTGGTCCCGGTGGCGGTCCGGGCGGTGGTCCGGGCGGTGGTCCGGGCGGCGGTGGCGGTCCGGGCGGCGGTCACGGCTGACCACCGCGCGCGATCCCGCGCGTGATGCTCCTCTGATAGCGTCCGGCTTGGCCTCGCTACCTCTTCTTCGAGAGGCAGTCGAGGCCGCAGCCGTTTGCGGGTTCCCGCGCGAATCGCTCTAGGATCCTCGAACGAAGTCGTCGTCGGGCTGCGCTTCGCCCTCGGTCCCAGGTACTGGTACCGGATCTTCTCGGGCCCGGGTGGTGCTCGGCGACCAGTCGGAGCCCGCCCGGACGTTCTTCGCGCCGAGGTGCTCGAGCGCGAAGAGGACGGCTCCAGGGGCTACCGGCGCGATGGAATCGAGCTGCT
>Ga0233377_1000722_pt1 | contig 13775 bp, 9 predicted proteins | sample ElkDunMinimDraft_6_FD_191540 | JGI IMG/M metagenome (GOLD analysis project Ga0233377, IMG submission 191540) | Fecal eukaryotic communites from dung pellets of Tule Elk in California, USA - Elk Dung E36 | ecosystem: Host-associated > Mammals > Digestive system > Large intestine > Fecal | place...
GTGTACGTCGCGCCCGAGCGCCTCGCGAACGGCGCGTTCGTCGATCGACTCGCGCGCTCGAAGGTCGCCCTCGTCGCCGTCGACGAGGCGCACTGCATCGCGCAGTGGGGCCACGACTTCCGGCCGGAGTACCTGCAGATCGGCGCGGTGCTCGAGCGCCTTGCGCCGCCGCGAGTGCTGGCCTGCACCGCCACCGCGACGCCGGCCGTGCGGCGCGAGATCCGCGAGCGGCTCGGCCTCGGCGAGCGCTGTCACGAGGTGCTCCGCGGGTTCGCTCGCCCGAACTTGCACCTCGCGGCGCGGCACATCGACGGCCCACGCGAGGCGAAGCTCGAGCTCGAAGCGGCGCTCGCCAGGGCGCTCGGAGAGCCGCGCATGCCGCGGGGCGGCGCGATCGTCTATGCGGCGACGCGCAAGGCGACGGAGCAATACGCCGACCACCTCGCGAAGAAGGGCTGGAGCGCCGCGGCGTACCACGCAGGCATGACCGCCGACGAGCGGACCCGCGTGGCGGACCGGTTCGCCTCGCGGCGCATCGGGATCGTCGTCGCGACGAACGCGTTCGGCATGGGCATCGATCGATCGGACATCCGCGCGGTCGTCCACGTGCAGCCGCCGTCGTCGATCGAGGCGTATTACCAGGAGGTCGGCCGCGCCGGCCGTGACGGCGCGGAGGCGACCGGCCTGCTCCTCTGCTCGGGCGCGGACATCGGCCTGCGCCGGCGCCTCGTCACGAGCGGCACCGACGGCGCGGAGGTCGAGCCTGCCCTCGCGGCGCGCGCGTGGGGGCTCTTCCGCGATCTCCTCCGCTATCTCGACGCGCGAACGTGCAGGCACGACTTCGTCCTTCGCTACTTCGGCGACGAGCACGAGCTCCTCGGCGGGTGTGGCCACTGCGACGTGTGCCTCGAGCTCGACGGCGAGGTGAGCGTCGACGAGACCGTCACCGAGGAGACCACGCTCGTCGTGAGGAAGGCGCTCGCCGCGGTCGCCCGGGCGCAGCGCCGTGGCGGTCTCCAGGCCGTCGCCGAGATGCTCCGCGGCGCCGGGACCGAGAAGACGGAGCGCTTCGGCTTCACCAAGCTCTCGACGTTCGGCCTCCTCCGCGATCGCTCGCAGGACTGGCTCCTCGCACTCCTGCGTGCGCTCCTCGCCGCCGGATGGATCGATCTCACGCCCACCGAGCATCCGGTCCCGTACCTCACGAAGGCCGGCGCCGCCGTGATGAAGGGCGAGGCTCCTGCGAGGATCGTGCTCCCTGCCGAGCCCGCCGCCCCTTCGAGCAAGCGGCGCGCTCGCGGAGAGCGGACTCCGGCCCCCTCGCTCGACCCGGAGTCGCAGGCGCTCTTCGAGCGGCTACGGGCGCGCCGCGCGGAGATCGCGAAGCAGAAGGGCATGCCGCCGTACGTCGTGGCGCACGACCGGACGCTCGCGGACATGGCGCACAAGCGCCCGCGGACGCGGGACGGCTTGCTCTGCGTCCACGGCATGGGCCCGGCTCGCGTGGAGCAATATGGCGAGCGGTTCCTCGAGATCCTGATCGAGGCCTGAGAACGCCGAAGCGGTGGGCCGACGAGCTCGCCGGGGGTCGACCGCGAGCGAGCGAGCGAGCGAGCGAAGGAGTCGTGGCCTCGCGGGCGAGCTCGGTCACGCGGGGCGCGCGAGCTCGAGGAAGCCCTCCCGCGTCAGCGTCGAGAGGTCGTCCGGAAGGTCTTCGCCCGGGACGAGGATGCCCGACGCGTAGCGCCACTCGCCGTCCTCACGGGTGAAGGTCGAGAGCTCGGCGAACGAGCAGTCGCGCCCCTTCTCGAAGATGCGCGCCGCGAAGAGCACCTCACCATCGTCCCCGGAGGCGCTCGCGTGGAGGATGGTGAGCTTCATGAACCTCTGGCGGTCGCGCACGCGAGACAGCTCTCGCACGGCGACGTCGCGTGGCGCGGCACGGTCGGGGTGCGACGATGCGAGCGTGTCGACGAGCCACTCGCCTCGGCCGAGAGCGAATGCCGACCAGCGCGAGCGCATCAGCGCTTCGGGCGTCGCGGGGCGCGATGCCCGGTCGTGCAGAGGACCACAGCAGCTCTTGTAGCGGAGGCCGGAGCCGCACGGGCAGTCGCGAGGAGGAGAGGAAGCCACGCGAGCGGTATAGCGCGTTCGTGCAGCGAGGAGCGATCACGCGAGCGAGCGGGGGTCACGCCTTGCTTGCCCGCTGGCTTGCGACGTGTCGCCGAGCGCGCCGCAGCTCGCAGACCCGGTCGAGAGCGAGAACCAGAGCATCTCGCGCGGGTTCGCACGCGGGGCGTGCACCGTGGGCAGGACGCCAGCGCCCTGCTCGGAGGGGTGATCGCTCTGCGTCGTCCTTCAGTGGCCTGCAGTGCGCCGGCCCAGGAAGAACCCGACCGTCCCGGCGGCCGAGACGATGAGGACGAGCCCGGCGAGGATGATGCCGACCACCCAGCCAGGGATCGGCGATCGCTCGGTGCCGGGCAACGACACGGCGCTCGCGAGCGGGGTAGGCCGCGAGAGCGAGCCGGGCTCGAGCGGCAACGGCGTCGAGGCCGCGAGCGAATCGGGCGACCACTCTCCGTCGCGTTTCGGCGGGACCGTCTCCGGGATCCCCGCAGCGATCGTCGGCCGGGCGTGTGGGTCGATCTCGACGGTGCTCGTCTGCTCGACGTCCGCGAGCGCGCCCTCCATGTGCTCGCGAACGTGACGCTCGATCGCGTCGTGCGAGAGCGCTGGGCGTGTCCCGCTCTCGGTCTGGAGCTTCGCGAGATCGAGCCTCGGCATCTTCGTCGTGCGCTTGATGCCGTCGACGATCTCCTTCGGATACGCACGTCGCGCCGTGTCGCGCTCGTGCTCGTCGAACTTGTCGAACGACTCGGAAGACGACCTTCCGTCGTCGTTGGGGGCCGATTCCCGGGACGTCTCCGACACGCCTGTCTTCACCGCGCCTCCTTCCGGCATCCCCATCGCCGCGCAACGTCGAGTCTATCATCCGAACAGCGCTGCGCTCCCTCTCGTTTGGCAAGCGGGTCGCACTGCGTCGGCGGCTCTCACACTCGCGCGACCGATGTCGTTTCGCTTACGCTCGGCCGATGGTTCGTACGCAGAGCGTGGCCGCGAGCGTCGTTTTCGGGCTCGCGGCCTCGATCGCCGGCTGCTCGCCGGCGAAGCCGCCGCAGTACTCGGAGACCGGACCGGTCCCCACGGTCATCGAGCAGGCAGGCGACGGCGATCAACGGATCGCCGAGCTGCGCCGGTGCACGCTCGACAGCGGCGAGGTGATCGAGGAGTGCCGCATCGGGTACCGGACCTTCGGCAAGCTCGACGCGACGAGATCGAACCTCGTGCTGTTCCCGACCTGGTTCACCGGCACGACGAAGGCGCTCGTCGACATCGTGCCGAACGAGATCGTCGACACGAAGAAGTTCTACCTCGTGCTCGTCGATTCGCTCGGAGATGGGATCTCGTCGGGGCCCTCGAGCAGCCGCACGCAGCCGCGCCTCCGCTTTCCCAAGTTCACCATCCACGACATGGTCGAGACGCAGCGCCGCCTCGTGCGCGAGGTGCTTGGTGTCCAGAAGATCCATACGGTGATGGGAATTTCCATGGGCGGGATGCAGGCCTACGAGTGGGCCGTCAGTCATCCAGACGAGGTCGGACGGATCGTGCCGATCGTGGGTACTCCGCAGCTCACCTCGCAGGATCTTCTTCTCTGGAACGCAGAGCTCCATGTCTTGCAGGGCTCGAAGGCGTTCGCGAACGGCGAGTACCAGGACCGACCGAAGATCCCGGCGCTCCGGGAGCTGCACTGGCTCATGTTGACGACGCCAGCGCACCGCAACGCGGAGACGAAGCGTGAAGCGTTCGCGGCGTGGTCGGCCGAGAAGGCGAACGACGCGGCGTTCGACTGGAACGACTGGCACCGTCAGCTCGAGGCGATGCTCGCCCACGACGTGGCGCGCACGACAGGAGGAGATCTCTCCGCCGCGGCGAGGAAGGTGAAGGCGAAAGGCCTCGTCATCGTGGCCGATCACGATCTCATGGTGAACCCGGAGCCGTCGAAGGTGTTCGCCAAGGCGATGAACGCGAGTCTCGTCGTGCTCGACAGCCCGTGCGGTCACATGGTGCCGTCATGTGACGAGTCGATCGGGCCACGCGTCCGCAAGTTCCTCGAGGAGTGACGCTCGAGCGAGCGGAGATCGAGCGCGGGGCTCAGTCGCGGCGCGCTTCGCAGCCCTGCATCTCTCCGTCGTTCGACGCGATGTGCTGCGTGCATGCGTTGACGTAGCGTACGAGCATCTTCCGGGTCGGGAGATAGCAGCTGCCATCCTTCGCCGTTGCGCTGATCCATTTCGACAGTCCCGTCCGCCACGCCCAGAGGCGTGCGCCGCGCGCGTCTCCGAACGCGGGCTCGCCGTCGTCGCTCTTGCCGGAGTAGTCGTCGTTCCAGTTGTAGAAGCTGCCGCTCCACGCGTCGTATTCGGCGAGGAGCTCGGTGAGCTCGGGAGGTGCGTCCTTCATGATCGCTTCGAACCGCGCGATCGACGCCCACATGCAGCGCTTGCCGTACGTGCTTCCGTTCTCCCAGCCGTGGTCGGCGCTCCTTCCGCCGGCCCACTTCTGGAACCAGTCGACTCCGTACAAGGCCGCGAGCTCGGTGCGGGCGCCGGAGCCGGCGCTGCTCGAAGGCGCAAGCATGTCGTCGGCGAAGGCGACGTGCTCCTCATCGACGTCCTTCACCACCTCGCGGATGGCCTCGAGTCTCTCTTCGTCCTCGGTCAGCCGTTGCCCGCCCTGCGCAGCCTCTTCGGCAACGCCGGCGCTGCTGCAGCCGCCCATGGCGGCCGTCGAGATCAAGAGAGAGAAGAAGAGGAGGCGATCCATGCCGCAAGCCACCAGTGCACACATTGGACCACCAAGGGTGCCGATGTCGCCACCAAGGATTGCAGTAGTTTGAGCGGCTTGGTGCGCGATGCGTCGGACGCGGGTGGGGCGCGTCATCTCCACCAGCCACGCCCGTCCGCTGCCCAGCTCGCAGGCGCGCAGCGGGAGCCCCGGACGCGCTCGGGCCGCGCGGTGGCCATGTCCGGCGATGACGCCCAGCTCCCGGGAATCCTCGACGCGACCTCGCGAATCGCGCCGCCTCCGACCCGCCGGCCCACGGGGGCGCAGGTCGCGCCTCCAAGCGGGCACATCGACGCGGCGAGGGTCGGCCCGCCGTTTGCTCGAGCGAGCCGCCATGGTCATACCGCACCGCGACTGGCTGCTCCTCAGGGGCCGCATGCGAGCTGTCGCGAAGATCTCCGTCCTGCCGATGTTGCTGAAGCCGATGTGCGTCGCCGCGCAAGGCGAGGGCGCCGAAGACGATGCCGACAAGGTGGAAGAAGCACGCGATGCGTGACGTGCGAGAGCCGGCGCACTCCTGGAGAATGCGATGCAGCGCGTGAACACGCGTACGCGAGTGCCGGGCAAGCGAGGTCCGAGCACCGCGGGCGTCGTTTTGTCCCTGATCGTCCCCGAGTCGGACCTCGTCGAGCTGCGCACGCGAGCCGACGACCTGACCGCCGGAACTTGCTCCGAGCACGCCGCCACGCTGGCCGCCGCGATGCGCGCGCGTATCAAGACGTCCGCCGCCTGAGCGAGCCGGGCAGGAGGGGCTTTCCTGCTTGCCCTTGCGGACTGTCGAATTTTAAGGGGGAGCTCGGCCGCAAATAAAACGGGGAATCGCAACGGGACGGCCCGGCGAGGCATCGGAGGCCTCACGGGGGCGTTGACCCCTTCACAAACCCTCGAATATTCGTGGGACCCCAAATGCGCCGTGTCTTCATCGGTCTTCTTCTTCCCCTCGCCCTGCAGGCCGTCGCCTGCAAGAAACCCGAAGCTGCGGCGCAGCTGACGTCGGCCAAGGCCGAGGTTCCAATCAAGGTCGAGACGGCCCCCGTCGAGGAGCGACCCATGCCCGAGCATCTCGTGCTCACGGGCACGCTCCGCGCGAGCCAGGAGTCGGAGGTCGCGGCGGATGCGGCCGGCAAGGTGACGAAGACGTTCGTCGAGCGCGGCGACCGCGTGAAGCAGGGGGACACCCTCGCGATCCTCGATGCTCGGGGAGCGGCCATCAGCGCGACGGCGGCGCAGGCGCAGTCCGAGCTGGCGAAGGCGCAGCTCGAGCAGGCGCAGCGCGAGTGTGAGCGCGTCAAGGCGCTCAAGGACTCGGGAGCGATCTCGCAGGCCGAGTTCGATCGCGTCAGCTCGCAATGTCAGACGTCGCAGTGGTCAGCTGCTGCCGCGCAAGCGCAGCAGCAGAACGCGCAGAAGATCGTGGGCGACTCGATCATCCGTGCTCCGTTCACCGGTGTCGTCGGTGAGCGCTACGTGAACGTCGGACAGTATGTGGCCCCTTCGACGAAGATCGTGTCGTTGTACACGCCAGACCCGCTGCGTCTCGAGCTCACGGTCCCCGAGGCGAACGTCGGCGGCGTCAAGGCCGAGCAGGCGGTTGTCTTCACGGTATCTGCGTTCGGCGACCAGACCTTCACCGGAACGGTGAAGTACATCAGCCCGAACGTCCGGCAGACCACGCGCGACCTCGTGATCGAGGCCTTCTGCCCGAACAGCGACCTCAAGCTGAAGCCCGGCATGTTCGCCGTGGCTCGCCTCGAAACGGCCGAGAAGAAGCTGCCGACCGTTCCCACCACTGCGCTGGTGAAGCGGGATGACGTGACACGCGCGTTTGTCGTCGTGAACAAGCGCGTCGAGGAACGCATCGTCCAGACGGCCTCCGAGCGCGAGGGGACGACCGCGATCCTGGTCGGGCTCAAGGCTGGCGAGCAAGTCGTCCTCTCCCCCGGCACCGACGTGCGCGACGGCGCACAGGTGCAATAGAGGCCCGCCATGCAGTGGCTTGCCGAAATCTGCGTCAAGCGGCCGATCTTCGCGACCGTCCTCGTCCTGCTCGTCTGCGTCATGGGCATGGCGGGGTACACGAAGCTCGGCCTCGATCGCTTCCCCAACATCGACCTGCCGATCGTCGTCGTCGTCACGCGCCTGCCCGGCGCGGCGCCCGAAGACGTCGAGACCGAGATCACGGACAAGATCGAGGAGACCTGCAACACGATCAGCGGCGTCGAGGAGATGACCTCGATCACGTCCGAGGGTGTCTCGCAGGTCGTCATCCGCTTCGTGCTCGAGAAGGATGTCGATGTCGCCTCGCAGGAGGTGCGCGACAAGCTTCAGCTCATCCTGGCTGATCTGCCGAAAGAGATCGAGCAGCCTCAGGTCCAGAAGCTCGACCCCGACGCATCACCGATCATCTCCCTCGCGCTCAAGTGGCCCGGAAAGCCGGTCCAGGAGGTGACGGAGCTCGCCGACAAGCGTGTCCGGCGACACTTCGAGTCGATCAACGGCGTCGGCCAGGTCATGATCGTCGGCGGTCAGAAGCGCCAGGTCAACGTCTGGCTCGATCCGATCCGCATGCGCGCGGTCAACGTCACGTCGCTCGACGTCCAGCGTGCGATCGCGACCCAGAACCTCACGATGCCGGGAGGCCGCGTCGACACCGGCCCCGAGCAGCTCACGCTCCGCATCCAGGCGCGCGTCGAGCGCCCGGAGGAGATCGGCGACCTGATCGTGCGCCAGGAGGCGGGGCACTCGATTCGAGTGCGCGACGTCGGGCGCGTCGAGGACGGCGGAGAGGAAGCGGAGAGCGCGGCGATCCTCAACGGCGATCCCGCGATCATCCTCGCCATTCGCAAGCAGACCGGTGCGAACACCGTCCAGGTCGTGGATGCCATCCGTGAACGGCTCGACGACCTGAAGCGCACGTTGCCGCCGGGCGCGTCGGTCGACGTCGTGCGCGACGACTCTGGCGTCATTCGCACCAGCATCGACGGCGTCAAGGAGCACCTCATCGGCGGAGCGCTCCTCGCGGCGTTCGTAGTGTTCCTGTTCCTCGGCAATGTGCGCAGCACGATCATCGCGGCTGTCGCCATCCCGGTCAGTATCGTCGGCACGTTCGCCGCGATGTGGGGCATGGGCTTCACGCTCAACACGATCACGCTGCTCGCGCTCGCCCTGGCGGTCGGTATCGTCATCGACGACGCGATCGTCGTCCTCGAGAACGTCTTCCACCACGTCGAGAAGGGCGAACATCCCGTAAAGGCGACGCTCGTCGCCACGAAGGAGATCGGGCTCGCGGTCCTCGCGACGACGCTCTCTCTCATTGCGGTCTTCTTGCCCGTCGCCTTCCTCGGCGGCATTCCGGGCCGCTTCTTGAAGAGCTTCGGCGTCACGATGGCGATGGCGATCGCGATCTCGCTCTTCGTGAGCTTCTCGCTGACGCCCATGATGACGTCGAAGTGGCTCAAGACGAGGCTGCCCGGCGCCGCGAAGCCGTTCGGCGAGCGCGTCACCGACGTCGTCTATCGCCCGATCGAGCGCGCGTACATGTTCATCCTGCGCATCGTCATGAAGCGGCGCTGGATCATCGTCATCGCCTCGGCCCTGACGCTCGGCTCGTGCGTCCCGCTCGCGGCCAAGGCAAACAAGGGCTTCCTCCCCGTCAACGACGAGGCCCACTTCGAGGTCGTCATCCGCGCCCCCGAAGGAACGAGCCTCGCGCAGACGCGTCTCATCAGCGCGCGGGTCGCCCGCGAGCTCCGCGAATGGCCGGAGGTCACCCAGACCCTGCTCTCGATCGGCGACGACAACGCGCGGACGCAGAACGTCGGACGTGTCTACGTCCGTCTCGTCGATCCAGAGCACCGGAAGCTGAAGCAGAACGAGCTGATGGATAAGGCTCGTCGCGAGATCATCTCGAAGCAGGACAAGAGCCTCCGCATCAACGTCCAGGAGGTCGCGGCGTTCGGCGGCGGGTTCTCGACGGCGAAGATTCAGTACACGGTACGCGGACCCGACCTGCGGAAGCTCGAGGAGGTCGTCGCGAACGTCACCCAGAAGCTGAAGAAGGTCCCCGGAGCGGTCGACGTCGATTCCTCGCTCATCACCGGCAAGCCCGAGATCGGCGTCGTCATCGACCGCCCGCGCGCGGCCGACCTCGGCGTGTCCATCTCGGATACGGCGGCCGCCCTTCGCCTCCTCGTCGATGGCGACAAGGTCTCTGCTTACGCGGAGAAGGGCGAGCAGTACGACGTTCGCGTCCGCGCCGAGAAGCAGTACCGCGCCGACCAGCTCGGCCTCGAGATGCTCACGGTTCCATCGTCGCGGCTCGGGGTCGTTCCGCTCCGGAGCGTCGTCGAGCTGACGCGCGGCACGGGCCCCGCGGTGATCAACCACCTGAACCGCCAGCGCGTCGTGACCATCCTCTCCAACGTCGCCCCTGGCGTGAGCGAAGGAAAGATCGCCGACGCCGTGGCGGACCTGGTGAAGGAGGAGAACCTCTCCCCCGAATACACGGCCGAGCCGACCGGGCAGACGCGCGAGATGCAGCGCGTCTTCATCAGCTTCGCCATCGCGGTCGTCCTCTCCTTCGTCTTCATGTACCTGGTGCTCGCGGCGCAGTTCAACTCGTGGCTCCACCCGGTCACGATCCTGCTGTCGCTGCCGCTCACGCTGCCCTTCGCGGTGCTGTCGATCATCATCTTCAAGCAGGCGATCGACCTCTATTCGATCCTCGGCATCCTCGTGCTCTTCGGCGTCATCAAGAAGAACGCGATCCTCCAGATCGACCATACGAACCAGCTCCGCGAGAAGGGAATGCCTCGCGAGCAGGCGATCCTCCAGGCCAACAAGGATCGACTCCGGCCGATCCTGATGACCACGGTCGCCTTCGTCGCGGGCATGCTCCCGCTCCTCCTCTCGCAGGGTATCGGCGCCGCATACAACCGCGCGACCTCCGGCGTCGTCGTCGGCGGGCAAACTCTCTCGCTGCTGCTGACGCTCCTTGCGACGCCGGTGGCCTACTCGTACTTCGACGACATCGGCCGCTTCTACCGGCGCATCACGGGCAAGAAAGATCCCGATGCGCGCCCGCCGTCGTCCTCGTATGCACACGAGCCGGCCGCCGTCGCGGAGGAGTGACGAACCCCTCGACCGACTGAGCGAGAGCGCTGCTTTTGTTCAGCGCTCTTTCGAGATTCACAGGGAGACAGGGAGACAGGGAGCCGAGAGGGAGAAGAGGGCTTCCCCTCGATTCCGACCTGGACCCTCGTCGCCTCTCACGAAACGGCAGAGCCGTTTCGCTCGAAAATTCGAGCCTCCCGCGCGACCGGCGAGGCCAGTCCGCAAGGCACTGGCGTCCTTGCCGGCTGCGGTCGACAGAGAGGTTAAGAACCCTCGCCCGGCCTAGCGGAGCGTGTTGCGGTCGTGCGCCGTGCGCCCTCCTCCTCTCCCGAAGGTCTCGGACTGCAGCTCGCCAAGACGCTCCGGGTGCGCAACGAGGATGGAGACGGGAAGTGAGATCTCCCATCTCCGAGGGAAACGTGAAGTGCTCGCGAGGCCGCGACCCGCACGAAGTGCGGGCTCGCGAGCGCTTCACGTTTCCCGAGGGCCCAACGAGGGTCCAGGTCGGAAAAGCGAGGAAGCCCCTCCCTCTCGTCTCCCTGTCTCCCTGTCTCCCTGTCTCCCTGTAAATCTCGTCTGGCGTCGTCGAGTCGTGCGATGCCTTGGACGGCGCGCGATAGCGTGACTGCAGGCGTCCCGCGTCGTCGCGCGTGCTTCATAGGCATCGAGTCAGATGGCCTCTGCGGGCTCAGGTCGATGTTCGGTCAGATGCGGCCGGTCGGGGCCCACTGGTGCTCGGCCGCGACGTGGCCGTAGCCGGCTCCGACGATCGCGCCGTACAGCATGTGAGCGCCGAAGAACGCCACGACGCCGAGCACGCCGAGGTTGGCGAAGTAGGGCCCGGGATCGGGCATCTGCGCGGGAATGAGCGGGTGGAACTGCGGAGTGAGCCCGATCGCGATGCCGATGAGCGCTGCATGCACGACCGCAGTGAGCATGCCCGTGAAGGCGCCGCCGTGATCCCAGACGCGCTCGAACAGGTAGCCGTAGAGAAGGCCGAAGAGCGCGCCCATCGCGAGATGGATCATGAGCCCGACGCCGAATGCTCCACCGCCAGGCTCCAGACCCGTGAGCGTTCCGAGGATGATCTCGATGCTGAGCGGGAGCCCCGCCGCTCGAAGCACGGCAGTGAACAAGGAGATCGCCGCGGCGCCGAGGACGCCGAAAAGGATGGCTCTGCCGGGTCGCATGTTTCTCGATTGCCTCCAGCGTCGGTCGTTGCACCGACCGCGCCAGGCTCTGCCAGCGTCGTACGAATGAAGCCGTTGGGGCCGCAACGGCGAGCGCGTGGCTGGGATCCCGCGGGATGTCGCGACGATGCCCCGCTGTGGCAAAGCTGCCTGGCCGCCTGTACGATCCTGAATGCGTGACGAGTCACGACGAGGAAAGGATCTCCGAAGCCGCCATCCGCCTCGTCGTCCAGAAGCGGCGGCCCGCCGATTCACTGGCCGATATCGCGGAATACGGTGACGCCGCGATGCGGGCGGAGGCGCTCCTCGAGAAGCTCGAGCGCACGGAGGACGTGGCTTCTCGAGCGAGGCTGCTCGTGGAGATCGCGATTACCCTTCGTGACGGACTCGGCGATCGCCCGCAGGCGATCGATGCGCTGCTCGAGGCCTGGCGCCACGACCCGACGAACGACGACATCCTCGATCACCTGGAGCCGCTCGTGCGGGGTGAGAACCGCTGGCGCGAGGTGCTCGAGCTGACCCGCGCCCTCGCGGGTGCCGAGCGCGAACCGCGGCGCGGGCTTGCCTACAGCGAGGCGATGGTCAGATGGCTGACGCGCGACGTGCAGGATCCCGACCTCGCCCGGCGGTGGGTCGAGCGGGTGCGCGTCCTCGATCCCACGCACGCCCTCGTGCACCTGCTGCAGGCGGCGTTATCGCGCGAGCACGGCGACCACAAGCGCGAGATCGACGAGCTGGATCTCGCGGTCCTGAGCACGCGACGGAAGGATGACCGCGTCCGCGTCCACCTGATGCTCGCGTCGCGGTATCTGGAGGAGAGGACGCTCAACCGGGCGGCGGCGAGGAAGCAGTACGAACAGGCGCATCGCCTCTTCCCGCACATGATGGAACCGCTCCGAGGGCTCGAGCAGGCCGCCTTCGTCGAAGGAGACAACGTCGCGCTTGCCGATGTGCTCCGCCGCCAGGCGGACGCGGACGTCGAGGAGGACGAGCGGATCCAGATCCTCCTCCGTCTGGCCAGGCTCGAGGAGCTGGAGTTCCGCCGTCCGGAGCTCGCTGCCCGCACGCTGGAACGCGTGCTCGCGCGCTCTCCGGAGCTCGTGTCCGGGGCGCCAGGTGTGTCGCAGACGAGCGTCCTCGACGATCTCGAGCGTTGCTACCGTGCCGCGCGGATGTGGCCGGAGCTCCTCGCGGTGCTCGAGCGCGGCGCGATCAGCGACGTCGATGCCGAGACACGTGGCGCGCGCCTCAAGCGCCTGGGAGACGTTCTGGAGTCGAAGCTCGGTGACGTCCGCGCAGCGCTCGCGACGTACCAGCGCCTTGCGGGCCTCATGCCCGATGACGAGAACGTGGTGACCGAGCTCGCGCGTCTTGCGGAGAAGGTCTCGGACGTGACCCTGGCCGTGAACTGCCGCGAGCGGCTCGCCGAGCTGGCGAAGGACCCCGCCATGCGGGCGCGGCACAACCTCATCGCAGGCCAGCTCATGACGCCGATCGACGCCGTCGCGGCGCGCCGGTACTTCGAGCGCGCGGTCGAGGCGGATCCGACGAACGCCTCGGCGTGGAACGCGTTGCTCTGGGACGCACGCGCGGAGAGCGATCCCGTGCGGGTGGCGCGGTACCTCGAGTCGCGGGCGAGCTCCACCGAGCTTCCGCGCGCGCGTTCGGCGTGTTTCGTGGAGCTCGCCGAGCTTCGAGCGAAGATGGGCGACGCCTCCGCGGAGCGCCACGCGTACCTGCAGGCGATCGCCGCGGACCCGATGAACGAGAGCGCAGCGACGGCGCTGCTCGGACCGCTGCTGGCGGAAGGGCGCTGGCAGGAAGCCGAGCCGCTGTGCGATGTCGTCATCGCAGCTGCCGAGCGTGACAAGGACGGCTCTCGCATCTACACGGCGCGCCGTGCGCAGGCGCGGGTGGCGTTCGCGCTCGGGAAGCCAGATCTCGCGCTCGTGGCGACGCTGGCGGCGTTCGAGGGGCGACGCCAGGAGATCGACGCACGGGCCGACCTCGTCCGTGCCGCGAGCGACATGCGCGCCGACCCTCAGGTGCTGAAGGCGCGCGATGCGCTGAACGCCATCGCCGACTCTCCGGAGGGGCTCGCGATCGAGACGCGCGCGTCGCTGGCAGAGGTGCTCGCGCTCATCGGAGAGAACGAGCGCGCGGCGGTCCTGTTCGAGGACGTCCTCATCGAGAGTCCCGGGAACGATCGCGCGCTCGGCGGCCTCTCCCAGCACCATGCTGCGTCGGGCAACAAGGTCGCGGCGCTCGCGTTCGAGCGCCAGCGGGCCATGGCGATCGCGGATCCCCAGGAGCGCCTGGCGACGTTGCTCGAGACGGGCGACGCGTTTGCGCAGATCGAGCAGGACGAGCGCGCTGCAGAGGCCTACGAGGCGGCGCGAACGCTCGCCCCGAGCGAGCTCCCCATCCTGCACAAGCTGCTCGCGCTCTACCAGAAGACGAGGAAGTGGCCGAGCCTCTTCGACGTGCTCCGATCCATCTCCGAGGTCGACGTCGACCCCCATCGGCGGGCGAAGACGCTCTTCACCATGGGGCAGATCGCGAGCA
>Ga0233377_1000724_pt1 | contig 13769 bp, 15 predicted proteins | sample ElkDunMinimDraft_6_FD_191540 | JGI IMG/M metagenome (GOLD analysis project Ga0233377, IMG submission 191540) | Fecal eukaryotic communites from dung pellets of Tule Elk in California, USA - Elk Dung E36 | ecosystem: Host-associated > Mammals > Digestive system > Large intestine > Fecal | place...
GCGCGCAGCGAGCGCATCGGGGCCAGCGTGCAGTTTTCCAGCACGGTCATGTGCGGGAAAAGGTTGAAGTGCTGGAAGACCATGCCGACCTCGCGGCGAACCGCGTCGATCGTCCGGGCGTCGTCGCCGAGCAAGGTGCCGCCGACGCGGATCTCGCCCTTCTGATAGGACTCGAGATGATTGATGCAGCGGATCAAGGTCGATTTGCCCGAGCCGGACGGCCCGCACAGGACGATACGTTCGCCTGTGCGGACCGAGAGGTTGATGTCGGTCAGGGCCTGAAAGTCGCCGTACCATTTATCGACATGGCTCATGGCGATCATGGCAGCCGTCTCTGCGGTCCGCTCTGCGGCTGATGGGTTCATGGCCCTGGATTCCGACCCGTGCTTTTTCAGCTGGCAGTGAAGGTGATGCCTTCGAGGCTGTCGGGGAACTTGTGCACCGGCACCTTCATCCACTTGTCGTAGATCTTCTGCAGCTCACCATTGCCCTTGATCTTGTCGATGAAGGTGTTGATCGCTGCGTTGATCTCCTTCTCGCCGAGGCGGGTGCAGGCGCCGTTGTAGAGGTTCTGGAATTCGAGCTTGTTCTCGAATTCGCCGGGCCGGCCCTGCTCGATGCGCTGCATGTAGAAGATGTTGCCGCCGATCGCCTGGACCTGGCCGGAGACCAGGGCCTGGATCGAGGGCGCATCGCCGTCATAGCGGCGGATCGTCGTGTTCGCGGGGGCGTTCTTGGTCACCTGCGTGTCCTGGGCCGCACCCTTGGCAACGCCGATCGTGTAGCGGCCCATATCCTCGTTGGTGGTGATCTTGTCCTTCTTGGGCCCGATGAACACGATGGTGTTGGCGACGTAGGGCTTGGAGAACTGCACCGCCTTGGCGCGCTCGGGCAGCATCGCCATGGTAGCGAACAGCACGTCGACGCGGCCGGTCGTCAGCGCCGGAATGCGGTTGTTGACCTCGAGCGGCACGAACTCGACCGGCACGCCGAGCTCCTTGCCGAAGAGCGTGGCGATGTCGGCGTCGAGCCCGTCCTGCTTGCCGCCGCTGGTGACGAAGCCCCAGGGCGGGTTGTCGCCCTGGATGCCGACGACCAGCTTGCCCTTCGCCTTGATCTCGGCCGGCGTGATGGCGTGAGCCGGAGCGCCGAGCATCGCCGGCAGCGCCAGCGCCGCTGCGCCGGCGATCAGAAGGCTGCGGCGGGTGGATTTCATCTTCGTCATGTTTCTCTCCCTTGGTGTTTTGGTTGGGTAGGCGGTGAACCGAGGTCGCTCAGCGCGAGGCGATGGCCATGCGCCGCTCCAGATGCGAGCCGTAGAGCGAGAGCGGCCAGCAGAGCAGGAAGTAGAGGATGCCGACGATCCCGAAGACGAGGAGCGGCTGGAAGATCTGGTTGGAGACGATGTTGCCGGCGCGCGTCAGCTCGGTGAAGCCGACGATGGCCGCGAGCGAGGTGCCCTTGATGAGTTGGACAAGGAAGCCGATCGTCGCCGGCAGCGAGATGCGGATCGCCTGAGGCAGGATGACGTCCTTCATCCGCGAGACGTATCTGAGGCTCAACGCCTTCGCCGCCTCGGTCTGGCCCTTCGGCACAGCGTCGATGGAGCCGCGCCAGATTTCGCCGAGATAGGCGCTGGCATGCAGCGTGAAGCCGATCGCGACCGCGATCCAGGCATCGAGCTTCAGCCCGACCAAAGCGAGGCCGTAATAAACGACGAAGAGCTGCATCAGGAGCGGCGTGCCCTGGAACAGCGCGATGTAACCCGCGGTGGCGCGCTCCAGCGGCGCGATGCCGGAGGTCCGCAGCAAGGCTACTCCAAGGCCGGATACGCCGCCGAAGACGAAGCCGACCGCCGACAAGGCGACGGTCCATTTCAGGCCCGTGAGGAGGAAGAGGAATTCGTTCCAGCCCATCGCGCCCTCACTTCACCGGATAGCTGAAGTAGCGGGCCGAGATCAGCGCGAAGAAGCGCATCATCACCCAGGAGATCACCAGATAGAACAGCGTGATCGTGCCGTAGACCTCGAAGGAGCGGAAACTGTCCGATTCGATGCGCTGTGCCACCGAGGTCAGCTCATAGGCCGAGATCGCCGAGGCGACGCTGGTCGTCAGCGTCAGCAGCACGAACTGGCTGGTCAGCGAGGGGAAGATGGCGCGCAGCGCCGGCTTGAGCACGATTAACCGGAAGACCTGCGCCTTGTGCAGGCCGAGTGCAAGGCCGGCCTCGATCTGCCCCTTGCCGATCGACTGAACGCCGCCGCGGATGATCTCGATGGCGTAGGCCCCGCCATTGATGCCGAGCGCGAGGATCGCGGTCGGGGTCGGGTCGAGCCGCAGGCCCGCCAGCGGCAGCGCGAAATAGATGAAGAAGATCTGGACCAGGAAGGGTGTGTTGCGAATCAGCTCGACGAAGGCCTTCACCATCCAGCGCGCAGGGGGGAAACGCGAGTCGCGCAGGATCACGCCGCCGATGCCGATGACGATGGCCAGCGCCATGCCGCACAGGGCAAGCAGGATGGTGCCGAGGCACCCCATCAGCAGATCGGGCAGCCCATCCAATACGGGCGTGAAGTCGAGCTTGTAGTTCATTCCGCTCCCCTGGGTGGCCGCCCTTCTGATGGGGCGGTCCGAGCTAGACCCGAGGCGGTGCCACCTCTTCCGGGTGGCCGAGGCCTTGGGAGGCAGCGGCGTTTTGCCGCCGTTGCCATGCTATGTTAAATGTACGAACCGGTTCAATTGGTCAAGTCGACCGGGCCGACCGGCGCGGCCCGGCGGGTCGACGACGGCAGCTGGCGACGCGGAAACATCGGCATGAACGAAATGACCCAGCCCTCCGCCCGGCCTGCCAGCGGCAGGAAAACGGCGAGCTGGACGCAGGACCCCGAAGGCGTGCGCCGCGGCATTCTCGAGGTGGCGCGCGCGGAGTTCGTGGAGAAGGGGCTCAGCGGCGCGCGCGTCGACGAGATCGCGGCGCGGACGGCGACCAGCAAGCGGATGATCTACTACTATTTCGGGGACAAGGAGGGGCTCTACCGCGCCGTCCTGGAGGAGGCCTATTCACGCATCCGCAATTTCGAACGTAGCCTCGACCTGGCCGATTTGCCGCCGCGCGAGGCCATCGCCAGGCTGACGGGCTTCACATTCGATTACCACGCCGACAACCCGGACTTCGTCCGGCTCGTCATGGTCGAGAACATCCATCACGGCCGGCATCTGGCGAGCTCGTCCAAGATCGGGGCGCTCAACCTCTCGGCGATCGACATGATCCGCGAGGTCTACGAGCGCGGGCTCGCCGATGGCGTCTTCCGCGAGAACCTCGACCCGATCGACATCCACCTGACGATCAGCGCGCTCGCCTTCTACAACGTCTCGAACCGGGCGAGTATCCGGCAGGTCTTCGGCCATGACATGGCGGCGCCGCAGGCGCGAGCCCGCCGCCGGAGCAGCGCGATCGAAACCGTGCTGCGCATGCTCTGCCGCTGACCGTGGCCCGGGTCAGCCTCGCCTGACGAGGTCGGCCATCGCCTGAATCGCCAGCCCGTATCCGGCCGCGCCGAAGCCGGCCATGACCCCTGTCGCCGTCCGCGACATCAGCGAATGCTGATAGATGCTCTCGCGCGCATGGATGTTCGAGATGTGCAGCTCGATCTTCGGGCCGTCGAACATCTTGAGGGCGTCGAGCAGCGCGACCGAGGTGAAGCTGTAGCCGGCCGGATTGATGACGATGCCGCAGGCCTCGAGCCGTGCTTCGTGCACGCTCTCGACCAGCGCGCCCTCGAAGTTCGTCTGCCGGAAGTCGACCTCGAAGCCCAGCGCCGCGGCCTTCTCGACGCAGAGCCGGCGGACCTCCTCGAGCGTGGTCGTTCCATAGATGGCGGGCTCGCGCTGGCCGAGCAGGTTCAGGTTGGGGCCGTTCAGGACGTAGATGCGGTTGCTCATGTTCGTCTCCGGCGGCACGCCACTCCCGGGCCGCTACGCGGGATTGCGGGCGGCTAGCTCTGCGACGAGGGCCGCGCTCTCGCCGATGTCGTCGCCGATTGCGGCCGCTGCGAGGTTGCGGACGATCGCCGCCTCGTCGATCTCGAGCCCTTGCGCGACGGTCGCCATGGCCTCGGCGCTGCCGGCGGCGAGCAGGAAGAGCTCGGCCAGCGCAGGTCCCTCCGCCTGCCAGCCGCCGAGCCCGCGCTCTTCCTCGGCCGGAAGTCCGGCGAGGATGCCGGCAACGAGGCCTGGCGCCCGTAGCGCCGCCGAGAGTGCTACCTGGCTGCCGGTCGGATTGCGCTTATGGGCCATCGCCGAAGAGCCGCCGCGCCCGGGAATCGCCGGCTCCCGCACCTCGCCGACCGCATTCTGCGACAGCAGCGAGACATCGCGTGCCATCTTCCCGAGCGCGCCGATCAGGATGGCGAGCGCGGCGGCGACAGCGGTGATGCCGCCGCGGTTCGCATGCCAGGGTGGCCCGGCTGTCAGGCCCAGCGCCCCGGCGGTCCGCGCAGCGACATGCGCGCCCTTGCCCGAGAGCCCGGCGCGGGTGCCGGCGGCGCCGCCGAGCTGAACCCGGGCGGCATCCTTCACCTCGCGGTCGAGCCGTGCGGCGGCCGCGACGATACCTGCCTGCCACTGGGCTATCCGGAGGCCGAAGCCGATCGGCATGGCATCCTGGAGCAATGTGCGGCCGACGGCCGGCGTCGCGACATGGCGCTCGGCCGCCTCGCCGAGGGCCGGCACGATCCTGTCGAGGTCGGCACGCAGCAGGGCGTAGGCCTCGCGGATCTGGCAGGCCAGCACCGTATCGGCCACGTCCTGGCTGGTCGCGCCCTTGTGCAGGCGTGCTGCAGCGGTGCCCGACAAGGCGGCGCGCAGCCGCTTGACCAGCGGGATGGCGAGCGTGCCGGCCAGCGTGGCCTCGTCGGCGAGAATGGCCGGGTCGGCCGTGAAGTCGGCGCACGCTGCCGCGATCGCTCGTGCATCGGCCTCGCCGATCAGGCCCTCGATGGCCTGTGCCCGGGCCAGCTCGGCCTCGAAGGCAAGCGCATGGCGCAGCGTCGCGGCGTCGTCGAAGACGGCGAGCATGGCCGGCGTCGTGGCCGGGCGGGTTCTGAGCAGCTGGCTCACAGGTCGAAGAACACGGTCTCGTTTTCGCCCTGCAGGACGATGTCGAGCCACCATGTCCCGTCCGGCCTGCGCTGGGCGATCAGCGTCCCCCGACGCTCTGCCGGGACCAGGTTGAGGATCGGGTCGAGATCGTTGCCCTCGCCGTCGGCGAAGTAGAGCCGCGTCGGCAGGCGCTTGAGCAGGCCCCTGCCGAAGACCGAGACCGCCAGATGTGGCGCCTGCAGCGTGTTGCCCGGCCCCGGCACGCGTCCGGGGCGGATCGTGCGGAACCGGTAGACGCCATCCGCATCGGTCGAGGCGCGGCCAAAGCCGGTGAAATGCGGATCGAGGGCCGCATCTTCGCGCCGGTCGTCGGCGCTGGCGTAGCGGCCGGCGGCATTGGCCTGCCAGATCTCGATCATCGCATCAGGGATCGGCGCGTGGTTGCCGTCATAGACGCAGCCCGCGACCACGATGACCTCGCCCTGCGGCGTACCGCTCTGGTTGGAGGTGCCCAGAACGTAATGCTCGGGCGGCAGCAAGTCAGGGCGGGCGCCCATCTCCGACTGGCCGACGAGATCGGCGCCGCCCTTCCAGGGCAGGCCGTAATGGAAATAGGGACCGACCGTCTGTGACGGGGTCTGGCCGAAGAGGGCGGGATCGAGATTGTCCTGCCGCGGCGCCGGATTGCGCGTCTCGAGCTCAGTGGTCGTCGTCATGATCGTCCTCGAACGGCGTCTGGTCGCGACCACGCAGCACGATGTCGAAATGATAGCCCAAGGCCCAGTTCGGCACGGTGATGCCGATGTCGAAGCGCGCGACCATGCGCTGGCGATAGGGCATGGGCACCGCATTCGCGATCGGGTCGATCTCGATCAGCGGATCGTCGGGAAAATACATCTGCGTGACCAGGCGCGTGGCGAAGGCCGGGCCGAGCAGCGAGAGATGGATATGGGCGGGCCGCCAGGCGTTCTTGTGGTTGCCCCAGGGATAGGCGCCGGGGCGAATCGTGACATAGCGGTAGCGCCCCTCGGCATCGGTGAAGACGCGCCCCGCTCCGGTGAAATTAGGGTCGAGCGGGGCTGGCCAGTCGTCCTTGGCGTGGATGTAGCGGCCGGCCGCATTGGCCTGCCAGATCTCGACGACGGTGTTCGGCACCGGCCGGCCCTGTTCGTCGAGAACGCGTCCGGTCACGACGATTCGTTGACCCTGCGGCTCGCCCTTGTGCTGCGCGGTGAGGTCCGTCATCGTCGCGCCCATCAGCTTCGGCCAAGCGTCGCTCGGGCCGGTCGTCTCGGTCAGCGTCTGCGGCACGATCAGCGCCGGCTGGCGCGGACTGCGCAGCACAGTCGAGCGATAGTCCGGCGACAGCGAGGGCGGCGAGCCTGCATCCTCCCTGGAATAGGGCAGGATGAGGCTCATGCCGCGCGTTCCTGCAGGGCTGGCGAGATGGCGAAGGGCGCGCCCGTCTTGGCCTTGACCTCGTCAAGGGTGACGCCGGGCGCGAGCTCGACCAGCGTGAGCCCGCCCTTGATCTTGTCGCAGGCCATGACGCAGAGATCCGAGACGATCAGATCGACCACGCCGGCACCGGTCAGCGGCAGGGTGCAGCGCTTCAGCACCTTGGACACGCCTGCCTTGTTGGCGTGGTCCATCACGACGATGATCTTCTTGACCCCGGCGACGAGATCCATCGCCCCGCCCATGCCCTTCACCATCTTGCCCGGAATGGTCCAGTTGGCGATGTCGCCATTGGCCGCCACCTCCATCGCGCCGAGGATGGCGAGGTCGATATGGCCGCCACGGATCATCGCGAAGCTGTCGGCCGAGGAAAAGAAGCTCGAGCTCGGCAGCAGCGTCACCGTCTGCTTGCCCGCATTGATCAGGTCGGGATCGGCCTCGCCCTCATAGGGGAAAGGCCCGATGCCGAGCAGGCCGTTCTCCGATTGCAGCGTGACGTTCACGCCGTCCGGAATGTAGTTCGCCACCAGCGTCGGGATGCCGATGCCGAGATTGACGTAGTAGCCGTCCTTCAACTCGCGCGCGGCGCGCGCGGCCATCTCTTCGCGGGTCCAGGCCATCAGACTGCCTCTCTCTTGCGCTCGGTCAGCTTCTCGATGCGCTTCTCGTTGATCGTGCTCAGGATGACGCGGTCGACATAGATGCCCGGCGTATGGATCGCCTCGGGATCCAGCGTGCCCGCCGGCACGATTTCCTCGACCTCGGCCACGGTCACCTTGCCGGCGGTCGCCATGTTCGGGTTGAAGTTCCGCGCCGTCTTTCGATAGACCAGATTGCCGGCGGTATCGGCCTTCCACGCCTTGACGATGGCGAGGTCGGCACGCAGCCAGGTCTCGCGCACATAGAGCTGGCCCTCGAACTCCTCGACCGGCTTGCCCTCGGCGACGACGGTGCCAACTCCGGTCCTGGTATAGAAGGCCGGGATTCCGGCGCCGCCGGCGCGAATGCGCTCGGCCAGCGTGCCCTGCGGGTTGAGCTCGAGCTCCAGTTCGCCGGCGAGATATTGCTGCTCGAACAGCTTGTTCTCGCCGACATAGGACGCGATCATCTTCCTGATCTGGCGGGTCTGCAGCAGCATCCACAGGCCGAAGCCGTCGGCGCCGGCATTGTTGGAGATCACGGTCAGATCCTTCACCCCGGAAGCGCGGATCTCCGGAATCAGGCTCTCCGGGTTGCCCGACAGCCCGAAGCCGCCGGACATGATCGTCATCCCGTCGAAAAGCAGCCCCTTCAGCGCAGCCGCGGGGCCGTCGTAGATCTTCCCGCCCATCAGTATTCCCACCCTGTCTTGTTCAAGCTCTTGTCCGCCGCAGGCGGAGCGTCTCGTCGGATCATTCTCGGATCACGCCCGTTCGAGCGCAATGGCGATGCCCTGGCCGACACCGATGCACATCGTCGCCAACGCCCGGCGCCTTCCCGTCAGCGAAAGCTCCAACGCCGCCGTGCCGGCAATGCGCGCGCCGGACATGCCGAGCGGGTGGCCGAGCGCGATGGCGCCGCCATTGGGATTCACATGCGCTGCGTCCTCGGCAATGCCGAGCTCGCGCAGGACCGCGATGCCCTGGCTGGCAAAGGCCTCGTTGAGCTCGATGATATCGAACTCCGACGGCTTCAGCCCCGTCCGCTCGCAGAGGCGGCGCGTCGCCGGCACCGGGCCGATGCCCATGATGCGCGGCTCGACGCCCGCGCTGGCACCGGCGACGACGCGGGCGAGCGGTGTCAGGCCATGTTTCCTGATTGCAGCCTCCGAGGCGACGATCAGCGCGGCCGCACCGTCATTGACGCCCGATGCGTTTCCGGCGGTGACCGTGCCGCCTTCCTTGCGGAAGGGCGTGCCCAGCTTTGCCAGCTTCTCCAGCGTGGTGTCGCCGCGCGGATGTTCGTCGGCCTTGACCTTGATCGGCTCGCCCTTGCGCTGCGGAATGAGGACCGGCGCGATCTCCTTCGCCAACCGGCCATTCTGCTGGGCGGCCACGGCCTTGAGCTGCGAGCGAACCGCGAAGGCATCCTGGTCGGCGCGCGAGACATGGAAGTCAGCAGCGACGTTCTCGCCGGTCTCCGGCATGGAATCGATGCCGTATTGCTGCTTCATCAGCGGATTGACGAAGCGCCAGCCGATGGTGGTGTCGAAGATCTCGGCCTGGCGCGAGAAGGCGGCCTCCGCCTTCGGCATGACGAAGGGGGCGCGGCTCATGCTCTCGACGCCACCGGCGACGACGAGATCGGCCTCGCCGGCCTTGATCGCGCGAGCGGCGGCGATCACCGCATCCATGCCCGAGCCGCAGAGGCGGTTGATGGTCGTGCCCGGCACGGTGACCGGCAGGCCCGCCAGCAGCAGCGCCATGCGCGCGACGTTGCGGTTGTCCTCGCCGGCCTGGTTGGCGCAGCCGAAGATCACCTCGTCCACCGCTGCCCAGTCGAGCGCGGCATGACGCGCGATCAGCGCCTTCAACGGCACCGCGCCGAGGTCGTCCGTCCGTACCGAGGAGAGCGAGCCGCCGAAGCGTCCGATCGGGGTGCGGACATAGTCGCAGATGAAGGCCTCGCTCATGCGCGGTCTCCGCTGCCGGTCGTCGATGCGGACATCTTTGAAAAAGCCTCCTTGCAGATCTTGTAGGCCCGGTTTGCCGCCGGCACGCCGGCATAGACGGCGACGTGGAGCAGGGCTTCCCGGACATCGCTCTCCGTCGCGCCGGTATTGGCGGTCGCGCGGACATGCATCGCTACCTCCTCATCATGGCCCAGCGCCGCCAGCAAGGCGATGGTGATCATCGAGCGCTCGCGCGCGGTCAGCTCCGGCCGCGACCAGACCGTGCCCCAGGCGCCCTCGGTGATGAATTCCTGAAACGGCGCGTCGAAGGCGGTCATGTTTCCGGAGGCGCGATCGACATGGGCATCGCCGAGCACGGCCCGCCGGGTGGCCATGCCTGCGCGGTATCGCTCGTTATGGTCGGACATTCGCGACCTCCCTCGAGAACAGCGTCCCAGCCTCGCCCACGGTGGAGGAACGCATCATCTCCCATGGCTATAGGAGCCACCTCAGGTTATGCCAATTGAGAATTCCTCGGGAATACATAAGCGATAGGTTATGTGATGATCGATTCCCGCATAAGGCTCCGGCATCTTGGCGCCTTTCTCGAGGTGGTCCAGCTCGGCAGCGTCGCCGCGGCGGCGAACGCGCTGGCCGTGACCCAGCCAGCTGTCTCGAAGACGCTGCGGGAGCTCGAGGACATGCTGGGCGTGCGCCTCTTCGATCGGAGCGCACGCAGCCTCGCGCTCTCGGCGGCGGGCGAGGTGTTCCTGCGTCATGCGGAGGCGAGCATGTCCGCCCTGCGCCGCGGGATCGACAGCGTCCGCTCGCGAGAGAGTCAGCCGGTGCTGCGGATCGGCGTCCTGCCGACGGCCTCCGCCCGAACCATGCCCGAGGCGATGAAACTGCTGAAATCGCTGCAATTCAAGCCGGTTCTGCGCATCGTGACCGGCGACAACGATGTCCTGCTCGGCCAGCTGCGGAGTGGCGAACTCGATCTGGTGGTCGGCCGCTTCGCCGGCCCGGAGCGCATGACCGGGCTCTCCTTCGAGCAACTCTATTCGGAGCCGCTCGCCTTCGTGGTGCGCTCGGAGCACCCGGCCCGGGACGGGGTCTTCGATCTGCGACGCCTGTCCGATTACACGGTACTGATGCCGCCGCCACGCTCGGTCATCCGCCCGACGGTCGATGCCTTCCTGACCGCCAACGGCGTTGCCGAGATCCACGACCAGATCGAGACGGTGTCGATGGCGTTCGGGCGCCGCTATGTGCGGATATCCGATGCGATCTGGATCATCTCGACAGGCGTCGTGGCCGAAGACCTTTCACTTGGCCTCCTCGCCCTCCTGGAGGTCGACATGCGCGACACACAGGGACCGGTCGGCATCACGACCCGGGCCGGCGAGATCGACGCCGACCCGTCGCTCGCCGTCGTCGCGCAGGCGTTGCGGGCGGCGTCCGCACCCTATCGGCCGGGCGAATCCGGCTGAGCATGGCCCGGGGGCGCTCGGTCGGGAGAGCGGCGTGGCCGCTTGCGAAGCTGCAGCGCATCGTGTCTTAACGTCAGGTTTCCGCTGTCCAAGCATCAAGTCCGTCATCGCCAGGCTTTCATGAACGATCGTTCTTCCAGTGCCGGCTTGTCTGAGGGGTCACAGGCGCCGGGAGTTCCTTCCGTGAAGGCCGGGTTCGCTAGCAGGATCGGTTCATGGCTTTACCGGCCGGCACCGATCATCGAGCGCCGCGGCCCCGACGAATTCGTTCCATGCCATCCGGAACCGTTGAAGAAGGATCCCAACATTCTGCAGATCGTGCTGGGCGCGCGCCACAGTCTGATCGGCGGGTGGACATCGAAATACTACCGCTCGGGAATGGACAGCTTCCGCATCGCGCGCCGGCAGATCGTGTTCGTCAACACGCCGGAGCACGTCAAATACGTCCTCGTCACCCGGCACGCCAATTTCGAGCGCAAGAGCCCGCAGATGCGACGGGCGCTCGAGGCCCTGCTCGGCGACGGCCTCTTCATCAGCGACGGCGAGACCTGGAAGAGGCGCCGGCCGCTCGTCGCGGACATCGTCCACAAGCGCCGCCTGCCGGAATTCGGCCAGACGATGGAGGAGGCCGCCGTTGCCGTCGCCGAGGAATGGGCTCGGCTGCCCGAAGGGACGGAGGTCGAGCTGACGGAGGAAATGGGGCGCCTGACGGCGGCGATCATCTCGCGGGCGGTCTTCGGCAAAAGCATCGCGCGGGAGGCGGCGCAGCAGGTCATCGACGGCTTCAGCCGCTTTCAGCGCCATGCCGATTCCTTCAATCTCGGCTATTTCCTCGGGGCGGACGAGGGCTGGCCCGCCTTTGGCGGGAAGGGCAGGCGCCGGGCCATCGCGATGGTCCATGAGGTGGTCGAGAGCGTCGTCAACGCCCATCTCGCCGGCGAGGGCGATGCCGGCTCGATGGTCGACCTGCTGATCCGCCGAAACCAGCGCAGCGCAGGAGCTCCGCTCGACGTCACCGCGCTTCGCAACGAGGCGGCGACGATCTTCATGGCCGGGCACGAGACGACAGCGACGACGCTGAGCTGGGTCTGGTATCTCCTGGCCAATGCCCCCTGGGTGCTGCGCAAGGTCCATGACGAGCTCGCGGAGGTCTGCGGCGGGCATGCGCCGACGCTGGCGGACCTACCGCGGCTGCGCTGGTGCCGCGCCGTGATCCAGGAAACGCTGCGTCTCTATCCGCCGGTGCCGTTGCTGCCGCGTCAGGCGCTGGAAGCCGATATGATCGGCAGCGTCAAGGTCGAGAAGGCGGCGCTGGTGATGATCGCGCCCTGGCTGTTGCACCGGGCGAGCGACCTCTGGGAGCGGCCGAACCACTTCCTGCCCAAGCGCTTTCTCGACGGCAGCAGGATCGATCCTTTCGCCTTCATTCCCTTCACCGTCGGCCCGAGGATCTGCCCGGGGATGAATTTCGGCCTGGATGAGGCGACGCTGTGCCTCGCGATCCTGGCCCAGCGCTTCGATGTCGTTCCGCGTGCGGGCTACAGGGTCGAGCCCGTCTGCCGCCTGACGCTGCGGCCGAGCGGCGGCCTGCCGGCGCGCGTGCTGCCGCGCTCCTCTGGTCGTCTTAGCTAGGTGGAAGCGGCAAGCATGGTCTCCTGGGAACGAATTCTGCACCGGCTGATGCGTCGCCTTCCCGTGGGGCCGGCCTCAGTGCTCGGCGGACAGCTCGCGAAGCTGAAGATCAGGTTCATCACCCCCGATGTCGCCGAGAAAGCCCGCTCCAACCTCAGGCGGCACCTCCCGGAAACGCCGCCTGAGGAGATCGAGCGGATGGTCTGGCGCTTCGCCGACAATATCGGCCGGGTGATGGCGGAGTTCGCGATCTCGCACCGTTTCGCAGAGACCGGGCGGATCGAGATGCTCGGCGTGGAGGAGGCGGGGGCCAGGGTCGGGCAGATGCCGACGATCGCGCTGTGCCTGCATGTCGGCAACTGGGAGGTGGTCGCGTCGGCGCTGCAGGTAATCGGCGTCCCGATCGCCTCGATCTCCGAGGTGCCCGATGATCCGCTGCATCGCGAGATCGCGGACGAAACGCGCAAGGGGTTCGGCGTGAACGTGCTGGCGCCGAACCGCAACGGCGCGCGGCTTGCGCTCTCGCTGCTCAGGAACAACGGCACCGTGGCGATCTTCCCTGACGAGGTGCGCGACGGCCGGATGATGGCGCCGCTGTTCGGGCGCCCGCCGCATCTCAAGGGCAATCTGGCCGTCGCGGCAAAGCTCGCCCGGCGCACGGGTGCCCAGATCGTGCTGGGATATTGCGAGCGCGTCGGCGGTACGCGGTTTCGCGTGCGCTTCCTGCCGCCCTACAGCCTCCCGCCCGGGGACGGCGATCCGCTCGCCGATGTCGCCCTGCTGAACGGCCTGATCGAGCCGATTATCCTGAAGCATCTGGACCAGTGGTACTATCTGGACGACTCCCTTGCGCCCATCGATTAGCCGACCGCCATCATTCGCCGGTTCGTCGAAGCTGGAGCCGGTGCCCGCAAGCGCGGCGAAGGTCGGGGTGATTTCCGGCGGGTCGAGTGGGATCGGCCTGGCCTGCGCCCGCGGCCTGCTGGCGCGCGGCTATCTCGTCGTGCTGCTGGCCCGCGACGCGGAGCGGCTTCGGAGCGCGAAGGATGCGCTCGTCCGCAGCGCGGCGGACGAGGTCGAAATCGCTTCCGTCGATGTCGACGATCCGATCGCCTGTCAGTCCGCCATCGACGACGTCTTCCGCCGGCATGGCCGTATCGACTGGCTCATCACCGCAGCCGGGACCGCGGAGCCCGGCATGTTCCTCGATGTCGATCTCGCCACCCATCGCGCGCAGATGACGACGAACTATTTCGGGACGCTCCATCTGGTCCAGGCGGCTGTGCCGGCGCTGCGCGCCGTTGGCGGCCGGATCACGCTGATCTCGTCGGCCGCGGCCTTCCTCGGCATCGTCGGCTACAGCGCCTATGCGCCGGGCAAGTTCGCGCTGCGGGCCCTGGCGGAGATCCTGCGGCTGGAGTTGGAGCCGCAGGGGATCGTGGTCAGCATCGCTTTCCCGCCCGACACCGAGACGCCGCAGCTCACGCGAGAGCGGCAAA
>Ga0233377_1000725_pt1 | contig 13762 bp, 13 predicted proteins | sample ElkDunMinimDraft_6_FD_191540 | JGI IMG/M metagenome (GOLD analysis project Ga0233377, IMG submission 191540) | Fecal eukaryotic communites from dung pellets of Tule Elk in California, USA - Elk Dung E36 | ecosystem: Host-associated > Mammals > Digestive system > Large intestine > Fecal | place...
CCCGCCTTCGGCCCCGAGAACGCCAAGGTCACGGTGGTGGAGTTCTTCGACTTCCGCTGCCCCGGCTGCAAGGCGACCGCACCCGAAGTGCTGCGGATGATGCAGGCCCACCCCGACGTGCGCTTTGTCTTCAAGGACTGGCCCATTCTTGACCGCGGCGGCAACGGCATGTCGCACTATTCGGCCCGCGCCGCCCAGGCGGCGCATCGTCAGGGCAAATACCTGCCGGTGTTCCGCGCCCTGATGGCCGAGCCGGATCTGACGACCGAGACGGTTGACCGCATCCTTCAGGACAACGGCGTCGCCCTGCCCCAGGCCCAGACCGCCATGAGCGGGGCCGACATCGCCTCACATCTGGCCGATGTGCAGACCACGGCGACGGCGCTGGGGCTGCAAGGCACGCCGACCTTCATCATCAACGGCAAGGCCAGCCCCACCATCCAGCCGCGCGACATCGACGCTGCCATTCAGGCGGCCAAGGCCAACTGAAACGGGGCGGGCTGAGCCCCCCGTCCTCAATCAGATGATGGCGCCGACGCAGCCTTCGTCGCCGCCGACCGGCAGCATCGCGTCGGTCAGCGACAGAGTCCAGCCGTGGTGGGTGTCCAGACCACGCCTGCGAATGCCGCCGCCGTCGCCCGCGTCACCGCCGGCGTCGACCACCACACGGCGGCCTGTCGGCAGGGCGGCGGGGTCGATGCGGCCCACGGCCAGGGCGCTGGGCGTCTCGCCGCCGAAGCCGTCGAAGACGCTGAGGCTGGACCATTCGCGGCGCAGGCCGGTCCACCAGGGATCGCCCGCATTGACGGCCAGAACGGCCACGCCGTGCCCTTCGGAAGCCCATTTCAGCGCCGCCTGGGGATCACGCACCGCACGCATGTCGGCGGCGGCGCCGAAGCGCAGGCGCGCCCCGTCGAAGGCGCGGGTCGGCTCAATCGGCGACCAGACCTGAACCTTCATCCGGCCCTGACGCGCCAGACCCCAGCCGACGATCTGACGCCAGAGCGATTCCACGGCTTCGGTGTTCTCGGGCTCGGCCTGGCTGAGCATGCGGTCCAGCACCCGCTGTTCGCGGTCGGGACGCAGCTTCACATGCGGGCCGACAGGGGCGTCCTTGGCCTGGCCGACGCGGGCGGCGATGGCCAGACGGCGCTGGAACAGGGCCAGAAGCTCGTCGTCGAGGAGGTCGATCTCCTGTCGCAGGGCGGCCAGAGCGGTGTGTTCGGCGCTGCCCTGGGCCAGATCAGGCCAGACATTCTGGACGACAGGTTTGGTGATGGAATTGGACACGGTGTTTCAGGCTTTCGATATGCATACGGCGTTGGGGGATGACTTTTGCGAGCCGCCGCCCCGTCACGGGGCGGTCGCCGGCGAGGCGGTCAGGAGCGAACCCCGACGGCCTCAGCCGGCGTATCGAAAGCCGTAGGCATAGAGGCCCGACGCCGCGAAAACGCGGTCGGAAAACGTCGCAGCGATTGCTTGCGGGCGGGCCATGGGTCTCAGTGGACGCAATGAACGTGCGTCGTCAAGCCGGTTTGGCGCTTAACAGCAGAAAACGCGTGCGATTATCGGCGATGTCTTGCAGATCGTTGCGCAGAATCGACAACTGATAGACCTCGGCCGCGCGCACGGGCGCCACGGCGGCGCGGGTCAGATCGCCCGCCTCGGCCACAGCGCGGGCCGCGCCGGCGGTGTCGAACACCTCCACCGCTTCAAGCCCCAGCGCCTTCAGTGAACCGGCGCACTGGCGCAAGGCGACCGGGTGGCTTTCGGCGGTTTTGATGTCGGACAGCCGCGCCCCGGTCGGCGCCATCAGAGCCAGGCGGATGGGCCGCCAGACCTCGGACACGACGACCAGATCCGCCGCCTCGATCAGACTGGCGGCGGGTTCGACCCGGCCTATGGTCGAGTTCTCGACCGGGATCAGGGCGCACCCCACCTCCCCCGCCTGCAAGGCCGCCAGAGCGCCCTCGAAGGTGTCATAGGCCACCGCCTCGTCCCACGGACGCAGGTCGATGCAGGCCTCGTGGCTGAAGGCGCCCGGCGCGCCCTGATAGGCGCAGCGGCCCGGGGCCTCGTCCCCTGCGGGGCGACCGACGCCTGTTGAAGACGCCCCGGCCATCGGGTCAGGCCGCTTCAGATCGGGACTGACGTCCCACCTTGAGGCGCTCAGCCACCAGGAAGGCCAGCTCCAGCGCCTGGTCGGCGTTGAGGCGCGGGTCGCAGTGGGTGTGGTAGCGGCTGGACAGATCGTCCTCGGTCACGGCGGTGGCCCCGCCCAGACATTCGGTGACGTTCTGGCCGGTCATCTCCAGATGCACGCCGCCGGGGTGGACGCCCTCGGCCTCGGCCACGTCGATGAAGGTCTTCACCTCGCCCAGGATGCGGTCGAAGGGCCGGGTCTTGTAGCCGTTCGAGGCCTTCAGCGTATTGCCGTGCATGGGGTCGATCGACCAGATCACCCGCTTGCCCGCCGCCTTCACCGCCTTCATCAGACGCGGCAGGCGTTCGCCGACCTTATCCGAGCCGAAGCGGCCGATCAGCGTCAGGCGACCGGGGATGTTATCCGGGTTCAGCGCGTCGATCAGGCGCAGAATGTCGTCCGCCTCCATGGTCGGGCCGCACTTGACGCCGATGGGGTTCTTGATGCCGCGCATGAATTCGACGTGGGCGCCGTCCAGCTGGCGGGTGCGCTCGCCGATCCACAGCATGTGGGCCGAGGTGTCGAACCATTCGCCGGACGCGCCGTCCAGCCGCGTCAGCGCGCTCTCGACGTTCAGCAGCAGGGCCTCGTGCGAGGTGAAGACCTCGACGCGGCTCAGGTCGGGGTGGGTGTCGGGGGTGACGCCGACCGCCTCCATGAAGGCCAGGGCCTCGGTGATCTTCTCGGCCAGTTCGCGGTACTGGGCGCCGACGCCCTGATCCGCAAAGCCCAGGGTCCAGCGGTGGATGTTGTACAGGTCCGCATAGCCTCCGCCCGCAAAGGCGCGCAGCAGGTTCAGCGTCGAGGCCGACTGATTATAGGCCTTCAGCAGGCGCTGGGGATCAGGCAGCCGCTCTTCCGGGTTGAACCCCATGCCGTTGATGATATCGCCGCGATAGGACGGCAGTTCGACATCATCGATCTGTTCCAGCGGCGACGAACGCGGCTTGGCGAACTGGCCGGCGATGCGGCCGACCTTCACCACCGGCTTCCTGCCCGCAAAGGTCAGGACCACGGCCATCTGCAAGATCAGGCGGAAGGTGTCGCGGATGTTGTCGGTCGAGAACTCCTTGAAGCTCTCGGCGCAATCACCGCCCTGCAGCAGGAAGGCGTTGCCCGCCTCCACCTGCGCCAGATGGCCGGTGAGGCGGCGAGCCTCCCCTGCAAACACGAGGGGGGGCATGGCCCGCAACTCGTCTTCAACTCGGCCCAGTTCGGCCATGTCTGGATAGTCCGTCGGCATGTGCACGACGGGCTTTTGTCTCCAGGATTCAGGGGTCCAACGCATATTCATGCCCACAGGATAGGCGCTCGCCGCCCTTCGGACAACGATGCGCCCCATCTATTCTCGCGATATCAGCCGTTTGGAGCGTCGACCACGGTCCAGGCGCTTCTGTTGCTGTCTGAAACCACCTGCACCCAGAGGGTGCGGTCGGGGCGACGGATCACATAAGAGGTGAAGGGATTTCCATAGACCGGTCCCAGCCCCAGCCTCATGTCGTTGCGCAGGGTCTCGGGCAGGTTTTCGATCAGTTCATTCGGCGCGACGCCATTGGCGATGCGGACGCCGCCTGCGGCCTTGATCGCATTCTCGATGCCGCGCTCGAACTCCAGGCGTGAGAATTCCTTGCCCTCCGGCGTCGCCGATTCGGCCATATGCACCTTGCCCTCGACGACATGGAAAGCCGCGCCGGTCCAGATCGGGAAGGCGGCCAGGTCCATCGTCTTCTCGTCCCGGACCTCATAGCCCGGCGTCACCGGCACATAGGGGAAGGCGCCCAGTTCGACCGTGGAGATCGGAACCTGCGTCAGGTCAAAGGCGACCGGAACCGCTTCCGGCGCTGCAGCCGCTGCGGGATCGGGCGCAGCCACCGTTTCGGCCTCGGCCGCAGGAGTCGCAGCATTGTCCTGGCTCGAACCACAGGCGGACAGCATCAGGGCGCTGGCCAGAACAGCCAAAGATACGGGGCGAACAAACATCAAACCAACTCCACACGCTCAATCAATCAACCCGGTTCGAACACCGGCGGGACAACGTGTCCCTAGCTTGCGTGGATAATGTTACGGCCTGACGAATTCCGACGTAAAGACCTCAACCCGCCGCCATCGACGCTGGCGACTGCTTCTCCTTCAGCGTGACCAGTTCCTCGGCCATGGTCGGGTGGACGGCGCAGGTGGCGTCCCACTGGGCTTTGGTCAGGCCCGCCTTCACGGCGATGGCGGCCAGCTGGATCATCTCGGGCGCTTCGGGGCCGACGATGTGGACGCCGACCACGCGCTGGCTCTGGGCGTCAACGACCAGCTTCATCAGCACCCGCTCATCCGAACCGGTGAAGGCGTATTTCATCGGCCGGAACCGGGTCACATAGACATCGACCTCGCCGGGGCAGGCATGGCGCGCCTGGCTCTCGGACAGGCCGACCACCCCTACCGGCGGCTGGCTGAAGACGGCGGTGGCGACCGCTTCATAGTCAAAGGCCTGCGGATTGTTCTTGTAGACCGTCTCGTGGAAGGCCACGCCCTCGCGGATGGCCACGGGCGTCAGATTCATCCGGTCGGTGACGTCGCCGATGGCCCAGATGTTCTCCGCCGTCGTCTTCGACAGTTCATCGACCTTGATCGCGCCCTCGGCGGTCAGTTCGACGCCCGCCGTCTCCAGCCCCAGATCCTTGACGTAGGGGACCCGCCCGGTGGCGAACATGATGACGTCATGCTCCATGGTCATGCCGTTGGCCAGATGGCTGACCAGACCGGTCTCCGTCTTCTCGATCGAGGTGTGCTGGCAGCCCAGGATGACCTTGATGCCGCGCTTTTCGATCTCGCCCGCCAGATGGGCGCGCACGTCATCGTCAAAGCCGCGCAGGATGTTGGGGCCGCGATAGATCAGGGTCGTCTCGACGCCCAGACCGGCGAGAATGCCGGCGAACTCCACCGCGATATAGCCGCCGCCGGCGATCAGGATGCGCTTGGGCAGTTCCGGCAGATGGAAAGCTTCTTCCGAGGTGATGGCGTGCTCGACGCCGGGCAGATCCTCGGGCTTCCACGGCCGTCCACCCGTGGCCACCAGGATCTTCTCGGCGGTGATGGAGCGTTCCGGCGCGCCGTCCTTGCCCAGGATCTGCACCGTGTGGGCGTCGGTCAGCACCGCCCGGCCATGCACCAGATCGACCCCCGCCTTGCCCAGATTGGCGGCATAGATGCCCGACAGGCGCGCGATCTCCACATCCTTGGACTGCAGGAAGGTCGGCCAGTCGAAGCTCGCCTTCTCGAACGACCAGCCATAGCCCTCGGCGATATGCAGGGCGTGGCTGACCTCTGACGCCATGACCATGAACTTCTTGGGCACGCAGCCACGCACCACGCAGGTGCCGCCGACGCGGTATTCCTCGGCGATCGCCACCGACTTGCCGCCCAGCGCGGTCAGCCTTGCCGCGCGCACCCCTCCCGAACCGGCGCCGATGACAAAGAGGTCGTAGTCATATTGGGTCATGCAGGGGATGTAGTTCGTCGTGGCGCCAGTTTCCACCACCATGCCGCTTTGACTAATCCAGCCGTTTGTGCGCCCCATGAACAATGTTCAACTAGGGAACTGGACCGATGATTGCTCTCGCCCTTGCGGCCCTTCTCACCGCCATGCCGGTTCAGGACCCATCGACGCCGGCGCCCGCAGTGGCTCCCCAGGAAAGCCCCCAGAGCGCGCCCTTCGATCTGGGGGACATCGACGTCGTCGGTCGTCCGCTGGAGTCCATGATCCAGTCCTTCGTCAACGAGGTCGCCGCGCCGAACCGGCATCGCGGCATCGCCCGCTGGAAGACCGACATCTGCATCGGCGTGGCCAACCTCCGCCCCGACACAGCGCAGTATATTCTGGACCGGGTCTCCACCATCGCCGAAGACCTCGGCCTGAACCCCGGTCGTCCGGGCTGTGCGCCCGACGTCATCATCATCGCCACCGATGACCCTGACGGACTGACGCAGCGAATCATTCAGGATCGCGGACGCGCCCTGCGTGTCGGTGGCGCGGGCATGGATCGCGGCGGCGCCGCTCTGCGCGCTTTCGCCGCCTCCGACCGTCCGGTCAGATGGTGGCAAGTCAGCATGCCCGTCGATTCCTTCACAGGCCAGCGCGCAATCCGGATTCCGGGCGAATGCACCGGATCCTGTTCCAGCCCGCTCGACATGGCCCCTGTTCTGACCAGCACCACATCGACACGACTGGGCACGCAGATCGTCGACAACCTGTTCCGCACTGTCGTCATTCTGGACGTGGACCAGGTCGGTCGTGTCTCGGGCCAGCAGTTGGCCGACTATGTGGCTATGGTGTCTTTGGCGCAGATTGATCCAGAGGCCGACACGAGCGGCTATGTATCGGTGCTCAACATCTTCGAGAATCCGGAATCCGCTGAAGGCCTCACCAACTGGGACCGGGCCTATCTGAACGGACTCTACGCCGCCGAGCGCACCCGCGCGAATCTCAGGTCAGGCCGCGGCGAGATCGCCGCCTCAATCAACCGGGCCCATCAAACCCTGGCGCGGGAATCGGAAGCAACCCGGGACTGATCGCCTCTGCGTCTGTCAGGGCGCCAGAACCTGCACCCCGTCGTCTGTGCCGATGATCGCTTCATCGGCCAGATCGAGGAACAGGCCGTGTTCGACCACGCCGGTGATCAGCTTCAGATCGTCGGCCAGGCGGACAGGGTCGGTGATGACGCCGCATTTGGCGTCATAGATCAGATTGCCTCCGTCCGTTCTGACCAGACCGCGCTCGGCGCTGCGGACGCGGGCGGGCATGGCGATGTCGTGGTCGGCCAGAACGTCGGCGATGCGGTTGGCCGTGGTCTTGTGCCCGAAGGCGACGACCTCGATCGGCAGGGCGAAGGCGCCCAGCGTCTTCACCACCTTGGCGCTGTCGGCGATGCAGAGGCAGCGCGCCGACGCCTCCCACACCAGCTTCTCGCGCAACAGGGCCGCCCCGCCGCCCTTGATCAGCGCCAGACCCGGCCCGATCTCGTCGGCGCCATCGACGGTCAGGTCGATGCGCGGCGTGTCCTCCAGCGTCAACAGCGTCAGCCCCAGTTCGCGCGCCAGCTCCGCCGTCGCCTCCGACGTCGGCACGCAGCGCAGGCCGCTCAGGTTCCGCGCCGCCAGCGCCTTGACGAACCAGGCGGCGGTCGAGCCCGTGCCCAGTCCGACGACCATCCCGGCCTCGACCCGGAGGGCCGCAGCTTCACCGGCGTTGCGCTTCTGGATGTCGCTCATCGCGTCCTCATACCTGCCTCCCTCTCCCGATGGGAGAGGGCTTGAGCCTCCGAGAGCGAAGCGATCGGCAAGGCGAAAGGGTGAGGGTCGATCATCAGCGGGCGGCTTCGCCGCCTCACAGACCCGACCCTCATCCGACGGGGCTCCGCCCCGCCACCTTCTCCCACCGGGAGAAGGCTCAAGACTTCGCCGCCTTCTTCGCCCGCATCGTCTCCATGAACCGCGCTGCCCAGCCCGGCTTCACTGTCTGCTCTCCCCGGCCCAGCGCCAGATCCCCCGACGCCACGTCCCGGGTGATGACCGAGCCTGAGCCCACCATGGCGCCGTCGCCGATGGTCACAGGGGCGACCAGCGAGCTGTTCGACCCGACAAAGGCCCCCTCGCCCACGACGGTGCGGTGTTTGAAGAAGCCGTCGTAGTTACAGAAGATAGTCCCCGCGCCGATGTTGGCCTTGGCCCCCACTACGCCATCGCCCAGATAGGCCAGATGGTTGGCCTTGGCGCCCGCGTCCATGCGGACGTTCTTGACCTCGACGAAGTTACCGACCTTGACCCCCTCGCCCAGGTCCGCGCCGAGACGGAGCCGCGCGTAAGGGCCGACCTCGGCGCCGCCGGCGACCACCGCGCCCTCGACATGGCTGAAACTGCGGATGCGCGCGCCGGGCGCAATCTTCGCGCCGGGGCCGAAGACGACGAAGGGCTCGATCACCGTGCCTGCGCCGACCTCCGTATCGAACGAGAAATGCACCGTGTCGGGCGCCGCCATCGTCACCCCGGCGGCCAGAAAGGTCTCGCGCTGCACCTTCTGGAACAGGGCCTCGGCCACGGCCAGTTCGCCCTGGGCGTTGACGCCCATGACGGCGTCCTCATCGGCCATGACCGCACGAGTCGAGGCGCCGCGCGCGCGGGCCAGTTCGACCACGTCGGTCAGATAGTATTCGCCCTTGGCGTTGTCGTTCCTCACCTCGGCCAGCAGATCGAACAGCAGGCCCGACGGCGCCGCCATGACGCCGGAGTTGCAGGTTCTGATTTCCAGTATCTCAGCCGACGCCTCCTTGGCCTCTGTGATGGCGGTCAGGATTTCGCCGTCCATGACGAGGCGCCCATAGGCGCCCGGATCGCGGGCCTCAAAGCCGATGACGGTGACGCCCTCGCTCACGGCGAAGACCGGCTCTATGTCCGCCGCCTTCAACAGGGGCACGTCGCCATAGGTGATGACCACCTGACCCTCGAAGCCCTTCAGCGCAGCCTCAGCCGCACGCACAGCGTGGCCGGTGCCGATGGGCGGGTCCTGCACAGCGATGGCCGCCTCGCCCAGACGCTTGACCACATGGGCGCGGACCTCGGGCGAATGGCTTCCGACCACCACCACGATCCGTTCGCAGCCCAGAGCCTCGGCGGCGTCGATGGCGTGGTCCAGCATGGCCCGCCCGCCGACCGGGTGCAGCACCTTGGGCAACGGCGACTTCATGCGCGTGCCCTGGCCTGCGGCGAGGATGATGGCGGCTCTGCGGCTGGTCATGAATCATTCCGGCGGTTAGTCGTCCTGCGCGATCTAGCCCATTGCCGGGGCGGGCGCGAGTTGGAGACAGAGGATGAGCATCGAACGCGATCTGGAAGGCTGGACCATCGCCTTTGACCTGGACGGCACTCTGGTCGACACCGCGCCCGACCTGATCGGCACTCTGAACCGGCTTCTGGTCCAGCATAACCTGCCGCCGGTTCCTGTTTCGTCTGCCCGGCATCTGGTTGGGCATGGAGCGATGGCTCTGTTGCGTCATGGCTTCATGGAGGCGGGCGCCCTCTGGGACGAAGCCCAGGCCCCTGTCCTGTTCGGGCGTTTCATCGAGGACTATCTGGCTCACATCGCCGACGAAAGCCGCCCGTTCGAGGGCGTGGTTCCCGCGCTGGAGCGGCTTGCCGCGCGCGGCGCCATCCTGTGCATCGCCACCAACAAGCGCACCGACCTGTCTGTCGCCCTGATTGAGGCGCTGGGCCTGACTCGACATTTCGCCTTCATCGCCGGACCTGACGCCGTCACCGCGCACAAGCCCGACGGCGCCCACATCCATGAGGCCGTGCAAAAGGCCGGCGGCGATCCCGCGCGCTGCATCATGGTCGGCGACAGCACGACAGACACCAGGGCGGCAAAGGACGCGGGCGTGGCCTGCATTGTTGTCAGCTTTGGCTACAGCGACGTCCCGCTTGCGGAATTGGGCGGGGACGTGGTGATCGACCACTACGACCAGTTCGAGGCCGCTCTGGCCGAGCTCATGAACGTCTGATCGCGCATCGGTAGCGCCGACAAAGCAGGGAAAGAGGCGAATGAACGCCAAGACCTTCTATCTGGCGATGGCCGTGGTCGGGACCGCAGTGCCCTGGCTGTTCTTTGGATCCTTCTTCGCCCTGCATGGGCCAGATATTCCGCTTTTTCTAAAGTCTCTTTTTGCAAATGGCGCAGCGGGCGGCTTCTCCGCCGACGTCCTGATCACGATCATCATATTCTGGGTGTGGTCCTGGCGGGACGCGGCCCAGCACAAGGTGGCGCGTTGGTGGCTGGTGTTTCCAGCCAGCTTCTTCGTCGGGCTATCGCTGGCCTTGCCGCTCTATCTGTATCTGCGCGAGCAGGGCCAGGACCAACAATCATAAGGCGCACTATACAGTCCGACAGAATTTCTAACGTCAAATTGCTCCCGTTGCGGTTGCCGTCACCTCTTGCGCCCAACACATAGGACGACCGCTCCTCCCCTAAGGTCGTCATGCTTCGTCGCTTCTTCGCCATCCCCCTGTGGCAGCGCACCGCCGCCGGTTTCGTGCTCGGCATCCTCGCGGGACTGATCCTGAGAGAGAAGGCCGCCGTCTGGCTCCAGCCTCTCGGCGACATCTATCTGAACCTGATCCGCATGGTGGTGGCGCCGCTGGTGCTGTTCACCATCGCCAGCTCGATCGCCAAACTGGGCGAAGGTGCGGGCGCGGTTCGGCTGGGCTTGCGCACGCTGGTCTGGTTCGCCATCACCTCCCTGCTGGCGGTGCTGGTCGGCTTCGCCTTCGGGCACATCATCAATCCGGGCGTCGGCCTGTCCAACCTGCCGCTGGGCGAGGTCAGGGCGCGCGAGATCCCCACGCCGCTGCAGGTCCTGCTCGACATCGTCCCGCGCAACCCCTTCACCGCGCTGAGCGAAGGCAAGGTGCTGCAGATCATCTTCTTCTCGGCCCTGGTGGGCGCCGCGCTGGTGGCTCTGGGCGACCGGGCGCAAGGCGTGCGGCGACTGGTCGATGAGGGCGCCTCCGTCATCTTCCGCATCACCCGCTGGGTGATCCAGCTGACCCCGTTCGGCGTGTTCGGCCTGATCGGCTCGGTTGTCGGCGGTTATGGCTGGGAGGCGCTGCTGCCGCTGGGCAAGTTCATCTTCGCCATCTACGCCGCCTGCCTGTTCCACATCCTGGTGGTCTATTCGGGCCTGCTGAAGCTGCACGGGCTGAAGGTCCGCAGCTTCTTCCGCGGCGCCTTTGCGGCGCAACAGACGGCCTTCGCCACCTCCTCCTCGCTCGGCACCCTGCCCATCACCCTGCGCCAGACGGTCGAGCGTCTGGGCGTGCCGCAAGCCTACGCCGCTTTCGCCGTGCCCCTGGGGGCCAATGTGAAGATGGACGGCTGCGGCGCCATCTATCCGGCCATCGCGGCCATCTTCATCGCCCAGTATTTCCAGATCGACCTGACGCTGACCCAATACGTCCTGATCGGCCTGACGGCGGTTCTGGGCTCGCTGGGCACAGCGGGCGTTCCGGGCACCAGCATCGTCATGCTGACCCTGACCCTGTCCACCGCCGGCCTGCCGCTGGAAGGCATCGGCTACATCATCGCCATCGACCGGATCATCGACATGATGCGCACGGCCACCAACGTCACCGGCCAGATGCTGGTCCCCGTCCTGGTCGCCAAAGAGGAAGGCATCCTCGATCAGGGCATCTACGACGGCCACGTCGCCTGGCTGCCCGGCGATCCCGATTTCGAGACACCGGAGGCTGCGCGGGCGGCGGGCATCTAGCTGGCCAGAACGCCCCGCATGTGCGCGTCGCTCATGCCCAGCTTCTGACCCAGTTCAGTCAGGGCCGCGCGCTTGCGGTCGTCCAGCACCCCGTCATAGGCAGCGACATCCAGGGCGCTCATGACCACCGTTTCACGGCCCCGGTCAGTCATATGGCGGGCCAGAATTCCGGCGGACGCTTCATAGTTGCGGTCGATGCGCTCGATCTCGGTCCGCGCTTCGTCCACAGACCATTCGCTGCCGTCAAACGCAGCCTGGGCGTCAACCATCTGTTGCAGGAAGGCGCGGTCCCGGGTTCCCGACATCTGGCCGAAATGACCCAGCACCGTCTGGAAGCAGGCCCTCAGCTCCTGATCGAACTGGGCGCGCTCGGCCCGCGGGTCGTATTGAAGCGCCTTGAGCGTGTATTGCTGCTTGCAGGTCAGGCAGACGACCCACTGCTGAACGACTTCCAGCGGAATGATGGGTATGAAGTACAGGGTGAAAAACCGCTGCAGCTTGTGGCGACGGTATTCACGGTCGTCATCACAGTGCGGACAATAGAAGCTGCCGGTCTGGCCTTTGCGGTCCAGCCCTCTCGAACCCCAGATGATCATTCGCCACACCCCTCACGCTGACAGAATACGGACGGCCAGGCCCACCTCACCCGACGTCGGTATTCCAGATACACACCGCCATAGCGTTGGGCCAGACCATAGTCCTCAATACTGACGCGCCACATCTGGATGATCGTCAGAATGAAGAAAAACCCCGCCATGATGGGATGAAGAAACAGCACCACGCCTGCGGCGGCGATCGCCGTCAGACCGACTTCAGAGGGATGCGCCAGGACGCCATACACCCCGCCCTGCTCCAGCGCCGCATCCGGTGCAATCGCGTTGTCGCTGGTGAACCGGCGCCCCAGACGCCGCACCGCCAGACATCGCAGAACCGCGCCGCCGCCCATCAGGATGACGCCCAGACACAGGCGAACAGTCGCACCGCCTTCCGGTTCATTCAGGAAGACAGCCATGATCGTCATGGCGAACAGAAGCAGACCTGTCAGTGCGGCCAAAGCCGTCGCCAGCCGCCTCCCCGGCGCCTCCGGTTGACGCGTCACCGGCGATGTCGACACCGAACACAGGGCCTCCAGAGCGGCCGCCAGCGCCACGCCCCCGATAAAGACCCAGGCGCCGGGCGACCACGACAACAGACCTCCGCGCCCGGCGACCAGTCCTGCCAACGCCGGCGCACCAGCCACCACAGCTGCGGCGGCCACAGCCGACAGCCATGCCCGATGATCAATTTGGGTCGCCAATCCCGGTTTCCTCGCTCGACAGCACCGTTCCTTCGCCCCCGCCCCGTCGCCTGGAGAACACGAAGCGTCATCAGTCTCTTGCCACAACCTCCAGCGCAAGCTATTGGGCCGCCTCCCAAGAGAGGGACGCGTAGCTCAGCGGGAGAGCACCTCGTTCACACCGAGGGGGTCACAGGTTCAATCCCTGTCGCGTCCACCATCTTCCTGACCTCTGACACCATCCCATCGAGCCGGCGATGCCTGCTGGGGCTTGCCGTCATGTTGCGGCGCCGTGATATGCATCTGTCATGGCAGTTTCACCGTCCGTCCTAGACCTGATCGGCAACACCCCCCTGATTCGCCTCAAGGCGGCGTCGGAGGCGACGGGCTGCACCATTCTGGGCAAGGCCGAGTTCCTCAACGTCGGCCAGTCGATCAAGGACCGCACCGCGCTGGGACTGGTCACCGACGCGCGTGAACGCGGCGCCCTGCGCCCCGGCGGGCGCATCGTCGAGGGCACGGCGGGCAACACCGGCATAGGCCTGGCCATCGTCGGCGCGGCCCTGGGCCATCCGGTCACCATCGTCATGCCGCGCAGCCAGACGCTGGAGAAGAAGCAGGCGGTTCTGGTCAACGGCGCCCAGCTGATCGAGGTCGACCCCGCCCCCTTCTCCAGCCCCAATCATTTCGTCCACTTCTCGCGCCGTCTGGCGGAACAGCTGAACGCGACCGAGCCCAACGGCGCCTTCTACGCCGACCAGTTCGACAACACCGCCAACCGCCGGGTTCACCATGACGGCACGGGCTGCGAGATCTGGGAACAGACCGCCGGCGCCGTCGACGGCTTCGTCTGCGCCGTCGGCTCGGGCGGCACGCTGGCGGGGGTGTCCAGCTTCCTGAAGGCGCGCAATCCGGCCATCCAGATCGCCCTGGCCGATCCGCCCGGCGCGGCCCTGTTCAGCTGGTTCACCGAGG
>Ga0233377_1000728_pt1 | contig 13750 bp, 12 predicted proteins | sample ElkDunMinimDraft_6_FD_191540 | JGI IMG/M metagenome (GOLD analysis project Ga0233377, IMG submission 191540) | Fecal eukaryotic communites from dung pellets of Tule Elk in California, USA - Elk Dung E36 | ecosystem: Host-associated > Mammals > Digestive system > Large intestine > Fecal | place...
TATTGATCTGCCATATAGCTCCTCAGCCAAAACTCCTTGCGTATTTACGGCGATATTACACATATTACCTGTTACCCCAAATAGAAACAATGATGCACCTAACATCCATGCGTTTCCTGAAAAACCGATTAGTAATAATACAAGCGCATAAAAGAATGCTGCCCATGGTAAAATCTTGTGACTGCCATATTTATTAACTAAAGTACCGGATAGTGGCATGGTCAATAACTGACCAACCGGAAGCATTAATAAAATAGTTCCCAATTGAGCTTCCGATAATTCTAAAGCTGATTTAATAGTTGGAATCCGACTCGCCCAACTTGCAAAACCAAGACCTTGACCAAAGTAAAATAAGGTCACTGCAATACGGATTCTTGTTTTCATGGATTGAGAGACATTTATGCCTGCCTCACCTAATGATGTCATGGATAATAATTTTAATACAAAGGTAGAACAAAAATCAGATATGAGAAACATATAAGTGTAAAAAATACACACTTATAACTATTTGTTAATCTTATTGTTATAAAGGTGTTAAGAAAGTGTTGTATATGGTTAATATATGATTTACTATAAATATAGCACATGTAAAATCTTTATTGGGATTGATTAATAATGATTTCGAATTGTACATTTGTTAAGTATCAATTTTAATTGACCTTAAGTATGAACAAATCATTATTAGCCATAGCCATATTGCTTGGGGGCACCATGCAATTAAAGGCACAGGTTCAGCCAACATTTTTGTCTAATCCAACTTTAAGCCCTGAAGCACAGACTATAGTTTTCAGCTTTGAAGGCGATCTATGGAAGGTTCCTGCGGTTGGAGGAACAGCATTGCGGATGACCGCAATGGAGGGAAATGAAGTTATGCCTAGAATTTCTCCTGATGGACAATGGCTAGCATTTTCCTCGAATCAGAATGGGAATATGGATGTTTATGTGATGCCAATGGCTGGCGGGAATATTAAACAGATTACTTATCATGAATCAACGGATGAAGTAGACAGTTGGAGCTGGGATAGTAATCAGATTTATTTTACATCCGGAAGAGCAAATCGCTTGAGCAGCTATAAGGTGGGTAAAGATGGGGGTACTGCGGAACGGATCTTTCCACATTTCTTCAACTACATTCATGGTATGGTAGAAACTCCTTCTGGAGAATTGCTATTCACGGACTCTTGGGAAAGCTACTCTTCTGCAAACAGAAAAAGATATAAAGGCTCTTTTAATCCGGATATTAAAGGATATAACCCAAAAACAAAGGCTTATAAAGAATATACAACCTATGAGGGGAAAGATTTATGGCCGACAGTAGATAAGAAAGGAACCATTTATTTTGCCTCAGATGAGGCTAATAATGAATACAATCTTTATAGCATAAGCAATGGTACTAAAGTGAATTTGACTCAGTTCAATGAATCTATCCGCAATCCTCAAGCTGCTGCCAATGGTAATTCAGTCGTCTTTGAAAAGGGATATCAGCTTTTTGTATATGATGTTGCTGCGAAGAAAACAAATCAACCTGCAATCACATTAAGCCGAAATCAGGTTCTAGGGAAATCCAAGGAATTTGAAGTAAAAGGATCAATCAGCAATTTTGATGTTTCTCCTGATGGAAAGAAAATAGCATTCGTGTCAAGAGGAGAACTTTTTGTATCAGATGTGGATGGAAAATTTATTCGTCAAATGCCTGGAGGGGGGGAGCGAATTACTGAGGTAAAATGGTTAAAGGATAATAAAACCTTATTGTATAACCAAACGGTTGATGGATACCTTAATTGGTATTCGCGTTCAGCTGATGCTAAGGGAGAAGCGAAACAACTTACACAGGATAAGAGAAATAACCGGTACCTCAGTATAAACAAGGATAAAAGCAAAGCAGTTTATCTAAGTGGAAGAGATGAGGTAAGACTATTGGATTTGGGTACTCTGAAAAGTGAAGCCATAGTTAAAGATGAAATATGGGCTTTCCAAAATTCAGCACCATCTTTTTCTCCGGATGGAAAATATGTTCTTTTTACAGCTATGCGCAACTTCGAACAGGATATCTTTGTTCATCATATTTCTGATAAAAAGACAATTAATTTAACCAATACGGGAGTGTCAGAGGCAACACCAGTTTGGTCTCTAGATGGGAAATATATCTTCTTTTCTAGTAACCGTACGAAACCAGCTTATCCAACTGGGATGGAAAATGCCAGCCTTTATCGCATGGCTTTGGAGAACTTCGATGAACCTTATCGTATCAGTAAATTTGATGAGCTGTTTAAGGATTCGGAAAAGGATAAAGAAAAAGAAAAAAAGGATAGCACGGCAACAAAGAATGATAAAAACGCTAAAGATAAAAAAGAAAAACCTGTAGAGAAGGATGATAAGAAGAAGGTATTGGTTTCAATTGATGTTCAAGGTCTTTCTGATCGTATAAGCCAGGTAAGTCCTTCGGCTGGTACTCAATATAATCCTCAAGTATTTGCAAAGGCTGATAAGACTTATTTATTCTATCAATCTAATCACGAAGGAAAATGGGCAACCTATAGAATTACTTTTGAACCATTTGCAAATAGCAAGACTGATAAGGTTTTCGATGGCGGATTACAAGATTTAATAGAAGTGGATGCCAAATACTTTGCCATAGTTAATGGCAATATTCAAAAATACAATATTGACCAAAATAGATTGGATGCAGTTGATGTCAACTTTAAATTCAATCGTGATCTGGATAAGGAGTTCAAGCAAATGTTCTTTGAGACATGGGCAAATATAGAAGAGAATTATTATGATGAAAAATTCCATGGGGTCGATTGGGAGGGAATGAAGAAGAGATATTCAACATATCTTGCTGGAATCAATAATCGTATGGATTTACGTATTCTTTTGAATGATATGCTTGGTGAGTTAAATTCATCTCATATGGGTTTTAGTACATTTGGAACTGATGAAAGGAAGCAATTCAATTTTATAACTAATGAACTCGGTGTTGTATATGATAATAAGGATCCTTACAAAATTTCACATATTGTTTCAAAAGGACCAGCAACTAAAAAAGATGTTGATCTTAAAGTTGGAGATGTATTGGTTGCGGTTAATGGTAATAAGATTGATAAAAATCTAGATCGGGATTTATATTTTACATGGCCATCCCTGGCAAACGAAATTCAGTTGACTGTTAATAGAGCTGGCAAGGAAGAGATTATCAATATTAGACCTCAAAGTAATGCGGCATTTAAGGATCTTTTGTATGACGAATGGATAAAAGGAAATCGTGGAAAGGTGGATCAATTAAGTAATAACCGAATAGCTTACTCGCATATGAAGAATATGGGAAGAGAAGAACTTCAATCCTTCTTGATCGATATGGCTGAGCAGGAGAACAATAAGGAGGCAATAATTCTGGATCTTCGATATAATACTGGTGGAAATGTTCATGATGAGGTATTACGTTTCTTATCTCAAAGACCTTATCTTCAATGGCAGTATCGTGGCGGAAAACGTTCTCCACAGAGTAATTTTGCTCCGGCAGGGAAACCAATAGTTTTGCTGATTAATGAACAGTCTCTGAGTGATGCCGAAATGACTGCTGCTGGTTTTAAAGCGTTGAAGCTCGGAAAAATTATAGGCACAGAAACCTATAGATGGATCATCTTCACTTCCGGAAAAGGACTGGTAGATGGATCGTTCTATAGACTACCTTCTTGGGGATGTTATACTTTGGATGGGCAGGATTTGGAATTAACTGGTGTATCACCGGATATTGCTGTTAAGAATACTACTGCTGATCGTGTAGCTGATAAGGATCCTCAATTGGAGAGAGCAATTCAAGAAATCTTAAATGATTTAAAGAAATAGTTCTGAATTATTAGAAATCTGTAATTTTTAGATCTAAAATAGAAGGGAGCACCAGGGCGGCGCTACCTTTCGTTTTTGTTATGGAATTTGGAAAAAGTTAAGACAATGATATTAATGAACTAAAAATCAAAAAAAACATCTTTTTATTATGTTATTTGATTTATACGAAAATAAACTTCTAATATTAACTTTATAGTTATTTATCTTTAAGAAGTTGTTATGATTTAATTGAGTTGAATAAATTGATGGAAAAGAGATAAAATCTCATGAAATGTTGTCTGACCGCCATATTTACTTGGGAGTTATTTTATATGAAATCTTTAACTTAATATTTAGTTAATCCTATGTTAAACCGGAAGAACTATGTTTGGGAAAAACAACCCAAAACACATGAAAAATCTATATTGGTCTTTGCTTGCTTGTTTAATGACTGGAACTACATTTGGTCAGGAGCTTGCCAAAGGAACTGTATTTGTTGATGAAAATTCTAATGGTCGCCTTGACAAGAAAGAAGTTGGTCTTGCTGGAGTTAGTGTAAGTAATGGAAGACAAGTAGTACAAACCGACAAAAATGGCAAGTATGAATTGCCTGTTCAAAATGATAATATCATTTTCGTTGTAAAACCGTCAGGATTTGAACTAACATTAGACGCAGATAATCATTCTAAATTTTACTATATCCACAAACCACAAGGTTCACCAGAATTAAAATATCCAGGTGTCGCAGCAACAGGGAAATTGCCAAAGGCTATTGATTTTGCATTTAAAGCAAAAGAAGAACCTAAGAATTTCTCTGCTTTTATCTTCGGTGATCCACAAGCATACACTGCTGAAGAAATGGAATTTTTTAAGAATGGAGTAGTAAATGAGGCTAAAACTAGAAAGGGTCCTTTATTTGGAATCAGTTTAGGCGATTTAGTTGGTGATGATCTTTCCCTTCATCCGAGCTATAAACAAACTATTGCACAAATGGGATTGCCTTGGTATAATGTTATGGGTAATCATGACATGAATTATGATGTGAAAGAGGATTCTTTATCTGATGAAGGCTTTGAAAAATCATTTGGACCAGCAAATTATTCTTTCAATGTAGGTGATGCTCATTTTATCGTTTTGGATGATATTATCTATCCACACCCTGAAAAAGGAAAGGGTTATCAAGGAGGATTGAGACAGGATCAGATTGAATTTGTGGCGAATGATTTAAAATTTGTGCCCAAAGACAAATTGATTGTTTTGGCTTTCCATATTCCGCTAAACCCTGACAATGATGAATCTTTCCGTAGGGAGGATAGACAGCAGTTGTTTGACATTCTTGCTGAGTATCCAAATATTTTAGGTCTTTCTGCACATACTCACTTCCAACAGCAAAATCTATACTCTTCGGAACATGGTTGGAATGGAACGAAACCATTCCATGAATATAACGTAGGAACGACTTCAGGGGATTGGTATTCAGGATTGCCAAATGAACAGGGTATTCCAACATCAACTATGCGTGATGGTACTCCTAAAGGCTATGCTATCTTATCTATCGATGGAAATAAGTATAAATTTGATTATAAAGTGGTTGGAAAAGATGATAATTACACAATAGGTTTATTTGGACCATCAGTAGTGAAAAAGAAATATGTTGGTCGTTATAATATGTTTGCTAATTTCTTCTTAGGCTCTGTTAATGATCAGGTTCGTTATAGAATTGATAATGCAGATTGGATTATCATGGATAAGGTTGAAGGGACTGACCCTGCTTATATGAAAGAGCTTTTAGCTTATGATGGAGCTAATACTTTAGTGGCAGGAAGAAGACCAAGTGATGCTGTAAATTCTGCTCACCTTTGGAAATTAAAATTACCAAAATTAAAAACCGGTAAACATATTATCGAAGTTGAAGCTGTGGATATGTTTGGAAGAACTCATGCCGCGAAGAAAGAGATTGATGTGGTTGAGTAGGAATTGATAAATCAACCAAAGGGATCTCTTCTGATACGGATTGGTTCTATATATTTAGATTTGTAACTTCAATCAGAACTGAGCAAGAATCCAAGCTCAATGTTTATTTTTGATTAAAAACCTTCCTTTTATTGCAATTAGAATGCATAAAAGGAAGGTTTTTACAGACTGGTTTAGTTGTTATTCTTAACCGGTTTTCTTTCCTGCATTCTCTTACTCATCTCTTCGTATTTTGTAATTTGTTCTGGAGTAAGAATGGATTTTATTTTAGTAGACTGAGCTTCTCGGATTGTTTTCATTTTTTCCATTTTTTCTTCTCGAGACTCACTTTCATTCTTGAAGAGCTCTTGTTGTTCTTTTGCAAAACCCACATTCCAAACTGTAATAGAATCCTTTTGTTCTTGTGTTAATTTCAATTCTTTATCCAGATGTTCAATCATTTTTTTAGCTCTTTCTTCTGGGCTAGGCATTTCTCCTCTTTGAGGGCGATCCTGAGCCATGCTAAGGGTTATTCCTAGGCATAATGCTATTGCTGTTAAAAATAAATTTTTCATAGCTTTCAATTTTATTGTTTATATAAATTTGATAATTAATAATCGAAAGTCTATACTATTTAATAGTATTTAACCTCTGTTAAGGTTTGTTAACAGTTCTTCTGGGTATAGGTTAATTTTTTTGTTTTGAGTTAATAACGGGTCCTGTAGAGTTTAGGTGTAAAAATATCTCTAACTTTAATTTTGTACAATAAGTTACTTTGTACTATTGAATAAAATTTGGGATTCTAAGCACAACATCCGTTTCTTTGAAATCCCCTTGGTAGGCAGGGAAAGGATCGTTTTCAATACTTTCTACCTCTGAGATTCTTATTCCCGAGATTGCTGAGTCTTCTGTAGCTTTAGTTAAGAAGAAATGATATTCCATTTCCAGATACCCTGTGTCAAGGGCTCGATATCCTTCTTTTGCTAAATCATATGCCAAAACTGTTGCGGTTGGTCCTAATGAAATTAGGATCATCTTGTTTTTACCAAATTCTTTTGCTGACGAAAGAATTTCATCATAATGTCCAAAGGCATTGCTGTTTGGACATTTTATTCTCTGTATACTTTTGGTATTGTCGTAAAGGCCATTGTTCGCCCCTAGATTGCTACCCTCTCCTTCAATAATAAGCAAATCTTGATTCTCCCAAAGGGTTTTCCATAGAGAAATCCTGTTTTCTATAACTTCTTGTTTTTTATTTCTGTCATCAAAATAAAATCTGCTTATTTGGGAGTTCAGGTACTGGTAATCTTTTTTCAGGAAACTGGAAACCTTATAGAATAGTTCATGGAGATAGTGCTGCCAAAAACCAATAGCGGAATCTGTCAGATTTTTATGGTCAATGTCTACCAAGGTTCTTGGAACAGCTATTTTCAAATTGAATTGATCGACATTGCTATCATTTAGGATTTCCACCAATCTTTTCTTTAATTGTTGATCTGCGTCCTGAAATCCTAAAGATAGATTTCTAGGACACAGAAATTCACCATTCAATAATAAAGTAAACTCTCCATCTCCATACCTTGCTAGAGAGCATTTGGAATCTATCAGATAATTTAAGCTGTCATCAAAGTTAAGAACCTGGAATTTATTTTTCGCCAGTTCTTTTCTAGACCTAGAAACATTGATATTCCAATCGATTTTATTCAATAATTTATAAAGAATGTTCATGTTAATAATTTATCGGTTATGGGTTTGTACAGATATTATCCCCTTCGGAATTAGTTTATAGAAATCCTGTACTCTGTATTAATAGTTAATAGTATAAAATTAGTATAAATCACGTAATTATAAATTCGGTTTTGATAAAAATGGCGATTATATTAATCTTTTTTCTCCAATCCGTATTCGATTTCTACGATGGCTTTTATTGATCCATATCTTGAATATTTATCTAAATGTCATTCACCTGCAAAAAATCTTAATATTTATTTGATTTTGTTATGATGTCTTGTACCTTTGACATCATCAAAAGACTTCGTAGCTCAGTTGGTAGAGCAACAGACTCTTAATCTGTGGGTCCTGAGTTCGAGCCTCAGCGGGGTCACTTCATAAAACCTCTAACTTACTGAAAGTTAGGGGTTTTGTTTTGTTTCAAACACTTCTAACTAAATGAGGTCTTTGTTAATAATTCTGTTAATTTATGTGTGTTATGGGAAGGTTTGTACTCATTTTTGTACTCACTTTTAAAGAGCTCCCCCTTATAAAACGAAAAAAACCATCAGCTTTCTAAGATTTATAAATCCCCATTATCAGCAAAGCTGTAGTAATTTTCATCTGTTATTATTAGATGGTCACAGACCTCGATATCTAATAGTTTACCAGCTTCCTTAGCTTTAGCTGTCAACACTCTATCTGCTTCGCTTGGAGTTAACTTTCCTGAAGGGTGATTATGAGCAAGTATCAGTTTTCTAGCTCCTGATTTAAGAGCTATACTATACATGATTTTAAAATCAACTTGTACACAATCCATTCCTCCTTTTGATAGATTTACTATTCCCAAGATATGATTTGAGCTATTTAACAAGAGAAGTTTAAATTCCTCTTGATAATTAATCAAACCTTCTTCCCATTTAACTAAAAAAGCTCTGTATGCATCTACAGAGCTTTTAACTATTGTTCTATCATTTGCTTTATATTTAGGCTTAAATGATATGGATACTTCTGATAAGTTCATTAGTTATTTACATTAAGTTTAAGGTGTATGTTTATCGATAAATCCATGAATAAATATTATTTCTTGAGTCTACTTATAGTTTTCATTTCTATAAGCATTTACAATAATGTAATCAGTCACGACTTCTCGTAATTGAGTTTCCGTTATGTTTTCTGTCCACTTTAAGTAGCCATTTATGAAGTCTATTAATTCATCTTGATTGATAGAAAGCATATACATGACATCTATTTGAGTAAGTCTATCAGTATTTATTAATTCTAGAGGGTTTCTTCTAAACTTTTTTTCTGCAAAAAAACCTAGTGAATTCTCGAAATTAAAACAATCCTCAGGCTTGTTTTTCAGTCGATTTAGCAAAGATTTAGGCAATACTATTTCATTCCTTTTTTTCTTTAATTCAAATTTGAGCTGATTCTTTTCTCTTTCTTCTTTTAGAATCATATTTGAATACTGGTCTGTCGTCTGAAATAGGCGACCATTAAATATATTGTTGTTCAATGCTAAAAAAGATATAATTAAAAGAATTGTGAGAAGAAAAAAATTAAGTCTTGTCATTCGTTCATCCATTACTTATTAGTTTTAAACATTAATAAAATTCCTGCAAACAAACTTATTAGGCTGCTTCCAATTAAAATTGTTTTTAGACTTAGTTCTAAATTAAATAGGTTTGGCGGTCTGTATTCAAGACTACCACGCCAATTAGTTATTTTTTCTGGAAAGACAATTCCAAAGACTAATGCATAAATTATTGTCCATATAAACAAAATCAAAAGGACTTTCCATTTAAATTGAATTGAAAAGAATTTAAGAGATGTAAATGCAATTACGCAAAGTCCTATAATTATTGAATAATAAAAATTGTACATCTCACCTATCGGATACCATTGTGACCTTTCCTGTAGAGATAGTATATACCCAATAATCATGGTTAAACTTATTCCTATTAACCATAAGCCAATCAGCCTTCTACTATATAACATATATCAGTTTATTTATTATTGTAGATACCCTTCATCACCATCGTAATCTTCTTCAAAACCTTCCCATAATCTTCTTTGATTTTCTATATAAGTGTTTTGAACTGATTTTAAGAAATATATGAAGAAGGTTTCTTTACTACTTTTAAATGCATAAGAATCACATTTTTGAATAGTTTCTAAACAAAGGGTAGAAAACTCCTCCTTTCTGCAAATAGGCCATTCATGTGAGGAATAAATTGGTGATTTGTAAATCATATCCATCAAAGTACTTATTACAGTTAATGATGCTAAACATATTGTCTCAGGCTTTGAAAGAATAAAGTATCTACTTGACATCACATGCTCGACTAAGTTTTTTCCAGATGGTAAAATCTTCTTGTTAATACAGTTTCTAAGTATTTCATTGCAAATGCTTGATTTATTTGTCTTCTGTATTATTTGAGTGGGTTGTCCGAATCTTCTTTTATAAGCTTCTTTATAATAAGCATAGAAGTCTTCTGCTGTTACAAGATTTAAAATTTCATAATCTATTTCCATGATAATAAGTTAATCATCTATTTATCCCTCGAAAGATGGTCTTATACTTCAAAAGCGTGGGACAATAACCTAGAGCTGTTGAGAGAGGTACCTAGGAGAACCCTGCACAAACAGATAGATTACGTCCCACGCTTTTGAGCATGGAACGTTACTCTAACTGTCCTTGTTGTGCATTGAAAATTTCCTAGGTTTTCTCTTTCACAAGAACTTTTAGCTAACGCTTTATGTTAATATTTTCTTTTTAAACTCTTTAGTTCAATCGTATTACTTTATAATGTTCGCAACAAATATACATTTATTCAACTTTATGTAGTTCAATCCACTTTCATAAAGTAGTTGAAATCTGACATGATTAAATACTTGTTCTTCTATTTGAAAGAGTATGATATTGTCCTGTTCATATAAAACTCTTTTTACTAGATACACTTTATTGAGGTTATCTTCAATAAAGTTAACTTTAAAAGGGCAATACAATCTAATTATCTTTCCTTGTTTGTTTATAAATAAATAGCTATCCGCGATTTCTCTCATAATAATAACAAGGTGCAAGGTCTTAACCTCACACCATTAGTTTTAAACATTTGCAAATACAGATTCCTCCAAAGATTCAGATACTTCTGAATACAAATATTGGAAGTCCAATTTAATAACCTCTCCTGAATCAGGTAACGTAAATTCGTATGCATCACATTGAATTTTTTTAATACCCCCAGGAAATTTAGTTCCAATTAAATCTTTGCATGTTTCTTCATTGAATGTTGTTGAAAGTGAAGCTCTGCGAGCTGTCATGTATGACTTTCCGCTTTGACTTTTAACTATTTCAGGTTGTCCTTGTAGAACTAATAAAAAGAACTCCTGTCCTTCTTTCTCTCTTTTCTTGTAATCTATTACAGTTACTGCCATGTTTTTTAAGTTTTGATTGTTAGACCATGTTTTTGATGTGGGGGTATTTAACCTTCTCCTAGACTAAGGTGTGGTTATTTGGATGTGATTTTTGTACGCTTGATGATTAAAATTATTTTTTTAGTATAAGGAAAAGTCTTAATTTCAATTTGAAATCCCTTTCTTATAATCATGAATAGAAAATTGACAACAAATTCGAGATTGGTAAATGAACTTTTTGCCAACTACATAAGTACTTTTACAGCATTTTGCGAGTTAATAAACAATTCTATTCAAGCAAAGGCTAAGAATATTTGGATTGAAATTGATTATGCAGATGAAATGGAGGTCACAACTACTATCATAAAAAAAGTAATTATAAAAGATGATGGTATTGGGGTTCATGTTTCAGATGTAGATAGAAAATTATTGGATATAGGAACAACGAATAAAGAAGGTGGAAAAGGAATTGGTAGATTTGCCAGTTTTCAATTAGGAAAAAGGGTGACAATTGAATCTATAGCATACTCGGATAATGAAAAATCTTTCTCAAAAGTGAAAATTCCCCTGCATTTTGACATGTTTGGAAAAAATTTAAATGTCTCTGAAATAAAAATAGATACAGAAGAAGATATACTTAAAGGAAAAGGTCATACTCCCTACTATAAAGTAGAAATAGATGAATTGTATTCAAGTATTATAACTGATAAAGAACCTCGAAAAAAAATTATTGATAAGTTTTTAAAGAACAATATTAATGATGCAATATTTGAAAAATATCCTTTAAAGATTTTTAATCAAGATATAAGTGTTTTTATTAATGATGTTAAGATTAAACCAGAAGATTTCATAGTTGATAAACCAATTGTCAATATTCATGACTTTACTGATTTAAAGGGACATGAGCATAAAGTAGTTTTTAACTATATTAATATAAAAAGGCTTGACAAAATTAAAGTATTTCTCACAATAAATAATGCTGGAATTCAAACTATAGCAAATGGGTTTGAGTTTGATGCAAATTGGCTGAGCCCTAAAATTGGGGGTTGGTATATATATTGAATCACAAACGTTACCGACAGATATTTATAGGAATATTGATTTGGATGAGTTTGATGAAAATTGGAAAATATTTAGAACATTTATTAAAGACCATGTTGGTGAATTTTATAAAGTTCGTAATTCTGAATTTGAAGACTTTACTGATAAACTTAAAAAGGATGATTATTATCCTTATAAGTTGAAATCTAGTAGTTCTAAATCTAAAGTTGTTGTTTTTGACAAGTTGGCATATTTAGTTGAGGATAAGTATCATTTGCTGAACGAAAACAATAAGGTGAGAGAAATAATTTATCCTCTTATTGATAGAACTATTTCTAATGGAGAACTAAATAATATAATAAAAAATATACTCCATCTAAATTCTAAAATGACAAATAAGTTTACGGAATTATTAGAAAAAACAAGTTTGGATAGTATAATAGAATTTTCAGATAAAGTTTCAAGAAAATTAGAAGATTTAGACTTTCTAGAGAAACTCGTTTATAGTGACATTTCTAAAAATGTTAAGGAAAGAAAGGAATTACATAAATTTCTTGAAAAAATGTTATGGATTTTTGGTGAGGAATATAATGAAACAACTAAGTTGTTGTCTGATAAAAATTTAGAAAAAAATCTTATTAAGTTAAGAGAGGATTATATGACATATAAACCTTCTAAGAAGGATGACAATGTTGAAGAAAACCTTTCTAAGCAAATAAAATCAATCACTGATTTATTCCTTTATAATGAAAGAATTCTTGACCATAAGAAGAAGGAAGTATTAATTGTTGAGTTAAAGGCTCCTAAAGTAAAAATAGGTCCTAAAGAGCTTGAACAAGTAACAAAATATGCTTCAGAAATTGACCAATTGTCTTCAATAAGCAGAAATGTAAACTTTAAGATTGTTTTGATAAGTTCAAACATAAATGATGGTGCACAATTTAGATTAAATGGTACAGTTACAGAGGAAAACCCGTACTTATATTTTTCAAACAAAAAAAACATTGAAATCTGGGTAATGAAATGGAGTGATATTATTGAAAATGTTAGAAGGAAATTGACTTATATGTCTTCAATATTACAAACACGAGATGTTGATGTTCAAGAGAAGGCGGCCAAGGATTTTGAAAATATAGATTTTGGAAAGCAAAGTTCGACACTTAAAAAAGTTGCTATTTAGGACTGTGATTTCATAATAATTTGTAATTATTAAAGCGTTTTAAAATCATATTTGTATGATTGAGTAATTTAAGTTTTATGCAAAATCTCTATATTAAAAACTATGGAACGTAATCATTCAATCTGATTCATTCATAATTAACCTATTTATGATATAATATTTATGCGCATTTTTTGGAAAAGATTTAAAGATTAACTTCTTCTAAATAATGTAGGGGATAATATATTTACTACCCCCCTAGTATAATCAATCGCTAATTCTTAAATCAAAAACCAAAAGTTATTTTACCTTTTGAAAGGGTAAAATTAATGCTTTTTAGGATGGCATAATTTTTTAAAGAAATTGTGAATCCTCTTTGTCCTATTTCTGGGCTATCATCATCACCTTTAAAAATTTGATATAACTCTTTTAGATTGTATTCAATTCCTTCGTTTAATTCAAGCTCTTCAAAATAAAGGAACAGGTCAGGACCATATTTGTTTATAAAGGCATTTTTTGCAAAATCTAATTTTGGAGCATCTACCAACCCATTATTAAGGTAGTATTTTAAGCAGTTTATCATAAATGAATAGAACTTGTTCCATTCTTCTAATGACCATTCATCTCTAAAAAAAGGAT
>Ga0233377_1000729_pt1 | contig 13748 bp, 8 predicted proteins | sample ElkDunMinimDraft_6_FD_191540 | JGI IMG/M metagenome (GOLD analysis project Ga0233377, IMG submission 191540) | Fecal eukaryotic communites from dung pellets of Tule Elk in California, USA - Elk Dung E36 | ecosystem: Host-associated > Mammals > Digestive system > Large intestine > Fecal | place...
GTCGGGGCCGTGGTCATGAATGTTCTCGGTGCCTGTGCCGGAGAAGCACCATCTCGAACATCATCGGGAGTCGCCCGGGATGTCGTCGATGTTCCAGAGGCGGAAGGAGCGGCTTCCGGGGATGCCATCGAGGTCGGCGTATACCTTCGTCGCCCGTGCACGGCCGATACCCCTGCTCCAGGTCCCTGTGGACGCCGACCGGCTCCCGCCAACGTCCCAGTGAAAGTGATCTTCTTCGACGCCTCCGAGGTCACCGGCACGACGGATGGGAGTGGCCGCGCGTCGATTCAACTGCTTGGCCCGCTCGCGACAATCTCCCTTCAAGCGGGGAAGGCAGACCTCGTAGTTCGGGGCGTCCGTGCCGGGAGCGTAGATCTGTCTGGCCTAACCCAGGCGAGCGCCTGGCGAGCCCGTCAGTCCAAAGAGGGTGAAGCTGCGAAAGCGACAGAAGCCAAGAGGCGAGCAGCCGAGGCCGCCGACCGCGCATACCAAACGGTTGCACTGCCGTGTTCGACTGCGACGACACTGGACGAGTGCGCTCCTCTCGTTCGATGGTTGGGCGACTTCGGGAGCGTCCCGGAGAACGCCGAACGTGTACGCGAAGGAATCGCAGTGCTTCGCCGGGGGCTCCCTCGCGGCGTTGATGACATGCTCAACAAGCTCGACCTTGCCTGCATGCTCATGCCGCGGAGTTGTGCCGAGCTTGCGTCATCGGTCGTGCAGATCCTTCGCCACCCGATCGCTGAGGCCCTCATCCCGGACATCCCGGCTCGGCTCGCGAGGATCCAGCGAAACGTAGCCACGGCGAACGTCGCCATGAAGACGGGGGGCACGTCCCGGCGGGCCGCGGAGGGGGGCCCATCGCCTGCGAGTTGGCATCCGCCGTCTTTCGGCTCGGCTGCTCCCGCAACATCAAACGATGATTCGGAGCGACGCCACCAGCAAGAGATCCGCGATCTCCAAGCCCGTCATGAGCGCGACAACCGCGAATCTGAGCGACGTGCTGCCGATGCCCGCGAACAGGACGCCCGGCGTGCCCAAGAGGAGCGTCAGAGGGCTGAGTCCGAGCGTCGTTCCCGTGAAGAACAAGATCGCCAACAGCAACGAAAGCGCGAGGAAGCCGCCAACAAGGCTGGCTTCGAGTGCTACGTCGCTTGTTCACGCGCTCACGACTCGTGCCGGATCGGGAACGGCCCCGACTACAACAAAGCCTGTCTCTCTCAGCTTGAAGCGTCCCACAACGCGTGCTGCACCGGCGCCGGAAGGCGCTCCGCTTGGCCAACTTGCAGCTGCTCTGAGCGCTGATAAGAGCTACCGAACTTTGACCTTCGGAACGATAGACCCGTTCTGGTAATTGGAATTGTCCGAGCAGGCCTGCTGACAACGACCGCGCGCCATTCCAGGCTCGCTCCCGCAGAGGATGAACAGGTTGTCGTCACCGACGCCGATGCTGTGAGCCTGAGCCTGACAGTGCGCGTACTCGGCGAGACACTCAGGAATGCAACGCGCCATCTGCGCCGCCCTCTCAGCCTGCTGCTCACGCGCGCGTTCCTGTGCGGCGGCGGTCGCAGCGGATTGCCACTGAGTGTAGAGTCCCAGCTTTTGGAGGTCGGCCGTACCCCGCACCGTTCCTGCGACCAGGACATCGGCCTCCGGTTGCTTCACCGCAGCGAGGCCATCAGCGGCCGAGAGGTCGATCACCGCGCGGCCGTTCTCACGCGTGCGGTCCGCGAAACGCGTACCATCTTTCAAGACGATGGTAATGGGCTGGTCCGCAAGAGGACGAGCGGTGCACGTCTTCCATTCGCGAGGCTCGGGACGACTTGGGGCTGGAAGCGTGTTCTCCGAGTCTCGCGCTCGGAGAGCGTTGATGACGAAGAAGGCCGTCGGGATGGCTGCAAGGCCCAGGGTCACGTAGCCGGCGTTTCTGCCCGACTTGACTTCGTCAGGAGTGCACTCCTGTTGCTGGTCTATCGAGCTGCTGCCTGCGTTGCCCGCCGAACCAGACGAGCCGGAGGAGGTCGAACTGTTGGACGGCTTACAATAGCCCGCCGCAAGGATTCCTCCGACTAAGCCGAGGAGAAGGGCTCCACCAACGTTGGTGTACTGCACAAGCTGACCCGTCGGAGTGAGCTTCCTCTCGGTGTGCTCCGTCACGACGTAAGGGCGCATTGCAACATCCCGACACTTCGTACGGTCTTCTGCCAACACCTGCACGGCCGACTCCGAGTACGCGATTTCCACCTCGACGAGCTGGTCACGCTCATCGACTTGCTTCACATGGCCCCTCGGGTCGGGCGTCTCGTTGCGGACGACCGAGGACTCAACCCCTGCCCAACATCCCGTAGCCGCCAATGACAACACTACGACCGCTCCAGTGCTGGCTCGCATCCGCATCCCTCTCTCTCGCATGTCTTCCATCACCTCCCCGCCGTATCCGTTCGGGATGTTCGTTGGAGACGACGGAACCCCTCACCATGATCGCACCTCAGAATGAGGCTATGCAACCAGATGATCTCGACTGGTCGATCTTCCGATTGGCGTTCACGCATTACTGGGCGATGCACTCTTTATCGCAATCATCGACCGCGCCTCCGCGGCCCATACACCCGCTCAGACATGCGTCGTAGCCGGGCGCCTTGCGAGCCGCCGCGGCCTTCGCCAGAACGAAGAGCGATTCTCCGAACTTCGCGCGTTTGAAGGTGACACTCTCAACGCGCGGGAAGAACCCCTTGACCTTGATGGTGTCGTTCGAAGTCCATTCCAGATTCACGTCGGCTTGCTTGGCCATCACGGTGAGCACGACTCTCGCGCTGTCCGTCGCGGACGAGCGTACCTCCGCGTCGCCATCGGTGACCGTCGCGCCGACGGCAGTCGCTACGCGACCGTCCTTGAACTCGAGACGCATCTTTCTCAGCAGTGCACGAGACTCCAGGTCCACATAGCTGCTCGTCGAGACGTCATCGGCCTCCCACTGTCCTTCGAGCTTGCGCCCTGCCGCCGCGGCGTAAGGCGACCACGGGATTCGGCAGCGGAAGAAGTGCTCGAGATCGGGAGCGCCCGTAAGGCACTGGCGATACTCCTCCGGCATGACCTGCCCAAGACAGGTCTTCTTGTAGTCCGCGAGCATCGGCTTGATCGCAGTCTCGTCGGAAGAGCCCAGGAGTGTCTTCAGCTTGCCCTGCGCTGCCGTACAATCCTCCTCGGTCGCGCGCGGAGCAACGATCCACTTTGCAACGTCTTCCGAGAAGAATGTCGCGAGGGCCTTTTCAGGCGGGGGTGTGCCGGCGAGCACGGCCTCGGCGATGTCACCCGCTGCCTTGCGGTCCGACGTCCGTGTCGCCGTGAACTCTCGGAGTGCCTTCGCCTCCTCGGGACGGAGAGCCTCCTTGATCTCGAGTCGGACCACGTTACCGCTTCGTGTCACTCGGCTCCCCCGGATGGCCCGAAGGTACGGCTCATAGATCGATTCCCAAAACGCGTCGATCACGTACTCCGACTTCGCGCGGACGAGCTTTGCCATCTCTGGCTCGCCGTTCGTGAGCTGAGCGCGCCAGTCACGGGTGAAGTCGAGCAGATCCTTCTCGATGTCGCGGGCCGCGTCGCTGTCTCGCGCAAGCAGCGTGTACGTGATGTGAATCCCCTCGGCGCGAGCGACGACATCACTCTGAAGGGCGAGCCCGCGAACCTTGGTGGTCACGCCCTCGAGCAGCTTTTCCTGGCCCCTGGGGAAGCACGCTGCGAGGAATTCCTTGCGCTTGCCTACAGGCGCGGCCTGCGCGCACGGCTCGTCCCATTGAATCGCTTCCGGTTTCGCGACGAGCTCCGTCCGATCCGCAGTGCCAGTTGCAGCGATCGTCTCCTGTAGGATGTCCACGGTTGTCGAGAGCTCATCACGCGCTGTTGTGTAGGAGCGCGCGAACGCCTCGACGTCTTCGAATGACCCGAGGAACCACGTTTCTCCGTCGCGGGCTGCCGCGCTGGTCTTCGGCGGACAGTCCTCCTTGCTCGCCTCTGGGTGGTGGCAGAAGCCGGAGATGCCACTGAAACTGTGCTTCACGTATCCCAGCCCGGCGGGTAGTTCCGTCGCGCGAGACCGGACGACACCGACGAACCGAGGAGCATCGCCATCGCGAAAAAGGATTCTGGTGACAGACGAAGCAGCCAGGCCTCGACGCAGAGCATCACCGCATTGCAGGCCCTCGCGGTACGGCTTGAGGTCGAGAAGCCCGGCCGACTTTAGACCATCGATGTCTTTCCCTCGCGCGCCAGTAACCATCGAAACAACATCGACGCCATCGCAGAGAACCGCGAGACCCGACGTGACATAGATATCCGGGAGGGTCGCAACGTCGTGGATAGTGGCGCCCGGCGGTGCTTCAACGAGCCTGATTGTATTGGGCGGGAGCTTCTGAGCGAGTACCGGAAGTGCCCGGCCGCTTCCACGCACCTTCGTGTAGGCGAACACGCCTCCAGCGGCCAGGACGGCAACGGTCGCGATTCCGGCTACGGCCACAAGTCGTCTACGCGTCTTGGGTGCGGGTGGAATGGCCGGTTGCGAACCGTTGTCCACTTGTGCGTCGGCATTCATGTCCATAGTCGGAACCTCTCGGACGGCGACGCTGTCACGTCGTCACCCACTGCAGTCATGAGTAAGGAAACGGGAATCGGGGAGCGGTCGGCCGGCGAAACGCCGAGAGCTTGACGTGTTGTTGTGTTGTTCGCGCGGCGCGCCGGCGCAAATGAATAGTCAGACCGCTCAAGGCAGCGCGTAGAGCATCTGCATGACGTACGCTCCGACAATTGCCGGCGTTGAAGCTTAGTTGCAGCGGCCCTGACACGCGGAGAGGCAAGCCGGGAAGTTGGCCGCGTTGGTCTTGCACTGGCTGATGCATGCGTTCTTGCAGGCTCCGACGCGCCTCGCGTGCTCACTTGCAGCTCGCTGGCGCGCGGCTTCTTCTTTTGCCCGCTCTTTTCGCTCCGCGTCCGCGATCAGTGCAGCTACGCGCGCACGGCCCTTCTTGAGGGCTGCATCTGCTTCCTTGGCGTGAAGTCCTTCTGGGAATCGATTCAGGTACGTTGCAACGGGGGCGCACGCGAGCTCGATTTCGCTCGGCTCCTCCAGCTTCTTCGAAACGCAAGCATCAGCCGCGTCCCGCGCAGAGCTCCGCCAGGCGTCTTCGTCGGCCAGCCGAGCGAGCTTCGGCGCAGCCTCCTCTAGGATGCGCCTCGCCTCCGGGCCGTGCTCCCCATTCCCGAACCGGGATTGAAAGTCTCTGAAGCCATCACAATCGCGTACAGTCGTCGGTTCGCTGCAGGCACTTGATGACAAGGAACGCCACGCACGTGCCTCGCGAGCGGCGAATACTGGAGCGAGTGATGCTGAGCCGACGACGGTCCCGCTCACCAGCACGGTCATCTTGCTTTGTGGTCCGACCGATGATCCCGCAACAGCATCGAGATCGACGGTGAGGTTGCCACTTTCGTCCGTCGTCCCGAGGATCATCGGCTGCCTCGCAAATTCGCCCGTTACCGCTGCAGACGCGAATGGCGCCTTCGAGCACCGAACATCCGTTCGCACCGGCCTGTCCGGCTCCGTGACTCGGGCTTCTGAGACCGTCGTCTTGTTGGCCCGGATGGCATCCACGACCGGGATCACCATCAGGGCTGCGCCCGCAGCGATGGAGCTGATTCCTAGCACCGTCGCGTTCGTCGGGCCGAGTGGGTTGTATGTCCTCGACCCGGTGTCGTTCGACGCAACGCTGCCGGCGTCTAAGACCGTCAGGACTCCGAGTCCGGCGAAGCCGACGCCCGTTGCCCCAATCAGCCAATCCGTTCCCGGTGTGCGATTCTCCTGCTCCACGCGTGTAGTGCGGAGGACGGTTGCCCGCTCGACGACATCGCATGTGTGGGTCGCCGAGACCTTCAGCATGAGTGCGTCTTGGCTGAGGATGGCCTGCGCGCCATCTTCACGGACGATCTCGGCAGTATCCGTCCGGACCGGAGTATCGCGAACGTCAGGAGTACGCGGCTGGATAGTCGCGCAGCCGGCGCTCGCTAGACTGAGGCCGAACGCCGCCATGACCACGCACTGCCTCATTTCGGACCTCGCATGATGCGGGCTCCTTCGGCCCAGTAGACGTAGAGATCGTCCGCGAGCACACGCAGGCGCGCCGCAAGCGCTGAGCCGCTGTTCACCGAAGCCGGTACCCCGCCGGCCTTCGAGAGGCGACGCACTTCGCCGCGATTCGCGTCGACCCAGTAGACGCTCTGGTCGCTCGTGCCCATCGCCACGGGTTGCTCAGTGTCATCGAGCTCCGCGACCTTGGTGCGGTGGTTGCCATCCTTCTGAGCACGCCAGACCGCCGTGCCGGAGGCGTCATGAAGAGCGAAGAAGATCCCGGAGTCGTCGACGGCAAACGTGGACAGCCTTTCCCCAGTGCCAGCGCCAAGGTCCAGTGCGCTCGGCGCCGTCGTGGAGTTCGAAGAAGTCGGGATCCGCTCGAGACGGGATCCTCCGCCGTCCCAGTACAGGTAGCCGCCCACGACCTGCAGCGAGGACTGCGGAAAAGTGGGGCTCGCGACGAGCTCGATGGGCGCGCTTCCGTCCGTGTTTGCGGCCCGAAGTGCGCCCGTGAACCCGTCCTCGAACCAGTACAGACGCCCGTCATCAATTGCCAGGTGCGTGAGGAAGACGCTATCCGTGCTGCCCGTCGCAGCGGTCTCTTTGACGCCCGCGCCTTGCAAGCGAAGGATCCTTCTCGCTCTCGCCTGGACGACGTAGGCGTATCTCCCATCAGCAGCGATGGAACCGTTCGACGCGAAATCGTCAGTAGCAAGGGCAGTGGAGAACCCGCCATCTCGGGGCGCACTCCAGACCGTAGTGTCGTCTGTGAAGATCACTTCCGCGCCGCTGAGTGTGAAAGCCGCGACCTCTGACCCGCCGGTCGTTCCGACAACACAGATATCGCCCTTGCCGCAGCGCTTACCGTCCGGCGTCAGGCCCCCACCTGGGACCGTTCCGCCCGCCACATCTGGCGAGGGCAGCTCGTCAGTGGCGCTACAGCGGTACTGCCCCGTGACCTGCCAGCTCTGCTCGCACGCGCTTTGTGCGTGGCATACCGTGTAGCTCATCGTGCCGTTGTTGCAGCTCGCGAGGATGCCGTCCTTGCAAGCGTTGAGCGATCCACCAGCGAGATCCTCGCAAGTGACCGTGGGCCCCTCGCGGTTGAACATTGAGCACGCGCCGATGCTCGCGATGGGTAGTGTCGTCCACGCGAGTAACGTGCAGGCGCGAAGCGCGCCAGTTCCCATCCTTGCCCCTACCAGCAAATCGACCTCACATGTCGGTTGAGTTGCGGACACCACGCTTCCGAGGATGAATCCTGCCTTGCCGTTCGAAGCTCGTTCGCGCGGCAGGCCCGACGATCGGTCCCGCGAACCGACCGCAGCTTCACTTCGAGCCACACCGACAGCCTCGACCTCATCCTCTGCTTCAGTGCCTTGCGCGCGGGTGGCCCGTGCGGGAACACGCGACTGTATGGACTCGCGTCGACCGGTGGCATCACCCCTAGGGGTGATGCCGGTTCTCGATCCCGAACGGCGCAGTGCGGCACCCGATCTTGCTGATGGCTGGTCGATCTTGGCAGTTCGCACGGCCAGCTTCGGCTGTCGTTCAGAGGTTGAACGCTCGATCACGCCCGTCACGGGGCGGTGGCAACTAGCGCGACATCCTCGACGTGGGCGACTTCAACGCCGGCGGCGCGAGCTCAGCGGCGTCCAAGGTGCTCAGCGAGCGGGGATTCGGCGCCTCCGGGCCTCGAGGGCGACGTCGGCTCCGATCTCGCGCGCGGCAAGCGGTACGACCGGTTTCGACGCCTGGCGGCGCACACGATGTGCTTCTCCGTCCGCAAGGGCGAGCTCTGCGAGCGCTTCGGCGAGGGGATCGGGCGCTACCACGGCATCTGCCGCGCGATGTCCGCACGGCGACGCGTTCGTCGCGCACGCGTCCTCGAGGCGAGCGGTGGGCTCGCGAAGGATGCCGCCGCGCTCCGCGACGCCGGTCGCGCGCGTGCGGGCGATGATGCAGTATGGCGAGCGGTTCGACTGCCGCTGGGCCCAGGTGCGGGCGCGCTTCGGAGAGGATCGCGCCGGGGAATGCGCGCGTTGCGACGTGTGCACGTGGTCCGGGCACGTGCGCGAGATCGCGTGGTGGCGGCCCTCGTTCCGGGCAGGCCGCTTCGACTTCACCCTTCTCGCAGCGCACATCCGGTGGGGCCCGACGATGGCGGGGCGAGTAGGGGAGATCGCGGCGCTCGCGGACTGGGTCCTGGCGCGGACGAAGGAGGCGGGCTCTTGTGAACGCGACATCCTCGTCGTCGGCGACTTCAATGCGGGCGGCACGAGCTCGGCGGCGTCCCAGGGCCTCAGCGCGCGCAACGCGGCGCCTCCGGGAGTCGAGGGCGACGTCGGCTCCGACCTCGCGCGCGGCAAGCGGTACGACCGCTTTCTCTGCCTGCCGCCTCACACGATGTGCTTCTCCGGCCGTGCGGGCGTGCTCGACTTCCACTGCGGCGACCACCGCGGGCTCTTTCCCGGGCGGGCGATGTCGAGAAGTTCCTGCCAGATCTCGGACCACCTGCCGCTCTGGGCGGAGGCGCGGACGCGCCAGCGTGCCGAGTCGATCGACGTCGCCGGAGCATCTCGCGACCGACTTGAGACAAGCCGTGGTGGACGGCGAGTTGGCTGACGCCGCGGTGCGAGGCCGTCCGGGGAGCCGAGCGCGCTGTCGTTGGAGAGGCCACGCGCCAGAGGCCGGTGGGTCATGCTCTCTCCGGGATCGAGCCGTCCGCTCTGCGGGACCCGTCGACGTCGCGCCGAGCAGGAGGAGTCCGAACGGGACCGAGCCAGGGCGAGCCGTTTCTGCAGCAGCACCGAATAGGGCGGTGCTACCTTCGCACCGTCGTGCCGCTGACCGACCTCGAGATCGCGACTCTCGTCGAGCGCTACGCGCGCGAACGCGATCGCTACGAGAAGATGGCTGCAACGGTCGGCCGGTATCTCTCGGCGCGGCTGCGGGACGCCGCGATTCCACACGTGCCGACGTTTCGCAGCAAGGAGCCGACAAGTCTCAAGGGGAAGCTCACTCGTGACCGAACGGGACGCGACTTCCCGAGTTCAAGGGAGAGTTCGCTCCCGCTCTCCTCGACCTCGCCGGCGTCCGGATGTTGCTGTACCGGCCCACGGACGTCGAGCCCACCTGCGGCATCATCGAAGACGTGTTCCTCGTACCGAGCGAGGATCGGTTCAGGAAGAACTACACGAGCGCAGACGCCTACCGAGCGTGTCATCGCGTCGTGAGCTTGCGTGATGAACAGATCGGGAGCGATCCCGCCCTTGCGAACTTGCGTGACGTGCCGTGCGAGATCCAGGTCGTCACGATTGCCGACCACGTTTGGAACGAGCTCGAGCACGACATCAAGTACAAGACCCCGAGTGGTCGGCCCAGCGCCGAGCAGGACGCTCTGCTCAAGGCACTACGCGGGCAGCTCAATGTCGTGCGGAGCACTGTCGAACAGCTGATGGATGCGACGGAGCGACAACGCGAAGCAAACCTGGCGGTCATCGAGTCGCCGGACGACCTTCGGCAAGCGCTCAAGGCTCGCACCGCGCGCACATTCGCTGGCGATCTCGGGCGGCTCCTCGACCTTCTCACCGAGACGCTTCGCGAGGTGACTCGTGCTGAACTCGACAAGCTCCCGCTTCAGGCCGGCGACCTCGCCGCAGCGGCGGACCGCCTCCGCAATGCGGGACTCACGGTTTCGGAGCATGACGCCGGGATCGTAGTGTCGGCGCTCTGGCCAGCGTATGGCGAGGACTTCATCGACGTCGTTGGGAGCTGGCGTGGGAAGCGTGGACCCGTAGCGCGACTGGTACGTGCCCTGGACGAAGCGAAGAAGAGAGGTAGGATCTAGTCGTGCCGGCGATCGTTGTCGCCGATCACCTCTTTCCGCGGCCGGATGACGAGCTGAGGCGATCGCGTGCAAGCGCGCAGTCCATCGACGCACTGGCATGATCGCGTCCTGGCAGCGGCGATCACGAGCGTCCGCGCTCGCCAGTGCCGCCGCAAAGCGATGACCGGCGAGCGCACCGCGTTTCGCGATCAGCCCGGTGGCGGTCCCTCCTTTGCCTTCCGGCGTGCGCCCGTACGGCGCTGTTGCCGCTCCTGTGCCTCGCGGAGGCGGTAGCTGTCACCCTCGATGACGACGAGCTCAGCGCGGTGGAGTAGCCGGTCGACGAGGGTCACCACGCAGGCGGCGTTCGGGAAGACGGACGGCCACTCGGCGAAGGGCTTGTTCGTCGTAAGCACGATCGACTTGCCCTTCTCGTACCGGCGCGTGACGACCTCGAAGAGCAGGTCGGCGTGGCGAGGGTCGTACGAGAGGTAGCCGACCTCATCGATGCAAAGAATTGCCGGTGCGACGTAGGCGCGAAGACGCCGTGCTCGCGCTACCGACGACTCCTGGCGGGCGAGATCGGCGAGCAGATCGCTCGCGCTTCGCACGAGCACGGGGTGCCCGGCATGCAGGGCGCGACAGGCGAGGTTCTTCATGAGCATCGTCTTTCCGACGCCGTTGGGGCCGAGCAGCACGACGTTCGCGCCTTCGCCAAGGAAACGCAGTGTGAGAAGTTCCTCGACGAGCCCGCGGTCGACCTTCTTCGGCCACGCCCAGTCGAAATCGCAGAGCGCCTTGTAGGTCCCGAGTCCCGCGATGCGCGTGCGGTTCTCCAGACTGCGCCGCGTGCGCTCCTCCGTCTCGATGGCGACGAGTCGTTCGAGCCACTCCTGGCCCTCGATCTCGTCGAGGCGCGCGAGGCAGCCCACGAGGCGCAGCTGCTTGAGCGTGTTCTCGAGCTCAGTGCGCGTCGCCATCGTCGCCTCCGTTCGTTTCATCCGTGAGAGCGAGCCGGTCGTACGTCGAGAGCGCGTGCGGGCGCACCTGCACCGTCGCGCGCGCGTCGTTCGTCACCGCCACGGAGAGGGGCAGCGGTTGCCCCGCCTCGTGCCGAAGCCGATCGAGCACGTGGTGGATCGCCCGCAGGTTTGGCTGGTCCTGCGCAACGACTTCGGCGACGGCGCGTTCCAGTATCTCGGCGCCGACGCGATCGAGCAGCTGCAGGAGCCCCGATGTCGTTGCTCCGAGGTTGGCTCCTCGCTCGGCGAGTCGCTCCATCATCGGACGCGACGACGGTACGACGCCAAAGAGCCGGTCGAAGCCGCGGCTCTGGTGCGCGCGCCGCTTCTGTTCGATGAGCGCCTGCAGATGCGCCTTCGACTCGATGCGCAGATCGCGATCGAAGGTCCGCGCGTGGTCGGCAACCACCGCGTCGGCCATCGGAGCTTCGGGGTCGACGACGCGCACGCGCTCGTCGGTTGCGATCACCGTGAGGTGCCGCCGGACATGCGTGTGCGGGACGCTGTAGTCGTTCTTGTCGAAGCGCACGTACGGCGTCTTGCCCACGCGCGCCTCGACGCGCTCTTCGACCGGAAAGTCGTCGCCGGGGAGCGCGATCATCTTGGGCACCTCGCCCTCCAGCGCGGCCGCGCACGTCGTCTCGCGTGCATCGGGCACGCGCCGCTCCTTGGCGATCTCGAGACACCAGGCGCGAGCCTGCGCGTTCAGGTCATCGAGCGAGCGGAATTCGCGTGCCGCGAAGAAGTTCTCGCGCACGTCGCGGATCGCTCGTTCGACACGCCCCTTTTCGTTTGGGCGATACGGCGCGCACGCCCGCGGCTCGAAGCGGTAGTGCCCCGCCAGCTGAAGCAGCGTCGGGTGAAAGCGGACGGCGTCCCCCTCGCGCTCGAGCACCGCGCTCTTGAGGTTGTCGTACAAGATCACTCGGGGCGCTGCGCCAAAGAAGCGAAACGCCTCGACGTGGCCCGCGAGGAAGCTCGGCATCGCCGCACGCACCCCGAACCGCAGGAAGCGCACCCGGCTGTAGGAGAGCACCATCACGAAGGCCCACAGGTCGCGCGTCGCGCGACCGATGGTGATCTTCCCGAAGTGCGCCCAGTCGACCTGCCCCTCCTGACCTGGCAACACCGCCCGACGCAGGTACGCCTCGGCAGGACGGCGCGGACGCAGCCGACTCACGATCGCGCGAAAGCCGCTCTTCGAGCCCGTGTAGCCGCGCGCCCTGGCCATCGACCACAGCCGGCTCGCGCGCAGCCGCGGGTACTTCTCGAGCGTCTCCTTCAAGAACGGGACGAAGGGATCCACCAACCGCGGCCGCGTCGACTGCTTGTGCACCTCCAGGCCTGACTGCGCGAGCACTCGCTCGACGGTGTCGTGATGACGACCGAGTTGCGCCCCGATCGTGCCGACCGGCCAATGCTCGGCATGGTGGAGACTGAGAATCTTCGCCGTCTCCTCGGCCGTCACCGGCCTTCGCATCACGACGTCCGCTCGGCACCCGTCAGCCGTGAGCTCGATCTCGAGGCACCCGTGGAGCCCGGACGCTGGCTCGACGTGCCGGGCGCCATTCGCTTGGCCGCACGCGTCCGCTGAGCGCACGGCCGCAACGTGCGCACCGCACGACTCCGATCCCGCTGCGGAGCCTTCCGCCGTCGCTTCGTTCGATGATTCCAGTCCCATCTTCGACACTCGCCTTCTCGCACGTCGGCTCCACCCTGGAGCTCGACGGCGATCGTGCTGTCGAAGCGACGCTCGCTTCTGGCAATGTCGCGTCCGTTACGCGACGCCGATCCGCGCGAAATCTCGCTTGTCGCCGCTGGTTCGAGGCGCGCCCCTTCGGCGTCTTTGTCCACGCCCGGTTGCGACGCCGGTTGCCTTCGCGACGGCGCTCCGCCGAGCAGTCGAGGCAGCATGCTCCGACCGCCGCGCACGGCCCACAGAACGCATGGACCTCCCCGCAGCCCACACACCGACCAAACCGACCGTCCAACGCATCGCCACTCCCTTACGGAGCGGCTGGACACGCGCGACGATCGAGACCACGCTTCCACTTGGCGAGCGCGTTCTCCGATGCGCTCGCCACGAAGGCTCGGGTGATCAGACCCGGGCCTTCACCTTTTCTCCGACGGCCACGATCTACCTCGCTTCCGCGCCGGCCGTCACAGAACAACGCGAGCCGTGCTGTCACACTGCGCAGCGCAACCCCGCCACGCCGATCCTCTCCGCGACGACGGCCCTCGCTGCACGCGCTACTTCGTCGTCGCCGGTCACAACGATGACGAATGTGAGCGATCAGATCAGAGAGACTTCGTCAGATTCGCGCGGACAGCAGCGATCGACGACAATCGTCAACATGGCGAATTTGCTCGTCCAGTACCGAGGTCGGTTCGACACGCTCGATGCGTTCGCCGATGACGTCGACGAGGTCCGAGAAGGCACCCTCCGAGGCAGCATGCTCCGCGCGGAGCCGCATCCGCTGTTCGCCGTTCCGGTCGGGACGACGACGCTGCTCGTCGAGCTGTTTCCCGCTGACGGAGTCGTCCGTTTCAAGTTGCCACCGCAGCCTATCGAGGCCCAAGGAGACCGCACCGCGGCTTCAGCGCTCCTCGGCGGACTACTCGGAACGGCGGTGGGGGCAGCAACGAACAAGAAGGAAGGGCTCCTCGGCGGCCTGATCCTCGGAATGCTCGTCGGTGGCGCGTTCGGCGCCGCATCGAGACCAGTCGAGCGCGTTCTCGCGCTTCAGTTCGACCCCGTGACCGCAAGCTGGCG
>Ga0233377_1000732_pt1 | contig 13725 bp, 12 predicted proteins | sample ElkDunMinimDraft_6_FD_191540 | JGI IMG/M metagenome (GOLD analysis project Ga0233377, IMG submission 191540) | Fecal eukaryotic communites from dung pellets of Tule Elk in California, USA - Elk Dung E36 | ecosystem: Host-associated > Mammals > Digestive system > Large intestine > Fecal | place...
GCTGATGTGGACGATGAAGGCCATCAGCGCATCGCTGCCGACCACGGTCACCGGGCGCAGCACGCGCGCCAGCGTATTGCCGCCGGCGATGCACAGTGCCAGCAGGACCAGCGCCCCGCCGACGCTGAACAGGGAGAACAGCAGGCCGGGGGGATGCTTGCCCTCGTTGCGGCCGATGGCGACCAGGGTCTGCTGCACGTCGCCAGCGCGCAGCGCGAACCAGGCCAGCAGCGCGGCGCCGGCCAGCACGATGCCGCAGGCCAGCAGCAGGCGCCCCGGCGCCGCCCGATGGCTCCGCAGCAGCAGGTCGCCGAGCAGCAGGCCGAGCAGCACCAGCGGCAGCCGGCTGAGCTGGCCCCAGGTGTACTCGTCCGGATGTTCGACCACGATCGCCTGCAGCTGCGGCACGCCGAAGAAACCGGCATGCTCCAGCAGCCACCACGACAGCGCCGCCACCGCCAGCGGGCAGAGCCAGCGCAGCCACGACGGCGTCCTGGCCCACAGCGGCAGCAGCCAGGGGATCCAGAGCAGGGCGATGGCGTAGAAGCCCAGGATCTCGGCGAAGGAAGGAAAGTCGCGGTAGAGCAGGGCGTCGACCACCTGGGCGCGGCCGCGGTCCCAGAGCTCGACCACGGTCAGCAGCTTGTACCAGAGCAGGACCAGCAGGCCGCGCCGCAGCAGGCGGTTGCGGCGCTGCGGCCAGTCGCGCGCCGCGGTCCGCGGCACGAAGGCCACGGCCAGCGCCACGCCGAACACGATGAAGAACAGCGAGGAGGAGAACTTGGTGAGCGCATGCACCGGCACCTGTCCCCAGGCAGGGAAATCGCTGTAGGGCATCAGCCCGTTGGTGCCGTGGGAAAGGATCATCAGGCACACGGCGAAACCGCGGGCCAGGTCGATCGCATCGATGCGCTGTCGTGGCGCGGCCGGGGCCGTGCGCGGCGGGGCGTCCGTCGTCATCCGGTATCCGGGGGCAACCTGGGAGCGCCTCATTGCAGCAGCGCCGCCGTGACGGACAGGTCGGCGGGCGGCCGTACCCGCCATGCAGGCCGCTGGGGGCCGGCTTCAGCGGCGGGCCGGTGGCGGCACCACGAGGCAGGCGCCGGCAGTGGCGGGTGCCGCGGTGCCGGCCCCGCCGCAGCCCGGCGGGATCAGCCGGCCAGCTTCTGCTTGACCAGCTTCGACACCAGGCCCATGTCGGCCTGGCCGGCGAGCGCGGGCTTGAGCACGGCCATCAGCTTGCCCATGTCGGCCGGGCCGCTGGCGCCGGTGCTGGCGATCGCGCCGTCGATGGCGGCGAGGATCTGGGCCTCGTCCAGCTGTGCGGGCAGGTAGGCCTGGATGACCTGGATCTCGGCCCGCTCGATCGCCGCCAGGTCCTCGCGGCCGGCACCTTCGTACTGGCTCACCGAGTCCTTGCGCTGCTTGAGCATCTTCTCCAGCACCGCCAGGACGGCCGCATCGTCGAGCTCGACGCGCTCATCGACTTCCTTCTGCTTGATGGCGGCATTGACCAGGCGGATCACGCCCAGGCGCTCCTTCTCGCCGGCCTTCATCGCGGCCTTCATGTCGTTGGTGAGCTGCTGCTTGAGGGTCATGGTGTGTACCCGGGCTGGAGGGAGGGGGCGGGGGCCAGCATGCGGACCGGAAGCGGCATCGGCCGCGTGCGCCCGGCAAACACAAAAAGCCGGCGACGCTCGCGCGTGCCGGCTTTCCGTGAAGCGCAGCGGCTCAGTACAGGCGCTGGCGCTTGGTGACGTCGCGCGACACGCGGCGCGCCTGGCGCTTCACCGCGGCAGCCGCCTTGCGCTTGCGCTCCTGGGTCGGCTTCTCGTAGAACTCGCGCTTGCGGGTCTCGGCCAGCACACCGGCCTTCTCGCAGGTGCGCTTGAAGCGGCGCAGGGCAAACTCGAACGGCTCGTTTTCGCGGACTTTGACGCTGGGCATAGGGATCTCTGGCTTTCTGGAAAGGCCGGCCGACGAAGGGCCGGTCTCTGCGAAGGGCTCGCACTTCCCGGGGCCGGTCGGCCGGGGAGCCGCGTATGATAGCCGCCTGTCTTGCAACGGCGCAACTGGCGCCCATGTCCCCCGCATGAAGGTCCTCGGCATCGAATCGAGCTGCGACGAGACCGGCGTGGCCGTCTACGACACGGCCCTGCCCGGCGCCCGGGGCCTGCGCGCCCACGCCGTCTACAGCCAGATCGCGCTGCACGCCGAGTATGGCGGGGTGGTGCCGGAGCTGGCCAGCCGCGACCACGTGCGCAAGCTGCTGCCCCTGGTCCGGCAGACCCTGGACGAGGCGGGCCTGGCGACGGGCGACCTCGACGGCGTGGCCTATACCTCGGGCCCCGGCCTGGTCGGGGCGCTGCTGGTGGGCGCCGGCGTGGCGCGTGCCCTGGCCTGGGCCCTGGACGTGCCCGCGGTCGGCGTGCACCACATGGAAGGGCACCTGCTGGCGCCGCTGATGGAGGACGATCCGCCCCGGCCGCCGTTCGTGGCGCTGCTGGTGTCCGGCGGCCACACCCAGCTGGTCGCGGTGGAGGCCATCGGGCGCTACCGGCTGCTGGGCGAGACGCTCGACGATGCCGCCGGCGAGGCCTTCGACAAGACCGCCAAGCTGATGGGCCTGCCCTATCCCGGCGGCCCGCAGCTGGCGGCGCTGGCCGAGCAGGGCGTACCCGGCCGCTTCCGCTTCGCGCGGCCCATGACCGACCGGCCGGGGCTGGATTTCAGCTTCAGCGGATTGAAGACGCAGGTGCTGCTGGCCTGGCAGCGCTGCGACCAGTCGCCGCAGACCCGCGCCGACATCGCGCGCGGCTTCGAGGACGCGGTGGTCGACACCCTGGCGATCAAGTGCGCGCGTGCGCTGGATGCGGCCGGCTGCGACGTGATCGTGGTCTCCGGCGGCGTCGGTGCCAACCGCCGGCTGCGCGCGCGGCTGCAGGAGATGGCGGCCGCGCGCGGCGGTCGCGCCTGCTTCCCGCGCCCGGCGCTGTGCACCGACAACGGCGCGATGATCGCCTTCGCCGGTGCGCTGCGGCTGCAGGCCGGCCAGCGCGACGGACCGGCCGTGCACGTGACCCCGCGCTGGGACATGGCCAGCCTGCCGCCGCTCGGCGCGGTCGCTTGAACACGCGAGTACCCGGCACGGGCGACAATGCGCGCCCGGTTTCGTGCAGCGGTGTCGCGCCCATGGACAAGGTTTTCATCGAAGGTCTCGAGATCGAGGCGCTGATCGGCATCTACGACTGGGAGCGGCGCATCCGCCAGACGCTGGTGTTCGACCTGGAGATGGGCTTCGACAACCGCGTGCCCGCGGCCAGCGACGACATCGCCGACACGCTCAACTACAAGGCGGTCAGCAAGCGCCTGATCGACTACGTGTCGCAGTCGGATTTCGGCCTGGTCGAAACCCTGGCCGAGCGCTGCGCGCAGATCGTGATGGACGAGTTCGACATCGCCTGGTTGCGGCTGAAGCTGAGCAAGCCCGGCGCGGTGCGCGGCGCGCGCGCAGTCGGGGTGATCATCGAGCGCACGCGACAGCACTGAGGAGCGACGTTTTGCTGCAATACCTGGACAAGCTCGAGGATGCGCTGGCCCCGTATCCGTGGGCCTACACCCTGCTGGTGATCTGCCTGCTGGTGCTGGCCGCATGGCTCGCCAACCTGCTGACCAAGCGCGTGCTGCTGCGCGGCATCCAGCGCGTGATCCAGGCCACCGCCGCGCGCGGCGAGGCGCACGGCAGCGAAGTGCGGCTGCAGGTGATTCCGCGCCTGGCCAACGTCGTGCCGGCGCTGGTGATCTCGGCCGGCGTGGCGGTGGTCCCGGACCTGCCTGCCGACACGGTGCAGGTCGTGCGCAGGCTGTGCCAGGCCTTCATCGTGGTCACCCTGGCGCTGTCGGTCTCGGCCGCGCTGGACCTGGTCAACCAGGCCTACTCGCGTCGCCCCGACGCGCGCAACAGGCCGATCAAGGGCTACCTGGAAGTCGCCAAGATCGTGATGTTCGCCCTGGTCGCGATCTCGATCGTGGCGACGCTGATCGGCGTGAAGTTCGGGCACATCCTCACCGGCCTCGGCGCGATGACGGCGGTGCTGATGCTGATCTTCCAGGACACGCTGCTGTCGCTGGTGGCCAGCGTGCAGATCAGCAACGACGGCCGCGTGCGCATGGGCGACTGGATCGAGATGCCCAGCCAGAACGCCGACGGCGAGGTCATCGACATCGCGCTGCACACGATCACCGTGCGCAACTGGGACATGACCATCACCACGGTCCCGACCAAGAAGCTGATCAGCGACGCGTTCAAGAACTGGCGCGGCATGAGCGAATCCGGCGGCCGCCGCATCAAGCGCGCGCTGTACCTGGACCAGCAGTCGGTGCGTTTCCTGGACGATGCGGAGGTGGCGCGGATGCACCGCTTCGCCCTGATCGACGACTATCTGGGCGCCAAGGCCGCCGAGATCCGCGAATGGAACGCGGCGCTCGCCGAACGCGGCGCCGAGCCGGTGAACCGCCGCCGCGTGACCAACCTGGGCACGTTCCGCGCCTACGTGGTGCAGTACCTGCGCCACCACCCCGGCATCCGCCAGGACATGACCCTGCTGGTGCGCCAGCTGCAGCCCACCGCCGAGGGCCTGCCGCTGGAGGTCTACTGCTTCACCAACGACGTGCGCTGGGGCAACTACGAGGGCATCCAGTCGGACATCTTCGACCACCTGCTGGCGATCCTGCCCGAGTTCGGCCTGCGCGTGTTCCAGACCATGGGCAACGCGCCGCTGGAGATCAGCCTGCGTCGCGGCGAACTGGCGGGACCGGTCAGGGACTGACCGCCACGGCGACACCTCGCCGCGACCGCTTCCGATGCGCGATCATGTGCGCCCTTCCGGAGCGCCCCATGCACACCGCCTATCTCAGTCTCGGCAGCAACCTCGAGCCCGAGCGGCACCTGCGCGAGGCGGTGCAGGCGCTGCGCGCGCGGTTCGAGGGGCTAGTGGTGTCGCCGGTCTACCGGTTCCCGGCGGTGGGTTACCAGGGCCCGGACTTCCTCAACGCCGCCGCCGTGCTGCGCACCGGCATGGATGCGCATGCGCTCAACGCCTGGCTGCATGCGCTGGAAGACGCGCACGGACGCGACCGCAGCGGTCCGCGCTACAGCAACCGCACCCTGGACATCGACATCGTGCTGTTCGACGACCTCGTCGCGCAGGGGCCGGGTCCGGCGACCGCGGCGGGCACCACGCCGGTGCTGCGCGTGCCGCGCGACGAGCTGCGCCATGCCTTCGTGCTCAAGCCGCTGGCCGACATCGCGCCCGATGCGCGCCACCCGCTCACCGGCGAGCGCATCGCCACGCTGTGGGCCCGCCACCCCGACCACGCCACCGGCTTCGAGCAGGTCGCGCTGGACTGAGGCGCGGCCTGCGCCGCGTCACATCGCCGGCCCCCGCCGCGTCCTGCCTGCATGGCCCGCGCACGACGCGCCGGGCGCGTGCGCACATCCACGGAGGCGGCCCATGTACGACACCTTCTCTCGCAGCTGGGAACTGGCCCGGGCCAGCGCCTCGGTGCTGCGTTCGGACCGCGAGCTGCTGCTGTTCCCCGTGCTCTCGGGCCTGTGCACGGCGCTGGTGGGCGCGGCCTTCGTGCTGCCGGCGCTGGCGCTGCGCGTGTTCGCCGACGGCATCGGCCTGGGGTCGGTCGCGTTCGCCCTGGCGTTCGGTTTCGTCCAGTACGCGGTGGTGGTGTTCTTCAACTGCGCCCTGGCCGGCGCGGCACTGATCCGGCTGGAAGGCGGCGATCCGACGATGGCCGACGGCCTGCGCGCCGCGTGCGCCAGGCTCGGGCCGATCCTCGGCTACGCGGCGATCGCGGCCACCGTCGGCGCGCTGCTGCAGGGACTGCGCCGCCGCGGGCGCAACGTCGGCACGCGTGCGCTGGGCGCCGGGCTGGGCGCGGCCTGGGCGATGGCGAACTTCCTCGTGGTCCCGGTGCTGGTCTCGCGCGATCTGGGCGCGATCGCGGCGCTGCGCGAAAGCGCGGCCCTGCTGCGCCGCACCTGGGGCGAGAACGCGGTCGGCCAGGTCGGCATCCGCGTCGCCGGCGGCCTGCTCGCCACGGGGGTAGCGGTCGCCGGCGTGGTCCTGGCCGTGCTGGCGGCACAGGCCTCGCCGCTGCTGGGCATCGCGGTGGCCGCGCTGGCGGGACCGGCCTGGCTGCTGGTGGTCATCGCCCAGGCCGCGCTGCGCGTGGTCTATGCCGCGGCGCTGTACCGCTACGCGACCACGGGCGAGGCGCCGGCGGCCTTCCGGCAGGCCGGGCTTGAGCAGGCCTTCCTGCCCGCGGCCGCCTGACCCCCGTCGCGGCGGCCTCTCGGGCGCGCGCTGCCCTCGCCGGATTCGGACGAATGGCGCACCCCCCTGGCGCGCGCCTCGGGCGGGTCAGGGAGGCGCGATTCCCAGCGTGCCGTCGCGAGGGTTGGAGCGGCCGGTCGCCTTGCACGCGCCCTTGGCTGCGGACGCGGCATGCTGGCCTGGTCCCCCACGGAGCCACGCGATGTCCATCCGCCTGCAATGCCGCTGCGGAACGCTGCAGGGCGAACTCGACGAGTCGGGAATCTATGCGCGCGCCACCTGCTACTGCAGGGACTGCCAGGCCTACGCGCGCTGGCTCGGTGCGCCCGGCCTGCTGGATGCCTGCGGCGGGACCGACCTTGTCGCGATGGCCCCCTCGAAACTGCGCTTCACCGCCGGCCAGGAGCAGCTGGCCTGCGTGACCCTCACCGGGCGCACCCTGCGCTGGTACGCGGCCTGCTGCCGCACGCCCGTGGGCAACACCGCCGCCAGCCCGGGGGTGCATTACGTCGGCGTGCCCACAGCCTGCCTGGCGCCGCCGGAGGCGGTGGACGCCGCGGTCGGCCCGCCGTCGCGCGCGGTGGCGTATGCGCGCTCGGCCACCTGCCCCGTGCGCGCGACGCCGCTGGCGCTGGCCAGGGCCGGCGCGCAGGTCGGTGCCGGGGTGCTGCGTGCGCGCATGCGCGGGCTGCGCGCCTCGCCGTTCTTCGATCCGGCCAGCGGCCGCCCGGTGCGGCCGCCGATGCCGCCAGAGCCGGAGATCGAGCGATGAGCCGCGGTCTGGCGGGCATGGCCCTGACGCTGGGCCTGCTGGCCGGATGCCAGCGGGAGGACTCGCCGGCGCCGGCACCGGCACCGGCCGATGCCGGGGCTGCCGCACCGGCGGGTGAGGATGCGGCGCCGGCACCGATGCCGGCGCCCGCACCGCCCGCCGCACCGGCGTCGCCGGCGGCTGCCGGGCAGACCGTTGGCGGCGACGGCTCGGAGATCGTGCTCTCGCCGCTGTCGGCGGCCGAAGTGCAGGCCGCGGCCCTGCCCGGCGAGCTGGCCTGCGCCTTCCTCGCCGACGGCGATCTGCTGCTGGTGGCCCGGGGCGACGTGGGCACGGTCGACCCCGCGCGCGGCGTGGTCAAGGTCGGCACGGTGGTCGAGACGGTGGCCGCGCCGGGCGGCTTCAACGCCATGCTGCGCGGCACGCGCTTCCACGGCGCCGGCAAGACCATCGAAATCGTGCCCACCGGGCCGGCGACCGGCGGCGGCGAGTCGCCGCCGGCCCCGGCGCGGCTGGCCTACGACCGTGCCGACGGCGCCCGTCGCGAGGTCGCGGGCCGCTGGGAGTGCGGACCCTAGCCGTCCAGCGGCAGCGGCCTGGCACCCTGAGCGGACGCGGCCGGCAAACGGCGACGGCCCGGGCGGCTCCCTGACCGCGCCGGCACGGCAGGCGGCAGCATGAGTTCTTAACAGGGCCGGGCCGTTAATTGACCCAGGTCAATGCCGTGCGCGATGTCCTGTCGCAGCATGGGGGGCCTGGCAACAGGAGGCCCGCGCGTGGACCCCACTCCACAGCAGAACGCCGCGGCGCTGGACCAGCAGGCGCAGGCCGCCCTGGCCCGGGCCTGGGCGTCGTTGTCGCCCGCATCCTCGATGCTGGCGCTGGCGGACTGGTCGATGCACCTGGCCGTCTCCCCCGGCAAGCAGATGGAGCTGGCCCAGCTCGGGCTGGGCAATGCCTCACGGCTGGCCGAGTACGTGCGCAGATGCCTGGTCGCGGCGCCCGGGCAGGCCCAGGCCTGCGTCGAGCCGCCCGCGCAGGACCGGCGCTTCGCCGCGCCGGAGTGGTCGCACTGGCCGTTCAACCTCTGGCACCAGGGCTTCCTGCTCAGCGAACAGTGGTGGTCGGCCGCGACCCGCGGCGTGCGCGGTGTCGAGCGCCACCACGAGGACCAGGTCGCGTTCTGGGCGCGGCAGTGGCTGGACATGCTCTCGCCCGGCAACCAGCTGGCCACCAATCCGGTCGCGCTGCGCAGAACGCTGGAGGAGGGCGGCGCCAACCTCGCGCGCGGCGCCGGGCACCTGCTCGACGATGCCTACCGCAGCCTGGCCGAACTGCCGCCGGCCGGCGCCGAGCGTTTCCGGCCCGGCCACGAGGTGGCGCTGACGCCCGGCAAGGTGGTGCTGCGCAACCGGGTGATGGAACTGATCCAGTACGCGCCGGCCACCGCCAAGGTGCGGCCCGAACCGCTGCTGGTGGTGCCCGCGTGGATCATGAAGTACTACATCCTCGACCTGTCGCCGCACAACTCGCTGATCGGCTACCTGGTGGCGCAGGGCCACACCGTGTTCTGCATCTCCTGGAAGAACCCCGGCCGCGACGAGCGCGACCTCGGGATGGACGATTACCTCGCCTCGGGCATCGGCGCGGCGCTGGAGGCGATCGAGGCGATCGTGCCGCGGCGCAAGGTGCACGGCATCGGTTACTGCCTGGGCGGCACCCTGCTGTCGATCGCGGCCGCGGCGATGGCCCGCGACCGCGTCGCGCGGCTGGCCTCGCTCACCCTGCTGGCCGCGCAGACCGATTTCGCAGAGCCCGGCGAGCTGGCGCTGTTCATCGACGAGAGCCAGGTCAGCCTGCTCGATGCGCAGATGCACGAGGCCGGCTACCTGACCACCGCGCAGATGGCCGGCGCCTTCCAGATGCTGCGCTCCTACGACCTGCTGTGGTCGCGCCTGGTCAACGAATACCTGCTCGGCGAGCGCCGCCCGCTCAACGACCTGATGGCCTGGAACGCCGACGGCACGCGGATGCCGGCGAAGATGCATGCGCAGTACCTGCGCCGCCTGTACCTGGACAACGACCTCAGCACCGGCCGCTATCCGGTCGAAGGGCGCCCGGTGGAACTCAACGACATCCGCCTGCCGATCTTCAGCGTGGGCACGCTGACCGACCACGTCGCGCCGTGGCGCTCGGTGTACCGGATCCACCAGCAGGTGGTGGGCGAGGTGACCTTCGTGCTGACCTCCGGCGGCCACAACGCCGGCATCGTCAGCGAGCCGGGGCATCCGCGGCGGCAGTACCAGCTGCTGGTGCGCAAGGCCGGCGCGCCGTCGCTTCCGGCCGAGCAGTGGCTGCAGCAGGCGCCGGTGCACCAGGGATCGTGGTGGCCGCAACTGGTGGCGTGGCTTCGGGCCCATTCCGGCGACCCGGTCGCGCCACCGCCGATGGGCGCGGTGGACCGTGGCTACGCGCCGCTGGCCGACGCGCCGGGCGAGTACGTGCTGGAGCGATGATGCGGATGCAGCCCCAGCCAGGCGCATGTCGCCAGAACGCCGCCGGGATGCGGCGCGGCCCGCGTCCGCGCGCCTTCGCGGCGGGCGCGCTCGCCGTCCTGCTGGCCGGCTGCGCGAGCCTGTCCCCGCCGGTCCCGGTGACGACGGCGCCGGTGGCGGCGACCTATCCCGACGACGCGCTGCCGGGCGTCGACGCCGACGCGCCGCTCGCGGCCAGCGTCGCCTGGCGCGACTACTTTACCGATCCGCAGCTGCGCGCGCTGATCGAACAGGCGCTGCGCAACAACCGCGACCTGCGCCTGGCCACGCTGCGGGTGGCCGAGGCGCGCGCCGGCTACCGCATCCGCCGCGCCGACCAGTGGCCCGGCGTAGGACTGGACGCGCAGGGCGCGCGCTCGCGGGCGCCGGGCGATCTCAGCCCGACCGGTCGCCCGCTGGTTTCGGGCGACTACGAGGTGGGTTTGGGCCTGTCGTGGGAGCTGGACCTCTGGGGCCGCGTGCGCAGCCTCAAGGCCGCCGCTCTGGAGACCTACTTCGCCACCGAAGCCGCGCGCGAGGCGGCCACGGTCAACCTCATCGCGGCGGTGGCCGATGGCTATGTCGGCCTGCGCGCGCTGGACGAACGCCTGCGCCTGGCGCAGCAGACCATCGCCACCCGCCAGGAGACCTACCGCATCTTCAAGCGCCGGGTGGAGGTGGGCGCGACCTCGAAGCTGGAGCTGACCCAGGTCCAGACCCTGCTCAACCAGGCCCAGGCGCTGCGCACCGAACTGGAGCGCGAACGCGCCGCCCAGGCGCATGCGCTGGCCCTGCTGGTGGGCGCGCCGGTGGACCTGGACGCGCTGGCGCCGCTGCCGGCCGATGCGGATGCCTGGCTGCCGGCGCTGCGCCCCGGGCTGCCCTCGGACCTGCTGCTGGACCGGCCCGACATCCTCGCCGCCGAGTACCAGCTGCGCGCGGCCAATGCCGACATCGGCGCCGCGCGCGCGGCCTTCTTCCCGCGGGTGGCCCTCACCGGCGCCCTTGGCAGCGCCAGCGCCCAGCTCGACGGCCTGTTCGACAGCGGCAGCCGCGCCTGGTCGTTCGTGCCGACGATCTCGCTGCCGATCTTCAGCGGCGGCCGCCTGCGCGCCAACCTGGACCTGGCGACGGTGCGGCGCGACGCCGCCGTGGCCGAGTACGAGCGCGCCATCCAGGCCGCGTTCCGCGACGTGGCCGATGCGCTGTCGGCGCGGCGCTGGCTGGCCGAGCAGGTGCGCATCCTCCAGGAAACGGTCGATGCGCAGGCCGAACGCGCGCGCCTGGCCGGCCTGCGCTACGACAACGGCGCGGCCGCCTTCCTGGAAGTGCTCGACGCCCAGCGCGACCTGCTCACCGCGCAGCAGCAACTGGCGCAGGCGCGCGGCGCGCTGCTGTCGAGCCACATCCTGCTGTACGCCGCGCTCGGCGGCGGCCCGCTTCCGGAGGACGCCGCCGCAGCGCCCTCTCCCTAGATTCCCCCGATCCGGCCTTCCCCCATGAAACTCCCCGACGTGCTCCGCAACAGACCCGTGGCCATCGCCGTGGCCGTGCTGGTGGTGGCCGCGATCGCCTGGTACGCCTGGACGATGCTGGCCCCGAAGGGCCCGGGGCCGGGCTTCATCAGCGGCAATGGCCGCATCGAGGCGACCGAAATCGACCTGGCCACCAAGCTGCCGGGCCGCATCGAGGAGATCCTGGTGCGCGAGGGCGAGTTCGTGGAAGCAGGCCAGCCGCTGGCGACCATGCAGAGCGACGTGCTGCAGGCGCAGTACGACGAAGCCGAGGCCATGCGCCAGCAGGCCGAGTACGCGGTGGCCGCCGCCGATGCCCAGATCGCCGTGCGCGAGAGCGACGTGGCCGCGGCGCAGGCGCTGGTCGCACAGCGCGAAACGGAACTCGATGCCGCGCAGCGCCGGCTGGCGCGCTCGGAGACCCTGACCCGCGAGGGCGCGGCCTCCGAACAGCAACTCGACGATGACCGCGCGCGGGTGCGTGGCGCACAGGCGGCGTTGGCGGCCACCCGCGCCCAGGTCACCGCGGCGCAGGCCGCGGTCGAGGCGGTGAAGGCGCAGCGCGTCGGCACGCGGTCCACCGTCACCGCCGCCGAGGCTACCCTGGCCCGCGTCCGGGCCGACATCAACGACACCCGGCTCAAAGCCCCGCGCGATGGCCGGGTGCAGCTGCGCGTGGCCGAGCCCGGCGAGGTTCTGGGCGCCGGCGGGCGCGTGCTCAACCTGATCGACCTGTCCGATGTCTACATGACCTTCTTCCTGCCCGAGACCGTCGCCGGCCGGGTCGCGCTCGGCAGCGAGGTGCGCATCGTGCTCGACGCCGCGCCCGGTTTCGTGATTCCGGCGCGGGTCTCGTTCGTGGCCAGCGCGGCGCAGTTCACGCCCAAGACCGTCGAGACCGCCAGCGAGCGGCAGAAGCTGATGTTCCGGGTGCGCGCGAAGATTGATCCCGATCTGCTGGCGCAGCACCTGGAGCAGGTCAAGACCGGCCTGCCCGGCGTCGCCTGGGTCCGGCTCGACGACAGCCTGCCGTGGCCGCCGGAACTGCAGATCAGGCTGCCGGACTAGGCCATGCCAGGCTCCGCGTCCGCGGTCGTCCGTCTGCGCGGCGTGCGCCTGCGCTACGGCAGGACGCTGGCATTGGCCGGCATCGACCAGGACATCCCGGCCGGCATCATGGTCGGCCTGATCGGCCCGGACGGCGTCGGCAAGTCCAGCCTGCTGTCGCTGATCGCCGGCGCGCGGGCGGTGCAGGAGGGCACGGTCGAGGTGCTGGGCGGGGACATGCGCAGCCGCGCGCATCGCGAACAGGTATGCCCGCGCATCGCCTACATGCCGCAGGGACTGGGCCGCAATCTCTACCCCACCCTGTCGGTGGAGGAGAACCTGCAGTTCTTCGCGCGCCTGTTCGGCCACGACGCCGCCGAACGCCGCCGCCGCATCGACGCGCTGACCACCAGCACCGGCCTCAAACCGTTCCTCGGGCGACCGGCCGGCAAGCTGTCGGGGGGCATGAAGCAGAAGCTGGGCCTGTGCTGCGCCCTGATCCACGATCCGGACCTGCTGATCCTCGACGAGCCCACCACCGGCGTCGACCCGCTGGCGCGCGCGCAGTTCTGGGACCTGATCGCCCACATCCGCAGCGAACGCAGCGGCATGAGCGTGCTGGTGGCCACTGCCTACATGGACGAGGCACAGCGCTTCGACCGCCTGCTGGCGATGGACGACGGCCGCGTGCTCGCCACCGGCACCCCGGACGAGCTGCTCGCGCGCACCGGCAGCCGCTCGCTGGAAGAAGCCTTCATCCAGCTGCTGCCCGACGAGAAGAAGCGCGGCTACCAGCCGGTGGTGATCCCGCCACTGGATGTGGACGGGAATGACATCGCCATCGAGGCCAGGGATCTGACCATGCGGTTCGGCGATTTCACCGCGGTCGACCATGTGTCCTTCCGCATCCGCCGCGGGGAGATCTTCGGCTTCCTCGGCTCCAACGGCTGCGGCAAGTCGACCACGATGAAGATGCTCACCGGCCTGCTGCCCGCCTCGGAGGGACAGGCCTGGCTGTTCGGACGCGAGGTCGACCCGCGCGACATCGAGACCCGGCGCCGGGTGGGCTACATGTCGCAGTCGTTCTCGCTGTACGGCGAATTGAGCGTGCGCCAGAACCTGGTGCTGCACGCGCGCCTGTTCCATGTGCCCGAAGCGGAGATCCCGGGGCGCGTGGAGGAGATGGTGGAGCGCTTCGGCCTGAGCGAAGTGCTCGACGCGCTGCCGGCCAGCATCCCGCTGGGGATGCGCCAGCGGCTGTCGCTGGCAGTGGCGATGGTGCACAAGCCGGAGCTGCTGATCCTCGACGAACCGACCTCGGGCGTGGACCCGGTGGCGCGTGACAACTTCTGGCGCCTGCTGGTGGAACTGTCGCGGCGCGACAGGGTGACCATCTTCGTCTCCACGCATTTCATGAACGAGGCCGAGCGCTGCGACCGCATCTCGCTGATGCACGCGGGCAAGGTGCTCGACAGCGACGCGCCAGCCGCCCTGGTGGCCAAGCGCGG
>Ga0233377_1000734_pt1 | contig 13685 bp, 11 predicted proteins | sample ElkDunMinimDraft_6_FD_191540 | JGI IMG/M metagenome (GOLD analysis project Ga0233377, IMG submission 191540) | Fecal eukaryotic communites from dung pellets of Tule Elk in California, USA - Elk Dung E36 | ecosystem: Host-associated > Mammals > Digestive system > Large intestine > Fecal | place...
GCTCCTGACGCACGCGGCTGCGACGCCGGCGAGGGCCACGAGGCCGAGCGCGCCGTGGAGCGATCCCCTGTCAGTTGACCGCTTCACTCTGGATGGACGCGCGCTCACCGCTTTCGCCGTTGCGGGACTCGCGCTCGGTCTTCTCGAGCTCCTGGCGCAGCACGCGTTCGACCTCGGCTTGCATCTGGCCGGAGAGCATCTTCCACCACATGACGAAGTCCGCCTGGAGCGACCAGAGCGGGTACTTGAAGGTCGCCGGCTTGTTCTTCTCGATGAAGAAGTGGCTGATCCACGCCGGGCCGTAGCCGAGGACCGGCGCGACGAGGAGCAGCCACCGCCGCTTCGTGAGGAGCCCGGCGGCGAAACAGCTGACGGCCGCGGTCGTGCCGACGAAGTGGAAGATGCGTGTCGACTTCTTGCGGTGCTCGCCGACGTAGTAGTCCCAGAACTGGTCGAACGTCTCGATCTTGGGCTCGTTCATGGCGTGCACCTCCGGGGAGAGCGACCTTTCGGCCGTGCCGAGAGGATTACCCCAGCCCGCCGTCGTGTCCAGTACACGCCGCGCGAACCAAGGGACGACACAAGCCTTTGGCGTGGCGAACGAAGACAGGACACGCGAAGGTGGATCGGAGCGGTCGATCCGCCCCGCCGGAACGGCTGGGGTCGCCCGATGAGTTGACACGGCTCATTGTGAGCGAGTACCGAGCGATCACGCATGCGCAAGAGCTACCGAGCACTGGCTGCGTATGCGATCTGGCTGGCGTCGATTTGCACGTTCGTCGAGTGGAGCGGACTGGGCGAGTGGTCGCTGACGCCTGGCCTCGCCTGGCTCTCCGTCGTGATGGGCATCGCGGTCGCAGTTGCCTTCGACCGGTGGGCGGTCCGGGCCATGCCGGCGATGCCCCGCCCGCTCCCGAGCGCTCCTCCGCCGAGCTCGCGGCTCACCGTGCCGGTATGGCTCGTCGCCGGGCTCGCGCTCGCGGCGTATGCGCTCCTCTGGATCCCCGCGTGGCATCGGCCGGACTTCTCGTGGGACGGGATGACGTACCACCTTCCGACGATCCACTTCTGGGCGCAGAAGGGATACGTCCACTGGATACCGACCCCGCCCGGAGCCGGAGAGCTGTGGCAGCTCCACACGGACGGCCTCCTCAACGGCTATCCGAAGACCGGCGAGCTCGTCGGCTTCGTGCTCGCGCGCCTGACCGACGGGAAGCTCGTCACCGGAGCCAACCTCGTCTTCCTGCCCCTCGGCGTCCTGGGGATCCATGCGCTCGCCCGCGAGCTCGGCGCCTCGCGCGCGCCAGCGATCCTGGCAGCCCTCCTCTTCGTCCTTGTCCCGACGAACGTCGGCCAGGCGGCTTCGACGTACGTCGACACGGCGTATTGCTCATCGGTCATCGCCTTCCTCGCCTTCTTCTTCGCGCTCCTTCGCTCGGCTCTCCTCGGCGCGAGTGCGCGGCTACCGCTCCCTCTCGCGGCCGCGGCAGGCGCTGCGCTCGGGCTCGCCCTCGGCGTGAAGGCGCCGGCGCTCGGGCTCGCTGGGCTCGCGGTGTTCGCCATCGCGATCGCGCTCTTCGTCCGTCTGCGACGGCGCTCGATGCGTCTTCGCAAGCGCGCGCTCGTCTCGGCGGCGGCATCGCTCGCCTTGATGGGAGGCATCGCGCTCGCGATCGGAGGGTTCTGGTACTTCCGGAACGCCGTCGCGATGCACAACCCGATGTACCCGTTCGAGATCAAGCTCGCCGGGCGGGTCATCTTCGACGGACAGCCATTCGATGTGGTGGTCCCGGAGTGGCCCAATACCCTCGAGGTCATGCGCCCGTGGGGAACGGCCCGGAAGGTCTTGTTCACCTGGATGCAGAGCGGACGGCTCGAGTGGCCGATCGACGGCATCGTCGAGTTCGACGAGAATGGGTTTCCACTCGCGATCGACGAGTACCAGAACCCGAGCTGGCCACGCTCGATCCGCTACACCGACGCGCGGGCAGGCGGACTCGGCTTCCTCTGGGTGCTCGGCGGCCTGCCTTCGCTCGTCGTGCTCGCAGTGCTCGCGGTCCAACGCGCACGACGATCGACCAGCCGAGAGCGTCTGGTCGCGATGCGGAACGTCGTGACGCTGGGCCTCTTCGTCGGCACCGGTGCGGTGCTCTTCAAGCTCACGCCGATGTGCTGGTGGGCCCGCTACACGCTCTGGCTCCATGCCGCAGGCCTGTCGGCGCTCGCCGTCTCGATCCACGCGACCTCGAGCGGCATCGGACGGCGGAAGCCTCTCGCATACGTCACTGGGGCGATGCTCGTCGCGCTCTCCGGTCTCGCGTTCTTCGAATACGCGTATGCCTTGAAATGGGGACACACGACCCCGTACTTCGCTGGGCCCGCGCGGATCGATCGGCGCAGCTCGCCGCGCGACGTCTGGACCGCGCTGTCGACGACGAAGGACAAGGGGCTCGGCGCCATCTACGTCGATCTCGAGAACAACGAGCTCGCGCGCAGCGCGCTCAGCAGCGATGAGATCGTCGCGCTCACTCCTCTCTCGACCGGCAACCAGCCGGTGCTCGGCCAGCTCTCGATGCCGGTCGGCCGCAAGAACTGGATCATGATGAACTTCGAGGTCGGCAACGACCCCGAGCTCGCCGAGCAGTTCGTGCAGAAGTACCTGCCGCGTTACGTCATCTGGGATCACGAAGGCGCCGGCGGCCCCCCCGAAGTCTTCATGCGCACGGCGACGCGCCAGGGCTGGCTCCGCTCGATGATGATCTTCCAGTTCGGCCCCGAGCTCCGACCACCGAAGCCGATCCTGCCCAAGTGACGCCTCGATGCGTTCGCCGGCGGTCTGGTTCGCTCGGCGCCCGCTTCGACCCATACCGCCGTCGGTAATAAGCTTGGCTTCCAACCGCCGCACCGGCCGAGGTCACTCAGCAGACGGTTTGGAGAGCCTGATGGCCACAAGGCGAATCTGAGATTCCGATAGTCGCGCAGAGCAGTATAGCCGTACGTAGCCCGATGGAACGTCCTGAGCGCGTAGCCTGCGTCCGCAATCTGGCGGGTCGGAGGTCCTATGGCAGACGGGGGCTCAGAGGAGGCGTGGAAGCAGAGCGGGCTGCCGCTCGAGCGGTTCGGTGCAGCGTAACCGTACGGGCATGGCCCGCCCCTTAGCAGCCCGTTGAGGAAACGGCGCTCAGCGCGTGGGGGAGGCTTCGTCCCACCACACGAGCGCCCCCTGTCGAGGGGAGCGCCGTGCCAGCGAAGGGGCTCGCGAAGCGAATCGCGACCTCGAGGACGAAGCGAATCACGAAATCGAGGGCAGCGGCGACCGCCGCCGCCATCTCCCGTGGCGTTCCGAATCCGAACATCGTTCGCATTACGAGCCCGAGGTTGAGCGCAGCGATGTGAGCGAGGTACCGCTTGCGTGCGTTGTTCCGACCCCGGAGCCGAACCCGCCGGTGTCCGCCGGTCTCGCATGCGAAGGCGAATGTCCGCTCGATCAGCTCGCCGCGGAGCTTCAGCAGCTTCTTTCCCTTCTTTCGCGTGACGCGCTTGCGGTTGTCGTGGAACGCCTCGCGCGCGAGCATCCCTCCCTTGTCGACGAACTTGCGTTGCCCCTTCTGCTCCGGAACCGGAATGTACGTTCGGTACTCGGCCCGCCGCAGCTCAAGAAGCAACTCCACCTTGTGGTAGCCCTTGTCCGTCACGACTTCGATCTTCTCTCGCTGCTCGTCGCTCGGCGCACCGGACGACGGAGGACCGTCGTCGTCGTCATCGCTGCTGTCCGCCTTCGACTCGTCCCGCGCAACCGTCATGTTCTCGCGCGCCGTCTCGAGGCTCGGCTTCAGCGTTGCCGTATCCGATTCGTCGGCACCGTAGAGCTCGGCAGACACGACCGCGCCTGTCTCGAGATCGACAACGTGCTCCGCCCTTGTATCCAAGCCGCGTACGACCGTCCTTCAAGCGGACGATCCGAGCATCGGGATCCGTCGGTGATCGCCACTCGGTGTTCGATGTCTTCTTGCCTTCGCGCTTCCGATCCATTCGGCGCGCGTCCTCGACGCTCGGGGACTCGATGCCCTGCTCTTCGCAGAGCTTCTTCAGGTACGTCGTGTAGTCGTCCCCCCGTGTCCTTGCGAACGATCGTCTTCATCGACGCGTCCGCGCGCAGGTACGTCGAATCGACCCCCGCGACCTTCCCGCGCAGAAGCCCCTTCGACTCGACGATGCCGAGGACGAGCCGAAACACCTCGTCGTAGACTTCCCCGTCGAGTCGACTTCGCATCCGAGACAGGCTGGAGTGATCCGGCACACGCTCATTCATCTGCACGCCCAGGAACGCCCGCAGCGACAGGGAGTCGGCGCACCGCCACTCCAGACCGCGCTCCGACTCGATTCCCTCGAAGTAGCCGATGAAGAGCATCCGGAAGTAGACGCCGGGCGCGATCGACGGGCGACCAGGCTTGTTGTCCGCCTCGAAGTACGGCGCGCAGAGCGTCTCGACGCGGCGATCGAACTCGGCTTCCTTCAGCAGCTCGTTCAGCGTCTCGTAGAACTTGTGCCCCGGCGCGCGCGCCAACTGCGGCCCCGCCAGCCACATCGGCGTTTGCTGCGCCTTCCGCCGTCCCATCGCCATGGTCGGCAACCCTATCCATGTCCCCGCTCGGCGTCGATCCCCCGCGGAGCCGATTCTTCAACGGGCTGTTAGCGGGCGACGGGATGAGCCCACCGTTGCCATATGTGATCATACGTGATCATACGCGAATCTTCTTTCCCTACGGCGCACCGTCAGCGCAAAACGTCGTCGCGAGGACGAACGATGACAGGCGAAGAACTTCGCGAGCTTTTCGTGGCGGTGCTCGGTGGTGGCGGGCTCGACGCGCTCGTCGAGAAGTACGGGGTCCAGCAGCGCGAGCGCAAGCGCGACGTCTACGAATTCATCGTCGCGCTCATCCTCGCGGGCGGGACCCACGACGGCGGACGCCAGTACGACGTCCTTCGCACGTACCTCGCGAACGGCGGCACGAAGGTCGCGCGCGGCACGTTCTATTCTTGGTTCACCGAGCCGCTTCCGGCGCTCCTCGTCGAGTGCCTCGAGCACGCCATCCGCTTCGGCGCGCAGCAGCCCCGGCTTCTGCCCGGCATTCTCGGAAGTGTTTCGGACTGGCGCGTGGTCGACTCGACGACGATTCGACTCGACGACAAGCTGGTCGACACGTTCCCTGGCGCCGGAGACTACGCGGCGCTGAAGATTCACAAGGAATGGTCCGTGGGAACGGGCAACCTCGTCGCGTACGAGATCGGTCCCGCGCGTGAGCACGACAGCCCGCACCTCGTCATCGACGAGCGACGTCGTGGCACCGGGCTGCTCACCGATCTCGGATACGTCAGCATCCAGCGGCTTCTCGAATGCGAGATGTACGACGTTCACTACGTCGTTCGTCTCAAGGAGAACTGGAAACCCAAGGTGGAACGCATCGTCCGCGGTGCGCTGACGGGCGAGCTCACGAAGGGCGCCGACTTCGATGCGCTGCTCGACGACGAACTCGTCCTGGCAGGGCAGGCCGTCGATGCGGATGTCGTCGTCGGGTGGGGCACGATGAACGTTCGATGTCGGCTCGTCGCCATACCGACCCCGAAGGGCTACTGCTTCTTCCTCACCAACCTGCCACGCAAGACGCACGGCCCTCTCCAAGTTGGCGACGTCTACCGTGTCCGCTGGGAGATCGAGCTCGATCACAAGCTCGAGAAGGCGGGCGCTCGCATCGACTAGATCACCGCACGCACCGAGGTCAGTGCTCGCATCCTCGTCTTGGCGACGCTCCTGAACGCGACGATCGCGCGCACGATCGTACAACGGGACAAGCTTGCGATTATCGCCGCGAAGCCGACGCCCGACGCTCCGGCTGGAAGAGGCGCAATCCATCCCATATCCCTGATGCGCGCGCTGTCCTCGGCCCACGCGAATATCGCGAGCCTGCTGAAGGGCGAGCCACCTAAACTTGGTGGCTGGGAGGGACAGATGGACCGGCTCCGAACGCTCTCCCAAGACCCGAACTGGAGACGCTCGCCGAGCGTCCTTGACCGCATTCAGGGTCTCACCGCTCCACCGGGAAGAAAGCGCGATTCACGCGCAAACTGAGTGCCCTGTTAACCGATCAGGTATGTGTGCAGCGCGTTCGTCACACCGCTGCATCCGCTGCATTCGGCTGCCCCGCCTATCGCGTCACATAATCGCGACGGTCACATGAGACGAGAACGACGCCGGTGAGGTCTCGGCCTTGCTCGGATACCTCCGCTCCTTGCAGCGTCAGCTCGACCTCGCCATCCTCGTCGTGCACCACGCCCGGAAGAATGGCGCCGCGGGCGGCCAGGCCGGCCTCGCCCCTCCGCGGCAGCGGCGACTTCCACGCCTGGGGCGACTCGAATCTCTACCTCCGCCGACAGAAGGACGCGATCGTCCTCACCATCGAGCATCGCGCTGCGCCAGCCCCAGACCCACTCCGCCTTCAGCTCGGATCGGGCGACGACGCACACCTCGCGATCCTCGACGCCTCCGTCGAGACACACCCTCGCGGCGACGACGAAGGCGATCTCGATCGCCTGGTGCTGGCGAAGCTCGCCCAGGCCGACGGACCGCTGACGCGCGCCCAGCTTCGAGCGCAGCTCCGCGTCCGCAACGAGCGTCTCGGCGACGCAATGCTCCGCCTGGCGGCCTCCGGCGCCGTCCTTCGCGAAGGAGATCGCTGGACCGTTCCCGTTCCCACCCCCTAAGAGAGCGCGGGAACGGGAACGACGCAACCCCGTTCTCGAGCTCGAGGCGCGCCACCCTGGCTCCTCGCTTGGCCTGACAGCCTCCCCCCTCCGTCGCCCGCGACCGGCGCGCCTCGGGATCGAGACCCCGCGCCGGGCGGCGCCTCCTCACGACGCGACGCTCGTCGGCGCGGGTGCCGGCCCGACCTTCACGACGCCAGCGCGAGACGATTCGCCGCGCAGAGCGCGAGCCGGTACACCGGGAGCCGCCCTGGCGTCGCGGAGGGCGGTCCCTCCTACGGGTGCACTGAACGGCTCAGGGACGCCATCACTTTTGTCGCCATGCACGAATCTATTGCTTCACCGAGAAAGCTATTGTTAGCTCCCGCTATGCAATCGAGGGCGTCTTCGCTACGCGTTGGGCACGCGCGACGAGCTCTGAACGCAATCTTTGCCGTCGCTGTCGCCGGCAACGCAGCAGGTTGCTCATCGACAGTCAAGAGTAACCCGATCACTCGTGCCGAGTCCACGAAGCCAGGACCTGCAGCTATAGCGACCGCCACCACCATAGCGCACCCCGACGAGGCATTCGGGGACGCTCCATTTCAGCGCGCCAACAGCCGCCTTTCCGCAAAGATGTATTCCTCAGTCTCGCCCCAAAGCGGGAACCTCGTACTAGCACCCGCAAGCATCACCACCGCACTTGCAGTCACCTATGCCGGCGCAGACGGGGAGACGGCCGCTGAGATCGCCAGCGCGCTTGGCATCGAGGTCTCCTCCAGTGAGCTCGAAGCGTCGACGGAGCGCTACTGGAGCGAAACTCGCTTCGGATCAAGAAAGCATGGAATCGACCTGGAGGTAGCCAGTCGGCTATTCACGAGTAGCGGCATCGAGTTTCGCGAAGCCTTCTTGCACCCTCCCGGCGCCGCATCGCGCGAGGTCGAGCGTGTTGACTTCAACAACACTGCGGAAGCGCAACGCACCATCAACGCTTGGACAAGCGCGCGAACGCACGGACGAATCTCGACACCGATCCGCTCCCCAGAACAGCTCCGAGGCGTCGCTCTTGCGCTTGTCAACGCACTCTACGTACGTAGTGTGTGGACATTCCCATTCAACCGAGCAGCCACCACTACCGAGCACTTCTGGTCGAACGAACACTACGCCGTCGACGTTCCGATGATGCACGGGAAGCTCCTAGCCACGTATACCGAGACGGCCGATGCCCAGTGGGTCGCACTTCGAGTGGGCGCGGGCGCCTCCCCGGCGGATGGCCTTCGGTTCGCGATCGCGCTTCCGAAAAAAGGCGGCACGCTCGCCATTCAGGCGGTCGAGCGCAGCCACTCCGTCCCCCCCCAAACGCTCCTGGAGCCATCGTCGGAGCTTGTCTCCGTGACACTACCACGATTGGACTTCCGAGTGCGCCTCGACCTCATAGGCGCTCTTAGCGAGCTTGGCATTCGAAGCGCACTGACCCCCGACGCGAACCTCAATCGGATGACGCCTCACCGCATCCACGTGGGCGCCGCGTTTCATGAAGCGACTATCGCGATCGATGAACTCGGGCTCGAAGCAAGCGCCGCGACGATGGTGCTTTCCGACCTATCGAGCGAAGTCGCCCATGATCGTGGGCACGTGATTCGCGCCGACCGAGCATTCCTCTTTTGGCTTCTTGGAACGGACGGCACGATACTATTTCGCGGCCGGGTCGTCCTTCCTATCCACAAGCATGACTAAGCCGGCTCCCCCGCGCTGGGATGCCTCACCGTCTCATATCTTCCCGGCTAGGGGGTGTCCCTAGTTCGGCGCCAGCCATAGCCACGCGCACGCGACCTGCGTGAGGGCGAGGAAGTTCCGCGCGGTCTTCTCGAAGCGCGTGGCAATGGCGCGGAAGCGCTTCAGGTTGTGGAAGAAGCACTCGACGAGGTAGCGCTTGGCGTACAGCTCGCGAGACTTCGGTAGCTTGCGAGGTCGCTCGGGTTTGGAGCCGATGACAGCCCGCTTTTTCCGGTCTCGGATCGCCTGACGGAATCGGTTCGAGTCGTAGCCGGCGTCGGCAATGAGCGCCTTGCCCGGAGCATTGGCGAGGAGCTCATCGGCCTTGATCATCTCGTGCCGCTGCCCCGGCGTGATCGCGATGTAGATGGGCCGGCCCTTGGTATCGACGACGGCGTGGAGTTTGGTCGAATAACCGCCGCGAGAACGGCCGAGGGCATTGCTTTGGACCCCCCTTTTCCGCCCGACGCATCTTGGTGCGCGCGAACGATGGAACCGTCGACGATCGAGCCAACGTCGTCGACGTCTAACTGGAGCTCTTTGAAGATGATCTCCCAGTGCCCCTTCTTCGCCCAGTTGTTGAACCGGTTGTAGACCGACTTCCAAGGTCCGAAGCGCTCAGGCAGGTCTCGCCACGGCATGCCCGTCTTGGCGCGGAACAGGACGGCTTCGATGAAGAGCCGATCGCCCCGCGTCGCCTCCGGCCCGGACTTCTGCTTCGGAATTGCCGCTTGCAAGCGGCGCCATTGCTCTTCGGTGAGTGCGTGTCGATGCACGCTGATTTTTGATCATGCCCGATCGCACGACGCAATCCATTCGTGCAAGTGATCGATTTGATCCAACTTCTGAGTGTCCCGAACTAGGGACACCCCCTAGCCGTCGGCGCCGCCGCCTCGGTCCATCGTCGCGATCGTCGCCATGTCGCCATCGTCGGCGAAAACGAGAAGACGTCGGCGTTCGTCCGAATGCGCTCCGGGGTCGTGCTCTTCGGCAGGACGGGGTAGCCGCGCTGGATCGCCCAGCGCAGGAGCACCTGCGCTTCGGTCACGCGGTGCTTTTCGGCGAGGACCTTGAACGGCGCGCCGGCGCGCGCGGCTCGATCTGGTTCGCCTCGGGGCGCGGGAGGCCCGCGGCGGCGAGCTCCTCGAGGTGCGCGACGTCGAAGTTGCTGACGCCGATCGCGCGCGCGTTCTTTTGCTCCTTGAGGGCGACGAAGCCGCGCCACTGCGTGAGGCGCTGCTCGCGATCCAACGGACCGTGAATGAGATAGAGGTCGACGTCGTCGAGGCCTGGCTGCTACGTGAGCGGCGCGACGCGCGAGCGCTCGCCGCCCGCGCATCCCGAGGCACCCCCTCGCCTCGGGATGCCCCCCCCGCGCTATTGCGGGTATGCGCAGCGCAGTCCGAGCTTGCCGTACTTGTTGAGCAGCATCGAGACGCGGCTCAGACCATTGGCAGGCTTGCCGTACGCGTGGACCTCCCACGATCCGCCGGCGTTCCATCCGTGCGACGCCGTGAACGGCGTCTGATCGTAAGTGACGGCGGTGGTGTTGTTGGCTTGGCCGATCTTCACGTCGCTCGTCATCGAGTAGTTGTTGCCGATGATGTCGGCGTGGCCCGCCGGCCCGCGGCCGCGCAGCCGGCCCGGCGCGGAGATGTGCACGATGTAATCGCCGCCGGCGCCGAGCTGCGGCCACTCGTAGCTGAACTGGTAGTTGGCGAACTCGATCGTGTTCGCCGATGAGCCCGGGCACGTGGAAGCGATCGTCGCGTCGGTCGTCCACGGGAAGCGGCAGCCGAAGTACGAGCTCGACGAGATGATGCGCGGCGCGCGCGTCTCACCTGGGAGCCACGGGCTCGCGGCGGTCCCCGATCCCCACGCGGCAAGCCACTCGCCCGCGAGGTGGAGGCGACCGCCGTCCCAGATGCAGAAGGCCTGGGCCACGAGGTAGTCGATGCACTGCATCGACTTCGTGTCGTAGACGTCCTGGCTCTGGGCAGGCGTGCTGCCGTCTTGCTGACCGTCGGGGAAGCGGAACGCGTGCGTGCCGGGCCCACCGACGAAGCACCCCGTTTGAGACTGCGCGTTGTTCTTGAAGATCAGGCCTCCGAGATGGTTTCGGATCGCGCTGTAGATGCCCTTCTGCTGTGTTGCGCTGCCCTGATCGCGATCCGACAGCTCGGCCGCCGCGACGCTCCCGGCGAAGCTCACCGGCAGGTACATGTCCCACGAGGCCTCGAGGAGGCGCCGGTTGGCGTTCTGTCCGGTTTGATCGGGGATGAGCGGGATCTTGCCCGCCGCGCGCGCGTCCTGAACGAACGCGCGAACGTCGTAGTTGATGCTATCGAGGAAGGCGCGCATGCGTCCCGCGGTGACCTGGTACTTGTCGAGCAGGATCGTTTGCCCGCTCGTCGGACCGGTCGTCGGCGTGACCGGCGCCTTCGCGCAGCAGTCCTCCCACTGCGCGGCGCCGACGCCACCTTCGCCGCCGAGGCCGCATGTATCGCCGCCGAAGCGCCGGGTGCAGCTCCGCCCCGCCGCGCACTTGTTCTGATAGTTGCAGCCGAGCGACGCGCAGTCGGCGTTCACCTTGCACGCTTTGGTGACCCCGCACGGGTCGCACGTGTCGCCGCCACAGTCGACGTCGGTCTCGTTGCCGTTGGTGACGTTGTCGTCACACCGCGGGGCCTGACAGACGTTGTTCGTGCAGACGCCGCTCTTGCAGTCGTCCGCGGTCTCGCAGCCGCCCCCATCGACGCAGCGTGGACAGTCGGGACCACCGCAATCGATGTCCGTCTCGCTGCCATTCTTGGCAGCATCGTCACACACGGCGACGAGACACACCTCGTTCTTGCAGACGTCGCTCGCGCAATCACGGCGCGCCTTGCACGCCTTTCCGTCCGCACACGGCGCGCACGTGGCGCCGCCGCAGTCCACGTCCGTCTCGTCAGCGTTCCGAACCCCATCGGTGCACGTCGCGGGCTGGCATTGCTTGCCGGCGCCCTCGTCAGCGCAGACGCTCGAAACGCAATCGGTCGCCTCGGCGCACCCGCGCGCCGCCTCACATTTGGGACACGAGGCTCCGCCACAATCGGTGTCGCTCTCGTCCTGATTGCGCACGCCATCGGTGCAGGACGGCGCACGACACACCCCAGCGACGACATCACAGATCTTCGACGGGCAGTCCGCGTCCTTCGTGCACGCCGGCGTCGGCGGCGCCGCCTCGCCGCCATCGCCGCCGTCGACGCCATCGCCCGGACGGTTGCCATCCTGCGAGTCGACGTCAGAGCCACTGCATCCCGCGGCCCAGAGCGCCGCACCGAAAGCAAAAAGCGCAATCGCGCTCGCGCGACGCGGAAGAGAGGACATCCGGCCATCTTACCGTCAACGGCGATCAAGCTCGTCCCAAATGAGCGAACAGGGTCGACGCGACCCTCGTATACTCGGTCCGCTCACGGTCATCGAGAGGTGCCGCGCGGAGACGCGACGGGCGCCGCGTCCTCTCAGAGCTCGAGGAGCTTGGCCTCTCCGCGGATCTCCCCGACCTCGCCGTACGCCCCGAGGAGCTGCGCGATGGCCGGCGCGTCGGTGACGGGCTGTCCGAGGCGCTCGAAGCCAAGGCTCGAGAAGCGTGAAGGAAGTGCTAGCGGAAGTGGGCATGACGCTGGCGGGAGGGACTTGAGGGCCGGCGGGCGAGCGCCAAGTCTTGTACGAGCTCCTCGCTCCTCGCAGCTCGTCGAGCCGAGCGTTCGCTCGCCGATGAGATGGCCGTCGGTGTCGACGAGTCGGACGTGGGCGGAAAACCTTCCCTCCGTCCGAGCGACCAGTGCGACGACGGTGCGCTCCGCGAAGGGAAAGAACGGATCGTAGCCGACCCGTGCGCTACGGCGCGGCGGAGCGCGGTCTCATCGGGGCACGTCTCCGCGCCGGTTCCTCGGACGTACGTGAGCTTCGACGTCGGGAGCGCAGACGCCTCACGGTGGATGAGCAAGGCACTCACCATCATCTACATGTAGCGATCGACACGACCCCAGGCGTTGGTCCGGACGTACTCGGCCGAAGACCAGACGAGCCAAGGGCGCCGCGAGGGAGTGCCGCGAACGGGAACGCCGCGCGCGGTCGTTCGTCAATCGAGCGTGAGCTGAAGTGCCGTGGTCGCCCCCGGCGCGATCACGACGCCTTGCACCGTCACGAGCCCGTGCGCGTCGGCCACCAGGCTACCCTGGCTGCCGCTGGACGTCACATAGCGGACCGCGGCCCCGGGCGCGGGCAGGAAGTGCTGCGCACGGCGCGGCGTCACGCTCACCGTCATCGGGGCCTCGCAGATCTCGTTCGAGATCGTGACCGACCACGAGCTCGGGTCTTCTGCGGGATCGGTCCACACGAAGCCGAGGTTGATCCCGCCGACGAGATCGCCGTTCGCGGGATCGCCCTCGCCCGGATCGTCATCGATCGAGCTCTCGCTGAACGCCGGATAGCTCAGGTTCCGCGCGAAGCGCGCGGCGGGGTACCAGCGCTGGATCTCCGCGGCCGGCGCGACTCCGGTGCTGTGGTCGCCGTTGTTCCAGGCGAAAGCGAAGCCGTGACGCATCTCGGTCATCGCGCGCACCATATCGACCTGATCCTGCCAGGCGGAGGTGTGGTCTTTCCGGCCGATATTCCAGCCGAGGAACGGCAGCGTCCCGGGGTGGCTGCGCACGAATCGCACCGAGTCGAAATGCTCCTCCCACGCGCCGCCGTTGGGGAGCGTGTCCTCCGGCGTGGTGGGCGTCGTGCCGACCGCGACCAGTGAATTGCGGCGGAAGCGGGGCATGTTCGGGTAGACCGCAGCGAAGGTCTCGGGACGCCGGAACGCGAAGAGCACGCTCCCGGTGCTGCCCATCGACTGCCCGCTCGCGTAGACGCGGTCGGGATCGGCGCGGTAGCGCTCGATCGCGAACGGTAGCAGAAAGCTCAGGCGGGCCTCGGTGTACGGGTAAGCGTGGCGCGCGCCGCCCTCGGGGTGGGCCGTGTAACCGAACCAGTAGGTCTCGATCGCCCCGAGGCCGTTGGGGGCGGGGATCGCGTCGCGAGAGCGCACGTAGAGCATCTGCGGCGAGCGACGCTCCTCGACGGAGAACACACCTGGCATCCCGTCGCGATAGCCCATGGTCCGATCGCCGAAGTAC
>Ga0233377_1000735_pt1 | contig 13658 bp, 24 predicted proteins | sample ElkDunMinimDraft_6_FD_191540 | JGI IMG/M metagenome (GOLD analysis project Ga0233377, IMG submission 191540) | Fecal eukaryotic communites from dung pellets of Tule Elk in California, USA - Elk Dung E36 | ecosystem: Host-associated > Mammals > Digestive system > Large intestine > Fecal | place...
TCAGCTCCCACCGCTGCAGATCCGCCGGCCGCCACACGCCCGCGTTGCCCCGCTTGCCGGCCGGCTCGGGGAACTCGGGGTCGCGCCGCTTCGCCTGCCGCAGAGCGTCGTACGAGAGGGCCACCACAGCCCGCCCACGGTCCGCCGAAGCGGTCGCCAACGTGATAGGCCGCACCCCGTCCAAAGCGACCGGCTCCGGGCCATCCGCGACTGTCACACCCTGTTTCCCCTGGGAATCAGGGGTCTCGCGACATGCGACATCCGCGACATCCTCCACAGAGTCGCCCCGCTGCCCGAGCACCAGCGCCCGGGCCTCGTCGTCGCTGAGGAACGCGACCTGCGTGTCGGTGGCGGTGCCACCGATGCACACCTGGGCACGGCCGGGATGACGGCTCGTCGCCGGCAGGTTGCACTCGGGCACCAGCATCTTCGCCGCGTTGCCCGTGTACCTGGCCAGGACCCGCACAGCGAACTGCTCACGCATCTCCGGCCCACCGAGATCCTTCGCTGTCGCCAACTGGGCGACCGCCAACACGTGAATACGCACCGCTCGGCCCATGAAAAGGAGCTGGCCGAGAGCCGTGATAGCCGGGCTAGTCACCGGGTCGCCGGACTCGCGGATGTCCCGCCAGTGCATCTTGAGCATCGCCATCGTGGCGTTCAGCTCCTCGCACACCACGACGAGCCGCTTGGGCCTGGGGGCGTCGGCGGCGTCGATGTCGTCGAGCGCCCGGTTACGCCGATGGCCTTCCTTGGCCAGCCGCACGAGCTGGTTGTGGATCTCCTCGATGTCCCGGGCGTACGTGACGCCTGGCAGGCCACGAAGCCACCCGTGCGAGTGGCGCTTGTAGTCGAGGACGACCGCGTCAGCGCCGCGCGCCATGAGCTGGGCGGCCAGCGTGCGGATCATCGTGGACTTACCGCCGCCGGTGCCCGCGGAGATGAGCACGTGCGGCGCCTCGACGTCGAGGTCGACCGCGACAGGCTTGTTGCCCTTGGACACTCCGATCAGCGGCGCCGAGGCCTTCGCCTTCTCGACGAGCTCCCGGATGGCGGGGTCGGAGAACTTGGCCGAGGTCGGCATCTGCTCGTTCGGGCGGAACTGGACGTAGCCGTGCCGGCCGTCCGGCACCCACGTCACCGCCACATCGGACAGGGCGAGCTTCGCCTTCACGATCGTCACGAGCTCGGCCTTCTTCGTGTCGGTGTACCGGAAGTCCGGGGCGACAGCGACGATCACCCCGTCGACACCCGCGGCACGGTTCCGCGGTACGACCAGGTACCGGGATGGCTTCGTCTCCTCGTCCCAGCCCGCGGGGGCGCACACGGCACGGTGCAGCGGCCGGACCCACTGCAGGTGGTGCGCGGCACGTACCGCGGCATGCACGACCGCGAGGCTCACGACCGCGAGGGCGACCGGCACCCCGAACCCTGCCGCGGCAACCGTGCGGGCGCCGGCACCCCACGGGGCCGCGGCACGCACGTACTCGACGGCGGCGACGACAGCCACAGGGAGGGTGCGTGCCGCGGCAAGCGCGGCACGGCGCCCGGCACGCGCGGCACGGGACCGGTCGTCGTCGAGCCCGACGATGGCACGCTGGCCCTCGAGCGGGCCGCCTGTGAACCAGTGCCATGCCCACCAGGCCGCGGCACGGTCAGCGAACTGGTCGCGGTGCTGACCGGACCACAGCAGCCAGACGGCTGCGGCGCCGGCCGTCCAGGCGACCCACCAGAACGCGATCTGCCACAGGCCGAGCTCGAACAGGGAGGACGTCACGCGGTCTCCTTCATGTGGAGGGCGAGCATGAACAGCACGCCACCGCCGACGACGAGAAAGCCGCCGATGGGGCGGAGGATCGTGTAGGCGGCGATCTCGCATGCGGCGCCGGTGCCCCACAGGGCGGCCCGGGTGTTGCGGCCGCCCTTGAGGTGCCGGCGGGACCGCTTCGCGTTGCGGAGCGCCCGGGCGGGCCGGATGTTCCAGGCGTCGGGGCCGCGGCGGGTCGGGTCGGTGCGGTCGTGCGCGTGGCGGACGTGCGTCTGCCCGTCGCGCTTGACCTTGTGCGTGCGGACGCGCGTCGTGCTCACGTCCGTGGCGCCTGCTCGGCGGCGACTAGCGTCCGGTGCGGCATGAGGGCTTGCTCCTCGTGTCCGGGCCCCGGGCAGTTACCGCTGCGCCGGGGCCACTTCGTGGTGTGCTGACCACTCTAGCCCGGATGTGTGCACAGGCGTGCACGCTTGTGCATCTAGAATGGGGGCCATCATGGGCATCAAGCAGACGCGCCACGGCACGTGGCAGGTGCGGTGGCGCGACAGCGCCGGCCGCCAACGGGCCAAGACGTTCAAGGACAAGCGCCAGGCTGACGCCTTCGCTGTGCAGGCAACCGGCACCGCCACCAAGGGCCTCGACATGAGCCCGAACGCAGAGTGGCTCCACATGCTTGACCCGCTGTGGCTGCGGACGCTCAGACGCGAGCTGGGCCCCGACGCCGCCGTCGACGTCGGGAGCGTGAACCCGAATGGGCACTTCGTCTATCTCCTGTGGGGGACCTCGGACGATCGGCCCCTGTACGTCGGCCGCTCCTCCAATGTCCTCGCCCGGGTCGGCTCCCACATGAACGATCCCAAGCGCCGGCACCGGATCGCTCGTGTGACCCTCGTCAGGTGCCTCACGGCCGCGGTCGCGGCTGAGACCGAGGCACGCCTGATCGACCTCTACGACTGCGAGCTGAACCTGCTCGATGGCAACGGGCGCCGAATCGTGGACCGACCGCTCTGAGGGCGGTGGGTCCATGGTCGCCGCGGGGCGATGTACACGGTCCGTACATGATCGGGCCTCACAGCAGGGCTGACCTGGTGGGTCTGACCGCCTCCTAAGCGGTAGGCCCCGTGTTCGAGTCACGGCGAGGGCACACCCGCCCCGACCTGCCCCGCAGCAGGTCAGAGGGCATAACCTGGGGGAAACTGCCCGCCTGATCGACTGCCCGCAAGTGGTGCCGAGTGATGCTCAGTGATGCCACGTTGTACACAAATGTCCACGATCTCGTAACCTCACGGCCGAGATGGGCGTGAAGAAGACCCCCGCGGGCACCTGGCAGGTGCGCTGGCGCGACATCGAGGGCCGCCACCGCGGCAAGAACTTCAAGACGAAGTCGGCGGCCGAGGCCTACGAGCGGAACGTGCGCACCGACACCGACCGGGGCATCCCCACCGCCAGGCCCAAGCCGATGAGTGTGGGCTCGTGGGCGCAGCAGTGGATCGACGGCGCCCACAACCTCCGCCCCAAGACCCGCCGCGTGTACGCCGAGACGCTCTCCCGCCTCGGCCCCCTCGAGGACGTCGCCCTCGGCCGGCTCACCCCCGCAGCGATCGACGAGTGGCTCGCCGCCCGCACCCGCTCGGGCGCCGCACCGTCGAGCGTGCACCGCGACTACCGGGTGCTGCGCCGCATGCTCAACGTCGCCCACCAGCGCGGCCACCTCCTCGCCAACCCGATCGCGCAGGTCGCCGCCCCGCGGGTCCCCGACACCGAGATGCGGTTCCTCACCGCGGGCGAGCTCGAACGTCTCGCCGGTGCGATCGACGCCCGGTACCGGACCCTCGTGCTCGTCGCCGGGTGGGGCGGGCTCCGCTGGGGTGAGGCCGCGGCGCTCACCGTCGCCCGGGTCGACACCGCCGGCGGGCGGGTGCACGTCGTCGAGCAGCTGTCCCTCGACGGCCGCACCCGCTCGGAGCCGAAGACAGCGGCGGGTCGCCGGTGGGTGACCCTGCCGACCTCGGTCGCCGCCGAGCTCGCCGCGCACGTCAAGGGCCGCCCCGGCGGCGAGCCGGTGTGGACGATGCCCACCGGCGGCGCGCTCGTGCACTCCCGCTGGCGGGGCACCGCGGGCCGGCGGGCCAAGACGGGGCGCAAGGACAAGGACGGAACCGACATCGAGCGGTGGGAGGTCAACCCGCGGGGCTACTGGTGCCGGGCCACCGCAGCCGCCGAGCTCGGCGCGGTCCGGTTCCATGATCTCCGCCATACGAGCGTGGCCCTGGCGGTGGCCGCCGGCATGCACCCGCGCGTCATCCAGGCCCGCCTCGGGCACGCCTCGATCGAGGTCACCCTCGGCACGTACGGGCACCTGTTCGACGGGCTCGACCTCACCGCGGCAGCGGACCTCGACCAGCTGCGCACCGACGCGCGCCGGCTCCGGGCCGTGTAGCCCCAACTCCGGGGATGTCGCGGTGCGTGGCCGAACAGATACGTTCTTTGCCACTGGACGTGTGCCCTGTGTCACGCTAGACACGTAGTTGCTGGGCAAACGAGGCGGACACCTGGGAGGGCCCTGCGCTATGCAGCGAACGTTGGACCTAGCGGCGGCAGTCAGCGAGTGGCGAGCAATCGCCAATCAAGCCAGGCAGTTGCACGAGGATTTGCCTGCGGTGGTGCGCGACAGCATCGAGGCGGGGAGCGCCACCGTCGCCACCCTCGCCCCCGCGCTCGCGGCGCTACCGAAGGCCGAGCGGTGCCGGGTCATCAGCGTGCTCGAGGGCCTGGCCGACACCCTCGAAGATGTGCTCGCTGGTCAGGTCAGCGTGCCGGCGCCGCGGCGGTGCCCGACGCACTCGCGCTCTGCGCGGCTGGGCTTGTGAGCACCAGGTAGAGGTGCAGCAGCGTGGTCCGGCCCTGGTCGTCGAGACGAGGGTCGGACCGGATCGCCTGCTCGACGCTGAGCTCTGCGTCCTCGACGTAGCCGGCCTGCTTGAGGAGCCATCCCCGGGGCTGGCCGCACAGCTTGTCGATCTCGGGGAAGTAGTCCAGGTCGATCCGCTGTAGCCCCCGCGACCACTTGCTGATGGTCGCCGGGTCGACCCCGAGCGCGTCTGCGACGTCGGTCTGTCGGAGACCGGCGAACTCGTAGGCACGTCGGAACGCATTTCCGACGCGCTCGTATGCAGGCCGTGCCATTGACTTGCACTATACGCACATACTTGCGTGTGACGCACGTGCCAGGTTCGCAATGCAGATTGCGTCTTGCGCACTTGCGCCCTACGCAATACCGTGTGCGTCGTGATCAACTACGCCAACGAAGTCCGCCGGGACTGGGGCGCCGCTCTCCGCCGGGCGAGAGACGCCAAGGGGCTCACGCAGGCGGTACTGGCTGAGCAGATCGGGGTCGACCCGGCGAGCGTCAGCCGCGTCGAGGCCGGGCTCGGCAGCCTCGACTCGACCATCCGCATCGCCCGGGCCCTCGGCGTCACCACGCTGCCGGTGGCGGTGGCGGCGTGACCGTGACCGAGGTCTCCACGGAGGCGCCCACCAGGGTGCGTAAGCGCCCGGTCGTTGTCGAGACGATGCTCTACGACGGCACGAACGCCGCAGCGATCGTCGCCTGGGCGGGTGTCGCCGCCCGCAGCCTCCTCGGCGAGCTCGTCATCACGACGTTCGAGGGCGACCACGTCGTCCAGGTCGGCGACTACGTGATGCGGGGCACCCGCGGCGAGTTCTACCCGATCAAGCCCCAGGTGTTCGCCGACGTCTACGAGCTGGCGGGAGAGCGGACGTGAAGCGTTACCTCACCGCCGAGGACGCGGCCGAGTACCTCTCGCTCACCGTCAGCGCCCTGTACCAGCGGGTCCGGTCGGGGGACATGCCCCACATCCGGATGGGCCGCTCGCTCCGGTTCGACATCCAGGACCTCGACCTGTGGATGCGCCGCCAGCGCGTCGACGCCAGCCGCTGATGGCACTCGGTCCGGTCGCTGCGAACTCCGCCGCCGTTCCCCGCTCCGGCACACCCCTCCCTGGGTGCTGTGGGTCGAGCGGCGGCGGGGTTCCTGGCGCCCGGCCCTGCCCGTGTCCGCCCGCCGGCGGGTCGGGCGCCACTCCCACCAGCAACGCAGCCTCATAGCAGCGATGCCCCGACCCCCCATGCGGCGAAGCAACAGGGGCCGGGGCACCAACCACACAGGAGCGTACGACATGCAGACCATCACCAGGATCGGCCCCGGGATCGCGGAGAACGCGGTTCGGGCCGCCCGCACCGCCGCCGGCCACGACCCGACGCTTGACGACACCGACCGGGCCCGGTGCCTCAAGCTCACCGAGCAGTGCGCCGGCGGGCTCCTGACCCGGGCCGAGATCGTCGCCCGTCTCGCCGACATCGCCGGGGTGACCCGGTGACGGCCCCCGACCTGCCCGGGGTCGGCCCCGCCGTCGACCCGAACTACCAGATCCAGCAGGCCGCCACCGGGGACTGGCTCCTCGTCGCCTGGGGTGTCGACGGCGACGTCCACCGCGGCACCTACTCGACGGCGCTCGACGCCGCCGCTGCTCTCGTCCACCTCCTCGACCCCGGGGACGGTGAGCGATGACGACCCGAGTCACGTTCCAGCTCTCGCTCGGCGTCTCGCTCGTCGTGTTCACCATCGTCGCCGCGTTCGTCGCACCGGCCGTCGACGTGCAGCACACGCTCACCACGCCCACCCGTACCACGGTGGTCGAGCCGTGAACGCCGTCATCGCCGTGGGGGTCGGCGCCACCATCGCCGCCGTCGTCATCGTCATCGCTCTCGCCTGCCGCGAAGCCAACCGCACCATCGACGCCGTCCTCAACGGGCCCGCCACCCTCGACCAGCGCGACGTCGACCTCCGGTTCCGGCAGCTCATCGACCGCGAGGGCCTGACGTGATCGACGTCGTGCTCCGCGGGCTCGTCCGCACTGTCCGGTGGCCCGCCGGCCTCGCGGCGGTCGTCGCCATCGACCACCTCGCCCACACCGACAGCCCCGCCCCCCAGGCCGCCCGGCTCCTCATCGCCGTCGCGCTCACCGCCGCGGCCGGGCTCGCTCTGCTCTGCCACCACCACGACCGGAAGGCACGCACATGACCGCACTCGTCGCCCTCGCCGGCGCCGTCCTCGGCAGCGCCACCACCGGCCTCGCCGTCTGGCGGCACCTGACGCTCCGCTACGACCTCGCCGGCTACCACCGGCTCGAACTCGAAGTGCGTGACGTCCGCGCCCTCCACCAGGCCGCCGACTCCAACTACCGGCTCGCCCGCCGGCTCGGCCGGGCGCTCGACACCGCCGACGCCATCTACCGGCAGCAGGTCGGCGACCTTCTCGACCGGCTCGCCAACCAGCCCCGCCACCGGGCACGCCCCGCGTACGGGCCCGGCAGCATCATCCGCACCTACGGCCGCCGGCGGGCCGCATGACCGACCTCACCGACGCCCAACAGCGCGACCTCCTCACCCTCGCCGCCGCCGACAGCCACTGCCAGCCCACCTGGATCACCAACCGGCCCGGCGCCTACCCGCCCCGCCGGTACAAGCTCATCCACCCCAAGTCCGCCCGTGCGCTCACCCGGCTCGGCCTCGCGTTCACGCCCGACGGCGACGGCCCCGGCGACATCCACATCACCCCCGAAGGCCGCACGGTCGCCACCGAACTCCGGGCCGCGTCATGACCGGTCCCGGCTGGCGCCGGCGCGTCACCCGCTGGCGCTCACGGCCCACCACGGCCGCGCTGCCGCCGTCCCACGTCCGGGTCATCCAGCCCGAGACCACCCCCACCGGCCGCTCCCAGGCCCCCACACCCCCGGAAACCGCCGTCGAGCGCCCTGAGACCACGCCCGGCACCGCCTCAGAGGTGTGCGTGATCTGCGGCGACCCCGTCCCCGCAGGCGACCCCGACGCCGCCTGCACCATCTGCCGCGCACTCGGAGACACCACCCGATGACCCCCATCTACTGCCCCCACTGCGACCTCCCCATCGTCGCCGACAGCCACACCCACCACCCCGAAGGCTGCGGCATCGACACCGACGGCTGCACCTGCCCCCTCGTTCACGCCTGGTGCTGCCCGAAGTGCAACCCGGAGACCGCGGCGTGACCATCACCGCCGAACCTCGAGACGGCGTCCTCATCCCCGTCGGCTGCCCCGCGTGCCACACCCCCGACGGCGCCCACCCCATGCGCCTCATCGAACACATGGACCCCGCCGGCATGACCGAACAGTGGCGCCGCTCCATCCTCGAATGCAGCCACTGCGGCCACGGCGCCCTCATCGAAATCACTCTTGCCAGCCTCGACGGGCAGGCCCACTGATGGCGAACCCGCAGAAGAACAAGGGCGACAAGGCCGAACGCGAAATCGCCGGTCTCCTCATCGAGCTCACCGGGTGGCCCGTGCGCCGCAAACTCGGCGCCGGCCGCGCCGACGACACCGGCGACCTCGACGGCATCCCCATGACCACCGTGCAGGTCAAGAACTACGCCGACCTCACCCGCGCGATCCGCGAAGGGCTCCACGACCTCCGCGCCCAGCAGACCAACGCCGACACGCCATTCGCCGCGCTGATGGTCCGCCGGCCCGGTGGCCGCTGGATCGTCGTCATGGAACCCGACCAGTGGGCCGCCCTCATCCGAGAAGCCACCGCACCCGACAAGGACGCCGCATGACCACCACCGCGGATCTCCCCTCCGTGCTCCGGGGCCCCGACCCCGACCAGTTCCGCACCGAGGTCTACGGCGCCCGCTGGTACATCGACCCGCTCCCCGCCGACACCACCTGGCCCGCCACCACCGACAAGTGGCCATCCGTCACCACCATCAAGAAGGCCTGGTCGAAACCGTTCCGAAAGAAGCTCCCCACCGGTGACACCGTCCCCCTCGACGCCTACTGGGCCGCCGAGTTCACCGTCGACAACCTCCCCGCTATCCAGGCGCTCGCCGACGACAAGCCCGCCGTCATGGCTCTCATCTGCGGAGCCGGTCGCCGCACCCTGAACCGGGCAGCGGAACGCGGCACCGGCGTCCACACCGTCCTCGAAGACCTCGCCGCCGGCCACCCCGTCGACGTCCTCACCGACCCCGCCGTTCTCCCATACGTCCCCGCCTGCAAGGCGTTCATCGCGGACTGGGCACCCACCTGGGTCGCCACCGAGTTCGTCGTCATCAACCGCGACCTCGGGTTCGGAGGCACCGGCGACGCCATCGTGATCGTCGACATCCCCGGCGTCGGCCGGTACATGGCCCTCACCGACTGGAAATCCCGAGGCGGGAAACACGGCTGCTACGAGGAAGAAGTCGCCCAGATCGGCGGCTACACGCTCGCCGACTACATGATCGTCACCGGCCCCGACGGCCGACCCGTACGCCAACCGATGCCCGACCTCGACGGCGGCCTGGTCGTTTCTCTCAACGCTGAGGGATACCAGGCCTACCCGGTCGACCTCGACGCGGCGCAGATGGCGTTCCGGGCGATGCACGCCTCATGGGCCGCGCAACGCGAGGGACAGAAGGTCGCCCGCAAGGCCCGCCAGACCCCGCTGATGCCCGCCGCGCCGACGGTCGCTGCCCCTGCCTCTCCCACGGGGACGTCGACCGGCCGGGTCGACTGGCTCCGGCAACGGGTCGTCGCCCTCGGCCCCGAGGTGGTCGCCCCGTCCTGGCCCACAGGTGTACCGACGCTCAAGCAGGGCGGCCTCACCGACGACCACATCGACACTGTCGCCGCCGTGCTCGACGGTCTCGAAGCCACCCACGGTGTCCCGTTCGGGCCGAGCGACCCGCTGTCCGCCGGGTTCGTCACCGCCGACCAGCCCCCCACCCCGCCCGCCTCACCGGCGCCGACGGGACCGTCGCCGCTCGAACAGGCCCAGGCCCACACCGCCCAGGCCAAGACGTTGCTCGAGCAGTTCGACCAAACCGACCAGGACGCCATCCGCGACCTCATCGTCCCCGAAGGCGCGCGCACCACAGCACGCCACGTCGAGCTGATCGAAGCCGTGTGCGCCGAACTCGCCGACCCCAACGGGACCGTCATCTTCAACTACTCGACCCTCGGCGTCGAGATCACCGCCACCGACCACGGCGACCGCATCACCGCCGCCACCCGCACCAAGACCGAGGCGCTGAGCAGGGCCAAGCGGCTCGCCAAAGAACTCGGACGTCCGAACCCGCGGACGTTCGCCGACATCTGCATCGACCCCGCCCTCGCCCCGCTAGTCGCGGCCGGGCTCGGCGTTGCGGACCACCAAACCACCAACCAGGAGACCCAGACACCATGACCAGCGTCGATGACTTCATGTCCGGCACCGGCGGCTACCCCAACACCAAGATCAACTCGGTCGGCGGGAAGCTCGTCGGTGACCTCGTCGAGGCCCGCCTCGTCGACGAACGCGACTACGACACCGGCAAGCCCGTCCTGTGGGACAACGGCGAACCCAAGAAGCAGCTCGTCCTCGACGTGCGCGTCGACTGGGACGCCAGCATCGACGTCACCACCGGCAAGGACGGCGTCCGCGAAGAGATCGGCTCGTACTACTGCCGGTACACGGCGTTCCTCGCGATGCGCGAGGCCTGCAAGGAAGCCGACGTGAAGATGTCGCAGGTCGGCCGGTTCGCTCTCGCCCGCACCCCGGACGGGACCGCCCGCAACCCGCGGCACGCGCCCCCGCAGCAGTTCGTCGCCAAGGTCACCGCCCGCGCCGCCGGCGCCGACGTCGACGACCTCCTCGACCAGCAGCCCCAGCCCGAGACCGTGTCCGTGGGCGTCGCCGCGGCCGACCTCCTGTGACAACCCCGCCGGTCAGCCCTCGGGCGGCACCAACGCCACCCGAGGGCGCCGGCGCCCCCCACCCAGCGAGGACGGACATGAACAACGGCATCCTCGCCGCGGCGCTCGCCGCGCATGCCGCCGGCCTCTGCCCCATCCGGGCAGCAGACGACGGCACGAAACGGCCCCGCGGCGCCTGGAAGCAATACCAGAACGCACGGCCCTCCCGGGCCACCATCGAAAACTGGTTCGCTGACGGCCACCACGGGCTCGGCATCGTCTGCGGCGCCGTGTCCGGCGGCCTCGAGATGGTCGAGCTCGAAGGCCAAGCCGTCGCCGACGGTCTCGTCGACCGCATCGACCAGGCCATGGCCGCCGCCGGCATCGGCCACATCTGGGGGCGGGTCATCGCCGGGTACGTCGAAGAGACCCCCTCCGGTGGCTACCACCTCCTGTGGCGCACCGACCGGCCCGACGGCAACCTCAAACTCGCCCGCCGGCCGGCCACCCCCGACGAGCTCGCCGACGACCCCGACAGCAAGGTCAAGGTCCTCGTCGAGACACGCGGCGAAGGCGGGTTCACAATCGTTGCCCCCTCAAACGGGACCACACACCCGAGCGGGGGAGCGTGGGAACTGCTCGGCGGCGGGTTCGACACGATCGCCACCATCAGCCCGACCGAACGCGCCCGGGTCCTCGACGTGTTGCGCACGTTCGACCAGATCGATCCGCCCCCCGCGCCCGCCGCACCGGCCGGGCCCGACCGCAGAGCCGCCACCCCGGTTGAGGGAGACCGGCCCGGCGACGAGTTCAACGCCGCCCACGACAGCGCCCAGGTGCTCGAACAGGCCGGGTTCGTCTACCACCACACCGACAACGACGGCGCCCACTACACCCGCCCAGGCAAACAGCCGGGGAAGGGCACCTCGGCTGTCGTGTGGGCCGACAACGGCAGAGCCACCCTGTTCTCCACGTCGATCAACGCCCCCGACGAGTACATCGGCGACCGGAACCTCAACGCCTGGCAGCTCCACGTCGCGCTCAACCACCACGGCGACCACTCCGCCGCCGGCCGCGCCTGGCGCGACACCCACCCGAAGGCCTCGAGCACCTCGTGGCTCGGCCTCACCACCCGGCCCGCGCCCTCGCTCACCAGCACCAGCGCCAGCCCCGACCCCGAACCGGCCCCCGCGCCGCCCCCGCCGCCGGATGACACCCCGTCCCAGCTCGACGACGACTTCTGGGACGCCCGCCCCTACCTCGCGCACATCCGCCAAGCAGCCCACTCCCGCATCGTGTCCGCCGAAGCAGTCCTCCACGCCTGCCTCGCCCGCGTCGCCGCCATCACCCCCCACACCACCCGGCTCCCACCCACCATCGCCTCAACGTGCCCGCTGTCCTACTTCGCGGCGCTCGTCGGTGGACCCAGCAGCGGCAAGAGCGCAGCCGACGCCGTCGCCGCCGACCTCCTCCCCGGACCCGACTGGCTCGTCGACCACCTCCCCCTCGGCTCCGGTGAAGGGCTCATCGACTCGCTGTTCGAGATGGTCGACGACATCGCCCCCAACGGCAACGCCATCAAGGTCAAACGGCAGACCAAACACAACGGGTTCGTGTACGTCGACGAAGGCCAAAGCCTCACCTCGATGGGCTCCCGGTCCGGGACCACGATCATGCAGACAGTCCGCACCCTCTGGACCGGCGGAACCGCCGGGCAGGCCAACGCCAGCATCGAACGGCGCCGCATCCTTCCCGCCGGCACCTACACGTTCGGGATCGTCGCAGCGTTCCAGCCAGCGCTCGCCGCCGGTCTTCTCGACGACGTCTCCGGCGGCACGCCCCAACGGTTCGGGTGGGCCGACGCCGACGACGTCACCCTCTGCCCCCCCGCCCCAGCGTGGCCCGGACGGCTCCCATGGGCCGCCCCGATGAAGATGGACTACGGCGGCGACCTCCACCTCGCACAGCCGATCGTCGATCAGCTCGTCGCCGACCGGTACGCCATCGTCACCCGCAAGGTCGAAGTCGCGCCGCTCGACGCGCACGCCAACCTGTACCGGCTCAAAGTCGCAGGTCTCCTCGCCGTGTTGGACGGGCGCCGCGAGGTCACTGTCAACGACTGGGACCTCGCCGGCGTCATCCACGCCCGCTCCTGTTCCGTGCGGGCCAGGGTCGTTGCCGCTGTCGCCTACGAAGCGACGATGCTCGAGCAGTCCGCCCGCCAGCGCCTCGCCGGCCGGGCGGTGCACACCGAGGAAGCGCTCGAGGTTCGGGCCCGGGTCGACTGTGCCCGCAAGGTGGCCGACAAGGCATGGGGGAGCGGGGGGATACCGGTCTCGGCGTTGCGCCGGGCGCTGACCGCCCGGCTGCGCGACGTGTTCGACGACGGCCTGGCCCACGCCAAGGCCGAGGGGTGGGTCGTCGAGGTTGCCGAACCCGGGCAGGGTGCGGCGAAGCGGTTGATCAAGCCGGGGGAGCAGCGGCCGTGAACAACCGCCCAGGGTGTGGTGGGTGTGGCGGTGCCACACCCTGCCTCGCTCTCCCAACCGCGCTCTCGCTCACGGAGAGTGAAGGGAGCGGCAATGGTCCCCTAATCAGAAGACTTCTTCTTCTTCTTCTTTTACTACTCATCGTGACGAAGGTCGCGATGCGAAGGGTGTGGCAGTGCCACACCCACCACACCCTCAACGCCCTGACTGCCACACCCACAAGGACCGCCATGACCGCCCGACCGCCCGACCACCAGGAGCGCCCGATGACCGACACCCCGATCCGCACGTTCTCGACCATCGGGTGTCGCAAGCATCTACTCCACACCGACATCCTGCTCGGTGACAGCGAACCCTCCTACTACGACCCCGTGTGGGTCCGCTGTTGCTCTCGCTGCGGACAGGACCGCACCGCGTTCCCGGGGGCGATCTGGTGAGCGGCCCGTGGAAGCGCCGGTACCGGCCCACCGTCACCGAACAAGACCAGATCGAGTGGATCTTCCGCATCGTGTTCCTCGGCGGCCCCCTCGCCATCCTCACCGCCCTCACAGCCAAAGCCATCTGGTGACCCAGGAGACCCCGTGAACATCCGCCGCGCTGACCTCCCCCAAATCGCGCTCGAGCTCC
>Ga0233377_1000736_pt1 | contig 13645 bp, 13 predicted proteins | sample ElkDunMinimDraft_6_FD_191540 | JGI IMG/M metagenome (GOLD analysis project Ga0233377, IMG submission 191540) | Fecal eukaryotic communites from dung pellets of Tule Elk in California, USA - Elk Dung E36 | ecosystem: Host-associated > Mammals > Digestive system > Large intestine > Fecal | place...
CCGGCCGATACGCCGGTGATCTTCGCTCGCGCCGTCGGCCGGGCCGACGAGGCGCTGCGCATCCTGACGCTGGCTGAGGCGGTCGCGGCGGCGGCGAGCGCCGACATGGCGACGCTGGTGACGATCGGCGCCACGAGCACGCGGCTGATCGCGCGGCCCGAGGGCGCCGCGCCTTACGTCTACACGCCCCGCTCGGTGACGAAGAGCCCCTGCGCCACCAGCCAGGGCAGGACCTGATCGACATGGGCGACGGTCTCGACATCGGGCTTGGGCGGGCGCTCGACCATGACGACCGGCAGTCCGAGGCGGCGGGCCGCGACCAGCTTGGCCGCGGTGCCGTCGCCACCCGAATTCTTGCTGACGATGACCTCGATGCCCTCGCGGCGCAGCAGCGCCTCCTCGTCGTCGACCTGGAACGGCCCGCGCTGCTGGATGACCTTGACGTGCGGGACAGGCAGGCGGTTGCCGATCGGCTCGATCGCGCGGACGAGGTAATGATGATGCGGCGCATCGGCGAAAATCGGCAGTTCGAGCCGGCCGATCGTCAGGAAGACATGGCGCGGCTTTGGCCCCAGCGCCTGGGCGGCCTCCTCGAGATCGGGCACCTGCTCCCAGCAATCTCCGGGCTGCGGCTGCCAGGACTCGCGCCGGATCGCGAGCAGCGGCACGTTCTCGGCCTTGCAGGCATGCTCGGCATTGAACGGCATGATCGCGGCAAAGGGGTGCGTCGCATCGACCACGGCGACGATACCTTCCTCGCGCAGATATTGCCGCAGGCCATCGATGCCGCCGAAACCGCCGACGCGAACCGGCAGGTTCGACGGGCGGGGGTCGACGGTATGGCCGGCCAGGGAGATAATGGCGCGAATTTCAGGAGCCTGTTCAGCCAGATGCTGATCAAGTGCCGCCGCTTCACTGGTTCCACCGAGAATGAGCACGGTCATGCCCTTAGTTATGCTTGATTCAGACGCAGTGTCGAGCCACGGCGCCACGCCGTCCGCCGCGTCCCCCGCTCCCTGGCTGGCCCTGATCGGCATCGGCGAGGACGGCCCGGCAGGGCTTTGCCCCGAGGCGCGGGCTGCGCTGGAGGAGGCCGAGATCGTCTTCGGCGGGGACCGCCATATCGCGCTGGTCGGCTCGGTGCCGGGTGAATTGCGGGCCTGGCCGCAGCCCTTCCGCAACGCGCTGCCGCAGATTCTGGCCGAGCGCGGCCGCAAGGTCTGCCTGCTCGCGACCAGCGACCCGTTCCATTACGGCATCGGCAACAGCCTGAGCCGCGCGATCCCGGCAGAGGAGATGCGGATCATCCCGCAGATCTCCTCCTTCGCCATGGCCGCGACGCGAATGCGCTGGCCGCAGGAGGAGTGCTCGCTGATCTCGCTGCATGGCCGCACGCTCTACCGGATCGTGCCGCATCTGCAGCCGGGCGCGCGCATCCTTGCCCTCTCCTGGGACGAGACCACGCCGCGGGCCGTGGCAGAGCTCCTGACGGCGCGCGGGCTCGGCGAAAGCCGGGTCACGGTGCTGGAGCAGCTCGCCGGTCCTGACGAGCGCATTCGCGAGAGCCGGGCCGACGTCTTCGCGATCGACGAGGTGGTGCCGCTCAACCTCGTCGCGATCGAGGTCGTGGCGACGCGCGACTCCCGCATCCTGCCACTGGCGCCCGGCCTCGACGAGGAGTGGTTCTCCCATGACGGGCAGATCACCAAGTCGGAGATCCGCGCCATCACGATCTCGGCGCTGGCGCCGCGCGGCGGCGAGCTGCTCTGGGATGTCGGCGCCGGATCCGGCTCGGTCGCGGTCGAATGGTGCCAGCGCCATGTCCGCAACCGCGCCGTCGCCTTCGAGGCCAAGCCGGAGCGGGCCGAGCGTATCGCACGCAACAAGGTCGAGCTCGGGGGTCTGACGATCGAGGTCCTCGGCGCCGCGCCGGCAGGTTTCATCGGGCGCGCCGCGCCGGATGCCGTCTTCATCGGCGGCGGGCTGACCGAGGACGGGCTGTTCGAGGCTGCCTGGGCGGCACTGAAGCCGGGCGGGCGGCTCGTCGCGAATGTCGTCACCATCGAGGGCGAGGCGAAGCTCGCCGCGCTCCATGCCGAGCATGGCGGCTCGCTCCGGCGCATCGCGATCGACCGTCTCGCCCCAGTCGGCGGCAAGCATGGCTGGCGCCCGGCGATGCCGGTGACGCAATGGCGGGTAGAGAAGCCTTGAGCCGTTTTCTGATCCTCCCCGACATCCCGGACAAGCGGCGCAGCCGTGCAGCTCAGGGATCCATGGTAGAGCGCAGTTCCCTACGATGGATCCCGGAGCTCCGCTTCGCTGCGTCCGGGATGACGGTGAGGATGGAATCGGGGGCATCGCCATGACCGGCCGCCTCGTCGCGGGGCTGGGGCTGCGCCCCGGCACCAGCGAAGCCGACATCCTCGCCTGCCTGGATGAGGCGCTGGCGCTTGCCGGCCTCTCGGCCGAGGGCACGCACCGTCTCGCCACCCTGGCCAGCCGGATGGCGGAGCCCGGGCTGACGGCTGCTGCCGCCAGCCGTAAGGCCGAGCTCGTCGCGATTCCCGACGAGGCGTTGAAGGGATATGAGGCCGCCTGCGCCACGCGCTCGGTCCGGATCGCCTCGCGCTACGGCGTCGGCTCGGTCGCGGAAGCGGCAGCGCTCGCCGCCGCCGGGCCGGGCGGGACGCTGGTGCAGCCACGCGTCGCGACGGCCCGCGTCACCTGCGCCCTGGCCAGAACGACATCATGAAGCGCATTGCATGACCATCCATTTCATCGGCGCCGGACCGGGCGCGCCGGACCTGATCACGCTGCGCGGGCGCGACCTGATCGCTTCCTGTCCCGTCTGCCTCCATGCCGGCTCGCTGATCCCGCGGGCGATGCTGGCCTGGTGCCCGCCGGGCGCTCGCATCGTCGACACCGCCCCACTCGATCTCGGGGCGATCATCGCGGAGATGCAAGCGGCCCATGCGGCCGGGCAGGACGTCGCGCGGCTGCATTCCGGCGATCTCTCGATCTGGAGCGCGGCCGGCGAGCAGATGCGCCGGCTCGATGCGCTCGGCATCCCCTACAGCGTGACCCCGGGCGTCCCGGCCTTCGCCGCTGCCGCCGCCGCACTCAAGCGCGAGCTGACCTTGCCCGGACTGGCACAATCGCTGGTGCTGACGCGGACCTCGGGCCGCGCCTCGGCGATGCCCGAGAAGGAGACGCTCGCGACCTTCGCCGCATCCGGCGCGACGCTGGCCGTGCATCTCTCGATCCATGTGATCGAGCAGGTGGTGGCGGAGCTGACGCCGTTCTACGGCCCTGACTGCCCGGTCGCGGTCGTCTTCCGCGCTTCCTGGCCGGACGAGCGCATCCTGCGCGGCACGCTTTCGAGCATCGCGGCGCAGGTGCGCGAAGCGGCGCTGGAGCGCACCGCGCTGATCCTGGTCGGGCCTGCGCTGGCGGCCGCGGATTTCGGCGAGAGCGCGCTCTATTCAGCCGGCTATGACCGCCGCTTCCGGCCGGGAGGCGGGGCATGACAACCGGCTTTTTCTCCGGTCATTGCGAGCGAAGCGAAGCAATCCAGAAAGACCTGGCGCGAGCCACCCTGGATTGCTTCGTCGCTCACGCTCCTCGCAATGACGATGGGGCCCGCTCATGACCGCCCGCGGCCTTCTCATCGCGGCGCCGCGCTCCGGCTCGGGCAAGACCACGATCACACTCGGCCTGCAGCGCGCGCTGGTGCGGCGCGGGCTCACCGTGCGCGGGCTGAAATGCGGACCCGATTATATCGACCCGGCCTTCCACGCAGCCGCGACCGGTGCGGCCAGCGCCAATCTCGATTCCTTCGCCATGTCGGATGCCCTGCTCGGCCAGATCGCAAACGGTGCGGCAGCCAGTGCCGACATCGTCATCGCCGAGGGCTCGATGGGGCTGTTCGACGCGGTGCCGGGGCCCGAGGGCCATACCGGCGCCAGCGCCGACATCGCGGCGCTGCTCGGCTGGCCCGTGGTCCTGGTCATCGACGTCTCCGGCCAGGCGCAATCGGCGGCCGCGATCGCGCTCGGCTGCATGCATTACGACCCGCGGATCAGGATCGCCGGCGTGATCCTCAACAAGGTCGCGAGCGAGCGGCACCGCCGGCTGGTGGCGCAGGGCATGGAGCGGATCGGCCTGCCCGTGCTCGGCGCCCTGCCGCGCGAGGCCAGCCTGATCCTGCCCGAGCGCCATCTCGGGCTGGTGCAGGCCGGCGAGACCGCCGATCTCCACGCTAGGCTCGATGCGCTGGCGGATGCGGTCGCGGCCGCCGTCGATCTCGATGCGGTGGTGGCGACGGCCGGGCCGACGCTGCTGCCGCCTGCGGCATCCGTCACGCCCCTGCCCGCCCCCGGACGACGTATCGCCATCGCCCGCGACGCCGCCTTCAGCTTCGTCTATCCGCATGTCGAGGCCGGCTGGCTCGCGGCCGGCGCGACGCTCGTGCCGTTCTCGCCGCTGGCCGACGAGCCCCCGCCGGAGGGCTGCGACGCCTGCTGGCTGCCGGGCGGCTATCCCGAGCTCCATGCGGGAACGCTCGCCGCTGCGCAGCGCTGCGCGACGGGCCTGCGCGCTTTCGCGGCGGCGGGTAAGCCGGTTCATGGCGAGTGCGGCGGCTACATGGTGCTGGGCCGGACACTGACCGATGCCGAGGGGGCGAGCCACGCCATGGTCGGGCTGCTCTCGGTCGAGACGAGCTTCGCCAAACGCAAGATGAATCTCGGTTATCGCCGGGCCGTACTCGAGGCCGACGGCCCGCTCGGCCGCGCCGGCGATGCGCTGACGGGCCACGAGTTTCACTATGCGACGGTGATCGCGCAGGGCGAAGACCCGCCGCTGGCGCTGGTGACCGATCCGCATGGCTCGGCTCCCACACCCGCCGGCAGCCGGCGCGGCAGCGTCACCGGCTCGTTCTTCCACGCGATCGCGGTGGCGGGGTGAGCGCGGGCGCCCCTCCCTCCTTCGACGACGCCTTCGCCGCACAGTTCGCCGAACTGCTGGCCTGGCGCCGCGACGTGCGCCGGTTCCGACGCGATGCGCTGCCCGTGGGGCTGGTCGAGGAGTTGCTGTCGCTGGCCGGGCTTTCGCCCTCGGTCGGCCACTCGCAGCCCTGGCGCTGGGTCCGGGTGGGTGAGGAGGCGCAGCGCGAGGCCGTGCGAGCGAGCTTCCGGCGCTGCAATGCGGATGCGCTCGCGGCCTATGAGGGCGAGCGCGCGCAGCTCTATGCGCGGCTGAAGCTTGAAGGCATGCGCGAGGCGCCGGAGCAGATCGCCGTGTTCTGCGACCATGGCACGGCGCAGGGACATGGCCTCGGCCGCCGGACGATGCCGGAGACGCTCGATTACTCGGTGGTGGCGGCGATCACGCAATTCTGGCTGGCGGCCCGGGTCAGGGGCCTCGGCGTCGGCTGGGTCTCGATCCTGGAGCCCGAGGCGGTGCGCCAGGCACTTGGGACGCCGCCCGAATGGAAGCTGATCGCCTGGCTCTGCGTCGGCTGGCCGGAGGAGAACAGCGCGGTGCCGGAGCTGGTGCGGGCGGGCTGGGAGAGCGGGCGGTAGCTATTCACCGTCCTGATCGCCCTGGTGGCGAGCACCCACGTCTTGAACGCAGCGCTCGCCCAACGAAGACGTGGATGGTCGGGACAAGCCCGACCATGACGGGAAACGGCAATGCCCCCTCACACGGCGATCTTGAACGCCGCCCCGGTCTTGGAGGTGATCTCCTCCAGGGTGACGCCATCGGCGAGCTCGACCAGCGTCATGCCGCCGCCATTCTCGTCGATGGAGAAGACGCCGAGATCGGTGATCACCATGTCGACGACGCCGGCCCCGGTCAGCGGCAGGTCGCAGCTCTGCAGGAGCTTGGGCGATTCGGTGCCGTCCTTGTTCTTGGCGACATGCTCCATCACCACGACGACCTTCTTGACGCCGGCGACGAGGTCCATGGCGCCGCCCATGCCCTTCACCATCTTGCCGGGGATCATCCAGTTGGCGAGGTCGCCGTTCTGGGCGACCTGCATGGCGCCGAGGATCGAGAGGTCGATATGGCCGCCGCGGATCATCCCGAAGGAATCGGCCGAGGAGAAGAAGCTCGTCGTCGGCAGCGCCGTGATAGTCTGCTTGCCGGCATTGATCAGGTCCGGGTCCTCGTCGCCCTCATAGGGGAACGGGCCCATGCCGAGCATGCCGTTCTCGGACTGGAGCTGAACCGACATGCCCTCGGGGATGTAGTTCGAGACCAGCGTCGGGATGCCGATGCCGAGATTGACGTAAAATCCGTCCTTCAGCTCCTTGGCGGCGCGCTGGGCGATCTGTTCGCGGGTCCAGGCCATGTCGTTCTCCTCAGGCCACGCGCTTGCGGACGGTGCGCTGCTCGATGCGCTTGACGCTCTGCGGCGCGTGCACGATCCGCTTCACGAAAATTCCCGGGGTGTGCATGTGGTCGGGGTCGATCTCGCCGGCCGGCACCAGATGCTCCACCTGCGCCACGGTGAAGCGCGAGGCGGTCGCCATCGTCGGATTGAAGTTGCGGGCGGTCTTCCGATAGACGAGGTTGCCCTCGGTATCGCCCTTCCAGGCATGGACCAGCGATACGTCGGCGAAGATGCCGCGCTCCATGATGTAGAGCTCGCCGTCGAATTCGCGCTCCTCCTTGCCCTCCGCGACCAGCGTGCCGACACCGGTCTTGGTGAAGAAGGCCGGGATGCCGGCACCGCCGGCGCGGATGCGCTCGGCCAGCGTGCCCTGCGGGGTGAATTCGAGCTCGAGCTGGCCGCTGAGATAGAGCTCGGCGAAGAGTTTGTTCTCGCCGACGTAAGACGAGATCATCTTGCTGATCTGGCGCGTCTCGAGCAGGATGCCGAGACCCGCGCCGTCGACGCCGGCATTGTTGGAGACGAATGTCAGGTCCTTGGCGCCGCTCTCGCGCACCGCCTCGATCAGCATGTCCGGGATGCCGCAGAGACCGAAGCCGCCGGCCATGATCGTCATGCCGTCCTTGATGGCGCCGGCGAGAGCCGCCTTGGCGTCAGGGAAAACCTTTTTCATCGCATCGCCTTTTGCCGAAAATGGATGTCGCCGGACGGCTCGCTACAGAACTAGCCGAGCCGGCCGCGCGGTGGCAACCACCCGTTGCGCATATGAGAAAGCCGGCCCCTGGGGGCCGGCTTGAGCAGGTGTCGAAGACGTCAGTGTCCGGCGTCAGGGTCGGAAGCCACCACCGAGGACGCCGCCGATGGCGCCGCCGACGATCGTGCCGAAGACTGCGGCACCAGCATTCGAGGCGGCGGGGTCCGGCCTGCCGGCGCGCTCGCGGGCGAGATCGCGGCGGATGACCGGGTCCTTCTCGTATTCGAGGCTGCGATCGCCGCCGCGGGTGGTGCGGGTCGCCTGGCCGGCGGGCTGTTCCTTAGCCGCCTGCCGGGTGCGGGCCGCCTTGGCGGAATCCTCGGCGAGCGCGCGCTGATAGGCCGGCTCGCTTTGCGCCCGAAGCGCCTTGAGCTGGATCGCGGCGAGGAAACCGGTCGCAGAAATGCCCCGGGTCGTCTGCCACTCCTTGATCGCGCTGCGCTGGCTCGCGCCGAACGTGGCGCTGGCCCTGCCCGGCTTGAACCCGGAGAGGCTGAGGCGCCGCTGCAACTCGCGGCGATCATTCGCCGTCAGCTTGAGCGCGGCCTCCGTCTCGGCGCTGCCGACCTCGGCCTTCATCGCCTGTTCGTCGATAGCCGCCAGGGTCGCGTGCGAAGGCCGCGCGGCGTCGCCCGTCGGCGCTGCCGGCTCGAGCTTGGCAAGACGGTTCTTGGCGAAGGCCGCGAACTGCCCCGTCGGGAAGGCGTCGAGATAGGCCTTGTAGTCGCCCGGCGAATTGCCGCGCTCGGCCGTCTCCCACATCTTCACGTCCATCTGGGCGCGGTCGAGCCCGACCGGCACCGGGGTGGCGGGCACCGGCACGGCCCCGTCGATTGCCTTGATCGTCACGGAGGGATCGACCGCGGCGAGCTTCAGCGTCGGGTTCATCTTGAACTCGCCGATGATCGAGGAGTTGGTCCAGGGCTTCTGCTTCCTGCCGGTGTTTTCCCAGACATCGGCGCGCACGCGGTCCATCACCGTGGTGATCGACACCTCGGGCGTCTCGATATGCTTCAGCAACGCCGCGGTGAAGGGGCTGTTGCCGTCCTTCTCGCCGTCCAGAGCGGTCGCGCGCGGATCCGTCGCGAAGGCGATCAGGATGCCGGAAGCCGACTGCGTCTCGATCGCGGTCAGGCCGCGGGCGACCGAGCGCGACTTGGCGGCAAGCTGCGTCGCGAAGGGGTTGTCGCGGCAGGCGTCGAGAATCAGGATGTTGACGCGCTCGTCGCGCTGCATCTGGCGCAGGATCAGATGAACATTGACCGCGCGGAAATCGAGATCGGCCTCCGACTTCAGCGAGGCGTCGACCGGAATGAGATAGTTCTCGTCGCCGACCGCGATGCCGTGGCCGGCATAATAGACGACACCTGCCTTGGCGCCGTCGAGCTTCTGGGCGAACTCCCGGACGATCCCGGTCATCTCGTCCATCTTCAGATCGTAGCCCTCGACGACCTCGAAGCCGAGGCGCTTCAGCGAGGCCGAGATCGCGGTGGCGTCGCGCTGCGGATTGGCGAGGCGCGGCACCGCAGTATAGGCGCTGTTGCCGATGACCAGAGCGACGCGACGGTCCGGAGCCGCCTCGGCCGGGACCGATGCAACCAACAGCGCGACTCCGAGCACACCGATCCCGAAGGTGCGTGACGCAAGCGTCCGCGATGCGGCGATGCGGGCGCGGAACGCCAAACCTAGAAACGCGAAGCTCAAAGCATCCTCCCTTGTTCTGCCGCCGCGGCGAATGCTCGATCGCGCCGGGCGGAAGCGCGCAATCGGCCAGTACCGTCACAGGATCGCCCAATGATAGTCTGGAAATAGCCCGATACATTACTCCAAACCAGACCTGCCCGTAAACCAGCTTTTCCTAAGGTCACCGTCCTGCCCGATGGTCCATCGGCTCACATCGAAGGATCGCGCATGATGCGGCAGAGTGCGACCTCCGGGGCGCCGACGCATCATCCAAACGCATGATGCGTCGGCGCTTCGGCGGCGACGCGGGGGATCTACTACCAAGGGATAAGCAAAGGCCTGCGAAGCCGCTTTCTCGCAGCCGCAGCGTTGACTCATGCTGTGAGCGCGGTGCAGCATGTTCTACAAGGGAAACGGCAATAACAAGAATGAACAAGATGACAGTCGCAAGCGATACGCATGTCTGAGGATATTATTCTATCAACCTCAGGCTTAACCAAGGAATTTCGCGGATTCACCGCGGTCAACGGCATCGACCTGAAGGTGAAGCGCGGAACGATTCACGCGTTGATTGGGCCGAACGGCGCCGGCAAGACGACGTGCTTCAATCTCCTGACCAAGTTTCTCAGCCCAAGCAAGGGCTCGATCGTCTATAACGGCCGCGACATCACCCGCGAGAAGCCAGCCGAGATCGCCCGGTTGGGGCTGGTGCGTTCCTTCCAGATCTCGGCGGTGTTCCCGCAGCTCAGCGTCAAGACCAACGTCCGGATCGCGCTGCAGCGCAGCCGCGGTGACTCCTTCGATTTCTGGCGCTCCGAAGAGGTGCTGAAGCCGCTCGACGAGGAAGCGCTGCGCCTGGTCGAGGCCGTCGGCCTCTCCGCCTTCGCCGAATTGCCGGCGGTCGAACTGTCCTATGGCCGCAAGCGCGCGCTGGAGATCGCGACCACGCTGGCACTGGACCCCGAGATGATGCTGCTCGACGAGCCGATGGCCGGCATGGGCCGCGAGGACGTCGAGCGCATCGAGGCGCTGATTCGCAAGGTCTCGAAGAACCGCACCATCCTGATGGTCGAGCACAATCTCTCGGTCGTCGCCTCGCTGTCGGACCGCATCACCGTGCTGGCGCGCGGGCAGGTGCTGGCAGAAGGCGACTACGCCACGGTCTCGAAGGACCCGCGCGTGATCGAGGCCTATATCGGTTCGGGAGTCGGCCATGGTCACTGAGACGCTGCAGCGGCCGGTGGCAGGCACCGCCAAGGGGCCGCTGCTGAAGGTGCGCGGACTCGAGGCGTGGTATGGCGAGAGCCATGTGCTGCACGGCATCGATTTCGACGTCGGCGCGGGCGAGGTGGTGACGCTGCTCGGCCGCAACGGCGCCGGCAAGACCACGACGCTGAAGTCGATTATGGGCGTGATCGGCAAGCGCAAGGGCTCGGTGGTTTTCGAAGGTCAGGAAACCATCTCGATGCCGTCGCGCGCCATCGCCCGGCTCGGCATCGGCTATGTGCCGGAAGAGCGCGGCATCTATGCCTCGCTCAGCGTCGAGGAGAACCTGATGCTGCCGCCGCGCGTGCGGCCCGGCGGGCTCTCGCTGGAGCAGATCTTCGCGCTCTTCCCGAACATCAAGGAGCGGCTCAGGAGCCAGGGCACCAAGCTCTCCGGCGGCGAGCAGCAGATGCTGGCGATCGGTCGCATCCTGCGCACCGGCGCGCATTTCCTGCTGCTCGACGAACCGACCGAGGGCCTCGCACCCGTCATCATCGACCAGATCGGCGCCACCATCCGCAAGCTCAAGCAGGAGGGTTACACGATCATACTGGTCGAGCAGAACTTCCGCTTCGCGCAGACGGTGGCCGACCGCCACTACGTCGTCGAGCAGGGCAAGGTGATCGACATGATCGAGAACGACCAGCTCGACGCGAATATCGACAAGCTTCACGGCTATCTCGGGGTCTGATCGCGCTGCTGCGGTCAGAGGCCCCCAATCCGAGCCCAATCGGACAACACGTCGAAATCGACGCCATCTCAGGGGAGAGACAGATGAAACTCAAGACATTCCTGACCACGACCGCGCTCGCCGCGCTGATGGCGGCGCCCGCGCTGGCCCAGCAGATCAGCGTCAAGGCCGGCGTCCTCAACGACCGCTCCGGCCTCTATGCCGACCTGTCCGGCGAAGGCTCGGTGATCGCCGCCCGCATGGCGGTCGAGGACTTCAAGGCCGCCGACAAGGGAATCAAGGTCGAGATCGTCTCGGCCGATCACCAGAACAAGCCCGATGTCGGCTCGACCATCGCCCGCACCTGGTACGACCAGGACGGCGTCGACCTGATCCTCGACGTGCCGACCTCCTCGGTCGCGCTGGCGGTCAACCAGATCACCAAGGAAAAGAACAAGATCCACATCAACTCCGGCGCAGCGTCGTCGGACCTGACCGGCAAGGCCTGCACGCCCAACACGGTGCACTGGACCTACGACACCTATGCGCTGGCCCAGGGCACCGGCGGCGCGATGGTGAAGGCGGGCGGCGACACCTGGTTCTTCATGACCGCGGACTACGCCTTCGGCCATGCGCTGGAGCGCGACACGGGCGCGATCGTGACCAAGAACGGCGGCAAGGTCCTCGGCGCCGTCCGCACGCCCTTCCCGGGCACGGACTTCTCCTCCTTCCTGCTCCAGGCGCAGTCCTCCAAGGCCAAGGTCATCGGGCTGGCGAATGCCGGCGGCGACACGATCAACTCGATCAAGCAGGCGGGCGAGTTCGGCATCACCTCGGGCGGCCAGAAGCTCGCGGGGCTGCTCGTCTTCCTCACCGACGTGCATTCGCTCGGGCTGGCCACCGCACAGGGCCTCGTCCTGACGGAATCGTTCTACTGGGACACCAATGACCAGACCCGCAGCTGGTCGGACCGCTTCGCCAAGGCCAATGGCGGCAAGAAGCCGACCATGGTGCAGGCCGGCGTCTATTCCGGTATGCTGCACTACCTCAAGGCGGTCGAGGCGGCGAAGAGCAAGGATTCCGCCGCCGTCATGGCCAAGATGAAGGAGCTGCCGACGGACGATCCGCTCTTCGGCAAGGGCTCGGTGCGCGCCGACGGCCGCAAGATGCACGACATGTATCTGTTCGAGGTCAAGAAGCCGGCGGAGTCGAAGGGTCCGTGGGACTACTACAAGCAGATCTCGGTGCTGCCGGCCGAGCAGGCCTTCCGTCCGCTCGCCGAGAGCGAGTGCCCGCTGGTCAAGAAGTGAGCGTTCGACGCGTCGCGCGACGGTTGTCGTGCGGCGCGTCCCGTGCACCCTCGAAGCGCGTCATTCTCGGGCTTGACCCGAGAATCTCATGACCGGAAGACACTGGTTTGCGAGATGGTCGGGTCAAGCCCAACCATGACGGGCTTGATGCCACCGAAAACGATCTGAGTCCCGCATGTTCGAGCTCCTCGGAATTCCGCCCCAAGCCCTGTTCGGCCAGGTCCTGCTCGGCCTGATCAACGGCTCGTTCTATGCGATCCTCAGCCTCGGGCTGGCGGTGATCTTCGGGCTGCTCAACATCATCAATTTCAGCCACGGCGCGCAGTACATGATGGGCGCCTTCGTCGCCTGGATGTGCCTGAACTATCTCGGCGTCAACTACTGGGCCGCGCTGCTGATCGCGCCCCTTGTCGTGGGCGTCACGGGCGTCGCGATCGAGCGGTTCCTGCTCAAGCGCATCGCCCATGTCGATCATCTCTACGGGCTGCTTTTGACCTTCGGCCTGGCGCTGATCATCCAGGGCCTGTTCCGCAACCAGTACGGCTCGTCGGGCCTGCCCTACCAGATCCCGGCCGAGTTGCGCGGCGGCCAGAATCTCGGCTTCATGTTCCTGCCCTATTATCGCGGCTGGGTCGTCGTCGCCTCGCTCGTCGTCTGCCTCGCGACCTGGTTCCTGATCGAGAAGACCAGGCTCGGCGCCTATCTCCGCGCCGCGACCGAGAACCCGACCCTGACCCAGGCCTTCGGCATCAACGTGCCGCTGCTGGTGACGCTGACCTATGGCTTCGGCGTGGCGCTGGCAGGCTTCGCCGGCGTGCTCGCCGCGCCGATCTACTCGGTCAACCCGAACATGGGCGCCGACCTGATCATCGTCGTCTTCGCCGTCGTCGTGATCGGCGGCATGGGCTCGATCCTCGGCGCCATCGTCACCGGCTTCTCGCTCGGCCTGATCGAGGGGCTGACCAAGGTGTTCTATCCCGAAGCCTCGGCGACGGTGATCTTCATCATCATGGTCCTGGTGCTGCTCGTGCGGCCGGCCGGGCTGTTCGGACGGGCCGCGTGATGGCCGCCCGCCGCGACGAGACGAGGATTTGACCATGGCCGATATCGCCGCCATCGACGCCGCCACTCCGCTCTCGGACGAGGCCGCCAGGGCCACGCAGCGCCTGCACCGCGCCATCATGATCGGGCTCGCGGTCGCGCTCGTGATCGCGCCCTTCGTCGCCTACCCGGTCTTCGTGATGAAGGTCCTGTGCTTCGCGCTGTTCGCGCTCGCCTTCAACCTGCTGCTCGGCTATGGCGGCCTGCTCTCCTTCGGCCACGCCGCCTATTTCGGCATGGCGAGCTATGTCTGCGCCTATGTCGCCAAGAACTGGGGCTTGACGCCGGAGCTTTCGATCCTGCTCGGCACCGTCGTCGCGGCCGGGCTCGGCGCCCTGTTCGGCGCGCTGGCGATCCGCCGGCAGGGCATCTACTTCGCCATGATCACGCTGGCGCTGGCCCAGATGGTGTTCTTCTTCTCGCTGCAGACGCCGCGCTTCACCGGCGGCGAGGACGGCATCCAG
>Ga0233377_1000737_pt1 | contig 13641 bp, 9 predicted proteins | sample ElkDunMinimDraft_6_FD_191540 | JGI IMG/M metagenome (GOLD analysis project Ga0233377, IMG submission 191540) | Fecal eukaryotic communites from dung pellets of Tule Elk in California, USA - Elk Dung E36 | ecosystem: Host-associated > Mammals > Digestive system > Large intestine > Fecal | place...
TCTGCAGCGCGAAGTACGGCAGGAACATGCGCTCGATGCGGTGCTCGACGATGAACTCGAACAGCTTGCCGGCGCTCAGGCGCGTGTCCTGGTCGATCAGGTGCAACTCGCCGCCCGTGGCCAGGGTGGCGAAGGTTTCCTGGAACGCGACGTCGAAACCCAGGGCGGCGAACTGCAGCGTCCGCAGTGGCACGTCGTTGCCCGGCTCGCGCATCTGCCACTGGATCAGGTTCACCAGCGGCCCGTGCGTCATCGCCACGCCCTTGGGCTTGCCGGTGGAGCCGGAGGTGTAGAGCACATAGGCCAGGTTGCCGGGGCCCACGCCCACCGCCTCGGGCGCCTGCGCCGGCAGCGCCGCCCAGTCGGCGGCATCCGCACGCATGTCCACCACCACCAGCGACGGCGGGAGTTCCCCCAGCACCTCGCGGGCGGGCGCCTGCATGCCGGACATGGTCAGCAGCACGCGTGGTTCGCTGTCGGCCAGGGTATAGGCCAGCCGGTCGGCCGGATAGGTCGGGTCCAGCGGCACGTAGGCGCCGCCGGCCTTGAGCACGGCCAGCAGGCCCAGCACCACCTCGATGCCGCGCTCGACATAGATCGCCACGCGCTCGTCCGGGCCGACGCCGCAGGCGCGCAGGTGCCGGGCAAGCCGGTTGGCCTGTGCGTCGAGCTCGGCGTAGCTCAGGCGCCGGTCGCCATCGACCAGCGCCAGCGCGTCGGGCGTGCGTGCGGCCTGCAGTTCGAACAGGCGCTGCACGTTGGCCACCGGCGCGAACGCGACGTCGGTATCGTTGCCGTCCGCGATCGCCTCGGCCTGTTGCTGCGGGCTGAGCAGCGGCAGGTCGCAGATACCGGCCTGCGGCTCGTCGAGCATCGCCTCCAGCAGTTGTTGCCACCAGCCCAGCCAGCGGGAGGCGTCGCTGTCGAGCAGGGCGTGGGCGTAGCGCAGTTCCACGGCCGCCGCGCCCTGCGCGTCCGTCGGCAGCATGCGCATGGCCACCAGCAGCGCGTCGCTGTCGGCAACCGGCGCGCCGTCGGAAAACACGGCCTGCCATCCGGGCACGGGTGCGCCCCGTTCGCGCCAGGCCTGTGCATGACGCTGGGCGTCGCGGCTGCGCCCGGCGACCGTCCGCAGGCAGGCGTCGGCCGTGACCTCGTCGCCCAGCTGCAGGCGCAGCGGCAGCGCGATGCCGTCCGCGGCGACGCGTGCCAGCACGAGGTCGGGCTGCCCGCCGAGCCGGTGCAACAGCACCGCGAACGCGGTCAGCAGGACATCGCCGGCTTCCACAGAATGCGCCTCGGCCAGCCGGGCGATCCTGTGCGCGGTCGCGGGGGGAAGCGCGTGGAGCACGCGGCCGTGGCCATGGCGCGTCGTGTCGCCCGCGAGACCGATGGACTCGGCCGCGCCGGCCAGCATCGACTCCCAATACCCGTTCTCGACCATTGTCCGCACCGCCCGATCAGACCTGCCTACTCAGTAGCAGGTAACGCATTCCCGGCGTGGCCGCGGCCAGTCGCACGGGCGATGCGCGGTCGGCGGTCGCTGCGCTCAGGGCGGCGCCGACGGCCCGGCAAAGGTGAGCGCCGCGCCAGGCGGCAGGGCCACCGCGCCCGCCCAGCGCGGCCCGCGCAGCGGCAGCAGTTGCGCCAGGCGCCCTTGGAAAGGGCCGCCGGGCAGCGGCACCGCCCTGCCCCAGGGCGCGACGAAACCGTCCATCTCGCACTCCAGCCCGATCCCGGCCGCCTTGAGCAGTGCCTCCTTGCGCACCCACATCTCCAGCAGTGCGTGCCCGAAGGCGTCGGCGTCCAGGCCGGCGAGCGCGCGCAGTTCGTCGGGATGGGCGACGCGTTCGGCCAGCTCCGGCATGCCGGCCGCGTGATCGGTCGACTCGACGTCGATACCGACCGGCCCCAGGCCGGAGACCGCGATCGCGACGCGGTCGTCGGCATGGCTGAGGCTGGTGAACACGCGGTCGCCGCGCAGGCGCGGACAGCCCTTGTCGTCGCGCGTCAGCGGCACCGCCGCGGGGCCGCAACCGAGCACCTCGGCCAGCAGCAGCCGGTGCAGCGCATAGGCCAGCACCCGCGCGTCACGGATCTCCGGACGTCGCTGACGGGCTGCGCGTGCCGATTCGGCCGCGTCGAGGACCCCGGCGGCGGCGCCCTGGAAGCGGTGCCACTGCGGCAGGTCGAACAGCGCGACCAGCACGCCGGCGCGGGCCTGCATGGCCAGCGTGGCGGCGGGCGCGAGGCTCGCACGCAGGGCCTGCGTCAGGGCAGCGGTGTGGGCTTGCGGGCCGGAAGGAATCGCCATGGCCCGGATGCTCGCACGGACGGTCGGCATGCGCCGCCTGCAGACCGCACGGATGCGCCGCGACGGCAAGGCGCCGGCAAGCAGGCACAAAAAAACCGGCCTGTTGGCCGGTTGTTCTGGCGCGCCCGGAAGGATTCGAACCTCCGACCCCCAAGTTCGTAGCCTGGTGCTCTATCCAGCTGAGCTACGGGCGCGTTGTGCAGAAGCGGAATTATGAAGAGGTGATTTACGTTCGTCAATCATCTCTGTGGAACTGGCGGAGACTGAGGGATTCGAACCCTCGATGGAGCTTTTGACCCCATACTCCCTTAGCAGGGGAGCCCCTTCGGCCTCTCGGGCAAGTCTCCGGGTTTATCGTGTGAAGCGCTGCGGCCGCGCACGACAGGCCGCGAAGGATACCGGAGTCACCACCACCGCGGCAAATCAATTGCCGTCGGCGTCGGATTCGCGTGCGGGCTCGACCTCGTCGCCGCGGCGGATGCGCTGGTAGATTTCCTCGCGATGCACGGCAACGTCCTTCGGCGCGGTGATGCCGATACGCACCTGGTTGCCCTTTACCCCGAGGACCGTGACGGTGACCGAATCGCCGATCATCAGGGTCTCGCCGACGCGGCGGGTCAAAATCAACATCTTGGAAATCTCCGTAGGCCGGTGGCCCGTGTAGAAACGCCCCGGCCACGGCGCGCTCGCGCGCCTGCTGCCAACACACGTTTCAAACTGAAACAAACGAGAAGGATGTCGGGGACGGGGCGGCTGGTCAACCGACAGAGGTCATGGAGCAATTACTCAGCATCAGTCCACACTCAGCTTGGTGGCGACCCAGGCCGGCACATCGGCCAGGGCCGTCGCCAGTTCCGGGCCATCGCTGCCGCCACCCTGGGCCATGTCGGGGCGACCGCCACCCTTACCGCCGATCCGACCGGCGACGAAGGCCACGAGTTCCCCGGCCTTGACCCGCCCGGCGGCCGCGCCGGCGACGCCGGCCACCAGCGCCGCCCTGCCCTCCGCCGCGCCGGCCAGGACGATCACCGCGTCGCCAAGCTGCTGGCGGAGGCGGTCGATCGCATCGCGCAGGGCCTTGGCGTCGAAACCGTCCAGCCGTGCCGCCAGCACCTTGATGCCGGCCACCTCGACCGCCTGTCCCGCCAGATCGGCGGTGGCGCCGCTGGCGGCCCTGGCCTTGTGGGCCTCGACTTCCCGCTCAAGCCGCTTCTGCTTCTCGAGCAGGCCCCGCAGCTTGTCGCCGATCTCGGCGGTGGTGCCGCCCAGCAGGCCGGCAGCCTCGCGCAGCTGGCGCTCCTCGGCCAGGACATGATCGAGCGCGGCCTGCCCGGTCAGGGCCTCGATCCGCCGCACGCCGGCCGACACGCCGCCCTCGGAGACGAGCTTGAACAGGCCGATCTCGCCGGTGCGGGCGACGTGGGTGCCTCCGCACAGCTCGACCGAGTCGCCCATCTTGACCACGCGGACGCGTTCGCCGTATTTCTCGCCGAACAGCGCGATGGCCCCGGCGTCCATGGCCTCCTGCATGCCCATCTCGTCGATCACGACCGGATGGTTGGCGCGGACCTCGATGTTCACCCTCCGCTCGACCTCGGCCAGTTCCTCGGCGCCGACCGGCTGGAAGTGCGAGAAGTCGAAACGCAGCCGGTCGGGCGCGACCAGCGAGCCCTTCTGCGCCACGTGCGTGCCCAGCAGCCCGCGCAGCGCGCCGTGCAGCAGATGGGTGGCGCTGTGGTTGAGGACGATCTCGCCGCGGCGCGCGGCGTCCACTGCGCCGGCGAGCACGTCGCCGCAGCGCAGGATGCCGGCCTGCAGCTTGCCGACGTGGCCGAAGAACTGGCCGGCCAGCTTCTGCGTGTCGGTCACCGCGAAGCGCGTGTCCAGCCCGTCGAGTTCGCCGGTGTCGCCCACCTGCCCGCCCGACTCGCCGTAGAAGGGCGTGCGGTCGAGGATCACGATGGCCTCGTCGCCGGCTTCGATCGACTCGACCGGGCGCCCGTCGCGCAGCAGCGCCAGCACCACCAGCCCCTCGGCCTGCAGCGCGTCGTAGCCCAGGAACCTGGTCGGCTGCAGCCGCGCGACCAGGTCGGCCGGCAATTGCACGCCGCCGCCGAACTTGCCCGCCGCGCGCGCGGTTTCGCGCTGCCTGTCCATCGCCGCGTCGAAGCCGGCGATGTCCACCGACAGGCCTCGTTCGCGCGCGATGTCCTGGGTCAGGTCGAGCGGGAAGCCGTAGGTATCGTAGAGACGGAAGGCGTCGGCGCCGGGGATCGTGCCCTGGGACCTGCCGGCCACTTCGTCGAAGATCCGCATGCCCGCGTCGAGCGTCTCGGCGAAGCGCTCCTCCTCGGCCAGCAGGGCCTTTTCCACCAGCGCCTGCCTGGCGGCCAGTTCCGGATAGGCCTCGCCCATCAGTCCGCTCAAGGTGGCGACCAGGCGATGGAAGAAGGGAGCGCGCGTGCCCAGCATCCAGCCGTGGCGCAGGGCGCGGCGGATGATCCGGCGCAGCACGTAGCCGCGACCCTCGTTGGAGGGCAGCACGCCATCGACGATGAGGAAGGCGCAGGCGCGGATGTGGTCGGCGATCACGCGCAGCGACTTGTTCTCCAGGTCGGCGGTGCCGGTGAGTTCGGCGGCCTTGCGGATCAGCGCCTGGAACAGGTCGATCTCGTAATTGCTGTGGACGTGCTGCAGCACCGCGGCCAGGCGCTCAAGGCCCATGCCGGTATCGACGCAGGGCGCGGGCAGCGGCACCAGGCTGCCATCGGGCTGCTTGTCGAACTGCATGAACACCAGGTTCCAGATCTCGATGTAGCGGTCGCCATCCTCGTCGGGCGAGCCCGGCGGGCCACCGAAATGGTCCGGCCCGTGGTCGTAGAAGATCTCGGTGCAGGGGCCGCAGGGGCCGGTATCGGCCATCTGCCAGAAGTTGTCGGAGGCGTAGGGCGCGCCCTTGTTGTCGCCAATGCGCACGATGCGCTCGGCGGGCACGCCGATCACGTCGTGCCAGAGCGCGTAGGCCTCGTCGTCGGTATGGTAGACGGTGACCAGCAGGCGCTCGGCTGGCAGCCCCCAGACCTGGGTGAGCAGTTCCCAGGCCCAGCCGATCGCTTCCTTCTTGAAGTAGTCGCCGAACGACCAGTTGCCCAGCATCTCGAAGAAGGTGTGGTGGCGCGCGGTGTAGCCGACCGCATCCAGGTCGTTGTGCTTGCCGCCGGCGCGCAGGCAGCGCTGGACATCGGCCGCGCGCGGGTTGGCGCGCTTCTCCGCGCCCAGGAACACGTCCTTGAACTGGACCATGCCCGAGTTGGTGAACAGCAGGGTCGGATCGTTCGCGGGCACGAGCGGCGCCGAAGGCACGATCTCGTGGCCCTTGCCACGGAAGAATTCAAGGAAATCGCTGCGGATGCGCGCGGTGGTATAGGGACTGGACGTATTCATGGCGGCGGCTGCAAGCGGGCGCATCGTGCCCGGCGCACCGGGTCCCGGGAAGGGGACCGATGGCCAGACCGGACAACCCGGGGGAAGCGACCAGAATAACAAACGGCCCGGTTCAGGTGTCGGCGTCTTCCGGGTCGAAGCGGGTGGCCGCGCGGATGCGCTCGCCGTCGAAGCCCCGGCGCATGAGCAACTCGGCCGCCTTGCGCCGCTGGGCCAGATCCGCCGGGCCGGCCTCGCCGAAGCGGCGGCGCACCAGGTCGCGCGCGATCTCGGCCCAGTCGCCTTCGAAGCTCGCCATCGCGGCCGCGACGACCTCGCCGTCCAGGCCATGCGTGCCCAGTTCGGCGCGGATGTGGAGCGGACCATAGCCCGAGCCGGCGCGGCTGCGCACCAGGGACTCGGCGAAACGCCGGTCGTCCTGCCAACCGGCGTCGGCCAGCCGGCCGATCGCGGCATCGGCCTCTTCCGGCTCGACGCCGCGCGCGGCCAGCTTGCGCTTCAGTTCCCGGCGCGAGTGCTCGCGCCGGGTCAGCAACCCCAGCGCCCGCTGGGTGGCGGTCGGTTGCGTCCGGGGCGTGCGCCGCCGCGGCGGTCGCTCGCTCATGCCGATCCTGTCCCGGTCCGGGCCTGCATCGGGCGAGCGCATGGCAGCGCCCGGCTCACGGCTTTCCCCGGGCGGGCCGCGTGCCCTTGGCCGCCGCCCCGGCGGATGTGGTCACCTTGCTGGCGCTGGTCGCCTTGCCGGCCTGGGTCACCTTGCCGGCCTCGCTGGCCTCGCTGGCCTCGCTGGCCTCGCTGGCCTCGCTGGCCTTGCCGGCCTCGCTGGCCTTGCCGGCCTTGCCGGCCTCGCTGGCCTCGCTGGCCTTGCTGGCCTTGCTGGCCTTGCTGGCCTTGCTGGCCTTGCTGGCCTTGCTGGCCTTGCTGGCCTTGCTGGCCTTGCTGGCCTTGCTGGCCTTGGTCGCCTTGGTCGCCTTGGTCGCCTTGGTCGCCCTGGTCGCCTTGGTCCTGGCGGCCGGCAGGGCCTCGGCGGTGGCGGTGATCACGCGCCGCAGCAGGTCCGGCTCATCCAGGAACTCGTCCAGGACGTAGTAGTCCTTGGCTTCCGGATAGGGCTTGCCGAGCGTCAGGGAGGGCAGCAGCTTGCGGCCGGGCTCGGTGGGCTTGAGCAGCAGGCTGTTGTCGCAGGCGAATGCCACCACCTTGCCGTCCAGGTACAGCGCGTACTCGCCGAACATGCGCTTGTGGTCCAGCCTGGCGCCCAGCCCGGCCTGCTCGTGCACGTACTCGATGAAACCGGCATCGGTTGCCATTGCGAATGCCCCTGCCCCGTCCTCCGGCCTTCGCCGTCGATGGGAATGCAGTCCCCGTCCGGGGACCGCAATGGAAAAGGCCGTCCATGGCCGCGAAGATCCTCCGGGTGGTCAGGCGTCCACGCCGGCCTTGTCGTCTTCCTCGTCGCGCCGGGCATCGGCGGGCTGGAACTTCTCGCGCAGCTCCGCCTCGAGCCGCTTGGCCACCTCGGGGTTCTCCTTGAGGTAGTTGCGGGCGTTTTCCTTGCCCTGGCCGATGCGCTCGCTGCCGTAGCTGTACCAGGCGCCGGCCTTGTCGACGAGCTTGGCTTCCACGCCCATGTCGATCAGCTCGCCCTCGCGGCTGATGCCCTCGCCGTACAGGATCTCGGTGATCACCTGCTTGAACGGAGGTGCCATCTTGTTCTTCACGACCTTGATGCGGGTCTGGTTGCCGATGATCTCGTCGCCCTTCTTGATCGCGCCGATGCGGCGGATGTCCAGGCGCACCGAGGCGTAGAACTTGAGCGCATTGCCGCCAGTGGTCGTCTCCGGGCTCTGGCCGGGCATCATCACGCCGATCTTCATGCGCAGCTGGTTGATGAAGATCACCATGCAGTTGCTGCGCTTGATGTTGCCGGTCAGCTTGCGCAGGGCCTGGCTCATCAGCCGCGCCTGCAGGCCCGGCAGCTGGTCTCCCATCTCGCCCTCGATCTCGGCGCGCGGCGTGAGCGCGGCGACCGAGTCGACCACCACGATGTCGACCGCGTTGGAGCGCACCAGCATGTCGGCGATCTCCAGCGCCTGCTCGCCGGTGTCGGGCTGCGAGACCAGCAGGTCGTCGATGTTGACGCCCAGCTTCTGCGCATAGTTCGGATCCAGCGCGTGCTCGGCATCGATGAACGCCGCGGTGCCGCCGGCCTTCTGGCATTCGGCGATGGTCTGCAGGGTCAGCGTGGTCTTGCCCGAGGATTCGGGACCGTAGATCTCGACCACGCGCCCCTTGGGCAGGCCACCGATGCCCAGCGCGATGTCCAGCATCAGCGAGCCGGTGCCGATCACCTCCGCGGGCTCGACGCTGCCGTCGCCCATGCGCATCACCGAGCCCTTGCCGAACTGCTTCTCGATCTGGCTCAGGGCGGCCGACAGCGCGCGCTTCTTGTTCTCGTCCATCGTGGTGGTCCTTGTCATGGTGAATTCGGGTCGGGTGCATCCTTGCAGACGCCCATCGCAGGGGCTGCGACTCGGGCGTCGGGGCCAATGCTGGCCGGGTGCGGGAGTCCTGGCTGCCGGGCGGCGGCCCGGGCCAGTGTCGGAAAACGCCGCGCCCGCCTCACCGGCTGGGCCTCACCAGGCCGCAATACAGCCCCTCGATGGCGAAATCCTGGCCGGGCTGCACTTCGATGGGCGCATGGTCGGGGTTGCGCGGCAGCAGACGGATGCGGTCCTTGCCGATCCGCAGCAGCTTGACGGTGATCGCGTCGTCCACCCGGGCCACCACGATCTGCCCGCTGCGCGCGTCGCGCGTGCGGTGCACCCCGATCAGGTCGCCCTCGAAGATCCCCTCGTCGATCATCGAGTCGCCCTTGACCTTGAGCAGGTAATCGGGCGCCGGCGAGAACAGCGCGCGGTCCATCAGCACCACCTGGTCGGTGCCGATGTCCGCGCCGATCGGCAGGCCCGCGGCCACCTGGCCCAGCACCGGCAGGTGCAGCGCCTGGCCGGAGGCCACCGACTGGTCGATCTGCGGCTGCGACTGGGGCGCCGTGACCAGGAGGCGGATGCCGCGGGCGCGGCCGGGCACGCGTTCGATGGCCCCGGCCGCCTCAAGCGCCTCCAGGTGGTACTGGGCGGCGCGCACGCCGCTGAAGCCGAAGGCGCGGGCGATCTCGGCCTGCGAAGGCGGTACGCCCTCGGCCTCGATGCGCGTGGCGATCAGTTCGAGGATGGCGCGCTGGGTGTCGGTGAGCGTCATGGTTAGTAGTATTACTACTAATCCGGTTGCGGGCAAGTCTCCCGGCCCGGGCGTGGGCGTGCAGCCCCGCCGCCGGACGGGCTCAGCGGCGCCCGCGCCAGATGGAGTACACGATGGCCAGTCCGCCCAGGCCCGCGCCGACGAATCCGACCGTGCCCAGGACGCGCAGCCCCTCGCTGGAAACGCCGCCGGCGCTGTTGAGCACGATCGAGGAGCCGACGATCAGCGCCGCGGTCACCACGCCCATGGTCAGCCGGCTCACGGCGCGGTCGATGCGCGCGCCGAAGTTGTCGAGCGCATCGACGTCCACGTGCAAGCGCAGCTTGCCCCGCCGCGCCGCGCGCAGCAGGCGGTGCACGTCGCGCGGCATGTCGTGCACCAGGTCCAGCAGGCCCGACAGCACCCGCCGGCCGCGCCGGGCCAGCACGCCGGGCGCATAGCGCCGCCGCATCGCCCGTTCCAGGAAGGGGCGTGCAACGCCGGCCATGTCGAAGTCCGGGTCGAGCTGCCGGCCCATGCCCTCCAGGGTGAGGAAGGTCTTGATCATCAACGCCAGGTCCGGCGGCAGGACCAGGCCATGCTCGCGCAGGATCGCCACCACGTCGCCGAGCATCCGTCCCATCCGCAGGTCCCGGAGCGGGACGCCGCGGTACTGGCCGACGAAGCGGTCCACCGCCTCCTGCAGCGCGCCCTCCTCGATGTCCGGGTTGTCGCCGGTCCAGTCCACCAGCACGTCGGTCACCGCGCGCGCGTCCTGGACGACGAGCCCGTGCAGCAGCCGCACGATCTGGAACCGCCGGTGCTCCGAGACATGCCCGACCATGCCGAAGTCGATCACCCCGATCGCCCCGTCGCGCATGTAGAAGATGTTGCCCGGGTGCGGATCGGCGTGGAAGAAGCCGTCCTCGAGCACCATCTTCAGGATCAGGCCGGCACCGGTGCGGGCGAGCTGTTCGCGATCGAGCCCGGCCGCATCGACCGCGGCCAGGTCGCGCCCGGGAATGCCGATCAGGCGCTCCTGCACGTTGAGCCGCTCGCAGGTCCACTGCCAGTAGACCCGGGGAATGACGATCCGGTCGTTGCCCTGGAAATTGCGCGCGATGCGCTCGGCGCTGCGGCATTCGGCCGCGAAGTCCAGCTCGCGCCGCAGCGAACCCGCGAACTGGCGGATGGTGTCGACCGGATGGTAGGCGCGCAGCTCCGGGATCTGCTTCTCCACGATCGCCGCCACATGCAGGAGCAGGCGCAGGTCGGCCTCGACCACGTCGCGGATGCCGGGCCGGCGGACCTTGAGCACCACTTCACTACCGTCGTGCAGCACCGCGCGATGGGCCTGCGCCAGCGAGGCGGCGGCGATCGGCACGTGTTCGAGGCCGGCGAAGACGCTGTCGGGATCGGCGCCCAGGTCCTCGGCCAGCTGCGGACGGATCCGTTCGAACTCCACCGGCGGGACCGCGTTCTGCAGGGCCGACAGTTCCTCGATCCATCGTGGCGGCAGCAGGTCCACGCGCGTGGCCAGGACCTGGCCGAGCTTGACGAAGGTGGGTCCCAGGTCCTGCAGCGCGGCGCGCACGCGCTCGGGCACTTCCATCTGCAGCAGTCCAGCCTCCACCGCATGCCAGTGCACCAGCCGGCCGGCCCGCTCGAGCGCACCGGCGAGGCCGACGCGGCGCACCACGTCGCCGAATCCATAACGGACCAGGACGCGCGCGATCTCCTGCAGACGGCCCAGGTCGCGGACAGTGCCCAGCATCTCCCACATCAGCCGGCCCGTCCGCCTGTCGTGCCGCCGCTCATGCCACCACGCCTTCGATGCCGTGCAGCGCGGCGGCCACGGTCTGCCTGCGGACCGACTCGCGGTCGCCGTCGAAGTGGAACAGGTCGGCGCGCGCGTAGCCGCCGCGCCGCTTCCATGCGATCCACACCGTCCCCACGGGCTTGTCGTCGCTGCCGCCGCCGGGGCCGGCGATGCCGGTAACCGCGACGGCCACCGACGCACCCGAATGCACCAGCGCGCCGGAGACCATTTCGATGGCGGTTTCGCGACTGACCGCGCCATGCTGTTCCAGCGTCTGCGGCGAGACGCCCAGCAACGCCTGCTTGGCCTCGTAGCTGTAGGCGGCCATGCCGCAGTCGAACCAGTCCGAGGAACCCGCGATATCGGTGACCACCTTGGCGATCCAGCCGCCGGTGCAGCTCTCGGCCGTGACCAGCATGTGGCGCCCGCCACGCAACTGCCCGCCCACCCGCGTGGCGAGCTGGCGCAGATGGTCGTCGTCGAACGGCTGGCTGGACATGGCGGAAGCAGTGCGGTCGGGCAGGCCTTTGTACCGCAATCCGCGCTCCGTCGCTGGCGTCGCGGGACAGGTGCAGCGTACCCCGGGACCCGACGCGCGCCCGGGGACTCCGGCGGACGCGGCCCGCGCAGGGCCGGTCCGCCGGACGGCTCGCGCGTCAGCGCGCGAGGTCGAAGCGATCCAGCTCCATCACCTTGTGCCAGGCGGCGACGAAGTCCTCGACGAACTTCTGCTGGCCGTCGTCGGCGGCATACACCTCGGCCAGGGCGCGCAGCACCGAGTTGGAGCCGAACACCAGGTCCGCCCGGGTGCCGGTCCAGCGCTTGTCGCCGGTGGCGCGGTCGCGGCCCTCGAACAGGGCGGCCGCCTTGGAGGTGGCCATCCAGTCGTTGCCCATGTCCAGCAGGTTGCGGAAGAAGTCGTTGCTGAGCGTGCCGGGCCGGTCGGTCAGCGCGCCGTGCGTGCTGCCGCCATGGTTGGCGCCCAGCACGCGCAGGCCGCCGACCAGGGCGGTCATCTCCGGCGCGGTCAGGGTGAGCTGCTGCGCCTTGTCGATGAGCAGGTGCTCGGCGGGCACTTCCGACGGGCCGGCGACATAGTTGCGGAAGCCATCGGCGAACGGCTCCATCACCGCGAACGACTCGACATCGGTCTGGTCCTGGCGGGCGTCGGCGCGACCGGGCGAGAACGGCACCTCGATCTCGAAGCCGCCCGCTTTCGCCGCCTGCTCGATGCCGACGCCACCAGCCAGCACGATCAGGTCGGCCAGCGAGACCTGCTTGCCGCCGCCGGCCTCGCGGTTGAAGTCCGCCTGCACCCGGCCCAGTGCATCGAGCACGCGCTGCAGCTGCTCTGGCTGGTTGACCTCCCAGTCCTTCTGCGGCGCAAGGCGGATGCGCGCGCCGTTGGCGCCGCCGCGTTTGTCGCCACCGCGGAAGGTCGAGGCGGCCGACCAGGCGGTGTACACCAGCTCCGGCACCGGCAGCCCGGTGTCGATGATCTTCTGCTTGAGCGCGGCGATGTCGTCCGCGTCCACCAGCGGGTGGTCCACCGGCGGCAGCGGGTCCTGCCACACCAGCTCTTCCTTCGGTACTTCCGGGCCGAGGTAACGGGTGCGCGGGCCCATGTCGCGGTGGGTGAGCTTGAACCAGGCGCGGGCGAAGGCATCGGCGAAGGCCTGCGGGTTCTCCAGGAAGCGCTTGGAGATCGGGCCGTAGATGGGGTCGAAGCGCAGCGCCAGGTCGGTAGTGAGCATGCGCGGGCGGTGCTTCTTCGATGGATCGTGGGCGTCGGGGATCACCTCGCCGGCGTCCCGCGCCACCCACTGGTGCGCGCCGGCCGGCGACTTCTCCAGCTCCCACTCGAAGCCGAACAGGTTCTGGAAGAAGTGGTTGCTCCACTGCACCGGGGTCTGGGTCCAGGTGACTTCCAGGCCGGAAGTGATGGTGTCGCCGCCCTTGCCGGTGCCGTAGCGGTTGTGCCAGCCCAGGCCCTGCAGGGTCGGGTCGGCGGCCTCCGGCTCGGGGCCGACGTTGTCGGCCGGGCCGGCACCGTGGGTCTTGCCGAAGGTGTGGCCGCCGGCGATCAGGGCCACGGTCTCTTCGTCGTTCATCGCCATCCGCGCGAAGGTGGTACGGATGTCCTTGGCCGCCAGCAGCGGATCGGGATTGCCGTCCGGGCCTTCGGGATTGACGTAGATCAGGCCCATCTGCACGGCGGCCAGCGGGTTTTCCAGCTTGCGCGAATGCACGTCGCCGTCGGCGTCGTCATCGGACACCAGCACGCCCTCGTCGGCCGGCTTGACCACGCCCTCCGAGCCGTGGGCATAGCGCACGTCGCCACCCAGCCAGGTGGTTTCGCGGCCCCAGTACACGTCCTGGTCCGGTTCCCAGGTGTCCTCGCGCCCCGCGCCGAAGCCGAAGGTGCGAAAGCCCATGGTTTCCAGCGCCACGTTGCCGGTGAGGATGATCAGGTCGGCCCAGGAGATCTTCTGGCCGTACTTCTGCTTGATCGGCCACAGCAGGCGCCGGGCCTTGTCCAGGTTGACGTTGTCCGGCCAGCTGTTGAGCGGGGCGAAGCGCTGCTGGCCGCGGCCGCCGCCACCGCGGCCGTCGCCGACGCGGTAGGTGCCGGCACTGTGCCAGGACATGCGGATGAACAGGCCGCCGTAGTGGCCGAAGTCGGCCGGCCACCAGTCCTTCGAGTCGGTCATCAGCTTGCGCAGGTCGGCCTTGAGCGCGTGGTAGTCGAGCTTGGCGAACTCGCTGGCGTAATCGAATTCCGTGCCGAGTGGATTGGAACGCTCCGAATGCTGGTTGAGCA
>Ga0233377_1000738_pt1 | contig 13626 bp, 10 predicted proteins | sample ElkDunMinimDraft_6_FD_191540 | JGI IMG/M metagenome (GOLD analysis project Ga0233377, IMG submission 191540) | Fecal eukaryotic communites from dung pellets of Tule Elk in California, USA - Elk Dung E36 | ecosystem: Host-associated > Mammals > Digestive system > Large intestine > Fecal | place...
GCAGCTTCTCAGGATTTATTGGGAGGTTTAGGTGGATTGGGTAATTTGTTTGGAAATAAATAAATTTAAATATGAAAGTTACTTATTACGGTCAATCATGTGTAGAGTTTGATATTGATGGTACAAAAGTATTATTGGATCCATTTATAAGTTATAATCCTTTAGCCAAAGATGTAAACATATCTGATATTAAGCCTGATTACATATTCCTAAGTCACGCCCATCAAGATCATGTTGCTGATATGTTTAGTATTCAACAACAAAGTGGGGCAACAGTTGCTGCAATAGTTGAAACAGCAGCCTGGGTAAGAAGACAAGGGGTATCTGATGACAAAGTAATTGAATATAATTTAGGAGGTACATTACATCTTCCGTTTGGAAAAGTGAAAATGGTATTTGCGGCCCATAGTAATAGTACCGTTGATGGAGATTATGCGGGTTTTCCCGTTGGATATGTTTTCTTTTTGAAAGGGAAAACCATATATTTTGCAGGAGATACTGCATTGACTATGGAAATGAAACTCTTAGCACGTCACAAAATAGATTGGGCATTATTACCGATTGGCGGACATTATACTATGGATGTAGATGATGCCGTCATTGCTGCGGAGTTCGTGAATTGTAAGAATATTCTAGGTATTCATTATGATTCTTTCCCTCCAATTAAAATAAATCATGAAGAAGCTGTCAAAAAGTTTAGCGAAGCTGATGTATATTTGGCATTGCCTAAAATTGGAGAAACAATTGAATTGTAGATATTCCATATAAAGAGAAAAGCCACATATAATCTATGTGGCTTTTTTATTTCTAAGCTGTTGCTAGTAATTAAGCAATACTTTTTGATCTATTAATGTGAAATTGTACCAAATCGTCAATAGGCGAACGTAAGATTTTTCCAACTTTCATACCGTATTGTGCTGCTTTATCTTCTAACACATTTCTGAAGTTATAACCTACAGATCCGATACAGTTGAAAGTGTAAGATTGATAGTCTGGGTATTTGCTTACCAAATTGTTAAAGAATGCCTCAAAAGCATCGTCAACAATTTTGCGTGTATATTCAATATTTACATTATTGTCGTAAACGAACTTACTGAAACTAGCACAGAAACGATTCGCTAAGGGTTTCGTATAAACATTGTCCATGATTTCATCTGGAGTTAATTTATACGTACTGTAAAAAACTTCAGCAACATCTTTTGGCATTAGCCCTCTGATAAAATCTACTAAAAGTTTCTTTCCAATGAAGCTTCCTGATCCTTCATCACCTAATATGTAAGCTGCAGAATCAATGTTATGCACAATATCCTTTCCGTCGTAAATACACGTATTTGTTCCAGTTCCCAAAATAGCAGCAAAACCCGCGTCTGTACCCAATAATGCACGTGCAGCAGCAAGTAGATCGTGACCTACCTCTACTTTTGAATTAGGAAAAACAGCTTGTATAGCGTCTTCCACAATCTTTGCTTTTTCTTCGTTATGTACACCAGCACCATAATAATTTACCTCGCTGATCTTATCAAATGGAATATCTTGAGGTAGTCCTTTTTTAAGGGATGCAATAATGTATTCGCTATCTACAAAATATGGGTTGTAACCCTCGGTGTTGAAGTAAATCTTCTTGTTGTTATCATCTAACAAACACCAGTTTGTTTTTGTAGACCCTCCATCTGCAATTATTATCATTATTTATAAATTTAGTTTTAAGTAACTTGTTTTTTCGTTTTACAATGGTATTGTTTTAAGTTTAAATCCCAAAATACGGTATTTATTAATAAAAATAAGAATTTTTATTTGATATATTGAAAGGATTTAAGCACTTGCATAGGTGTTTTTAAAATAAAAATCTCATAATATTTTGATTATGAGATTTTTAAAAATTTATTTTCAGTATAAATACTTAGTGTATTTTTTACAATTAGTTTGTGGTTAATGAGCTCCTTCAGCTTCAATTTCATCTATTGCAATTCCTTGTTTAGCCAAGAATTTACGTACTAATACGGCAAAGATGATAATGTATATAAATCCAATTGCTGGAACTATATATGAGTTGTGAATACCAATGATATCTGATAGCTTTCCTTGGATAGGAGGGATAATACCACCACCTAAAATCATCATAACTAAAAACGCAGAACCTTGTTCTGTAAATTTACCTAACCCTACGATTGAAAGACTAAAGATTGATCCCCACATTATTGAACATGCTAATCCTCCTGCCAAAAATGAATAGATAGCAACTGTACCTGATGTCAATAATCCTACTATCATGGCCAATAATCCAAATGTTCCAAATATTACTAAAGTACGTACGGGTTTTTCTTTACTAAGGAAGAAAGCAACAATTTGAAATGCAACACAGATGATGAAGTAATAAAGTACTGACATATCAAACCCTGCTAATGAATTTACCCCTATTATAATAGAAAATGCAATAATTGGAATAATGATAGTTAACAGTTGTTTTTTAGATTTTGTCAAATTGAAGGCTGTAATAGCTCCTGCCCATCTTCCAATCATCATACCTCCCCAATACATGGAGACATAAGGTGTAATTTGTGACGATTGTAAGCTGCCAAACTCATCTAGAGTTAATAATTCACCTAAATTACTTCCAATTGCCACTTCAATTCCTACGTAGATAAACAATGCTAACATTCCTAACACCAATTGTGGGTATTTCATAGCTCCCCATCCCTCAGGTCTTTTCTTGGCACTATTGTAAGAAAATAATATACCAAATACAATTACAGCCAATGCTCCCAATAACCAAAGCATGCGTTTGATTTCAAGTCCATGTGTAAGTTCTTTGATTTGTGTCAACAAGCTTTGATCACTATTTACAGCAGCTTGTTCCTTCAAATGTTGTATATGGATAGCTGTTTCTGATTTGTAGCTGGTGAATACAGGGATAAATGCGCATAAAAGTAAGATTGTCATTACTATCAAAGTTGTTCTCGCTTTATTCGCTGGCTCCATTTGCTCCAAATTGAATCCTGCCGGAACCTTTTTAGAAAAATGAAATAGTCCTGCTGCTAAAATAAATAATAGACCAACGCCTATGTATAAATAAACAACTTTATTCAGCGGTAAGTTCGCGATTTCAGCATCCGAAATGGTTTCGAACGTCCCAAATAATGCAAAACCGACTATCAGTGGACCAATCGTAGTTCCAAAGGAATTTACTCCTCCTCCTAAATTAACACGTGAGGCTCCCGTTTTTGGATCTCCTAATAAAACAGCAAATGGATTCGCTGCGGTTTGTTGGAGGGAAAATCCTAATGCTACAATAAAAAGCCCGATTAACATTCCTGTATACACATTCACTTCGACGGCGACGATCATTGCCGCTGCTCCTAGAGCGGAAAACAATAATCCGTATACAATACTCCTTTTGTATCCCCATTTTCCTACTAAATCCTTCCCTGATAAAGTCCCGAAGATAAAAAGTAACAATGCTCCAATATAGTAAGCAGAGTAAAATGCAAAATCAATAAGTTGTGATTGAAATTGATCGAGATGAAAGTAATTTTTACAGAACGGAATAAATACACTGTTTCCAGCTGCAATAAATCCCCAGAAGAAAAACACCACAATTAAGGTGTATAGTGCTGGGTAATTGGTGTTTGTTTGTTGGTTATTCATAAAAAAAAGATCTAACTCTATGATTTAATCGTACAAATAAAGAATTTTTTTTTGATTTATAAAGATTTTCAAAACTTGCTAAAACATTTTATCACGTTTGAACGTTAGCTATTATACTATAGTTGAAAAAAAAAACTTAAAATTCTTTTGAATTTACAATAGTTATTTTTTTCTTTGTGGCGGTTCTATAAATTTATCTCCCGGGATGCTAGTATAAAATCTCTATAAAAGATTTAGTTACCCCATAAGACATATGAAGTTTATGTATTAGCTGAGAGATATTTTTCAATAAAAGTAAAAATCCTTAAAAAATCATATTTTATTATTAATGGATATTAATGAATTGAATACGAAGCTCGTGTCTGAATTGCGCGAGATTGCGAAAGTTCTAGGTATTGTCGATTCGGAAAAGCTTAGAAAACAAGAATTAATTGATCGTATTTCTGAAATAGCCCAAGAAGCTCAACGAGGTGATGCAGTGGAAACTGTTGAAACTGATTCTGATGCGGCCAATGCAGAGCGAACAAGAAAAAGAGTGCGTACCGTTAAAACTGTTGAGCCTATTGCAGTTGGTAGAAATAGAGTCACTAATGAAGAAGAACAAGCTAAAATAGAGTTTATTAGTAAACCAGTTGAAGCAGCCCCTTCTGAAACTCAAACTTCTCCTACTCCAGAGCCCTCTCCAAAAAGTTCCACTCCAACAGATTTTGATAATGTAATTGTAAATGAAGGTGTATTAGAAATTATGGCCGATGGTTATGGTTTCTTAAGATCTTCTGACTATAATTACCTTACATCTCCTGATGATATCTATGTTTCTCAGTCCCAAATCAAATTATTTGGTCTGAAAACTGGTGACAATGTTAGAGGTTGTATTCGCCCTCCAAAAGAAGGTGAAAAATATTTCCCTTTGGTACGTGTTGAAGCTATCAATGGACAAGATCCTGCTGAGGTAAGAGATCGTGTCCCTTTTGATTATTTGACTCCACTTTTCCCTGATGAAAAGTTAAACTTGGATCTTGGTCCAGGAAACTACTCTACAAGGATTATGGATCTTTTCACGCCAATAGGTAAGGGTCAACGTGGACTTATCGTGGCGCAGCCTAAAACTGGTAAAACAAACTTGTTGAAAGAAGTTGCGAATGCCATTGCAAAAAACCATCCTGAAGTTTATTTGATTATTCTTTTAATCGATGAACGTCCGGAAGAGGTGACTGATATGGCTAGAAGTGTTCGTGCTGAGGTGGTTTCTTCAACTTTTGATGAACCAGCTGACCGTCATGTGAAAATCGCAAATATTGTCTTGGAAAAAGCTAAACGTATGGTAGAATGTGGACATGATGTTGTCATCTTGTTAGACTCTATTACTAGGTTAGCACGTGCATATAATACTGTTGCCCCTGCTTCTGGAAAAATCCTTTCTGGTGGTGTGGATGCAAATGCTCTTCATAAACCTAAACGTTTCTTTGGAGCGGCAAGAAATATAGAAAACGGTGGTTCATTGACCATTCTTGCTACTGCTTTAACAGAAACTGGATCTAAAATGGATGAAGTAATCTTTGAGGAATTCAAAGGTACTGGTAATATGGAATTACAATTAGATCGTAAGTTGTCTAACAAACGTATCTTCCCTGCAATCGATCTTACGGGATCTAGTACAAGACGTGATGACCTTTTGGTTGATCGCGATGAATTACAACGCCTTTGGGTATTAAGAAACCATTTAGCTGATATGAACTCTCAAGAAGCTATGGAGTTCTTACTTAATCAAATGCGTGGAACAAAATCTAATTCAGAATTTTTAATTAGTATGAATGGTTAAAATACCATCATAAATTGATATTTTTAAGCCATCTTTGTAAAAAAGATGGCTTTTTTTATGAAGAAATACATTCCTAATACAATTACCTCGCTTAACTTATTTAGTGGTTGCATTGGTACAGTTATGGTGCTAAATAATGAATATATGCTAGCATTTTACTGTGTACTGGCTTCTGGTATATTTGATTTCTTTGATGGAATGTCGGCTAGGGCACTTCATGTAAAATCACTTATAGGTAAAGAACTAGACTCTTTGGCGGATGTTATCAGTTTTGGATTTCTGCCAGGAGCTATTATTTTTACTATGCTTAAAGAAGCATCAACTAATCAATACCTACCTTATTTAGGTTTTATTATTACCGTCTTTTCGGCACTAAGGTTAGCTAAATTCAATATAGACACTAGACAAACAACTGATTTTATAGGTGTAAATACCCCTATGAACACTTTTTTTATAGTCTCTTTACCTTTTATTGCTCAAGATTATCCAATATTGAAAAATACATGGGTATTATTAGCCATTACTATCATTGTTAGCCTACTGCTGGTTTCAGAAATTAAATTGTTCTCCATGAAACTAAGTAGTCTAAGTTGGGATACAAATAAATTCAAATATTTATTCCTAATACTAAGTGTGATACTCTTAATTACTTTAAAATTCTTAGGACTTCCGTTTGTGTTAATCCTATATATTATCTTCTCGAAAATCCATTTTTACTTCGAAAAGGAAACTAACCAAGCGTAGATTGATAATTTCTCAATTCTATCATTGCTAATTCAAAGTCTTTCTTAATTTCTTCAAAAAGATCCTTAATAGCTGATATTGGGGTTTTATTTGCTGCATCATCCTCAAGTCTTTGGAATTTCATCCTAAGATCTGTAGCCCCTAAATATTGCATTGTCGGTTTGATATGATGTGCCTTAGATTTAATATCTTCATGATTTTCGTCTTCAATTGCAGATTCCAATGCGTTGAAATCTTCAACACCTTGCCCAAGGTACATCGGAATCATTTGTTTGATGATTTCAGTATTGTTCATCATGCTTTCCTGGAGAGCATCAATATTAATAATTTGATAAAGATTCATTTTTAGAGATTTTAACTTTAAGTGGGTCGGTTGATTCTTCAAGAAGGTCCTTATTTGTTTTCTTAAAAATAGGATGTATAAAATCTGGTGAAATTTCTGAAAGTGGAATTAACGTAAAGTTTCTCTCTTGAATATATGGATGTGGAACTTGAAGATCCTCACTGTGAATAATTTCATTGTTATAATATAGTATGTCAATATCAATAATCCTTGATCCCCAACGCTGTCCTCTGATTCTTCCTAAAACCAATTCAATCTTGAGGATGTCTTGTAGGACTTTGTTTGCCGAGAATTCTGTCTCGATAGCAATTACTTGATTCAAGAAAACAGGCTGATTTTCAACTCCCCATGCCTCAGATTCGTAAATCTTTGAACTCAGTGTGATTTTGCCAATTCTTTCTTCGATCTCCAGTTTGGCATCCTTTAGCTGCTTTACTGGATTCCCAATATTTGCCCCTAAAAGTAGGTAAACTATATTCATGAGTTTAATATATGAATTGTTTATGAAAATCGGAATAATAGCTTAAATTTACCACACTACTAAAAATATTTAATATGAGATCATTTTTTAAATATGTGCTTGCGACTGTTACAGGTATTATAATTTTCAGTATCCTGATGTTTTTTATTATGATGGGTATAATTGGAATGATGGTGAGCTCTGTTAGCAGCAAAAATGAAACTGTAACAGCTAGCAATTCTGTTTTAATGATAAATTTAGATCATGCTATTACTGAAAAAACGGAACCTAATCCTTTTGAAGGATTAGATATGCCTGGCTTTGCAAGTACTAAAACAATTGGACTTAATGATATAGTTTCTAAAATTAAAGCTGCTAAAACTGATTCTAATATTAAAGGTATCTATTTGAATATTTCAGGTGTAGGAACAGGTTTTGCAACTATGAAAGCAATTCGTGAGGCTTTGTTGGATTTCAAGTCTTCTGAAAAATTTATTATTGCTTATAGCGATGTAATGAGCCAAAAAGGATATTATCTTAATTCCGTTGCTGATGAAGTGTATTTGCATCCTCAAGGGTCATTAGACTTTAGAGGCTTAGCAACTTCAGTTATGTTTTATAAGGAAGCTTTGGATAAATTAGGAATTGATATGCAAGTTTTAAAAGTTGGAACTTATAAAAGTGCTGTTGAACCTTTTATCTTAAATAGTATGAGTGATGCTAATAAAGAACAGGTAAACTCATATTTAAATAGTATATATAGTACTTTCTTAACAGATATTTCTTCTGTTAAGAAAATTTCAACAGACAGTCTTCAAAATATTGCAAATGGATATCTGATTAGAGAACCAGAAGATGCAAAGAAATTGGGTTTTGTGAATGACTTACTATATAAGGATCAAGTTATTGCTAAAATAAAGGAAAAACTAGGTTTGGATGATAAAAAGGATATTTCTACTGTTTCATTATTAGATTATAAGAATAAGGCCGATGCAGGAGAAGCGGGTGGAGATCGTATTGCAGTATTATATGCTTACGGAGAGATTGTTGACGGCGAGGGAGTCGACGGTCAGATAGGTGGGGATAATCTTTCTAGAGAATTGAGAGAGTTGCGGAGAGATGATAAAGTAAAAGCGATTGTTTTGCGCGTAAATTCACCAGGAGGGTCTGCCTTGGCTTCTGAATCTATATGGCGAGAGGTAGAATTAACTAAAAAAGAAAAACCAATTGTAGTATCCATGGGTGATTATGCAGCCTCAGGAGGATATTATATTTCTGCTGCCGCAGATTCAATTTTTGCTGATCCCACAACTTTGACAGGCTCTATTGGCGTGTTTGGTGTTATTCCAAGTTTCCAGAAATTATTTAATAACAAACTAGGAATACACTTTGATGCGGTTAAAACATCAAAATTTGCGGATATGGATGTAGATATGGATAGACCTTTAACTGAGGAAGAAAAGGGGATTATTCAGGGGGGAGTAAATAAAATTTACCAGGTTTTCTTAAGTAGAGTGGCTGAAGGTAGAAAAATTGATGTTGCACAAGTAGATAGCATCGGGCAGGGGCGTGTTTGGACAGGTGAGCAAGCTGTTAAACTTAAGCTAGTTGATAGAATAGGTACATTAGATCAAGCTATTGCTGCTGCAGCTAAGAAAGCAAATATTGAAAACTATAGAGTCTCAGAATATCCAAGAACAAAAGATCCTTTTGCTTCTATTTGGTCTACTTCAAAAGATAAAATCAAAATGTGGATGTTGGAAGATGAAATGGGTGAATATGTTAAATATCTCTCAGAATTAAAACGAATAAGCCAACAATCTGGCATTCAAGCTAGGATTCCTTACCTAGTTGAAATATATTAATGTAAAAGGCGTTGATTAGAATTTCCGAATCAACGCCTTTTTTATATCTTTAAGCTCTAAAATCAACCGGAAATAAAAATAACATGAAAACTATCGACGATTTAAATTTCAACGGAAAGAAAGCTTTAATCAGAGTTGATTTCAACGTCCCTCTAGATGAGAACTTCAACATTACTGATGATAACCGTATTCAAGGTGCTCTACCTACTATTAAAAAAATCTTAAAAGACGGTGGTTCCGTTATTTTGATGTCTCATTTAGGTAGACCAAAAGATGGACCAACAGACAAATATTCACTTAAACATATCGTTGATTATCTTTCAAAGGTAGTAGGAGTGGAGGTGCAATTTGCAAATGATTGCATTGGTGAAGAAGCTGTAGAAAAAGCAAAAGCTCTTCAGCCTGGACAAGTTCTTTTGTTAGAGAATTTGAGATTCTATAAAGAAGAAGAAAAAGGTGATCGCGATTTTGCTAAGAAATTAGCTGATCTTGCTGACGTATATGTAAATGATGCTTTCGGAACGGCTCATAGAGCTCATGCCTCTACAGCAGTTATTGCTGAATTTTTCCCTAACAGTAAGTATTTCGGATATTTAATGGCTAAGGAAATTGAAAATGCTGAAAAAGTAATGAATAAACCAGAACGCCCTTTTACCGCAATCATGGGTGGTGCTAAAGTGTCTGATAAACTTGAATTAATTGAAGCTTTATTGGATAAAGTAGACAATCTTATCATTGGTGGTGGTATGGCTTATACTTTTGTTAAAGCTCGTGGTGGTGAAATTGGAAAGTCTTTAGTTGAGTTAGATAAGCTAGATTTAGCATCTGAGCTAGTTAAGAAAGCAGACGAAAAAGGGGTTAACCTTGTATTGCCAACGGACGCTCAAATTGCAGATCGCTTTGCAAATGATGCCAATGTATACGACGGTCCTAATGACCAAATTCCTGCAGATATGCAAGGATTGGATATTGGTCCCGAATCCTCAGAACATTTCAAAGATGTAATAATGGCTTCTAATACCTTGTTATGGAATGGACCAATGGGAGTGTTTGAAATGGATACTTTTGCTAAAGGAACAAAAGCTGTGGCAGATGCTGTAGTTGCTGCTACAGAGCGTGGTGCTTTTTCTTTAATTGGCGGTGGAGATTCTGCAGCTGCAGTTTCCAAATTTGGCATGACTGAACACGTTAGTTACGTAAGTACTGGTGGCGGTGCATTATTGGAATACATGGAAGGTAAAACTCTTCCTGGTGTTAAAGCAATATTAGACTAAGCGAATATTAATATAAAAAGAAAGGGGATTCATTAGGAGTCCCCTTTCTTTTTATATTAATAACTATAGCTAAAACTAAAACTTGGAACCAAGGTTTGCCTTGCGCTAGGATGATTAATATAGCTTAATTTTGCTCCAACCCCAAAATCAGGAAGTACATATTTAAACATATTAAAGTCTGCTGAAAGACCAATTCCAAATGAAACTGGTTCTCCCTTGCTATCCTCAATATTCTGATAATCTGCAAAGAAATAACCATGAAAACGCTTGATGTAAGCTAACTGTCCAATTGCCCAGTCGGGATATGCAATTGGAAATCGATAATTCATTAATAGGGTGTTTTCAATTTTTGGAGAATCAAAATGTGCATAGCCACTAACCATAGGAATGTCGTATGAAACATCGTATCTTCCATCAGATTTTTGATAGGAAAGTCTTGCTTGAAAACCATGGTTAGTAAAGAACCCCGGAAAATAAAAGTTCGTCCTTACTGCAAATAATGACCCATTTAAACTGCTTTCAAATGGTACATGCCTATATAATACATTGATGTTTTGTCCCCATTTTGGAATAAGATCCATTTGACTTCTCCTCATATTTTTGTTAAAGTAGGCTTGATAATTTAGAGGAAATGCAATCTCCTCTTGGAAACCCTTCAAAGTTGAAAGACTCAAATCATACCTTTTCTGATAGGAAGTTCCTATGTTAAACCCATAACTATAGAGCGTTTTTCCCCTATATATACTCAAAGGAATTTGCATTTCTAAGCTGTATACATGCTCTCGAAAGTCGAATTTTGTATATTCATTTTCTGTATTTTGGCGTTTTGCATATCCAATTTGTCCTCTGTTTTGATAAGATAGATTGAATTTTGGATAGTATTTTTGATAAGATAACTCAGCAGAATAACTGCTTTTTTCAATTTCCAAATCATATTCATATCCCAATTTTACCTGTGAAGTATTTAGTAAATCATTAGCTAACCAAAAGATTCCAGGCTTGTAATTATCGAAATTCTCAAAGTTATTACTACTAATGCTAAGGCTATGAAAGTTGAAAAAGTGACTTAATGAATTGTATTTTTCAATTTGATATCCACTAATATTATGGCTAGTATCAGTCTGATATTTACCCTCGATTCTCTTGTCAATCTGTCCTAAAATCTCAAATTTTGGGTTGATTTCTATTCCTATTAATTGGGTTGAATCCAATGAAGCAGCCTTATATCCGTTATATAAGTATTCATTATAAAGGATGTTTTTACCATTTCCTGGACTTGGACTAAAGGCCCCATAACTAGAATTTGATACCTGAAATATCTTGTTTTCAGCAAAAGAATATCTGAATATATTGTCTGTTTTTTGAAATTGTGCCTTAAAATAAAGATCGTTTTCTAAGTATATAGGACGCTCATATTCTTGATTTGACCATGGGAATAATGGTTTTATGCTGGCGTTTTTTAGGTCAATTTCTATAATATTAGTTCCTCTTGGACCAATTCCAATTGCTGATATTTTAGTCTCTTCCGGATTTATACTTGGTTGTTGAAGCTGTATTCCATCAGGAATATCAATGATTTTTGTAGTTTTTTTTGTTAATCGATCGATATACAAGAGGCTAGAGCTATTATTTTGATCCACTTGGATGATGTATATCTTTTTTGAATTTTGACTTAATATAGGGCTGTAAAACCGTGAATTTTGACTTAAATCTTCTGCTTTTCCGGTTTTTAGATCCAAAATTCGGATAATATTATAAGTTTGCTTACCAAATCTTGCGTCCTTTCGAATCTCATCCCAAACCAAAAAATCGTCATTTACATGATAATATGGTCTTAGTTGATATCCGATTTTTATTAAAGTTTCTTCTTTTTTATCTTTTGATTTTCGAATTTCTGTAATGAATTCAGCTGACTGTACCATTGTGAAAATGGAATTGGACGAGTTCGTTTGAGGTAAAAAATAACTCGTTGGATAGCGCTCATCGTCCTCCAAAATTAGATTAATTTCATCATTAACTTTGGTCAAATTCCACGCTTTATTTAGTGAGTCAAGACTTGCTTTGTATAGTTTCGAACTGTTTAGTTCTGTATGTTTTTTCAATGCTAGATTGAAGTTGAATGGTCGCCATAAATTAGCCCTCATATCATCCATGATTTTCTCCTTGATATCATATCCGAATTGATTGGTTAGATAGCTATTCATTACATAGCCTGTGAGATAATAAGAAGGGGTAATATCTTTGAAAGATCCCAGTATATTTTTGCTGAAAGAATAGTGTTTTCCTGATAGCATATTTGTCCTAAGTGGCATAATCCATGAACTACTTCGGCCTCTTCCTCCTGGTGAAAATTGAGTCTCAATAGATACTGCATCGCCTTCAAAATACCAAGCTGGAAGGTGAAGTCCATACAGAGCGAGAGCCAATTGTTGAAAAAATGGACCTTGTATTTTACCTGTCAATTTGTCAAATTGAGCTACATGCCTTAATTCATGTTGAACTAAATTAGGGAGCCATTCCGTGTTGTCACTTGCTGGTCCAGGTGTCGAAAAAGCTTCAACTTTTCTTGGTGCTAGTTGCGCAAAACCATTCTGTTCTATATGTTTTTCATGAAGAATTATCGATATTTTTTTCGGAGTTCGTTTTAAATCCTTGCTGGAATTCTCAATCATTCCGTCAATTTGATAGGAGAGGAGTAAGGCAGATTTTTCAAACTCAATAGGGAATATCAGTTGAAATCTACTAGTGTTTATCTGCCTCCATTTTACACTTGATGCTGCTTGTTCGTTGTCAATAATTTGTGATTTTAATGAGTGTGTATTTATACTTACAATAACAATACATAAATAACTGATATATAATTTAATATGATTAAAAAAACACTCTAAAAATCGCATATGCTAAATAATTTAGTAAAATATTCGTATTATTTATGAAGTATATATTTCTGTAAATAATATAAGTAATTGAAAAATAAAGATATATAAATAATTTAATGTTTCTTGTTTTATATCTATTTTTGACTTAAAACTCACTTTATATCACTTTTACGCGACTAATATTTCATAATTTTTTCTTCCTTGTAAATGTAGTTTAATTTGTTTGAAAATTCAAAAATTATATAGTCACTAACCTGACAGTTAATTTTCAAATCTTTGCTTTATAGAAAATTGAAGATTCAATTTTCAGATCAAATATTGGTTTTGTGTTTCGTTCGAAATCGGGTTTTTTAAAATCCGAATTTTTACTGAGTCTTAAACTGGTTAATATGGCTTTTTTTAAAATCTTTTTATAGAGGTTTAATTCCTGTTTTTGTTTTCAAACTTGAAGTGTCAATATGGCATGTTTTGAGTCTTTCTAAAAATTGATTTGCTAAATTGAATTAAGTCAGAAGCATTCATTGAAATTTAATTATATTATTATCCCAAAAAAAACGACTTTTGCACAAACGATTTTTGGACCAATGTAGGATT
>Ga0233377_1000740_pt1 | contig 13565 bp, 16 predicted proteins | sample ElkDunMinimDraft_6_FD_191540 | JGI IMG/M metagenome (GOLD analysis project Ga0233377, IMG submission 191540) | Fecal eukaryotic communites from dung pellets of Tule Elk in California, USA - Elk Dung E36 | ecosystem: Host-associated > Mammals > Digestive system > Large intestine > Fecal | place...
GCAGGGGGCCAAGCCTCCCTTGCCATCGCGGGCAGCCGGCGTGAGAGCCATCCCTGCCTCGTTCGCACACCCCGATTTTTTACACCAATCGAGGCGTGCTCGCACTCAGAAAGGTAGGGCGGCGTGAAGAAGAAGGACGACGACAAGCTCATGACCGTCCCCGAGATCCTCGACAAGCTCGGTGGGATCTCCGTCCGGACCCTCTACCGCTGGCGCGAGATCGGCAAGTTCCCCCGTGGCCTGCGGCTCCCCAATGACGAGATCCGCCTCTACCGCAGCGAGTTCGAGGCGTGGCTTGAGAGCCTCCGGGAGGCGGCATGAACACCTCGTACGACGTCAAGTTCTTCGAGATCAGCCGGAACAAGTCCAGTAAGACACCGTCGCACGTCGTGCGCTGGTCGGTCGCCCGGAAGCGGTCCTCGAAGACCTATCGCACCAAGGCACTCGCCGAGAGCTTCCTGTCCGACCTGCGGCAGGCGGCCAAACGGGGTGAGGCGTTCGACATCGAGAGCGGCCTACCTCTCTCAATGATCAAGGCTAAGGATGCCCGGACTGTCCTTGAGTTCGTCGTGGCCTTCATCGAGATGAAGTGGCCCCACGCGGCGGCCAAGAGCCGAGACAGCATGTCAGACGCGCTCGCTACGGTCCTCCCCTCGTTGACCAAGGACCGTCCGGGCCGCCCTGATGCCGAGACCATGCGGGCGGCCCTCCGGAAGCACCTTCTTCTCCCGGAGGGCAAGAGGTCCGAGACTCCCCCGGAGATGGTGCAGGTGGTCCGCTGGCTTCAGTCCGCCTCGCTCGACCTGGCTGCCCTGAACGACGCCAAGACAGTACGGCTGGCGCTCGACGCGCTCGCCCTCCGTCTCGACGGCAAGGCGGCGGCTCCGAACACCATCGCTCGTAAGCGGGCCGTCTTTCATGCTGTGCTGGAGTACGCGGTGGAGCTGGGGGAGTTGGACGCCAACCCGCTGCACAAGGTCAAGTGGAAGCCTCCGAAGGTCACCGAGACCGTTGATCCCCGGGTGGCGGTCAACCCCCGGCAGGCTCAAGAGCTGCTCACGATGGTGACCTATGTGGGCGGGCGTGGTCGTGGCCGGCGGCTCATGGCCCTATTCGCCTGCATGTACTACGCGGCGTTGCGCCCGGCTGAGGCGGTCGGCCTGCGACTCCAGGACTGCCACCTTCCGCCCAAGGGCTGGGGACGGTTGACGATCGACATCTCCCGGCCAGAGGTCAACACGCACTGGACGGACAGCGGGGACGCCCACGAGGAACGAGGCCTCAAGCATCGGGGCCGTGGCGACGTGCGGCCGGTGCCGATCCCGCCGGAGCTGGTCGAGATCCTTCGTCGGCACATCGAGGAGTACGGGACCGGCGCGGACGGGCGCATCTTCCGCAGCGAGCGGGGCGGCGTGATCGCGTCGACGGCCTATACCGAGGTGTGGCAGGAGGCTCGAAAGCTGGCCTTCACCCCGGCCCAGGCGGCCTCTCCCCTGGCTCGCAGACCGTACGACTTGAGGCACGCGGCGGTTTCGCTCTGGCTCAACGCGGGTGTCTCGGCTCCCGACGTGGCGGAACGGGCCGGGCACAGTGTGGACGTCCTGCTGCGGGTCTACGCCAAGTGCCTCGACGGTCAGAAGGACCTGGCGAACAAGCGGATCGAGGACGCGCTGGTCGCGTGACATGCCCGCCATACGAACAGGACCCCGGAAGCGCTCCGGGATCCTTCGGCGTTCCGGGACCGCCCCCCGGCTCCCGCAGGCCGGACACGCGACCTCACCGACTCGCTTCCGGCCTGCGGGCCCACCTCAAGGAGACCCCGATGCGCATCGTCGTCGACGACGCCCACGCCACCGGTGCGATCGCCGTCCGCCTCACCGCCGACGAGAGCGAAACGCTGCTGGACATCCTGACGTTGGCCCACGCCCGCGCCAGCGCCACCACCCACTTCGAGGACGCCACCCACCTCGCGGCGATCCTGCGGAAACTCACCTCACTTGGCCAGCACCCGATCTACCACCTACATCACCATCCGTGACAGAATGATCACACCAGAGCCCGCCTGCATGTACAGGTTGCACGAGAAGCGACATGTGAGGTAGTGCGCCGACACCTATTGCTATCGCGCTGGCCCGCCTCATCAAGGAGCACGCCGTGGAGCCGGGCTGCGGACTTCCCGTGGATCGCTGCGGCCTGGTCTTGAGTCACACCTCGGCACGATCGCGGCGACTCTTCACGTTATGACACACGGCCGGCGGCAACGCTATGAAGATCACGATCTACGGCTGCCGTATCCGTCACGATCCCTCCTTGACGATTTGGCCGACAATGATGAATTGCCGCCGCCCTGGAATGTCGGCGCAGCGACGGACGGCTTCGTCTGACAGGAGCATTTGTTCGTCGGCAGCATGTCCGCCGACCATCACTTTTTCCCCCTCGACTACCAGGCCGGTGTCCTTCACCCTCACCCCGTGGCGCCCTTTGCTGATTACCGGTTGGGTTCCGGGAGGCCATATCGGGAGATGGATATCCGAGCCGACTCGGAAAGTGAGGCACTTGCTCATCGCATGATAGGAGATCTCGCCCGTGATTCCTACCGCGCCGATGTTCCCGCCGGAGTGAACAAGTATGACAGGGTCGTCACCGGTGGCAGAGATCCGTTGCCGGGAAACGTCTGCAGAAGAGGCGTTCGTGGAGGAGTCAGGTCCGCAAGCCGTGCACACAAATAACAGTAGTGCCGCGCCGATCATCTCCATGCCCCCTGGCTTGAAGACTGCTTTTCGCATTCGCTTCTCCCCGAACGATGGGACAGCCCGGCAAGGGATGGCTCTCTTGCCGGGCTGTCGCATGGCAGAATCTCATATCAGCAGGTGGGACAGGTCCATACGTTCCACGAGGTTCCGAGCCCGTCGGAGTCGTTGATGCGATCAGTCGCCACGAACGTGCCGGTGTTTCCTTGGCCAGAGGTTATGCCCCACGCGGTATTACCGTACCAGAGGGGTCCGCCGCTGTCGCCACCCTTGACTGTGGCGTTACCGTCCAATTTCACGCGAATTCCGCCGTACCAGGTTCCAGAAATTTCCTCAAACTGGTAAGTATAATTGGAGGCGGTTATGTTGCCGCAACTATAAGCGCCGTCAGTAGGGTGGCTGGTTTTCCCGTAGAAGCACGCTCGGGCGCCATTCACCGGACTTGTTCCGTTGGCGGTGACGTATCGCGGCCTGTTGAGTGCGGCGTAGAAAGTCCGGGTGAAGGTTAGTCCCACGGATCCTGTTTGAATAAGCCGGGAAAAATCGTAGTTCCGGGTTGGATTCTGAGTGAAAGCGAGAGTGGTCCTCTGCCCTGGATAGTTCGGATGGTTATAGTAGAACCAGTATTGATCATTGAAAATTGTCCAGCAGTGACGTGCGCTGGTCGTGGAGTTATATCCATCAGAACGGATTAGGTTGAATCCGCTAGTACAGGTTGCCCCAGCACCGCTGTCAAGGTATCCTCCACCCCGAAGGTAGGGGTCATCTGCGGCAGGCCGGACTTCCAGCTCCTCGTTGATCCTGGTCTCGATGCGAATCCGAGGGTTGGCGGCAGCATCAAGGAGCGCTTCAGGGAGGACCTCGCTACGCTTTTGATTGCTCTCGCGCGGCTTGATCTCAAAATGGATCACGCCGGTATTTACATCGTATTGTCCCTGATAGCTAGCGACTGCTGACACCTTGGACAACTCTGGGGAGCGTGACTCCAAGGTTTCCCGCAACTCCTTCTCCGAGAAGCCCTTGTCTCCGATCAGTTCCACTTCTGCCGGAAGCGTCCTAGCCAACTCAATGGCAAGATCGGGAACTTTGCCCTTGAAGCCGATCCTTGCCGTCCGGCCATCGTTGATCAGGCTGACACCCGACGTCTCATCGGGAAAGGTAACCTCCAATTTGTCGCGCACTGCCTGAAGTTCGGTCTGCCAGGAATATCTGTCGATCGCCTCCGCATGAGAAATCCCCTCGCCCTTGGCCACCTGGGCCAAGTCCATGAGTTCTTCGATACGAATACCGTCGACCCTGACAGGGGGGTAATAAGCTGGCCCGTCTGGTTGTTCGGCGACCTCGGACGGTCGGGTTGCGGCGATGTGGCGAGCGTGATTTTCCAAAGCCTGCTGGAGGCTAATTCCCTTAGCCGCCGCCTCTTGTGTGAGTCGGGCTATAGTGGCTCGAATCGGCCTCGGCTGTCGATCGCGGGCGAGAGTGAGCTGGTAGGAACCTCCTGGAAGCGCAACTGCCTTGAGTTCGTCTGCCGGAGCGGACTCTGAGGCTGCCGCTACTCCGGGCCCGAATGAGATCATAGTGATGAGTGTGGTCGCCAAGGCCAATTTAGCCTTCATGTGATCCCTTCAATATAAGCTGGCTGTTCCCGGGACGGTGATTTTAGATCATTTCAACCTTAGCGATCATCGCGATTGTAAACAATCTCTCTTTTGTGATCCCTCTGACACTAAGAGTCAAGACATGTCAGCCATAATTCGTTGTAGGGGGCGTCCGAAAAGTCATGATCGGGATGCGCCGAGGCGATGCAGGAGCAGCATGCACATCGCGGCGTAGATGACGCTCTCCAACATCGTGATTAGGTACTCGTAATCGTGTGACAGGCGGCGGCAGCGGCCAGTCAGGCGAAGGTGTGTTCGACCACCTAACCTGGAACTTTCGTGATCTTCCTGTGGTCGGGTGAATGGTTCGGCTGAGCGTTGATTTTTCGATCGGGTCAGCGTCATAGCCCGGCTGTCGTGCCGGGTTGACGGGGTTCCACGGACCCGCGCTTGTCCCTTCCTGATCGTTGGGGCGGCTTGGTGCTGGTCAGGTCGGTGCTGGTAAGGCCTGCAGGCGGGCCACGGCAGTGATGATCTGCTGGGCCCAGGGCCATCGCGCGGCGATGCGCAGCCGTAATCGCCGGCCTCCGTGTGCCAGACGTCCGGCGACGGCGAACAGGCGCAGCCGGAGCCGTTTGGGTTCATAGCGGCGGGCCGGGCTGCCCTGCAGAGCGAGCATCTGCATCCAGGCCGACAGGTCGCAGGCCAGGGCGACGATCTCGCATCAGATCTGGTTCTGGGCGAAGCGGTGCAGGGGCAGGTTGCGCAGCCCGGTGTCCTTGGCGGTGCGGATACGGTCCTCGCAGCGGGCCCGGCGGCGGTGGCGTAGTTCCAGGTCGGCGAGTTGGCCGCGTCCGCCTCCGGGCCGGGTTCCGGTGACGAAACAGGTGAACCGGTGGCCGTCGAGGTCGGTGAAGCGCAGCTGGGCGCCGGGATGCGGGCGTTCCTTGCGGACGATGACCCGCATGCCCTTGGGCCAGGAGGTCAGGTCGAGCAGGGCGGTCAGTTCGGCGACCCAAGCGCCGTGGCGGGGTTGCCGGTCGGCGTCGTAGGCGATGGGCCCGAACAACTCGGGTGAGTGGCGCAGTATCGAGATGTCGGCCAGGCAGTCGCCCCCCAGGGCGAGGCTGACGGCGAGATCAGCGATGATTTTGCCGGGGGCGTGGATCGCGCGGGCAGGTGGCCATCGCCGTAGTTGCTCTGAGAGGGCCTGGTCCAAGCCGGTGACGCGCAGTGTTTCCAGTAGCAGCAGTGCGCCTGAGTGGGAGATGAGCCCGGAGCCGTCGGAAGACATGACGATCTTGGGTCGCGAAGCGGTAGTCTTCACGGGAAAAGTGCCTCTTGAGCTGGTGTGGGCGGGACCTTAGACAAGTCCGATCATCCCAGTTCAAAGGCACTTTTCTCATGTAAACAATCAAGGCTGGCGATATTCGCTGTGAAAGCCCCAGGCTAACCAGGGTTCGCTATTTTCACTCCTACGCCTCCTCTCCGAACCCCCCGTCGCCTCGACGGCTTACGCCGACGTTCGACATGAGGCCAAGAAGCTGGCCCTTACTTCTACTCAGGCGATCTCTATCTCTCCCCCACGCAGGCCCTCCACGGCCCGAGGCGCGCAGCGGTGTCTTTGTGGCTCAAAGCCGGTGTCTCGGCTCCCAACGTGGCAGAGCGGGCTGGACACAACACAACGTGGACGTCCTGTCGCAGGTCTACGCCAAGTGCCTCGACGGGCAGAAGGACCTTGCCAACAAGCGGATCGGTGACGCACTGGTCGCATGACATGCCCGCCATACGAACAGGACCCCGGAAGCGCTCCAGGGTCCTTCGGCGTTTCAGGGGCCGGTTCCCGTCCTCGAACCGGGCCGAAAGCCTGGCCCCACCTGGGAAAACGCGGCCAAGATCATTGCACGTATATTGGTGGAGTGGTGACATGCGGCTGCTTCCGACTGCCTGCGGCTGCATGTCCCGGAAACGCAAAAGAGGCCCCGGAGGGCCTCTGAGCTGCCAGTTTGGCTGGTGGCAGGTGCAGGACTTGAACCTGCGTAGGCTGAGCCGACGGTTTTACAGACCCGCCGCGAAAACGCTCTGAGCTGGACATATACCGACCCTTGCGAGGTTCTCAGCACGCATTCAGCGCGATCAAGGCTCAGAGCCTCCGTGGGGCGATCGAAATCCAGCACATCCGATGAGTCCTCCCCTTGCACGGACGGCCCTCCAGGGCCGTCCGAGGGGCGTCGTTCCCGCCGTGATCGCTAATCCGGCTCCGCCTGCCCGTGCTCGCGCCAGTCGGCTCGGCGATGTCGCCGTAAGAGCACGAAGGCCCAGGCCACCAGCACGCCAGGGCTCACCCCGATCAATGCAAGAACTACGCCGCCGACTTCGTAGCCGCCCTCCCAGCCGACCAACCCCATCGAGGCGACCGGCAAACCCACTGCCAGCCACGCCAGGTACCTCCTGTCGGTCAGGTACTTCTTCTCACTGGCGGGAGCCCAACTCAAGATGACCGCAATGGCGAGGAGCATCCCCACGAAAAAGGGGGCAACGTAGTAATTCCAGTCACCGCGATGGGCAGCGGTCGCGTAAGCCCACGGAAGCCAGAAGAGCCACGCTGCCCCAACTAGCGTTGAGAGGTACAGGCGCGAGATACCAGGACGCTCTGCACCAGGGAGACCTTCGGGGACTTCGTCGTTCCCACCAAGCTCGGCCGTACGCCATGCACGAAGTCGTTCGATCCAGGGGAGCTTCACCAACTCACGTTAAACGTGCAGTCCCGTCCCGTCACGCCCCAGCGTTGACAGCGTTGACACAGTCGTCGGGATCATCTCTTCCCGCAGGCTAACACCATGTTTTTGCTGTCACCGCCCCTGATGACGGTCGTTGACAGCGTTGACACAGTCCCGGAGCCCTTGGGGCAGCTGTCAACGCTGTCACCAGGCGTCAACAAGGCCGTTGACTCTTTCAAGAGGCTCCTGAACTGGAAGAACAGGGCGGCTTCCTGATTGTGTCAACGCTGTCAACGCCTCTGACGCTTGACGTCACCGATCCCATGGGAGGTGCCCTCCCAGAGTGTGGGTCGCCCAGCGGGCCCAGCCCGCCGGCCGTTCTGGCAGGCACGCGCCAACCGGTCTACCAAGACTGCTCTCAGCAACACCGAGCCGAGTCAGCGAGATACATTCGGCACGGCCAAGCCCGAGACCCCCTCGGCGTGGTCGCTCACTGCCGACATCCAGGCTCCTGGGCTTCGCCCACCGCTTCAGCCCTGCCGGATGGGGGTTGCCACCATCTGGAGGAAGGGTCACTAAGCCCCAAGCGTCCTATCTAGACAGGCTTTGGTCTATCAGTACCCTGACCTGCCACCGGCTGGCCCGGAGCTTTCGCCTATAGCGAGATCCGCGATGATCTACAGCGCGCCCGGGGCTAGGCGCACAGCAGGTTGATCAGCAATCTACTTGAAACTTTACTCTAAAGCCCCTAGCACGGGTGATCATGCCTCTGACCTGCGGTTTTGACCGCAAAAGGAGACGCTAGCAACTTTACATACAACGTTGTTGGCCGCAGCATCGCCTCAGACTCCTTCCTGGCCACTGGCGCCACCTGGCTCACCTACTTGAAAATCCTTAGAGTAGCCAGGTGACCACCATCAACGTAGACGCTGCCCTGGCGGCTGAGGCAGACGATGTGGGACCACGTCTACTCGTGATCCACGAGGACCAGTGGTTCGAACGCAAGAGCGCCAAGATTGCGCCAAAGGATCTAGGTCCGCCCCTCGTCGCCTTCGCCAACGCCGAGGGAGGGACTATCGTCATCGGCTTGCATAATGGCAAAACAGAAGGGACTAGAGCTTACAAGGACAAGCTAAATGCATTTCGTCAAGCTCCTATTGACTACACGGTTCCACCTGTTCGCGCAAAATTCTCCAACGTACACTGCATAAACGAAAAAGGCGAACAAGATGAACTATTGGTGATTAGAGTAGACCCTGGAGAGCGCGTCCATGAAGTACAGAACGGAGACAGCTATCTTCGCATTGGCGATGAGTCACGGAAGCTCAACTATCATCAGCGCCAAGAGCTGGAATTTGATAAGGGGCAAAGTCAATACGATGGATTTCCGCGTCCCGAAATAACTCTCGAAGACCTTGATCCAAAGCTTCTAAGGAGTTACGTAAAATATACGGGAGCGCAAAACTCTACAGAGAATGTACTGAAAGCTCGCAGTCTCATTACTCGACGCGATGAAATTACAAATGCGGCCTACCTGCTCTTTGGAAAGAATCCGCAGGACATATTCCCTCAAGCCTACATTAGAGTGATAAGATTCCTCACCACTCAAAGAGGAACGGGTGCCAACCTGGGAATAGAAGAAGGGGCGGATTTTCGCATAGAAGGAGCCATTTCTTGGGCAATACAAGCAGCCAGCAAAAAGATTGAAGAACTTATGCCTCAGAGACGGGCACTCGTCGAGACAGGCCGCTTCGAGGGTCGTCCCATAGTCCCCAGAGACGTCTGGCTAGAAGGCCTAGTCAATGCAGTAATCCATCGCTCCTACAGCTTAGCAGGCGACCATATCCGTGTGGAAATTTACCCGAACCGCATTGAGATTGAAAGCCCTGGCCGCTTTCCAGGGTTGGCGAATCCAATCGCACCGTTAGAAATTAGCAGATTCGCCAGAAATCCTAGAATTGCACGCGTATGCGCCGATTTGCGCATCGGCCAAGAGTTAGGCGAAGGAATTAAGCGCATGTTTGACGAAATGCGCCGAGTCGGCCTGACAGATCCTATCTATAAGCAGAGTGGTGGGAGCGTGCGCCTAATTCTGACATCAGTACCCCGCCTAGACAGGCGACTGGCCGCACGTCTCCCCAAAGGGAGTGAACGCATACTGGATACACTACGAGCGGCGGGCAAACCTCTAAGTACTGGTGACCTCGCAGAGAGCCTAGGGCTAAGTCGCCCATCTGTTACTGCTCGCCTGAAGGCACTAGAGAGCGAAGATCTAATCAGGTGGATAGGGAAATCCCCAAGAGACCCTAGGGCTGTTTGGGATTTGAACGAATAATGACGGCTTGGAGACCTCCGGTAAGTTACCTGGAGGCGTGTCAACTTCCCAGGGTAACTCAGGCCATCGACGCAGATCCACTCGGGCGATCTTCGTCAGCGTCTAGATTTTCCGCACACATTTGGGCATGGCCAACATCTAAGTGCCCCTATAACAAGAGCCTCGGCGGACGGTACAGGATGAATTTCCCTCCCGAACGTCGCTCCATGGGGAACTCAGTATCTTGGTTAAAATATATTTGATGCCTCCCGCCTGCAAGCGGGAGGCATCGCTGCTTCACTCCTGGGGCTTACTCTCCTGATACCCTAGCCCCATACAGGCGGTTTCCGGTGGGAGAAGTTCGAACCTTCCGCCTCAATACTTAGGCGCTTGACGTCAAGAATTCTGATAAGCGCGTGACCAGTTTGCACGATTCGATCGTTTCTCCATTGCCTGAGTACGCGCGCTACAGACGTTGGACTGGCCGCTACCCATGAGGCCAGATCTCCCTGACTCAATGGAGGCGCAAGCGTGTACCCTTCATTTTCCCCGGCATAGCGCTCGCCGAATCGATGTAAAACAGTAAGGAGAAGCTGCGCCAAGCGTACGTTCACATCGAGTGCGCGCGCAGCCTGGAACTGCATGGCTAGGTGGTACCGATCGATGACATTTCGCAGGATCGCGTCTCTGATTGATGGGCGCTTCTCTAAAATCTCCGGCACCGTTTCGCGTCTAACCGCCAGGATCTTGCCCCTGCGCACCATCACCCCTTGCATGGTCCCAGTCTCCCCTAACCATGGCGGAGTGATCGGATCATAAGCATGTAGGGCACTGATCAGATCGCCCTCACCTACGACATCGATTATGGAAGCTTGATGCGCATCAGTATTTACCTGGAGGCGCACCCATCCGGACGACACGATCGAGAAGGGGTCGTCGGCAGAGAAAACTACCTCTCCTGTGCCGACATTCCTTACAGAGCCAGCGCGAGTTAGGGCCGAGCGGTCCGCCGGAGAGAGCTGCAACCAAAAGTTGCGTCGGCGGACCAATCGGTACTTGTTCGGCATACGAATCATCCGCCGTATAGAGCGTACAGAACTGCTGGTATGGCACCAACCAACACCACAAGCGCCAGAACAATACGAGCTGTCCTATATGGTACAGTCTGAGCCAATTTAGGTATGACGTAACCCGCCATCACGATGATGGCAATAGTTACTATCACCCCCGCAGCTAGCTCGAAGGGGTCTTTCGTCACACGAATCCTCTCGTCTCTTCGCCGGGCATTAGAGGCTTTGATTGCAGGACTTGGTAAGAGTCCCGTTCGCCTCAGAGATAGACCTTAGAGGGTGCGCCGCAACACGGCACCTTCATACCCTTAGAGATCGTCACGGCCATAAATAAGCAGATGACCTGCGAAGGTTCGAGTTATCCGATATCAGAAGCTTGTCATACGACCGGTCTACGGGGTAGAGGATTTCCCCCCGGCGTATGAAGTTGCTGCGTCTCAGAGGGAAGCAACCCCTTTATGCCCTTTGGAATGATGTAACTTTGATTCGTGCTGATCCCCGTCTCTTCGCCGGGCGGAATGGATACGGCCCTGACGAGGCAGAGCTGGGGGTGGTAGCCCAGCCCTGCCTCGTCACTTTGCGCTCCAGAGACTCCTCTGCCGGTGAAGCACACGCCCTTGACCACGCATGGTGCACCTCGGTGGTGCGATGAGCTGCGCTGGTCACCGCCCCAATCCCGTCGCAGAACCCGCAGAATGCTTCTGTTCTCCGTTGAGGCAGGAAAGCGTGGAGACCTCGATCGTGCGGTCCGGCTTACCCACCCGGACCGCGGTAAGCACCCGCGCTTACCGTCGTAGCCTGGAGGGCAAGGTTCCTCAGCGAGGGAGCACGATGAGTCAGAGCAACGAGCAGCCCGCTTACCTCCGAATCGCGGATGACCTGCGCGCCCGGATTCAGGCAGGCGATCCACCACCGGGCGGCATGCTGGATTCCGACGCCGTCCTTGTGCGGACGTACGGCGTTGCCCGGGGCACCGTTCGGCAGGCGGTTGCCGAGCTGGAGCTTCTAGGCCTGGTAGTGAGCGAGATGGGTAAGGGCCGGCGCGTCGTCGGTGGAGCGCCCGGTGAGCCCCGTTCCCCCTCGACGCGGTACGAGACCGTAGCTGCGGCTCTGCGCCAGGACATGGTCAGTGGCAAGCTCTCACAGGGCAGTCCACTCCCCCCAGAATTGACGCTGGCTGAGCAGCACGGAGTGTCCAAGGGAACCGCACGCCAGGCGCTCCAGATGCTGGCTACCGAAGGGCGAATCACAGCGGTTCACGGTAAGGGGTGGTTCGTGGGAACCGCGCAGGTCGCGCTGACCCGAACTGACGAAGTTGCAGAGTCCATCCGGAAAGCGATTCTTGCGGGAGACTTCCCAAGAGAATCGCGCATTCCCGGAGAATCTGCGCTTGCTGAGCAGTACGGCGTAGCACGAGTTACCGTAAGACGTGCCATAGCCCTGTTGGAAGCAGAGGGAATCATAGAGAGCAGGAGAGGGATTGGACGAATCGTCGTCCGCTCTCCTCGGTAAGTGATAGGCCATGAACCGCTCAACGAATAGGCAGGCTCCATTGAACGAGTCGCAGGCAACTCCCCTGTCCTTCACCGCCCGCGAAGCACGCGAAACTCTCGATGCAGCATGCCGAAAAACCGGTCTCCCCGCAGAAGGCGCAAAACTTCTCCGTTTGGGCGAAAACGCCATATTTCAGCTCTCAACAGAGAAGGTGGTTGTCAGAATTGCCCGTAGCGCCGAGGTCTTCCCTGATGCGAGGAAAGAAGTTGCTGTCGCTGAATGGCTACGCGAATCAGGTCTACCAGCGGCAGAGCCTGCGGATTATGATCAGCCCTTGATGCTCCGAGGTAGACCAGTTACCTTCTGGCACCTGATCGAAAACAACGGTGATAAGGCAAGCGTGAGGGACCTTGCTCGGATTCTTCGACGTCTTCACCATCTCCCGGTCCCCTCAGAGCTACCCTTGCCTAAGTTCGACATCTTCGGCCGTGTTTCCGAGCGCATCGCGGAGACAGAGGCGCTCTCGGATCGGGATCACGAGTTCCTTACGACTCGGCTCATCGAACTGCGCGAGAAGTACGAGAGTCTCCGCTACCCGCTGACTACGTGCGCGGTGCATGGGGATGCTCACCAGCAGAACCTGATCAATGCTCTCGACGGAACCGTCTTGCTCATCGACTTCGAGCGGTTCGCCTTCGGTCCGCCGGAAACGGATTTGGCCGTCACCGCGACAGAACACCTCATCGGCTGGCACACCGCCGAAGAGTACAAGAAATTCGCCGATGCGTACGGCTTCGATGTCATTTCCTGGGAAGGCTTCTCCGTACTCCGTGCGATCAACGAACTAAAGATGACCACTTGGCTCATGCAGAATGTCAATGAGAGCGAAAGAGTTGCTCAGGAGTTCAAGAGGCGCTTCGCCTCACTCCGCGATAATGAAGCACCGCGCTTGTGGACACCGTTCTAGACGATCGATGGATACTTGCCGACCGCCAGTTCCCTAAAGCTCTCGACTTCGCGGTTCCCGCGGTATTCCTTCAGATCAGTGCAGAGATCGGAGACGTACCGGAGATAGCGCATCGACTTGAGAGAACCTGCAAGTTCAACAGCTTCGGTCGCCAGGGCAGCGGCTTGGCACGGTTCGCCTTGGTGAACGTACGTAGCCGCCTGTACCAGACGGATGAACGCGAGGGTGCGAGCGTAAACGGGATCGGTGAGTTCGAGGCACCGGCCGACGAATTCTTGCGCGATAAGCGGTTTTCGTAGATCCCGAAAACAGTGCGCGCCCTCTCCCGCCAGTTCAGCATCATCGAAATAGCCGATCCACTCGGGATCGTCGGCAACGTTCCGGCTCGCAAAGAGCTTTTCCGCTTCGCGAAGTACCCGAGAGCACGCCGCATCGTCGCCGTTTCCGGCATGGGCTCTCGCTTCCATGGCAAGAAAGCTCGCCATGGTAGTGCCGCTCGCGACTCCCTTTGAGCCCTCCTGCGCCGCCCCCCTCTGTGTCAGGCTCAAGTGAGACAAAAAGGGACTAAGTTCCTTAACTGGCACGAGTAGGGCGAGAACGGGTATCGAGCACAGTGACCATGACCAGCCACGACCTTCAACGCGGTGACGGC
>Ga0233377_1000742_pt1 | contig 13542 bp, 11 predicted proteins | sample ElkDunMinimDraft_6_FD_191540 | JGI IMG/M metagenome (GOLD analysis project Ga0233377, IMG submission 191540) | Fecal eukaryotic communites from dung pellets of Tule Elk in California, USA - Elk Dung E36 | ecosystem: Host-associated > Mammals > Digestive system > Large intestine > Fecal | place...
AGAGGATGGCGGGCACGCCGTTCGTCCTCGGCGCGTGCGATGCCGGGCGAGCGAAGTGGGTCCAGAGCCTCGCGCGCGATCTCAAGGTCGAGCCGGCGTTCGTCTACAAGCGTCGAGACGACGGCGGAACGTCGGTCACCGGCATCAACGCCGACGTGAAGGGCAGGGAGGTCGTCGTCTACGACGACATGATCCGTACGGGCTCGTCGCTCATCCAGGCAGGCAGGGCGTACCTCGCGGCCGGCGCGACGAAGGTGCACGCGATCGCGAGCCATCTCGTGCTTCCCGGTGACTCGTACGAAAAGCTGCGGGCGAGCAACGTCTTCGCCACGGTGATGGGCACCGACTCGCATCCGGGCTGCCAGAAGCTGCCGAAGGAAGACGTGATCGCGATCGCCCCGCGCATGGTGGAGTGCCTCGACGCCGCCGGCCACTGACGAGGTCGCGACAAGGCCCCGCAGGCGAGCCGCGATGCGCATGAGGTCGCTTCTCGCGCCGGCCAAGGCTCCGAACGAGTGACGGCCGTACCGGTGGATCCGTCGGTCAGGTCTTCATCGGAGCTGGTTCTGCCGGTAGATTGAGGCGGTGTTCTCTCACGCTGCGCGGTCTCTCTTGGTGCTCCTCGTCGGCTCTGGCGTCGGCTGCTCGCGGACACCGCCGCCGAGCGGGGAGCCGCAGGGCGCGGGGAAGGCCGCGGATTCGTCGGCGTTGACGACCGGGCCGTCGTCCCCGGCAGAAGCGACGCCTGCGACGCCGCCCGGCGCCGAGAGCTGCACGCCCGCGGGCGGGCCGACCTGCTTTCGGTTCGCCGCTCCGGAGGACGCGCTCCGCTGGGTGCTCACCCGCGATCCGCTCGTCATCGGGGTGGGGGAGGCTCACGCGCAGCGTGGGACGGAGGACATCGCGTCGTCGACGAGGCGCTTCACCGAGTCGTTCTTGCCGATCCTCGCTCCACGTTCGACCGACGTCGTCGTCGAGCTGTGGGCACCCGACCCGAAGTGCACGAAGGAAGTGAAGCAGGTCGCGAGCGCGCAGAAGCCGGTCACCGAGGCGCAGGCCGAGACGAACCAGAACGAGTATGTCACGCTCGGGACGAAGGCGAAGGCAGCCGGCATGACGCCATGGCTGCTTCGCCCGACGTGCGACGACTTCTCGATGCTCGCTGACGCGGGGGCCGACGGCATCGGCGCGATGCTCGGGCTCGTGAAGCGGCTGACGCAGGCGAAGGTCGCGCAGCTCTACGCCAGAAACCGCGCCGCGGACGGTGCGCAGCCGAAGACGGTGATCGCGTACGGCGGCGCCCTCCACAACGACCTGGCTCCGCCGGAGGCCACCAGGGAGTACAGCTTCGGCCCCGAGCTCGATCAGCTGACCGGAGGCCGCTATGTCGAGCTCGATCTCATCGTGCCGGAGTACGTGAAGAAGACGCCGACGTGGGAGAAGCTCCCTTGGTACGCCGCCTTCGATGCCGACCGCGCCGCGGGCACCGGGATGGACAAGGCGGCGCTCTACGTCATCGGGGAACGCTCGTTCGTGATCGTCTTCCCTGCGTCGGGCGCGACCGGGACGAAGTAGTCCCGAGACGACCGCGGCGATCGGCGTGCGGAGGCGCCATTCCGCCTCAGCCAACAGCTCGTGGACCGGCTCCGTGTGTCGCCGCAATCCGCCGCGAAATGCCCGGTCCGGAGCGGAGAGCTCGGCGGGAGAGGTGACCGGCGGCTCAGCTCGACGAAAGGCAGGGGTTGAAAGCGACGCCCGGATCCTCGACCCTTGCACTCCCAAATGACGATTCGCTCGACAAGATCCGGAAGCGACGACCCCCCGATGACGATGCCCGGTCTCGATTCGACCGAGCGTCCGCTCGTCGGGGACGACCGCACCGGGATGGATGACGCCTCGCTCCGGCGCGCGTTCCTCGACCACCTCTCGTTCTCGCTCGGCAAGAGCGCAGGGAACTCGACGGAGCTCGATCGGTTCTTCGCTCTGGCGTTGACCGTCCGCGATCGACTGACCCATCGCTGGGCAGAGACCCAGGAGACGTACACGCGGGCCGACGCCAAGCGCATCTATTACCTGTCCGCGGAGTTCCTCCTCGGCCGCGCGTTGTCGAACAACCTCCACGCGCTCGGCCTCTACGATCAGGCGAAGGCGCTCCTCGCCGGAGCAGGGCTCGAGCTCTCCGATCTGCTCGAGGCGGAGCCGGAGCCCGGTCTGGGCAACGGCGGTCTCGGCCGGCTCGCCGCCTGTTTCCTCGACTCGATGGCGACGCTCGGCTACGCCGGCTACGGCTACGGCATCCGCTACGAGTTCGGCATCTTCGAGCAGGAGCTCAAGGGCGGCTGGCAGATCGAGCGTCCGGACGAGTGGCTCAAGTTCGGCAACCCATGGGAGTACATGCGCCCGGAGTACTCCGTGAGCGTCGGTTTCGGAGGGCGCGTCGAGGAGGGCATCGACGACAGGGGCGAGCACTTCGCCAAGTGGGTCCCGGCCCAGCATGTCCTCGGGGTCCCGTTCGACACGCCGATCGCGGGCTTCCGCAACGACACGGTCAACACCCTGCGCCTCTGGCAGGCGCGCGCGGGCAACGAGTTCGACCTCAAGGTCTTCAACGACGGCGACTACGTCCGCGCGGTCGAAGACAAGAACGCGAGCGAGGTCATCTCGAAGGTCCTCTACCCGAACGACCACAATCAGGCGGGACGCGATCTTCGGCTCAAGCAGGAGTACTTCTTCGTCGCCTGCGCCATCGCCGACATCGTCCGGCGCTACAAGAAGACCCACAAGTCGTTCGATGCGTTCGCGGACAAGAACGCGATCCAGCTCAACGACACGCACCCTGCGATCGCCGTCGCCGAGCTGATGCGCGTGCTCGTCGATCTCGAGCGCATTCCGTGGGAGCGAGCCTGGGAGATCACCGTCGCCACGCTCGGCTACACGAACCACACGCTGCTCGCAGAGGCCCTCGAGAAGTGGCCGGTGGCGATGTTCGAGCGGCTCCTCCCGCGGCATCTCGGGATCATCTACGAGCTGAATCGCCGGTTCGTCCGCTCGTTGATGGCGCGTTTCCCCGGCGATGACGCGCGCATCCGCCGCATGTCGATCATCGAGGAGGACGGAGAGAAGAAGGTCCGCATGGCGAACCTCGCCGTGGCGGGCTCGCACGCCGTCAACGGCGTCGCCGCGCTCCATAGCGAGCTGCTCAAGCGCGACGTGCTCCGCGACTTCGCCGACATGACGCCGGCGAAGTTCTCGAACAAGACGAACGGCGTCACTCCGCGTCGCTGGCTGCACCAGTGCAATCCGCGCCTCTCGGCGATCATCACCGAGGCCATCGGGCCGAGCTGGCTCACCAACCTCGACGAGCTCGAGAAGCTCTCGGCGCTCGCCACGGACGCGTCGTTCGTCGAGAAGGTCGCCGCCGTCAAGCGCGCGAACAAGGCGGATTTTGCGCAGTATTGCCTCGACCACTATCGGCTCCGCTTCGATCCGGAGTCGCTCTTCGACGTCCAGATCAAGCGACTGCACGAGTACAAGCGACAGCTGCTCAATGCGCTGCACGTGATCCGGCTGTACCTCGACGCGAAGCGCGACCCCAATGCCCTGAAGGCGCCGCGGACGGTGCTCTTCGGCGCGAAGGCAGCACCGGGTTACCGGGCCGCGAAGCTCGTCATCAAGCTGATCTGCTCGATCGCGGACGTCGTCAACGGCGACATCGACCTCGGCGGCCGTCTGAAGGTGGCGTTCCTCCCGAACTACCGGGTGTCGCTCGCGGAGCGCATCATCCCGGCGGCCGATCTCTCCGAGCAGATCTCGACCGCCGGCAAGGAGGCATCCGGGACGGGCAACATGAAGCTGTCGATGAACGGCGCGCTCACGATCGGAACGCTCGACGGCGCCAACATCGAGATCCGCGACGCCGTCGGAGCGGAGAACTTCTTCCTCTTCGGCCTCACGACCGAGGAGGTGGTGGACCTGCAGCGGACGGGGTACCGCCCGCGCGCGATCTACGAGAAGAACGCACGCCTCAAGGAGGTCATCGACCTCATCGCGGGCGGCTTCTTCAGCTCGGAGGACCCGAGCCTGTTCCGGCCGCTGACCGACTCGCTGCTCGACCACGACACGTACATGCTGTTCGCGGACTTCGACGCGTACGTCGAGTGCCAGCAGCGCGTGAGCGAGGCCTTCGTCGACAAGACCACGTGGCATGCGATGGCCACGCGGAACATCGCGAAGGTCGGCCCGTTCTCGAGCGACCGCACGATCCGCGAGTACGCGAAGGAGATCTGGAGTGCGCAGCCCGTGAAGGTCCAGCTTCGCACGACCAGCGGCTGACGCTTCGCCCGGGGCGCGTCCCTGCTTTCTCGGCCGTGCCCGTGGCCGTGCCCGTGCCTGTGCCCGTGCCCGCGCGGGGCACGGGGACTCGCGAGAGCGTTCTGACCCAGGGAGGCGCGCTAGTCGTCGTCGTCGTTCTTCGGCCTCGGCAGCAGATCGTCGAGGAGCTCGAACATCTTCATCTCGTCGCTCCCGACACGCCCGTCGGCGGCGATCGCGCGGAGCGCGGCGTGGCGCACGAGATCCGCGACGGCGGGCGGGACGCTCGTCGGGTCGATCTCCTCCGGTACGGGTGGGCGGGCGAGCAGGCCGGCGACCTCGGATCCGGCATCGTTCACCTCGAGCTCGCGGGCGAGATTCGTGAGGAAGCGGCGCTCGGAGTCCGCGACCTCCAGATCTGCCCAGAGGAAGGAGGCGGCGAAGCGGAGCACCTGTCGACGATCGGTGGATGAGAGCGGAGCTGTGACCATGGCGTCCTGCCTCAGCAGCGCTCGTGCCACGCTCGACCTTCGACAATCGCGCGGCTTTCGTGCTGCTCCCGCTGGCCCGGGCCAGCTCGGGCCTGGCCCGGCCTGCCTCCAGCGCTGGCCTCTCGATTGCTGCAGGGGCTCTCGAAAGGTCGAACCAGGAGCCCCGTCCATGTCCCTACCGAAGATCATCCTCGTCCCCACCGACTTCGGTGAGCCCTCCGAAGCCGCGCTCGACACGGCGATCGAGTTCGCGAAGGTGTTCGGCTCCGAGATCGTCCTCATGCACGCGTACGAGATCCCGATCGTGGGCTTCCCGGACGGCGCCGTCGTGGCGACCGCCGAGCTGACGTCGCGGCTCCTCGAGGGGGCGCAGGCCGGGCTCGATCGGCAGATCCAGAGTCGGCAGGGCTACGGAGTGACGATCCGCGGCGTGATCAAGCAGGGCGATGCGTACCGGATGGTGAACGAGGTGGCGGAGGAGGTCGGCGCAGGCCTCATTGCCCTCGGCACGCACGGACGTAAGGGCCTCTCGCGAGCGCTGATCGGAAGCGTCGCCGAGAAGGTGGTACGGACGGCGCGTGTCCCGGTCCTCACCGTGCACTCGGGCGACGTCGTGAAGGCGGAGATCGGCCGCCCGCAGGTCGAGGAGCGGCGCGCTCCCGAGCCGCTACCTGGTGATCCGCCGGCGATGGCGCGCCCGCAGACCTCGGCTCCCACCTCGAGCCGGAGCCCGCAGAGCGGACGGGATCTGCCGGCGCCCCTCAGCCATCGCTGAGCGCACGAAGGGCGAAGACCACACTGAACGTGGTCAGCGACGTGTACGAACGATGCGCGCGAACGCTTCGCCGGCGGCGCGGGCGAGCTCCTCGAGGCGCCGTGTGCCGATCATCGTGTCGCCCAGCTCGTCGGCGACGATGATCACCGCGGTCTTGCCGCTGACACGGATCGGGACCGCCGCGACGTCGCGGCTCGGATTCCTCAGCACGCGCAGGAGCGGTGCATGGACGTCGTCTTGGCGAATGGGCCCGAGGTAGAGGTCCTCCCGCACGGCGCGATCGAAGATGCTGTTCGCATCGAGCGGGATCAGCACCGATTGGAGCGAGGCGCGATCGGCGAGCTCGGGGGTGCCGACCCATCCGAGGTAGCCGCCCTTCTTCACGACGAAGAGAGCGACCTTCAGAGCGACCATCCGCGCTCCGGTGAGGACGAGCTCGAGCACCTCGTCGCGCGACCCTGCGTTGCGGAGCGCCGCGAGGACGCCGTGCATCTCGGGGAGGGGCTGCTGTGGAGGGGATGCGACGAAGCCGGACGCGCCAGGGAGTGGCGGCGGACCCGGGATGAACGTCCCGACCGGCTGACCCGTGGCTGCCAGCGAAACGCCGGGTGATGCTTGCCGCTCGACGACGTCGCGCAGGTTGGTCGTGTCGAGCATGTATCCGTCGCCCAGGGCGCTCGGAGGCTGGTTCGCTCGCGCCGGCACCGCGAGACGCTGGGTTCCGCCGCGCGCCGGCGATATCCCTGGGGCGACGGTCTTCCGCGTGAGCGGGATGGGGATCTCCGAGCCGTACCCGCTCTGCGGTGGGTCCGACGCGGGCGGGACTCGTCCGGGACGCGTCGCCCGGATCGCGTGTACGGGTGTGCCCCACGGGGGCGTCCGGATGCGAGCTGGCGCGGGGGGCGGCGGATAGGGGGGCGGCGGAGCGGAGTCCTCGAGCACGAGCCCACCGCGGCGCATCGGCACATCGCGCTCGTACGTGAGCGCTCTCGACAGCTCGGGGGATGGCGGCGGGAGCGTGGCAGGCCGCCGGCTCGCGCGGCCATCGGCGCGCGCGGGGAAGCTGCTCGACCAGCCTTCGGGGGGCGCGCCGCCACGTGTGTCGGGCCGCGAGTCGTACAGCTCGCCGTCGGGGCGCTCCGCAGCGCGGGCAGCTTCGTGGAAGCGCTCCGCCGGCGACGGGATCGACGGACGGCTCTCGTGCGACGACATGCGCAGGCGTCGGAGCGCCTCTTCGATCGCGGACGCCGGTGCACGGACCACGCGCACGGGAGCGCCGAGGTGGAAGGCGATCTCGCTCGCGGGATGAGGGTCCGCCGGATCGGCGACGACGACGTCCACGGTCCCCGTGACGGCGTCGCGTCGGACCGGGATGGCGAGCAGTCGTGCGCAGAGACCATGCGGGAGCCGCTCGACGAGCTCCGGGACCGGGACGACCTGGCGGAGGAACGGCGCCTCGCTCCGGGCGAGGTACCGAGCGAGGACGTCGGGGCTCACAGCGCCCGAGTCCACGAGGGCGGTGAGCAGCGGCACACCGCCGTTGACGGATGCGAACAGCGCCTCGGCGACCTTCCGGGGCGGCGCGACCTCCTCGAGGAGAAGCGCCTTCGTCAGCTCGTCGGCTGCCACTCGGCCAATCTATCAGCCAAATCGGGTGAGCGCGCGGCTCCTGATCGCGGAACGCTCGGGAGCGACGCGCGCCCGCTCCGCGACGGTCACTTCTTCTCGAACTGGAAGACGACCTCGCTCTTCCGGACGAGACCCAGCTGCTCCCGTGCGATCCGCTCGACGGCAGCGGGGTTGTCGCGCAGATCTTTCACCTCGGTCCGGAGCCGCGTCACATCGCGCCGCAGCTCGGCGTTCTCCGACTCGACGTTCTGGAGCTCTTTTTCGAGCGCACGCATGCGCGGCATGCCCTGAGGCTCGAGGACCAGCACTGGGACCGCAATGAGCGAGACCGTGAGGACTGCGAGCGGCAGACCGCGGAGCCAGGCAGCTTCGGACACCGGACGATCGGACACGATGGAGCGACCAGGGTAATCCGCCGCTCTTGCGATGGAAAAGTTCCAGGACAAAGGCGGGCGCGGATGTGCTCTTCGCCGTGAATCCGGCCGGCTCCGCCTGCTAGGCTACGCGCGTCATGAGCGGAACGTGGGAGGCTGTCATCGGGCTCGAGGTGCATGCGCAGCTGCTCACGCGGACGAAGCTCTTCTGCGCGTGCGCGACGTCGTTCGGGGCGCCTCCGAACACGCACGTTTGCCCGACATGCCTCGGCCTGCCCGGGGCGCTGCCGGTCCTCAATGCCGAGGCCGTCAGGATGGCGGTGAAGACGGCCCTCGCGCTCGGCTGCAGGATCAACGAGGAGAGCCGCTTCGCGCGGAAGAACTACTTCTATCCGGACCTCCCGAAGGGTTACCAGATCAGCCAGTACGACGAGCCCTTCTCCGCGGGCGGGTTCGTCGAGTTCGAGGTCGGTGGGACCGAGACGAGCGACGCTCCGGCGAGCGATCGAGCCCAGCAGGGCGCCGCCACGAAGCGAGCGCGGCTCACGCGGATCCACATGGAGGAGGACGCCGGGAAGAACGTCCACGACGTCGGCGGCGCCTCCGTCGTCGATCTCAACCGTGCGGGCACGCCGCTCGTCGAGATCGTCGGCGAGCCGGATCTCCGGACGCCGGCCGAGGCTGCCGGCTATCTCCGCGCGCTGCGCGACGTGCTCGTCTTTCTCGGCGTGAACGACGGCAATCTGGAGGAAGGCTCGTTCCGCTGCGACGCGAACGTCTCGATCCGACCTGCCGGCTCCGACAAGCTCGGCACCCGCGTCGAGCTCAAGAACATCAACTCGTTCCGCTTCGTCGAGAAGGCGATCGCCGGCGAGATCGCGCGGCAGCAGGAGGTCCTCGATTCGGGCGGTCGCATCGTGCAGGAGACGCGCGGCTGGGACGAAAAGACGAGCTCTACCTTCTCGTTGCGGAGCAAGGAGACCGCGCAGGACTACCGCTACTTCCCGGACCCGGACCTGCCGCCGCTCCGGCTCGAGGAAGGCTTCGTGGGCGCGCTCAGGGCGTCGCTGCCCGAGGTTCCGCGCGCGAAGCGCGAACGGTTCGTCGCCGAGCTCGGCCTCACGCCGTACGCCGCGCAGGTCCTGACCCAACACCCACGCGTGGCGTCGTTCTTCGAGGAGGCGGCTGCGCTCGGCACGGATGCGGTCTCGGTCGCGAACTTCGTGCAGAGCGAGGTGCTTCGCGATGTCGCGACCCGCGGCATCGACGCGGACTTCCCGGTGACCCCGGGCCAGGTCGTCGAGATCCTGAAGCTCGTCGCCGAAGGGAAGATCAGCGGGAAACAGGCGAAGGAGCTCTATACGAGGACGAAGGGCACGAGCGCGTCACCGAGCGCGCTCGCCTCCGAGCTCGGCATGGCTCAGGTCTCCGATCCGGCCGCGATCGAGGCGGCCTGCGCGAAGGTGATCGCGGACAACGCGAAGCAGGCCGAGCAGTACCGCTCGGGCAAGACGGGCGTATTTGGCTTCTTCGTCGGCCAGGTGATGAAGGCAACGAAGGGGAGCGCGAACCCCCAGCTCGTGAACGAGGCGTTGAAGCGCCTGCTCGGCGACCCTACGTAGACCGGTCCGTGCGCAGCTCTTCTCCACCGCTCCCGCCCGCCCACAACGCGTCGCAGCGTCGTCGCGTGCTCATCGTCGACGACAACACGGAGCTCGTCGACACGCTGAAGGCGGTCATCGCGTCCGGGATTCCGGGCATCGCCATCGACACGGCCGTCAGCGGTGCGGCCGCGCTCGCGATGGCGCAGCGTGGCTTCGACGTCGCGATCGTCGACGTGAAGCTACCGGACATCACCGGCATCGACCTCATCTCGCCGTTGCGTGCGGCGTCCCCTTTCTCCGAGGTGCTGCTCCTGACCGGCTTCGCGAGCGTCGACGCCGCCATCGGCGCCCTTCGCTTCGGCGCATTCGCGTTCGTGCTGAAGTCGTTCCGCCCGGAGGAGCTCATCTCGACGGTCGAGCAGGCGCTCACGAAGGTCGAGCTGAAGCGCGAGCGCGAGGAGCTCGAACGCCGCTACCGTGATCTCGTCGAGGTCACGGACGTCCTCGTCGTCGCGCTCAGCGGGACGGACGAGGTCGCGCTGATGAACCGCAAGGCGGCGAGCCTCGCCAACACGGCGAGCGACCAGGCGCTCGGGAAGTCGATGCTCGAGTTCTGGATCCCGCCGGAGGATCACGCGCCGATGCGTGCGGCCCTCGAGGCGACCCGCGGGCTGAGCCGTGCGGCCGAGGTGGAGACGGGCTTCTCGGAGAACCCGTCCGCCGCGCAAAAGGGAAAGCGGATCCGGTGGCATCTCTCGCGCTCCTCCGAGTCGGGCGATCTCGTCTACGGCATCGGGATCGACGTCACCGAGCGCCGTGCGCTCGAGAAGCGCGCTGCGGACGCGGAGGCGCTCTCGGCGATGGGCGAGCTCGCGATGAACCTCGCTCACGAGATCCGCAATCCGCTCAACGCGGCGGTGCTCCAGCTCCATCTGTTGACGCGCAACCTCGACCGGATGGACGCCGACCCGGCGACGCGTGAGACGCTGAAGAATCGGACTCACATCGTCGGCGACGAGATCGGACGGCTGAACCGGCTCCTCACCGAGTTCCTGGAGCTCGCACGTCCGCGGGGGATCGCTCGCGAGCCGGTACACGTCCCGCGCCTCGCCGACGAGGTGCTCGACCTCGAAGAGGAGAGCGCGAAGGGACGCGGAGTCACGATCGTCCGCGACCTGCCGGCGGACGGCTGTGTCGCCATCGGCGACCGCGAGAAGCTGAAGCAGGTCATCATCAACCTCGTCGTGAACGCGTTCGAGGCGATGAAGCAGGGCGGCACGCTCACCGTGCGCGTCCGGCCGGAGAACGAGCGAGTCTCGGTGACGATCGCGGATACCGGTCCCGGGATCGCTCCAGAGCTGCTCGCGAACGTGTTTGACCCGTTCTTCACGACGAAGGAGGCGGGGACGGGCCTCGGCCTCTCGATCGTCCGCAAGATCGTCGTCGATCAACACGGAGGCGACGTGGAGATCGAGAGCGAGCCCGGCAAGGGCGCGAAGGTCATCGTCTCGATCCCCACGGGACGCTGAGCCGCGCACCGCTCGGGCACCGGGCGTTTTCTTGGCCCGTTCCGCGCGTAGCTGCATCGTGTGCCCATGAGCATCAAACCGGCGATGGGTTGGCTCGCGCTGCTCCTCTTCACGACGACGGCGCAGGCGGAGGGGCCGCGCGATCTGTTGAAGGGCGCGCCGAAGATGTCGTCGAAGGCGCCCATGACCGTGACGGTGACGCCGAAGACCAAGGCGGCTCCGGCTCCAGTCGTGACCAGGACGTCGAGCGCGACGGCGGCGACCCTCGCGATCCTCGAGAGCACGGGCAAGCCGCGCTCGGATTACGAGGCCGAGGTCTACGCCGGGATCGCGCTGGACTCGCAGGCTGCGAAGGCGAGGGGACTCGACGGGGGGCTCGTCACGATGGTGTTCGAGCGCCAGCACCGCCCCGCGTTCCGCGTCGCGCGCGACCGCATCAAGCGCGTCGTGCGCCTGGCCGGCGAGAACAGGAGCGCGACCGCGCTGGTCCGCACGAGCGCGAGCGCACGACCCAAGGACCACGTCGTCGATACGCTCGTCGGAGCGCAGGCTGCCCAGACCCCGCCCGGAGGGCTCCTCGGGGGCGCGCAGCGCAGCGTCATCGACGTGCTCGACACGGAGGACGGCGTCATCCTCGTGGACACCGCCGTGCGCAGCGCGGGGCTGTTCGTCACGAGCGACGTCTACACGTTCGCGAAGAACGCGACGCTCGATCAGCGGATCGCGGCCCTCGAGGCGGCGCTGCCGTCGCCCATGCGTGACCGCCTGCGCGAGGCGCTGGTCGCGGCGGAGAGGGCGCCCGTTCGCTGAAGGTGCTCGGCCGGCGTGCCGCCAGCCCGCCGCGGGCCGGCGGTGTTCTCGCCGGCCCAGCGGGGTCCGCTCAGCGGCCCGGCGGCTTGAGCGGGAGGACCGACGACGAGAGCGGCGGGGGCGGGATCTTGCCGCTCGGGCGCGCGTCCGGCGTCACGCCGTCGCCCGCTTCGATCGACATGAGCGCCATGAAGATGCGGTCCATGCCGAGCTCGAGCGCCGCTTCCTTCTGGAAGAGGTTCGCGATGCGGACGAGGCGAAGCGCGGTGGTCTTGCCGAGCTCTGCCGTCTCCCGCTCGAGGAACGCCTCGAAGGTGCCGAAGCCCTTGGCCTCGAACAGACGCCGCGCCTGGATGTCCTTGAGGACGATCCCGACGTCGTAGAACCCCTTCGTGAGGTTCTTACGGAAGCCCTTGATCTGCTGGAGGGCATTGTGGAGATCCGCGATCTTGGCCTTGATGGCTTCCGCCGAGGCCGGCGTACGGATCGTTGCGCGAGCGCTGCCCGGAAGCGGGGGTTCCGCCGCCCGAGCACGCGCCTCTGCAGCGTGTTTCGCTGCGTGGCGCGCGGCCCAGGGGGCAGCGCCACGGAGGCCAAGCTTGCGCTTGGGCTCTGCTGTGGCCCCGGCCTTCTGCGCTGCAGAAGCCTTTGCCCCGTTCTTACCAGCGCCCTTGGTGTCGGGCTTCCCCTTAGCAGGCTTCTTTGTGGCCATCTGTGTTGCGCTCTTGAGCGTCCGCAAGGTTCGCCACCTACCATTTGTCTGAGCGTTTAGTCCACGAATACTTGTAATGGTTCGGGTTAGGATGCGCCCGCCGAGGCCTCCAGAGACCGCTTCGGACCCCTCTTCCCACCACGGCGCCATGGCGATCCTGACCACTCCAACCGACGCGGAGCTCGCCGCTTTCGTCGCGGCCTATTCTCTCGGACTTCTACGGAATGCCAAGGGAATCGAGGCCGGCACCGTCAACACGAGCTACGCGCTCGAGCTCGACCAGGGCAAGCGTTACTTCCTCCGGATCTACGAGGAACAGGACGCCGCGGGCGCCGCGCGCGAGGCCGTCGTCCTCGCGCACCTTGCGGGTCGAGGCGTCGCGACGCCGGCGCCCATCGTGGGCCGAGACGGCGCCGCCACGCGGAGCATCGCAGGCAAGCCCGCGGCGCTCTTTCCGTGGGTCGAAGGTGAGATGCTCTGCCAGCGGGCCGTCACGACCAGCGCCGCCGAGACGGTCGGCGCGGCCCTGGCGGCCATCCACCTGGCCGGGCATGCGCCTTCCGCCCGCCTCGACGAGGGGAGGTTCGATCCCTCCCACCTCGTGGCCCGGTGCGCGCGCGTGGCGTCCTCGCGCGATCCCGAAGCGGCTGAGCTCGCCGCTCCGCTCCGTGCGGCGATGAGCGCGATCGCGGCGCGCCGCCGGCGTGACGTGCCTCGCGGGCTGATCCACGGAGATCTGTTCAGGGACAACGTTCTCTGGAACGTCGAAGGCCCGGATCGCTGTAGTAGGATTGCCGCGCTTCTCGACTTCGAGAGCGCGCACGACGGCCCCTTCGCTTACGACCTTGCGGTGACGATCCTCTCGTGGACGTATGGCTCCGAGCTCGACCTCGACCTGGCGCGTGCCATGGTCCGCGGATACCGAAGCGTCCGCGAGCTCGAACCGGGCGATCGCGAGGTCCTCTACGACGAGGCGATCTTCGCCTCGCTGAGGTTCACGATCACGCGGATCACCGACGACGCCATCCGCGTTGGAAAGCGCTGGCAGCGGTTCGTGGAGCGCCGCGAGGCGATCGAGCGACTCGGACGGACGGGGTTCCTGGAGGCGCTCGGGTTGTGAGACCCAGCTCGGTCATCGCCGGTGCTTCGCTGATCGCTGCGCTCTCCTCCGCGAGCGCCGACGCGAGCGCCGCCCCGGAGCCCGCCAGCTCGCCGGTGGTGCAGGACGTCCATCGGGCGCCGTTGCCCGATATGACCCTCGGCTACCGCCAGGCCTCGCCGCGTCCGACCGTAGGCTGGGCGATCCT
>Ga0233377_1000743_pt1 | contig 13532 bp, 9 predicted proteins | sample ElkDunMinimDraft_6_FD_191540 | JGI IMG/M metagenome (GOLD analysis project Ga0233377, IMG submission 191540) | Fecal eukaryotic communites from dung pellets of Tule Elk in California, USA - Elk Dung E36 | ecosystem: Host-associated > Mammals > Digestive system > Large intestine > Fecal | place...
AGCTTTTGATTTCTAATCATTAAATTAGATATTCCTATGTTTGTAAATAGATGGATTCTTTATTTGGCTTTCTAAAGTATATTTTTCGGTATAAAAAGAAAATAGTTGATCAGGTTGTTTTTTATGTCAGCTTGATCAGTGCTATTATGGTGGTTTTGCATGTGGGCTATATTACTGACCCAGAACTTGCCAAGATTACCGATAAAATAGTTGTAGGCCTATACTACGGTCTGTTCCTTTTTGAAGTCATACGGACATCTTCTTCTATTCTGGTCGCTCGACGTATCAATATGTCCCATTATACCGGGGTAATTGTAAGTGCTTATTTTTTGTTTATTACAATTTCTAGGCTCAGTGCTGGCTTCCTTTCTACCTTTGCTAAAGATGAATGGCTCTATCTGGGAATTGCTATAATTTTCCTCTCAGAACTTTCAAAAAACAGCCTTTTCTTTGATAACTTCTACTTTAACCCAACAATTCTATTTGTCGTCAGCTTTTTGGGACTGATCGTATTGGGGGCTTTTTTGTTGATGTTACCTAGAACAACTCTCGAAGCTCCGCTGAGCTTTGTAGATGCTTTTTTTATGGCAACCAGCGCCGTCTGTATTACCGGACTCTCAACTACTGATATTTCCAGCAATTTTTCCCTCTTTGGTCAATCAGTTATTATGGCCCTGATACAAATCGGCGGTCTTGGAATTATGACCTTTACGGGTTTCTTTGGCTATTTCTTTTCCGGTGGTTTCTCCTTCAAAAATCAACTCATGTTCGGAGAAATTCTTGGCGAAAATAAACTGAACTCCGTAATATCTACCTTACTGACTATTATTTTTATAACACTGCTCTTTGAATTAATAGGAGCTATATTGATCTTTACTTCCCTGGATTCAAAATATTTCAATTCCACAGGTGAAATGATCTTCTTTTCCTGTTTCCATGCCATATCAGGATTTTGTAATGCCGGCTTTACAATCATTAAAGATGGAGTCATGAATGACGCTTATAGGTTCAACTATAATTTTCAAATTGCCGTCTCTTCAATGTTTATACTTGGAGGATTCGGATTTGGAACTATCTTCAATTTTTATACTTGGTTAAAGGAAAAAGCAAATTCCATCATCTGCAGACTAATTCAAAAAAAGAATTATAGACATAAACCTCAAGTCTTCTCTTTTAATTCAAGATTTATTGTGCTCTGTAATACCATTTTTATTGTCCTTGCAAGTGTTTCATTTTTTATGCTTGAACAAAATCATAGCTTAATATCTGATAAATCTACAATCGGACAATGGATTACTTCAATATTTATGGCCAATTCAGCTAGATCTGCAGGATTTAATAGCGTCGATCTGAATTTTGTAAATATTCCAACACTTATTATGTTCGTGACATTAATGTGGGTCGGGGTATCTCCAGGATCAACAGGAGGTGGTATCAAGGTCACTACAATTGCAATTGCCTTAATGAATATAGTCTCGCTCGCAAAAGGAAAAGAATCCATCGAGATTTATAAGCGTAAGATAGCCTCTGAATCGGTAAATAAAGCCTTCGCAATTATCTTGCTTTCTGTGCTTACTATTACCCTCAGTTTTATTCTGCTGAATTTTTCAGACCCTAATCAAGAGATGATGTCCCTGCTGTTTGAGGCGGTGTCTGCATATACAACCTGTGGGCTTTCTTTAGGGATTACCTCTTCTTTATCAGCAACTAGTAAAGTCATTCTGATGTTTACCATGTTTGTAGGTAGGGTAGGGATGTTGACATTATTGGTAGCATTTATTAAAAACACAAGGAACAAGAGTTATATTTATCCAACCGAAAAGGTTTTGTTTTAAAAGGTATGAAGTATATAGTATTAGGATTAGGACATTTTGGGAGATCATTAGCAATTCACCTTACGGAATTGGGACATGAAGTAATTGCTGCAGACAAGAACATGAGCATTGTCGAACAAACCAAAGATCGTATTACTCATACTGTTTGTATGGATAGTACAGATAAGGATGCGGTTAGTTCTTTACCCTTAAGAGAAAGCCATGCAGTAATAGTCGCTATTGGTGAAGAAGAAGGAGCAAGCTTGCTTACAGTCGCCTTATTAAAACAACTTAAGGTAAAAAGGATTATTGGAAGGGTAGTCTCCGACCTGCAAAAAACAGTCCTTGAAGCCATGAATATCGATGAGTATATTATGCCCGAAGAAGAAGCCGCAGAACGACTAGCTATGCGACTTGACAATATAGATATCGTGGATTCCTTCAAAGTATCTGATAAATACAGTATCATCGAAACTAAAGTCCCAAGTAAATACGTGGGCATGACCCTGCAAGAAGCAAATCTTACCAATAAGTATAAAGTTATTGTTTTGACTACAGTCCATGTAGAAAATGAAACAACCAAAGAAGGCAAAACCAAACTCAATAAGGAAGCCTCCGGAATCGCCAAATCAGATACCGTTCTGATGGAAAATGATCTTCTGGTGCTGTTTGGAGAACTATCGAATATTAAAGAATTAATCCAAAAAGGTTAATATTAAGCAAGGCTCTGAAACCCAGGCTTCGAACCGCTCAGCCAACGCCGTGGTTGGTGTCGCCACCAACCACCTAAATCAATCACCATTCATAAGTCACAGCATTTATATTCATTCCAGCACCAACCGATGCAAAAAGAATCAAATCACCCTGCTTCAAATTAAACTCCTTCAATTCTCCTTTCAAAACCTGACTTAAAAGTGTAGGAATAGTAGCAACAGAACTATTTCCCATAAACGATATATTCATAGGCATTTTGTCTTCAGGAAGATCCGAGATGCCATAGAGTTCAAAGAATCTTTTTAAGATCGCCTCATCCATTTTCTGGTTAGCCTGATGCAGGAAGATCATCTTCAGATCTTCAATATTCCTTTGGCTTTTATCAAAGCATTCCTTCATCGCATTTGGAACCTCTCTAAGGGCATATTCATAAACTTTTCTGCCCTTCATTTTGATAAAACGAGGGATATCCTCAGTTCCTGAATTATTTCCTGCGGAATATATGTATTCCAGCTCGTCTTGTGTGTCAGACCTAACTGCCGTTGTCAAGATGCCACCCTGCTCATGCTCCTCTCGCTGAACAATACAAGCTCCAGCTCCATCCGAAAAAATCATACTATCCCTATCCGTTGGGTCAAGAACTCTTGAGAGAGTTTCAGTACCGATAACAAGACAGTTTTTAGCTTCTCCAGCTCTGATTGCTAGATCTGCCTGGATAAGTGCCTGCAGCCATCCGGGACATCCGAAAATAATATCATATGGGATACATTTTGGATTCTTAATTCCAAGATTGCGCTTTATTCGAGAGGCCAGGGATGGTACCATATCTCGGGGAGCTCCTTCAAAAGGCATATCCCCATAATTATGCGCTACTATAATTAGATCTATCGATTCTGGGTCTATACCCGAATTAGCAATGGCTTCCTGTGAAGCCATAGTTCCAAGATCCGAGGCTGTAGTTCCTTCAGCGGCATATCGCCTGTTTTCAATGCCAGTAATATCACTGAACTTTCGAATAATGTTTTCTGGAAGCTGCTCTATAACTTTTTGATCAGTCCCAAAAAAGGTATTTCCCAAAAATGTATCATTCGAGATATTATTGACCGGAATACAAGCTCCGGTACCAATTATTTTTGACCTAGGCATAATGAATTTGATATACTGATTTTTAGTTGAAATGGTAAAGGAATATTACATCACCAACATAAGCAGGCTTTGTTTGATCCTTGATTGCAAGCTTTGCTTGAATAACAGCTTTTACCGTTCCTCTAAGGTTTGTAATAGACTTGATTGTGGCTTGCAACTGTACTTCGCTATCCACCGGAACGGCTTGACCGAATTTGAAATTCTCTATACCATAATTGATTTCCATTTTTACATTTCTTACATCTGCAATCTGCTTCCATAAATAAGGAATCAAAGATAGAGTCAGATAACCATGTGCTATCGTAGACTGAAATGGCCCCTCATTTTCTGCCCTCTCCTTATCCACATGAATCCATTGATGGTCTAAGGTCGCATCTGCAAACCTGTTAATCTGCTCTTGATCTATTTTGTGCCATTGTGAAACTCCTAGTACCTTGCCTTCAAATGCCTTGTACTCCTCATAACTGTTTATTATTACCATATCTGTTTGATGTCTAAATTATACTAAAACCGAATTGGAAGATTCTTCCATTAAATGCGTTTTTCTCCAATAATCGAAATTCTTTATGGTTGATAATATCCATTAATAATTCCAGAATAATATTTTTCAATAGCGATTAATGTGATTTAAGCCAATGATTTCTATTTCATTAATTTATGTGAAAAGTTTATTCGGAGCTCATCGTATTAGGTCAAATTGAAGCTTCGGTAACCCTCACATTTGATCAATTTATGAACATTATTTAGTATATCAAATTTTATATACAGGAAATCTTTCGCAGGCTCCTTGTCCCAAATCTCACATCTATTCTAAATTATTGAAATCATTTCTATATTTTTGGAACTATATCATTAATAATCCTATTAATTACTAGATGAAAACTTGGTTTAAGGAAAATCAGAATCACTTAATCATTATTGGCATATTTTTGCTCTTAGTGGTGTTTTATTTTACGCCAGTATGGCAAGGGAAAACCCTGTTGCAAAGTGATGTAATGCAGGCTCGAGGCAGTCAAAAAGAGATTTTTGATTATAGAGCGAAAGATGGCAATACGCCACTATGGACAAATTCAATGTTTGGCGGCATGCCAACGTACCAAATTTGGTATGACCATGCAAACAATATTACCAGCCATATCGGGCCAGCGATAAGAGCTGTTTTTCCTCCTCCTTCTGATGTACTACTTCTCTTCCTTTTAGGTGGATATTTCCTTTTCTCCGTATTAAGAATGCGGCCCTGGGTAGCAGCAATTGGTGCTGTTGCATTGGCGTTTTCATCTTATAATATGATATATGTCGAGGCTGGACATATTAATAAAGCCTATGCTATTGCTTATATGGCTCCTATTATTGGTGCTGTAATCCTCTGTTATCGGGGAAGTAAATTCTGGGGACCTAGTCTCTTGGCGCTATTCTTAGCTCTTGAGATTCGTGCAAACCATATTCAAATGACCTACTACCTATTTATAGCTCTTTTGATATTGGTAGGCTTTGAACTTTATTATGCAATCCGTGATAAGAAACTCAATAAATTCTTACAGGCTACTGGACTACAGTTAATCGGGGTTGTTATTGCTGTTCTGGTAAATGCCTCTGTTTTATTTCCTACCTATGAGTATAGTAAGGAAACAATTCGTGGGAAGGCAAATATTACTAAAAAGACAGAAGATGGTAAAAGTGCTGCTGGATTGGATAAAGAATATGCTTATGCTTGGAGCCAAGGGATTGGTGAAAATCTAACTTTATTGATTCCTAACGCCTATGGTGGAAAAAGTGGCGGTACCCTTGATGAAAAATCAAATTCGGTAAAAACATTACAAAAATTAGGGGTTTCAGCTCCTGAAGCTTTACAATATGCAAATAGAGCCTTCCCAACTTATTGGGGCGAAAAAACATTTACCTCAGGACCATGGTATTTTGGTGCGGGTGTAATGTTCTTATTTATTTTGGCGCTGTTTGTTGTGAAAGATCGCTTGAAATGGTGGATTTTATCAGCAACCATTCTTACGATATTCCTGGCATTTGGTAAACATCTGCCTTTTATCTCCGACATTTTCTTCGATTATTTCCCGATGTACAATAAATTCAGGGCAGTGGAGTCGATTCTTGTTATCCCATCTGTTCTAATGCCTTTATTAGCGGTAATGGGATTGAATGAAATTATTACTCGAGGAAATGAAATTAAAGATCTTGATAAGAAAGTACTTTATACAGGTGGAGCAGTTGCTTTAATCTGTCTATTGGTAGCCTTGATGCCAAGTATTTTGTCTTTACGTACTTCAAATCACCAAGAATTTGTTACTTACCTGCAACAAAATATTCCTGATCCTAATTTAGCAAATGAATTGGTTAACTCCATAATTAAGGATCGCGCAGATATGGCTTCACAAGATGCTTGGCGTTCATTCTTTATTGTTGTGCTTACGTTCGGTTTTGTTTGGTTCTTCATAAAGAAAAAACTTTCTGCCGGCATTTTAATTGCCGCGATTGCCATAATTACTCTTGCTGATCTTTGGACTGTTGATAAGAGATATCTAAATACAGACTCTTTCGTTGACAAGAGCATCTACGAAAAGCCTATACCTGAACGTGAAGTAGATCAATTAATCCACCTGGACAAAGATCTTTCTTACCGCGTATTTGATTTAACAACTAGTCCGTTTAATGATGCAAGTGCTTCATATTTCCATAAGAGTATTGGTGGATATCATGCCGCAAAATTAATGCGATTCCAGGAATTGCTGGAAAATCAGTTTGATGGAAATATCAATGAGGATGTATTGGATATATTGAATGTCCGCTATATTATTAGCAAGGACCAAACCAATAATTCCGATAGAATTCAACGTCGTAGCTCAGCTTTAGGAAATGCATGGTTTGTCAACAACATTAAGTTTGTAAATAGCAACCAGGCCGAAATGGAGGCTCTAAGTACTTTTGATCCTAAGAAAGAGGCAATTGTAAATGAAGGATTGAAAAGTCAATTGGGAGACAAATCAATCGGTCAACCTAATAATGCTGAAATCAAACTAGTTTCTTACCATCCTGATACTTTAAAATATGAATATTCTGCAGGAAATAATGTCTTTGCAGTATTTTCTGAGATTTTCTATGATAAAGGTTGGAAAGCATTTGTTGATGGCGAAGAAGTGCCAATTATCAGAACGGATTATTTATTGAGAGGACTTTCTCTTCCGGGTGGAAATCATAAAGTGGAATTTGTATTCGCTCCAAACTCTATGCGAATCAGTAATATTATCTCACTGATTTCATCAATTATTCTTGTACTAGGATTGGGATTCGCAATTTGGCTTTCAATCAAGCATAAAAATGAAAAGCAAAAACCTGTAGCGGAAAAAGCTAAAAAATAGTATCAAAAAATATTTTTGTTAAACCTTCAGAATAAGGACAATTGTGGTTCCGTAACTCTGAAGGTTTTTCTATGGTGTGGAGTTAAACCCAGTTTTAAAACCGCTTGTCTGTGTTTTACCGTAGGATAACCCTTATTCTGCAACCAATCGTAGTCAGGATAGTCTGCAGCAATATTATCCATATATTCATCGCGATAAGTTTTCGCAAGAATAGATGCAGCAGCAATAGATAAATACTTACCATCACCCTTAACAATACATGCATATGGCACTTCTTGATAAGGAATAAATTTATTCCCATCAATAATCAAGAAACCTGGTTTAATCCCCAACATATCCAAGGCCTTATGCATCGCTAAATAAGAAGCCTTATGAATATTGATCTTGTCAATCTCCTCCGCAGATACACTCGCAACGGCATATGCTAAAGCCTCCTTTTCTATTATAGGACGCAAAGCCATTCTTTTCTTCTCAGAAAGCTTCTTCGAATCATTCAATACCGAATTACAATAATCCGCCGGAAAGATCACCGCCGCCGCAAAAACAGGCCCCGCCAAACAACCTCGACCCGCCTCATCACAACCCGCCTCTATTAAATCATACTGGAATGTTGATAGTAATGATGTTAGTTCCATGGAACAAAAATAGTATTTAGTAATTAGAAAATAGACACCAGACGATAGACACCAGACGATAGACAAAAGACGAGAGACGAGAGACGAGTCAATAAGCCGTGGTTGGTGTCCCCACCAACCACTAGAATACCTGTTGCAGGAGACAATAGCAGCTGGCGATTGAACCGAAACCTCGTTAGAGGTGGCATATTTGTAGAAAAGAAATTTACCCCCAATACACGTAAACTATGCATTCATTGATTTTTTATAAAGAGCGGACCAATGTATAAATAAAGGGGCGGACCCGCGTACCTTGAATTGGAGATTACTTAAGCTCAGAATGCTTTTGTATGGCTTCATTCTGCATTTTCAAATACTCATTTCTAGCGATACTTGATGTTTTATGATCCCCGAGATGGCTCCATCCTGGTGGCATAAAAATGTATAAGAATTTGTTTTTAAGCCCGGGTGCTTTATAAACATCCTTTAGCAAACATGCGAACTCACCAAAGTAACTATCTAAGAAGCTGTTGGGCTTCATTTCCCTGGTAATGCCATACTCGATAGGAAGATTATCCTTTTCAGGTTGATATGTGCCAAAAATCCGATCCCAAATATTTAATAGGTTACAAAAATTCGTATCCATGTATAGTGGGTTTTTAGCATGATGAACCCTGTGATGAGAAGGGGTTAGAATATATTTATACATAAAGCCTAATTTACCTTTCTTCATCATCTGTTCTCCGATATGTATAAAACCTCCATAAAAACCATCAATAAACATAATGACGAATAGCATTGGCGGATTAACCCCTAATAAGATACAAACTGTTGTTCTGATAACATCAGCGTATGGACCCTCTAAAAAAAAATGTGCATAAGATACCGAAAGATTCATAGCCTGCGGTGCATGATGAGTGGAGTGCAAACACCAAAATAAACGGACTTTATGACCTAGATAATGATATATATAATGTCCAAATTCCCAAACTATATAACCATAAATAAACCAGTACCAAGTAAATGTGGTTTTAAAAATGGCATGTTTTTCAAATAGACCTATACAAAATACAATGGCAGCAATGGAAACAAATCGCCCGATAATAGTATTCAACACATAGGAGAAGAAAGAAATCTTATAATCAATAGCTTTGAACTTTCTGAGTATTAAAGCCATTAATACCTCTATTACCAAAACAATCGGGAAAAGTGGCCCTATAATAGAAATAAAACCATCATAGGTTAAAAAAGAACTATAATCACCCGAATTAATGATTTTGATAAAATTTCCAACACCAAAAAAACCGATTACCCATTCATAAATTGCTTGAAAAAAATCTCCCATAGTCTTTTGTTGATTCAGATTTATTTTGGTTAACCTTGAGAGGGAATTAAGCTTTCCGTCAAGATCTTTTATACATATATACAGCTATTTTTATAAATTTTCTAGCTAAAAATCAGAAAAATATGTGTCCGCCCGTTTGTCTGTAGTATTTAGTATCAAGTAATTAGTATTTAGAAGGGATAGTTTACAAGGGAGGTGAGAGCATAAACCTCGTTAGAGGTGATATATTTGTAGGAAAAATTCCAGTCCCTAATACACGTAAACTATACATTCATTGATTTTTTATAAAGAGCGGAAACATGTCTAAATAAACGGACGGACACGCGGGTCCGCACCGTGCGAGTATACGCCCTAATTAACTACTATACAGCTGGATACAAGCGAATTAACAAAAACGGCAAGCTGGAAATTCTTTCCACATGTACGGTGCGGACCCATGTGTCCGCCCGTTTAAAAAACATCTGTCCAACCGCTTAAAGATCCTTCCTTCGTCAGGACGACAACTTACAAAACCACCGGCTGAGCGGTTCGAAGCCTCGATTTTATCATACCCTTGTAAACTATATAGCCATCTAAATACTAACTACTAACTACTAACTACTACTGATAAACTATATAGCCATCTAAATACTAACTACTAAAACTAATTACTAAAACTATTGTAAACCATTCAGGTTCTTATGTCTTGTGTCTCACGTCTTGTGTCTAGTGTCTTACGTCTGTTGTCTATCGTCTGTTGTCTCACGTCTATCCCTCAAATGTAACGTTTCAGTTATTTAAACCCTTTTACACTAATTTACACTTCTTGTACTTTTCTTTGCTTTGTATTCGGGAATATAAATTTTTTTCTTATACTGCTGACAAAAGAGGAATACATAGAATTGTATGAAAAGGAATATCATTATTGCCATTCTAATCTTTGCTAGTTCAAACTTGTTGGCGCAAAAGAAAAAAGAACCTTATGCTATTTTACCAAACTTTCAGGTTGAGGTCAATGGAAACCTGGATGAATGGGAGAATCAGCTAAATGTAATCGGACAAGATTCCAGTTGGAATTTTGCTGTTACAAAGGATGCAAATTTTCTGTATGTGGCGGTAAAAATCAAAGATCTTGCCTTACAACAGGAAGCAGCTCGAAATGGTATCATCGTGAATATCAATGCCGAAGGAAAAAAGAAAGATGGGGCACAATTAATCTTTCCAATTCCAGACAGTGAATCTGTCAGAGCAATGAGAAACGATGATAACCTGCCGAATATGAATGTTCGCGAAGAATTAATCAAGCGAAGCAGGGGGTATGGTGTGAGGGGTTTTGCTCGGATAGTAGATGGATTGCTGTCATTTGATAACACATATGGCGTACAGGCAATAGCAAAACTGCTGGATAATGATGTTTTGGTATACGAATCAAAAATTCCGATTCAAGCTATTGGTATTAAGAATTTAAGTCAACCCGTAGCAATCCAAATCATGATAAACAACAGGTTTTCCATATTAAAAAAAACTATCAAAGACAGAACTAACTCAAGAGCATCAGTTTATGGCCGGTATACTCCCACGGAGAAAAGTCCCTATAAGATCAAGACGGATGTCTGGATCTTTGGGCAACTGAATTAGAATTAGTTTAATTGATATATGGATAGATTATTGAAAGGCCTGATTTGCTTTTGCTTCATGGCTATGGGAATTACCGTGTACGGTCAAACCGGCCGTGTTGTATCGGGAATGCTTCGGGATACCGAATCAAGACCGATCTCTGGTGCCTCCGTACGTTTAATGACGGATACAGACACCATGGCAACCAGCTCCTCAAATGCTGGCTTTTATACCTTCGAAAATGTTAAAGCAACAAAATTTAAGATTAGAGTGAGCAGCCTTGGCTTCGCTGCTTTTGAAAAAGAAGTGGACTTTCCTGAAGGGCAAAAGGAAATCCAAGTTCCTAGCTTTGAATTGGCAGTAAATGAAAACCAAATCGAAGAGGTGGTGATCCAAGGCGTTCTTACCGTTCAAGTGAAAGGGGATACCGTAGAATATACGACTAAAGACCTTAAACTCCGTGAAGGATCTGTGGCTGAAGATGCCTTGAAGAAACTTCAAGGGGTAGAAGTTGATAAGGATGGTAATGTTACTGCTCAGGGTGAATCTGTAACAAAGGTTCGTATCAATGGCAAGGATTTCTTTGGTGGTGATGTGAAAACTGCTACTCAAAACCTGCCTGCAAATATCATCGAAAAAATTCAGGTTGTTGATGATTATGGTGATATGGCGAATCTAACAGGTAATAAAACCGGGGATTCTGAAAAGATCATTAATATTCAGATTGATCCGAAATATAATAAAGGCTTTATGACGACCCTTCGTGCTGGTTATGGTTCTGATGACCGCTATCAAGCAACTGGAATGTGGATGGGAATGAATAATAAAACCCAAGTTTCGGTTCTAGGAAACCTGAATAATATCAATGCTCCTTTGTTTGACTTCAACACGATGGGTGGTGGAGCTAGAAATAGACAAGGTGGCGGTGGAAGACCAGGTGGCGGTGGCGGTATGTTCGGGGGTTCTTCCGGTCTTACCGATGTGGGATCAATTGGCTTGAATATCCGTCATGACTTCTCTGAAAAACTAAAAGTATATGGTAGCTATTCGTATGGTCATAATGATAATACAACTCTGACAAAGAGTATCACTACCTATTTCAATGAGGGCGGAAACAATCAGAATAATTCTGATTCTACTTCAAACAGTATTGTAGCTAGCCATAGATTCGAAGGAAATTTGGAATGGAATATCACAGATAAAGATTATATAAAAATCACCCCACAATTTGGATTTAACGGAACAGATGCTAATTCAGAGGCTATAGGCAGTTGGTTATATGCTGATGGCGCTTCAAATACTGATGATAAAAGAAATGAAGTTAGTAGTTCGGAGGTTCCAAGATATAGTATCTCTGGTTTATATAATCGTAAACTGAACGATAAAGGCCGTAATGTCTTTATGAATTTCAACTATGATAATGCAGCCACAACTTCAGATTATGATGGTATCCTAGATCGTTTGGTTATGGATCCTAATAATGCGAATGTGACCATGAGCGAAATTTATGAGAGAACCCTTCAAGAGGTCGAAAACAAAAGTTGGAATGCTGGAGCGAGTGTATCTTACTTAGAACCGGTTTCAAAGAATGGTAAGATTGAGATTTCTTATGATTTCAATAAGAATAACTATACAAATAAGCAATATCAGGATGCTTATGATGAGGACGGGAATCCATTGGACAATACAGATGAGCGATTCTTGAATTATCACTATGATCAGGATTTTGCATTTACAACACATCGTATCGGAGCAAATTATAATTTTGAAAATGATAAGGTTAAATATTCTATTGGAGCTGCTGTGCAACCATCGCTTTTAAAAGGTAATGCTTCTAGTGATGATAATAGCGCAATTATTGATAGATCAAACCTAAACTGGATGCCAATTGCCAGATTTGAATATAAATTCTCAAGACAAAAGAATTTGAGCATCAATTATAACGGTTCAACAACTGAACCTACAGTGAGTCAGATTTTACCATATGCTGTCGGAAATACTTCTACCAACATTACCTATGGTAATCCAGAACTGAACCCTGAATTCAGACACAGAATGATGATGAGATTCCGTGCCGGCGATTTCCAAAAAGGGAATACCTTTTTCGCAATGATTAATGGAAGTCTTACAAATAACAAGATTGTATCTTTTGTAAAAAGGGAATTCGTAAGTCCTCTAGGTATGCTGTCTGAAACTCATTATATGAATGAATCAGATCCTGTATATAATTTAAGTTCTTTCTACCATTTTGGTAAGTCAATTAAGGAAAAAACATATAACCTTATGCTAATGGGAGGGGTTTCCTTTAATAAGAATATCTCCTATGTTGCCAATGATTTAGAAGCGGTTACAGGCGATAAAAATGTTGTAAACAACTGGGTGTTCAATCAAGGTTTAATGTTTAGATATAATCCTTCTGAAAATTTTGAATTAAATCCGGGAGTAAGGTATTCATACAACTATACCAGAAACACACTAGGTGACTATAATAACAATGTGTCTACCTGGTCCCCAACTTTAATCGGATCAGTTAATATTACACCAACAACAATTTTTGGAGCCGATCTTTCAAAATCTTTCAATAGCGGTTATGGACCATTAACTAGTGCCAATCCGTTTATCATCAATACTTATATCGAACAAAAATTATTGAAAGGTCAACGTGGAACCATTCGTTTCCAAGCATTTGATTTGCTAAATGAACAAACTAACCTTTCAAGAACAGTTCAAGAAAACATGTCACTAGACAGGCAAACAAATCGTCTAGGCAGATACTTTATGTTAACCCTAACATTTAAACTTCAAAAATTCTCAGGAATGGCACCTACCATAGATAATGGATTGCCTCCAGGAATGAGATTACCTAGAATGTAAGTGAGACAATAGACGATAGACTTTAGACGCAAGACAAAAGACACAAGACACAAGACGT
>Ga0233377_1000747_pt1 | contig 13460 bp, 11 predicted proteins | sample ElkDunMinimDraft_6_FD_191540 | JGI IMG/M metagenome (GOLD analysis project Ga0233377, IMG submission 191540) | Fecal eukaryotic communites from dung pellets of Tule Elk in California, USA - Elk Dung E36 | ecosystem: Host-associated > Mammals > Digestive system > Large intestine > Fecal | place...
AACAAGAGCTTCTCGAGGGGCGCGACCGAGCCGACCTCGACGCGATGCCCGCGCGGAAGTTCGGGATGCCGGGCCTCGGAACCCCAGTGCCACCCGCCGCCCGGGGACTCCTCGGCGCGAGCGAGCGTCGACCCGAGCATGACCGCGTCCGCTCCGACCGAGATGGCTTTGACGATGTCGCCCGAGGTGCCCAGTCCCCCGTCGGCGATCACGTGCACGTAGCGTCCGCCCGACTCGTCGAGGTAGTCGCGGCGTGCACCCGCGACATCCGCGACCGCCGTCGCCATGGGCGCGTGGATGCCGAGGCTCGTGCGGGTCGTCGAGGCGGCGCCCCCGCCGAAGCCGACGAGCACGCCCGCGGCCCCCGTGCGCATGAGGTGGAGGGCCGCCGTGTAGGTGCCCGCACCGCCCACGATGACGGGCACGTCGAGTTCGTAGATGAACTTCTTGAGGTTGAGCGGCTCGGTGCCTTTCGACACGTGCTCGGCCGAGACCGTCGTGCCGCGGATGACGAAGAGGTCGACGCCCGCGTCGATGACCGTCTTGTAGTGCTCTTGCGTGAGCTGGGGGCTGAGAGCTCCGGCGACCGGGACTCCGGCTGCGCGGATCTCGGCGATGCGCGACTTCAGCAGTTCGGGCTTGATCGGCTCGGCGTAGATCTGCTGGAGGCGTGCGGTGGCGCCCTCGGCGGCGAGGCCGCGGATCTCGGCGAGCACGGCATCCGCGTCTTCATAGCGGGTCCAGACGCCCTCGAGATCGAGCACGCCGAGTCCGCCGAGCTTTCCGATCGCGATCGCGCTCTGCGGGCTCACGACGGAGTCCATGGGCGCCGCGAGAACGGGGATGTCGAACGTGAACGCGTCGATCGTCCACGAGACGCTGACATCCTGAGGATCGCGCGTTCGCCGACTCGGCACGATCGCGATGTCGTCGAAGGCGTAGGCCCTGCGCGCTCGCTTGGACCGCCCGATCTCGATGTCGCTCACCCGTCGAGCCTACTTGTGCGGGCGCTCGCGAGCGCTTCCCGCACGACCCGGGCGAGTCCGGACGACCCGGGCGTCCGCATTCGCCCAGGGACGCCGAACTCGCCCGCGTCGCAGCCTCAACGCCGTCGGGATGACGCGAGCCCCGCCGCGCCGAGCACCCCCGCGAGGGGCCGGCCGCGCCAGGCATCGGCCCACTCCCACCGCGCCACCCCGAGCCCGAGCGCCCGCAGGCGGTTCTCGCGGCGCTTCTCCTCGATGACGACCTCCGCCGTCGACCGCCCGCCCGTGTAGACCTCGCGCACGTACTTCTCGACGCCGTCGAACTCGCCGACGAGGCGCTGCTCGGGCCAGTAGAAGTCGACGATCCCGATGAGACCCCGCGCGTCGGAGAACTCGCACTGCAGCCGCGGTCGGGCGAAGCCGAGTTCGTGGATGCGCACGCGACTGAGCGTCTCCCCCGGCGATCCGGAGCGGCCGTCGGCGAACTCGACCGCGCGTCGAGCCCGCACGCTCCCGCGCACCACGCCGCGACGATCGAGATCGGCGAGGATCCCGGCAGCCGTCACCCCGGGTCGCGCGAGCGCCCAGTCGAGCACGCCGGCGGCGGTCACGAACGGCGTGCTGACCGCGACATCCGCGACGGTGCGCACGAGCGGCGTCACCGGGATGCCATCGACGATCTCGGCCTCGGGGAACCCGCTCGCGTGCTTGCGGAAGCCGTGCTCGGTGCGGGTTCCGGCCGCGACGGTCGCGAGGACATCGATCGCGTCGGGCACCGGTCCGATGACGGGTGCGCCCCACACGGCGGCAGCGGACAGGTGGCTCACGATCGGCGTCGCGCGCGCGGCCGCTGCCGCGGCGGCGATCCGGGTGAGGAAGCGGCCGCGCGCGGTGAGGCCCGCCCACTCCGCGGCATCCACGAACGCACCCCGGTGCGGGCGCACCGCGCCGCCCTTGGCCACCTCGCGGCGCCATCGGCGTGCGTCGTCCCCGAGCGGCTCGAGGTCGCGCGTGAAGACCAGCTCGGGGATGCCCATCCCTCACTGTCGCCCCCTCCGGCGACCTGTCGCCGCGGCCCTCTTCGGCGCGTGCACCCCGCACGCTCGCCGCATCGTGGGAAGGACCCGTGCCCGCATGCACCGTACTCGGGCGATCGCGGACGAGCGGGGCGGGCGCGGACGCCCGAGTTGCCCGAACCCGCCCGGGTAAGCGGGGAGGGGGGCGCAGAGGGGAGGGGTCAGCGCGGGAGGGGTCGGCTCACGACGAGTAGTTGGGCGCCTCGACGGTCATCTGGATGTCGTGGGGGTGCGATTCCTTGAGGCCCGCCGGGGTGATACGCACGAACTTGCCCCGCGCCTTGAGCTCCGGGATCGTGCGGGCACCGACGTAGAACATCGACTGCCGCAGGCCCCCCATGAGCTGGTAGACGGTCGCCGCCAGGCTCCCGCGGTAGGAGACGCGTCCCTCGATGCCCTCGGCGATGAGTTGCGCGTCGGAGGGCACGTCCGCCTGGAAGTACCTGTCGCGCGAATACGAGGTCTTCTTGCCGCGGTCGCTCATCGCGCCGATCGACCCCATCCCGCGGTAGTTCTTGAACTGCTTGCCGTTGACGTAGATGAGTTCGCCCGGGCTCTCGTCGGTGCCGGCGAGCAGAGAGCCGAGCATGACGGTGTCGGCGCCTGCGACGAGGGCCTTCGCGATGTCGCCCGAGTACTGCAGGCCGCCGTCGGCGATGACCGGCACGCCGGATTCGCGCGCCGCGAGCGACGCCTCGTAGACCGCCGTCACTTGCGGCACCCCGACACCCGCGACGACTCTCGTCGTGCAGATCGAGCCCGGACCGACGCCGACCTTGATGGCATCCGCGCCGACGTCGATGAGCGATTGCGCCCCCGACCGGGTCGCGACGTTGCCGCCGATGACGTCGATGGATGCGAAGGCCGAGTCGCCCTTGAGGCGCGCGATGATTTCGAGCACGCCGCGCGAGTCGCCGTTCGCGGTGTCGACGACGATGACGTCGACACCGGCATCCCGCAGCGCCCCTGCGCGTTCCCATGCGTCGCCGAAGAAGCCGATCGCGGCGCCGACGCGCAACCTGCCCTCGGAGTCCTTCGTCGAGTTCGGGTACTTCTCGCTCTTGTCGAAGTCCTTGACCGTGATGAGGCCGCGCAACTTGCCCGCGTCGTCGACGAGCGGCAGTTTCTCGATCTTGTGTTGCGCGAAGATCGCGACGGCGTCATCCGGGTCGATGCCCACCGGGGCGGTGATGAGCGGCATCTTCGTCATGACGTCGCGCACGAGCGTCGTCGACTTCTCGAACGGCGACACGAAGCGCATGTCGCGATTGGTGATGATGCCGACGAGGCGCCCGTCGCCCTCGACGACCGGCAGGCCCGAGACGCGGAACTGCCCGCACAGCGCGTCGACCTCGGCGACCGTCGCGTCGGGGGTCGTCGTCACGGGGTTGGAGATCATGCCCGACTCGGAGCGCTTGACCTTGTCGACGTGCAGCGCCTGGTCGTCGATCGCGAGATTGCGGTGCAGCACGCCCAGGCCGCCCTGCCGCGCCATGGCGATCGCCATGCGGGATTCGGTGACGGTGTCCATCGCCGAGGACAGCAGCGGCGCCGAGACGGAGATGCGTTTCGTGAGCCGCGAGGCGGTGTCGGCTTCGCTCGGAATGACGTCGGTGTGGCCCGGAAGCAGCATGACGTCGTCGTATGTGAGTCCGACGAATCCGAAGGGGTCGGGCTGGTCCATGGGTGTCCTCGCAGAACGGGGTGAAGAACGGTGGATGCGCACCCGGCTGCCGCGGTGAAGCCCGGTACTCGATCTTAACCGTTTGGCGCTCGGGGAATTCCGCCCCATACTAGGTCGACCCGGCCCGTGTCCTCATGGAAACACGGAGGCAACAATGGGGGGCTAGCGTCACTGGTGACGCGCCGCCGCCGGGGCGCCCCGCCGACTCCTGGAGGACCTGTGAGATTCGCCCCCACGGCGACTGCGCGCCCCGAGCGTCGACGCCGCCTGGCTGCCGTCTTGATGGCGGCGCTCATCGGCCTGATCGGCCTCCAGCTCATGCTGCCCGGCGCCGCAGCGTTCGCCGACGAGGTCGACACCGACGAGTACCCCTACCGCGTGAGCGGCAACGTGCAGCTCGAGGGCGAACCCCGCGGGGGCGTCGAGCTGAACGTCAAAGGCAACGGCATCGACACGGATGTCGTGACGGGCGAGGACGGCAAGTGGGCCGTCGGCGTTCCGGAGCGCAACGCCGAGTACACGGTCACCCTCGACGAGAGCACCCTCCCCGAGGGGATCGCGGTCGTCGAGGAAGGGGTCGAGAACCCCAACGTGAAGACCGCGACGGTGGGTCCGGGCGGTCGGGTGTCGGTGAACTACTTCATCGGGCAAGGCGAGCGCAACGTCACAGGTTTCGGCGATGTGCTCGTCGAGCGCATCGTCAACGGCCTCAGTTTCGGGCTCATGCTCGCGATCGCGGCGATCGGCTTGTCGCTCGTGTACGGCACGACGGGCATCTCCAACTTCGCGCACGCCGAGATGGTGACCTTCGGCGCGGTCATCGCGCACCTGTTCGCCAACGTCGCCGGATGGCCGATCTGGGTGGCGATCCCCATCGCCGTCGCGCTCGGCGGGGTGTTCGGACTCGGTCTCGACGGGGCGATCTGGCGGCCTCTGCGCCGCAAGCGGGTCGGTCTCGTGCAGCTCATGATCGTGAGCATCGGCCTCTCGCTCGCGCTGCGCTACACATTCCAGTTCTTCATCGGCGGCAACACCGTCCAGTTGCCGGGCGCGTCGTCTCCCCCGATCCGGCTGTTCGGCTCGGTCACGATGACGGCGATCGACATGGTGAGCGTCGTGATCAGCATCGCCGCGCTCCTGGTGTTCGCCGGCTGGCTCGTGTTCACCCGCCTCGGCAAGGCGACCCGGGCGATCTCCGACAACCCGTCCCTCGCCTCGGCGTCGGGCATCGACGTCGACCGCGTCGTGCGGATCGTGTGGGTGATCGCGGGAGCGGCCGCGGCGCTCGCGGGAATCCTGTTCGCGTACTACCGGCCGGGCCTCAAGTGGGACATGGGTGCGGAGTTCCTGCTCTTGCTCTTCGCCGCCGTCACCCTCGGTGGGCTCGGCACCGCGTTCGGCGCCCTCGTGGGCGCGATGGTCATCGGGCTCGTCGTGGAGGTCTCCACGCTCTGGATCCCCACCGACCTGCGGTTCGCGGCGCCGCTCGTGGTGCTCATCATCATCCTGTTGTTCCGGCCCCAGGGGATCCTCGGCCGACGAGAGCGGATCGGATAGCTCATGGACTGGTTGCAGATCCTCTCCAACACCGCGTCGACGATCATCTCGCCGGCGACGATGGCCTACGCCCTCGCCGCGCTCGGCCTCGCGGTGCACTTCGGCTACGCGGGGCTGCTCAACATGGGTATCGCGGGCTTCATGGCCCTCGGGGCGTACGGCTACGCGATCTCGATCCTCACCTTCGGCTTCCCCTGGTACGTGGGCGTGCTCGTCGGCATCGTCGCGGCACTCGTCTTCGCGCTCATCCTCGGCATCCCGACTCTGCGGTTGCGGGGCGACTACCTCGCGATCGTGACGATCGCGGCAGCCGAGGTCGTTCGGCTGCTGTTCTTGACCTCGGCCTTCGACGACGTCACGGGTTCCGCCGACGGCCTGAGCGGGTACCACACCGATTTCCGCGGCACCAACCCGATCCCCCAGGGGTCGTACGGCTTCGGCCCGTGGGTCTACAACGAGATCGGCTGGTGGGTGCGGATCCTCGGCATCATCGCCATCGTGCTCGCGGCGCTCATGGTCTACCGCCTCGTCAACAGCCCGTGGGGCCGCGTGCTGAAGGGCATCCGCGAAGACGAGGATGCCGTGCGCTCGCTCGGCAAGAACGTGTTCGCGTACAAGATGCAGGCCCTCCTGATCGGCGGCGGCATCGCCGCGCTCGGCGGCATCCTCTACGCGATGGACCGCAACGTGAACTCGGGGGTCTACGTGACGTCCCTCACGTTCTTCGTCTACACGGCACTCCTCCTCGGTGGCGCCGCGACGGTCTTCGGGCCGCTGCTGGGCTCCGTCATCTTCTGGGTGGTGCAGGCGTTCCTCAGCAACCTGCTCCCGGCGCTCGTCGCCGCGGGCATCCTGCCGTTCATGAGTTCGATCCAGGCGGGCACCGTGCGGTTCATCCTCACAGGGATAGCCCTCATGCTGATCGTGATCTTCAGACCCCAGGGCATCCTGGGGAACAAGAAGGAGCTGACCTTTGTCAAGTGACTCCTCGATCACGCCGCCGATCGCACGCGTGAAGACGACAGGCCTCCACGTGGGCGAGGCGCGCCCCGGAGTGCCCAAGACCGATCCGGTGATCGTCGCCGACGGCGTGCGTCGCACGTTCGGCGGCCTCACCGCTGTCGACATCGATCACCTCGAGATCCCGAGCAATGCGATCACTGCTCTCATCGGCCCCAACGGCGCCGGCAAGACGACGCTGTTCAACCTGCTCACGGGCTTCGACAAGCCCGACCAGGGGTCGTGGACGTTCGCGGGCACCTCGATCTCGGGCGTGCCCGCCTTCAAGGTGTCGCGGCTGGGTCAGGTGCGCACCTTCCAGCTGACGAAGGCCCTGGGTCTGCTGACGGTGCTCGACAACATGAAGCTGGGCGCGAAGCACCAACGCGGGGAACGCCTGTTCGCGTCGCTCATCCCGCCCGTGTGGCGTCGCCAGGAGGCCGAGATCGAGGAGCGGGCTTTCGAACTGCTCACGCGGTTCAAGCTCGACGCGAAAGCCTCCGACTACGCCGCGAGCCTCTCGGGCGGTCAGCGGAAACTGCTCGAGATGGCGCGCGCGCTCATGAGCGAACCGTCGCTCGTCATGCTCGACGAGCCGATGGCAGGCGTCAACCCCGCGCTCACGCAGTCGCTGCTCGAGCACATCCTCGACCTCAAGGACCAGGGGATGACGGTGCTGTTCGTCGAGCACGACATGCATGTCGTGCGGCACATCGCCGACTGGGTCATCGTCATGGCGGAGGGCCGCATCGTCGCGGAGGGCGACCCGGCCGAGGTCATGCGCAACCCCGCCGTCGTGGATGCGTATCTCGGTGCCCACCAGGATCTCGACCTCGGCGTCGTCACCGGTCGTTACGCGGCCGCCGACGCCGACCCGACGACGAGCGCCGACGCCTCGACCGCGGCGGATGCCGAGGCGATCGCCGCGCAGGGTGAAGCCGAGGAGGACGCCAAGTGACCGATTCACGCACCGCGATCGCGCCGACCGTCGTCGAGGTCGACAACGTCGTCGCGGGCTACCTCCCGGGCGTCAACATCCTCAACGGATGCTCGCTCGTCGCCCGGAAGGGCGAGCTCATCGGCATCATCGGCCCCAACGGCGCCGGCAAGTCGACGCTCTTGCGCGCGATCTTCGGGCAGGTGAACATCCGCAGCGGATCGGTGACCCTCGACGGCGAGGACATCACGGGCCTGCCCGCCAACAAGCTCGTCGGGCGCGGCGTGGGCTTCGTGCCGCAGAGCAACAACGTCTTCCCGAGCCTCACGATCGAAGAGAACCTGCAGATGGGGCTCTTCCAGAAGCCGAAGATCTACGCCGAGCGGCTCGAGTTCGTGACGGGGATCTTCGCGGAACTCGGCAAGCGCCTCAAGCAGCGCGCCGGATCCCTCTCGGGCGGCGAACGGCAGATGGTGGCGATGTCGCGCGCGCTCATGATGGACCCCAAGGTGATCCTGCTCGACGAGCCGTCGGCGGGCTTGTCGCCGGTGCGTCAGGACGAGGCGTTCATCCGCGTCTCGGAGATCAACCAGGCCGGCGTCACGACGATCATGGTCGAGCAGAATGCGCGCCGCTGCCTGCAGATCTGCGACCGCGGCTACGTGCTCGACCAGGGCCGCGACGCGCACACGGCCACGGGGCGCGAGCTGCTCGTCGACCAGAAGGTCGCGGAACTCTACTTGGGCACCCTCGGGGTCTGAGCTGCCCTGCAGGCCGCAGAAGCAGCGACCCAGCGACGCGGCGACCCTGCAACGCGGGAAGGCCCCGGTCTTTCGACCGGGGCCTTCCGTTGCAGAAACTGCGACGGTGCTCAGTAGGCGGCGTAGGTGTTGTCTTCGCCGAACTTGTAGATGCCGATCGTCGCCTCGGTCGGGTCGCCGACCTCGTCGAACGTGATCGGGCCCGAGATGCCCTGGTAGTCCGCCGTGCCACCGCTCAGGATGATGTCGGCGCACTCGGCGAACGTGCTGCACGCTTCGCCGTCACCGGAGCCACCGGAGACTTCCTGCAGCATGGCTGCAACGGCCGGGCCGTCCGTGGCCCCGCCCGCGGCGAGCGATGCGAGAGCCAGCAGGATGACCGCGTCGTAGGACTCGGCACCGTAGGTGTACTCCGTCAGGGCGGGGTTGCCCTCTCCGACCCAGTAGTCGTTGAGCTTGACGGTGAAGTCACCGAGCTCGTCGACGTTGGTGCCCGGGAAGGTGCCCTTGGCGTCGAGCAGCGAGCCCGCGGGGAACTCGTCGCCGAAGTTGGCGAGGTTGCCGTCGACGAAGTACAGGTTCTCGGCCGGGAACTGACCGAACAGGCTCGGGAGGATCGTCTTGACCTCTTCGAACGTGATCAGCGCGATCGCGTCGGGGTCGGCCGCGAGGACCTCGCTGATCTGGGCGTCGAAGTTGTTGTCACCCGTGTTGTACTTCGGTGCGGCGACGACCTCGCCGCCGGCGCCTTCGAAGGCCTCCGTGACGTACTTCGCGAGACCGGTGCCGTACGAGTCGTTCAGCACGATCATGCCGAGCGTCTGGTGGCCGTCTTCGGCGATGAGGTTGCCGAGCACTTCGCCCTGCAGCACGTCGGACGGCGCGGTGCGGAAGTACAGCCCGTTGTCGTCGTAGGTGGTGAAGGCGTCGGAGGTGTTGGCCGGCGAGAACAGGATGACGTCTTCGCGGATGACCTGGTCGATGAACTGCAGCGACACACCCGACGATGCGGCGCCGATGATCGCCGTGGGGTTCGTCGCGAGAATGCGCGGGGCCTCGGTCTCGTAGGCCTTGTTGTCGGTGTTGCCCGAGTCGCCGAATTCGATGTTCACCGTGAGGCCGGTCGTGTCGGAGTATTCGTTGATCTCGGCGGCGGCAAGGCCGACACCGGCCTCTTCGGGCGGGCCGAGGAATGCGAGGTTACCGGTCTGCGGAAGCAGCGTGCCGATCGTCATCGTGTAGTCGGCGATCGCGGTGGGCTCGGTGGCCGGGTCTTCGCTCGCGGCACAGCCGCCGAGAACGAGGGCACCGGTCGCGAGAATCGCGACGCCGCCCAGCGCGCTCTTGAAACCGCGCGACCGGAAGGCGGACGCCTTAGTCGTGATGCTCATTTCACTCCTTATGAGTGTTTTGACAGGACATAAAGGCCGGACCACGTCCGACCAGTTGCGATAACCGTAGTCCCGCGAGGGGCCCCAGACGATTCAGCGCTGTTACGGGCGTGTAACGCGACAGAATCGTTACCTAACCCCTGCGCCGGGAGTTCACCCGATGACACCCGACTGGCGCGCGTACTTGTTCTCGGAGTTGTAGAGCATGACGCTGTAGGCGCCACGGAGAGGGTCGCCGTGCGCGTCGAGATTCGTCGACCCGCTCACGCCGTCGTAATCGATGTCGGGCTGGGTGCGCAGAACGTCGGCGCATTCCCCGAAACTCGTGCATTTGATGCCGTCGATCGAGGCCTGCGTGAGCTTCCAGCCGATCGAGGATCCGCCGTCGTCTCCGGCGAGGATCGCGGCGAGCGCGGCGAGCACCGTCGCGTCGTAGGCCTCGGCCGCATACCGCACGTCGGCGACGCCCGGGTCCTCCTGCTTGATCTTCGCCACGAAGGCCTCGTCCGGGGTCGCGCCGTCGAGGAGGCCGTTGACGTTCGCGAGAAGCCCGGCCGGGAGCGCTTGGGAGTAGTCGGCGAGGTTCTGGCTCGTGAGCCACAGTTTCGCGCCGCCGAAGCCGGCCGCCGACAACGCGGTGATGAGCGCCTTCGTCTGGTCGCCGTTGTCGGGGGTCGCGAGCACGACCGCATCCGGTTTCGGCTTGCCGACGGCGGCTACCGCTTTCGCGAGCGCGGCGGCGTCGGCGTCGGCGGCCACCGCGACCGACGTCAGCTCGATCTCGGCGATCTCGAGTGCCGACGCGAGGGCTGCCTCGAGAGACCCCGCGAGCTGGTCGTCGCGGAAGACGAGCGCGACCGACGAGTGGCCTTTGTCGGCGAACAGGTCGGCGAGCACGATCGCCTGGTGCGGGTAGGTGGGCGTCGTGCGGAAGAACACCCCTGCCTCGTCGAGCGCCGTCAGCTGCGGATACGTCGCGGCCGGGGAGATGAGCGGGATGCCGGCATCCGCGGCGGGCCCCAGCAGCCGCTGGGCGAGGACGGATGACGACGGACCGATGACGACGTCGACGCCCTGCGCGACGAGGTCGGCGAACGACTCCTCGACCTTCTGCGTGCTCGCATCGCCCGAGTCGCGGTTGACGACGACGACGGGGGCCCCGTTGACGCCGCCCGCGGCGTTGATCTCGCGCACGGCGGCGTTGACGCCCGCGACCTGAGCCGGACCGATGAATGCGACGCCGCCGCTCGACGGGAACAGGGTGCCGATCTTCAGTTCTCCGTCGCCCGACGGGGTCGGCGTGGGGGTGGGCGTCGGGCCGGGCGTGGGCATCCCGGTGCTGCAGCCCGCGAGGCCGCCGATCGCTGCGACGAGCACCGTCGCGAGGGCGATCCGAATGAGCGGTCGCGGCATCGTGGGCTCCTTCCGGGAGGACGCGAGCCACCCTAGCGGGCGCTCAGACACGCTCGAGGGAGGCGCGACGTGGCGGTCGTGACGCGACGATCATGTCGACGGTGAGCACGACGAGGGCCACCCACACGAGCGCGAATCCGATCCATCGCTCGGGTGGCATCGCCTCGCCCAGCACGAGCCAGCCGATCAGGAACTGCGCGAACGGCGCGAGGAACTGCGTCATCCCGAGCGCGACGAGGGGGATGCGGCGCGCGCCCGCCGCGAACAGCAGCAGCGGAACCGTCGTGATCACGCCCGCGAAGATCATCCCGAGGGCGTGCACGGGGCCGTTCGAGCCGAACTGGATCCCGCCGCCCGCGACCTGCACGACGACGAGGATGGCCACCCCCACCGGCAGGAGCCAGGCCGTTTCGATGGTCAGGCCGCTCACGGCGTCGACCTTCGGGCCGACGACGCGTTTGATGAGCCCGTAGAAGCCGAAACTGAAGGCGAGCGCGAGCGCCATCCAAGGCACCGAACCGTAGCCGACGACGATCACGAGGATCGCGACGGCGGCGATCGCGAGAGCCGTCCACTGGGCGGGGCGCACCTTCTCGCGCAGCACGGTGACGCCCAGCAGCACGGTGACGATGGGGTTGATGAAGTAGCCCAGCGACGCCTCGATGATGTGCCCGCTGAGCGCGGCGATGACGTAGACCTGCCAGTTGATGTAGATCGCGACGGCGGCGAGCGCCATGAACAGCATCGTGCGCGTATCGCGCGCGAGAGCCGCGACCCGGCCCCACCCGCGCGTCGCGGTGATCAGGAGCGCGCAGAACGCGAGCGACATGAGAACCCTGAACGCGACGACTTCGAACGGGCCCGCGGGCAGCAGGAGGAGGAAGTACAGGGGCAGGATGCCCCACAGGAGGTAGGCCCCGACGGCGTAGAGGAGGCCGGACCTGCTCTGCGCGGGCGCTGCGGGCGGCATGTCAACCTGACCGGTCGGGCACGGGAAAGGCCCCGCCGTCACGGGCGGGGCCTATCCGGCAAGACGGATGCGTCAGCCGATGACCGCGAGCACGTCGCGAGCCGAGAGCACGAGCAGGTCTTCCCCGCCGAACTTCACCTCGGTTCCGCCGTACTTGGAGTAGATGACCTTGTCGCCGACCTTGACGTCGAGCGGGACGCGGTTGCCGTTGTCGTCGATGCGACCGGGTCCGACCGCGACGACCTCGCCCTCCTGGGGCTTCTCCTTCGCGGTGTCGGGGATCACGAGACCCGACGCGGTGACCTGTTCGGCGTCGACCTGCTTGATGACGATGCGATCCTCGAGCGGCTTGATGGAGACCGACACTGGATGACCTCTTTCTGAAAGACCCTGTTGTTAAAAGTTCGGGGTTGGCACACTCCGACTGAGAGTGCCAACACCCACCATAGCGTTTCGTTAGCAGTCGTTCAACGCGAGTGCCAGTCCGGTTGCGGGCAGAATGGCCGGATGGACGTCGCCGACCTGCGCCGACTGCTCTCCCCCGAGGGACTGCGGCTCCTCGACGAGGTCGGACCCCTCGACGCCGTCTCCGACGTCATGCGGATCGTGTCGAGGCTGCGTGCCGCGGGCCACGACGGCGGGCTCGTCGCGGCCGTGCTCGAGCAGGCCAGGCTGCGGTCCCGCGCGCGCGCCAAGTTCGGCGACTTCGCGGAGCGGATGCTGTTCACGCCCGCGGGGCTCGAGCAGGCGACCCGGCTGCGGGTCGCCTCCCTTCACGCGGGCCGGTTCGCGTCGGCAGGCGTCGACGTCGTCGCCGACCTCGGCTGCGGGATCGGCGCCGACGCGATGGCGTTCGCCGCCCTCGACCTCGGCGTCGTCGCCGTGGAACGCGACGAACTCACGGCAGCCGTCGCGGCCTTCAACCTCGCGCCGTTCCCCTCGGCGCGCGTCGAACTCGGCTCCGCCGAAGACGCCGACCTCGCCGGAGTCGGGGCGGTCTGGCTCGACCCCGCACGTCGTGACGGCGCGACGCGGCTGCGCGATCCGGGCGATTGGTCGCCGTCGCTCGACTGGGCGTTCGACCTGGCCGAGAGGATGCCCGCCGGCATCAAGCTCGGCCCCGGCATCGACAGGCAGCAGATCCCCGACCGCGTCGAGGCGCAATGGGTGTCTGTCGATCGCGAAGTCGTCGAACTCGTTCTCTGGTCGGGCGTTCTGGCCCGTCCCGGCATCCGCCGCAGCGCGCTTCTGCTGGGCGCCGCAGGGCCCTCGGAACTGACTGCCGCGGCCGACTCCCCCGACGTCGAGACCGGCCAGCTCGCGCAGTACCTCCTCGAGCCCGACGGAGCCGTCATCCGCGCCCGGCTCATCGGCGACCTCGCGCGCAGCGTCGGCGGGCACATGCTCGACGCGAGCATCGCGTGGGTGACGAGCGACGATCGCCCCGCCACGCCGTTCGGCCAGGCGTTCCGCGTGATCGAGCGCTTCCCGCTCGATGTCAAGACGCTCAAGAAGGAACTCGCGGCACGCGGCATCGGGACTCTCGAGATCAAGAAGCGCGGCGTCGACATCGACCCCGCGCAGTTCCGCACGCGCCTGGCACTCTCCGGGGCGGCGAGCGCGACCCTCGTGCTCACCAGGATCGCGGGCTCGCGCGCCGCGATCCTGGTCGAGCGGATCTGATCG
>Ga0233377_1000749_pt1 | contig 13430 bp, 9 predicted proteins | sample ElkDunMinimDraft_6_FD_191540 | JGI IMG/M metagenome (GOLD analysis project Ga0233377, IMG submission 191540) | Fecal eukaryotic communites from dung pellets of Tule Elk in California, USA - Elk Dung E36 | ecosystem: Host-associated > Mammals > Digestive system > Large intestine > Fecal | place...
TAGGGACAGGAGATCCATATTCACTAGAAGGCTGGTTTGGAACAAATATCGACAAACAAATTTTGGGTGTTGCCCATATGTATAAAGGAGAAGGAGTACCTTTTGATCCAGAAGGATTGATGAGTGCATTGCCGGCAGTTGTCCAAGTCGTATTCGGATACTTAGCAGGAGTCTTTATTAAGAAACAGGGATCAGTTGATTGGTTGTGGACAAAAGTTCCTGCGAGTAATGAACCACACTTCAAATTATTGTCAGGAATGTTTGTAACGGGCTTTATTTTGTTGGTTTTAGCATGGACTTGGTCATTGGGTTTTCCGATTAATAAGAAAATATGGACAAGCTCCTATGTTTTATATACAACAGGCTTGGGAATTTTGTCAATCGGTACTATGATTTGGTATATAGAAGTTCAAGGTGTAAAGAATTGGTTGACTAAGTTCTTTGATGTTTTTGGTAAAAATCCATTGTTTATTTTTGTTCTGAGTGGTCTCTTACCTAAGACGATGGGCTTGATTCGTATCCCAAGTGGGGTTAATGATTCAGGAGAAACTACTTATGGCACACCCTTATCTTGGTTTTATAAGAATATCTGTGCAGAGATACCGGGTCCGCCAGAACTAGGCTCATTTGCTTATTCATTATGTTTTTTGGCAATAATGTGGGCAATTTGTTACTGGTTGGATCAAAAGAAAATCTATATTAAAGTATAGTTTGAGAAAGACAGCTTGGTTTATTCTTGAATAATTGAACAATAAATTTTTTGTTTTGGTTTGAAGATGTTAACTTTGCAGCCAATTAATAAAATTTTTAACGCTTTAATATTATTCACGAAATGTATTTAAGTAAAGAGTACAAAGCTGACATCTTCCAAGAATTTGCAGGATCAGCAGAAAACACAGGTTCTACAGAAGGACAAGTAGCTTTATTTACAAAAAGAATTGCTCACTTAACTGGGCACTTGAAATCAAACAGAAAAGATTTTAACACACAACGTTCTCTACAAAAATTAGTAGGTAAACGTCGTTCATTATTAGCTTATTTGTACAAAACGGATATCGCAAGATACCGTGCTATCATCAAAGCTTTAGGCTTACGTGATATCATCAAATAAGAGATCTGTAAAGAGCTTAATAAAAAGGGTTTTGACTTAGTCAAAACCCTTTTTTGGTTTTAAAGGATTGTGAGGGTGGATTTTAAGTTAAAAAAATGCTTTTTTAAAATTTTATTGCTAATTGTAGACGCAATGAATTTTTAATTACCTTTGTGCGATTAAAAAGGTCAAAATTAATTTGATGCATCAATTTTGAGGCAAATGTATCACAAAGAAAAAACAATGAGTTATAACGAAAAGAAAGTTACAATTGAAATGGGTGGCGGATTGGCACCGATTGAATTGTCTACTGGGAAATTAGCTAAACAAGCTGATGGATCAGTTGTTTTGAAACAAGGAGCAACGATGTTGCTAGCTACAGTAGTCTCGTCGAAAGAGCCAAAAACGGGTGTAGATTTCTTGCCATTATCGGTGGATTACCAAGAGAAATATGCAGCTACAGGTCGCATTCCGGGAGGATTTTTACGTCGTGAGGCAAGACTATCAGATTATGAGGTTTTGATTTCACGTTTAATAGATAGGGCATTACGTCCATTGTTTCCAGAAACCTACCATGCGGATACGCAAGTCATGGTTAGTTTAATTTCTGCAGACAAAGAAATTATGCCAGATGCGTTAGCAGGATTAGCAGCATCAGCAGCAATCGCGGTTTCTGATATTCCTTTTAATGGACCAATTTCAGAAGTTCGTGTTGCTAAAATTGATGGTGAATTAGTGATTAACCCAACTGTTTCAGCTTTGGAGAAAGCTAGCTTAGAGTTTATCGTTGCAGGTTCAGCTCAGGATATCGTAATGGTTGAGGGAGAAGCAAAAGAAATTTCTGAGACAGAAATGGTAGAAGCTATTGCGTTTGCACATGAAGCTATCAAAAAACAAGTAGCAGGTCAAATTGAACTAGCTAATTTAGTAGGTTCACAAAATAAGCGTGAATTTAATCACGAACCATCTAATCCTGAATTGAAAGATGCTATTTATGCAGCAACATATGATCAAGTATATGAGGTTGCTAAATCACAATCTGCAAAACATGAGCGTAGCGAGAAATTTTCAGAAATTGGAAAAGCATTCTTTGAAACTTTAGGAGAGGACTTAGATGATGATACTGAATTCTTAAAGAAAAAGTATTTTCATGATGTTCAATATGATGCGGTAAGGAATTTAGTATTGAACGAAGGAATCCGTTTGGATGGCCGTACTGTTCGTACTGTTCGTCCTATTTGGTCAGAAGTAGATTATTTACCAGCAGCACACGGTTCAGCTGTGTTTACTCGTGGAGAAACTCAATCATTAACTTCAGTTACTTTAGGTGCTAAGGATGATGAGCAAATGATTGATGGAGCCTTTTTCCATGGATATAATAAGTTTATCTTACATTACAATTTCCCAGGATTTTCAACTGGTGAGGTAAGACCAAACAGAGGTCCAGGTCGTCGTGAAGTCGGTCACGGTAACTTAGCAATGCGTTCTTTAAAACAAGTTCTACCAACTGAAGATAATCCTTATACTATCCGTATTGTTTCTGATATTTTGGAGTCGAATGGTTCTTCTTCTATGGCAACTGTTTGTGCGGGTACCTTAGCTTTAATGGATGCGGGTGTTAAAATCGCAGCTCCAGTTTCAGGTATCGCTATGGGTTTAATCACAGATGAGAAAACTGGTAAATATGCTATTCTTTCAGATATCTTAGGTGATGAAGATCACTTGGGTGATATGGACTTTAAAGTTACAGGTACTGAAAAGGGTATTGTTGGATGTCAAATGGACCTTAAGATCAATGGTCTTAAATGGGAAGTGTTGACTCAAGCATTGGATCAAGCGAAAGAAGCTCGTTTACATATCTTGGGAGAAATGGCAAAAACTATTTCTGCTCCACGTGAAGATTATAAATCACATGCACCAAGAATTATCCAAATCTTAATTGATAAAGAATTTATTGGAGCTGTAATCGGACCCGGTGGTAAGATCATTCAAGAAATGCAACGTGAAACAGGTGCAACGATCTCTATCGAGGAAGTTGATAACAAAGGTGTTGTTCAAATCTTCGCTGATAATAAAGAAGCAATTGATTCTGCATTAGCAAGAATTAAAGCTATCGTTGCAAGACCTGAGATCGGTGAAACTTATGAAGGTAAAGTTAAGTCTATTATGCCTTTCGGTGCTTTCGTTGAAATTATGCCAGGAAAAGATGGTTTATTGCATATCTCTGAAATTGATTGGAAACGTCTTGAAACTATGGACGGTGTCTTCAAAGAAGGTGATATGGTAACGGTAAAACTTTTGGATGTAGACAAACAAGGTAAAATGAAACTTTCTCGTAAAGCTTTATTGCCTCGTCCTCCAAAAGAAGATAAGCCTGTTGAGGGCTAGATGAGATAATAGACAACAGACGATAGACAACAGACTCTAGACGTAAGACAACAGACGATAGACAACAGACGTAAGACTCTAGACTCTAGACTCTAGACAATAGACGATAGACGATAGACAAAAGACAAAAGAGTCTTGTAATGGTTTGTATGTTTGTGTTTGAAGTTTAAAATAAATTTTAAGAAGTCAGGGCATTTGCTCTGACTTTTTTTGTTGAATGTAATTGATCAATTTTCATAGATTAAAATTTGTTTATTTTTCCTTTAGGATTGTTACGTCTATTGAGTTCTTAAATTTTGTAACTTGATGGGATGAAAAACCTAATAAACCTATTTCTAATAATATTTCCTGTATTGGTTTTTGGTCAGCAGGAGGATTTAAAACTTTGGTATCAACAGCCGGCGTCTAAATGGACTGAGGCATTGCCGCTTGGTAATGGGCGTTTGGGGGCAATGGTTCATGGTGGTATTGATCAGGAATTATTTCAGTTGAATGAGGAGAGTGTATGGGCTGGAAGTCCTGTTAACAATAACAATAAGCAATCAGCTTCTCATTTGAAAGAAATCCAGGATGCTATTTTCGAAAGTCGTTTTGATGAAGCGAAGGAATTAGCGAGTAAATACATGGTGGGAACTCCAGCTAGAATCCGTTCCTATCAACCTCTAGGGAATCTTAAGGTCAATTACCTTTGGAACAAGTCTGAAGTTGAGAATTATTCACGCAGTCTTAATTTAAATGAAGGTGTTCATAGAACTTCTTTTGTTCAGAACTCGAATAAAATAGAACAGATTTCCTATATATCTGCTGTGGATGATGCCTTGTTTCTTTCCTGGCATTCAGATCAGCCTATTTCTTTTACGATAGAGCTGGATAGAGAAAGGGATGTGAAGGAATATGGTACCTGGAAAGATGGTGCCTATTATATTGGTCAAATTCTAGATTCTGCCAAAAGTGACTCAGGTCCAGCTGGTGCGCATATGCGTTTCAGTTGCGGGATTAAAGTTTTGGATATTGATGGAGAATTTGAGTTGTTTAAGACGGGAGAAAAATCAGGGATAAAGTTTAAGAATATAAAATCATTAAGTCTGGCATTAACAGGTGCTACAGATTATGAGCTTAGTAAGCTTAATTTTGATAGCTCTATTGATCCCTTGAAAAAGACGGAGTTGATTTTAAATAGGATAAAATCAAGTAAGAAAAGAGATTTTCTGGCGAAACATCTTGCAGAGCATCGAGCAATGTTTGATAGAGTTCAGGTTTCTCTGAATGATGGTGATGTGTCTGAATTACCAACAGACCAAAGGTTAAAGGCGTTTTCCAAAGGATCAGAAGATTTTGGTTTGCCGGTTTTATTTTATCAATATGGACGTTATTTGTTAATGTCCTCGAGTCGATCTCCAGGGAAGTTACCTGCGAATTTGCAAGGTATCTGGAATAAGGAATATGAAGCTCCATGGAATTCGGATTTTCACACCAATATTAATTTGCAAATGAATTATTGGCCGGCAGAGACAGGAGATTTGGGTGAGACGAGTCTGGTATTGGCCAACTTTATGAAAGAGCTTGTTAAGCCAGGAACAGAAACAGCCAGGGAGATGTATTCTGCGAAAGGTTGGACCCTTCATCATCTTACAGATCCATTCGGTAGAACAGGAGTAGCGGATGGAGTTTGGGGAGTTTCTCCTATGGCTGGACCATGGATGACTTTTCCTATTTATAGACATTATGCCTTTAGTAAGGATGAAAAGTATTTAAAGGAAACAGCCTATCCAATTCTTAAAGGTTCACTATTATGGTTGCTGGATTTTTTGGTTAAATCACCTGAGGGATATTTGGTTACCAATCCATCGCATTCTCCAGAAAATGAATTTGTGACAGAGCTAAATGGCAAAGAAGTGAAATCTCAATTATCCTATGCGAGTACGATTGATCTTCAAATTATTCAGGAGCTATTTGATAATTTCGAAGTAATGGCCAATAAGCTAAATAAGGATCAAGATCTTGTAAAGCAAATCCATGAGGTAAGAAAACAATTGCCTCCAGTTCGGGTAGGAAAGAATGGTTCGATTCAAGAATGGATTCAGGATTATAAGGAAGTGGAGCCAGGTCATAGGCATATGTCACATTTATTAGGCTTATATCCTGGGAACTCCATCAATCCACAAACTGCTGATTTATTTGCTGCTGCAAAAAAAACTATTGAGAATAGGCTTTCAGCAGGAGGAGGGCATACGGGTTGGAGCAAGGCTTGGATTGTGAATTTTTATGCACGATTATTAGAGGGGGAAAAAGCAAATTCACATTTAAAAGAGCTTATAGGAAAGACATGTCTTCCTAATTTATTCAGTACACATCCACCATTTCAGATTGATGGAAATTTTGGAGGAGCGGCAGGTTTTGCAGAGATGCTTGTGCAATCTCAAAACAATGAAATTGATCTTTTACCAGCTATTCCAGCGAGTTGGAAGTCCGGTTCAGTTAGAGGAATTAAAGCTAGAGGGAATTATAAACTAAGTTTTGGATGGAGAAACAATGAGATTCAAGATTTAAGTATAGTTTCAGAAAACGTGGGTAAGGTTAAGTTTAGATTCAGGGGTAAGGAAAGAGAGTTCAGCTTGAAGAAAGGGATTAATCAAATATCTTTAAATTAGATAGAAATAATTGCATATCGTGTTTAAACATCGTATTTAGATTAACTCATTGGATTAAATGATTCACTCAATCTATAATCCATTTTACTCATTATTGATAAATATAGGTCTAATAATCAATTAGTTTAGTTCATCGAAAGAAGTTTTATGAATTAAACTAAAGATTATGAAAACTAAGATTTTAATGATTTTGCTAGCCCTAGTTATTTTTGGAACAGGCTCTTGTAAAAAAGGAGATACTGGTGCGATAGGACCAGAAGGAGAGAAGGGAGACGCAGGAGCAACTGGAGCAACAGGAGCAAAGGGAGCTGATGGTTCTATGTTTTATAGTGGAACAACAGTTCCTGCGGCTACTCTAGGGAAAAACGGAGATTTTTATTTCCGAACTAGTACATCAGATGTATATGGCCCCAAAACTGCCTCAGGCTGGGGTAAAGCAACAAATATTCAGGGTGAAGACGGGACAAATGGTAAGAATGGAACTAATGGAACTAATGGAACTAATGGAACGAACGGAACAAATGGTAAGAATGGTTCACAATTTTTATCAGGAACCGTTATTCCAGCCGCGAATTTGGGTGTTGTAGGAGATTTCTATTTTAACACCGCTCAAATGGTTCTTTATGGTCCCAAATCTGCTTCAGGATGGGGAGTAGGGACAAACTTAAAAGCAGAAGCTAGAATAATGTATTCTGGATGGAAATTTGCAAAAGGGTTTAAGGATAGTGTTATGGATGGATCGAATGTAAGGGTTGGTCATATTTATGCTCCTCAAATTACTGCAAGTGTACAGCAAACAGCTGTCGTATTAGTTTACATGGATTACGGAGGAGGTCTTTTTCCGCTTCCTTATATTAATAATGCGGGTAATATATCGAATACGATCACCTTTAAACTAAAAACAAATGAATTGCTGATTTATCGGATTTCAGCTGTGGGTTCTCCACTAGTAAACCTTAGTTCTTTAATTGCATTTCGGTATGTAATCATACCATCCAACTTTTATTTGGGTATGAAGAAGAAGAATGTTGATTTTAAGGATCCGGTAGCTGTAGAAAAGGCTCTGAAAGAAATTCAGGAATAAACAATAAAGGGTGCCACTTTGGCACCCTTTATTGTTTTATAGCATCATTACACCAGGTATTTCACCTACTTGCTTGTAGTAATTCACTACTTCATCGGCATTGTTTACATAGTTCTCAATTGAGATTGATGTATATTTTCCGCCAGATGAATTTTTTTCAGAAAACTTAGCTGATGCATGCGTAAATATAGCTTTTACTTTTTCCATTTGATCAGAGTCTGTTTTTACAATAAATTTAAAGGTATAGATACTTGGGAACTGTTCCACTTCTATTAATTTATCTTTAAAGTTTTTGTAGAAATCCTGATTATTACTGTCGTCTTGTATGTCTTTAATATTGATGTTATTGTTTAATTCTTTCATTATTAATTTCTCCTTTCCCTTGAATATCAATAAGTGTACCTAAGTAGTAATCTAAGTATTATCCTGACAGTTTAGCAAAAATCCTACCTTTTTTGTGTATTCCTTTGGTTTGCCAATAAGCAATGAGGGTTTTAATGATTTATTCTGCTGTAAATTATTTTATCATATAATTAAATTGTTTTTTAATTATATTTATTATGTTCTTTAGATGTGGATGCGATGTCTTTTGAGTTTAATTAATGTTTAAATTTCTATTTGTTAATAGGTTTAGTGTTAATTAATTTATTCCATAAATCTTCAATTTACGAGTTGTAATGAAATTCACTATATTTCAAATAATATTTATGCTATTTGTAGGCTGTAAGCAGCGAGAGACAGATCGTTTCGAAGCTGCTTTAAAAATCAATAAGGAAGAAATCAAGGAATATGCTTATTCTAAATGTATTCAGTATAGCTATCCAGGGCGATATGGGATTAATGATAGTCTGGACCTTGGACCATTGATTTTAAGCGATAATTTGCAGTCCAAGGATTTTTTATACAAGATTGGTCCAATGTTGGATTCACTAGCAAAAGATCGGTATTTGAAATCGGATAAGAGAAGATTTGATGAAAATGTCGCAGAAGGAGCTTCTGGAAAAGGACCTTATGCACAGGGTTGTTTATTGCTTTATAATTCGAAAGAACTTGATTCTTTATCGACAATGTGGGCTGAAGATGTCACACATGTTGAACATATGATATTGGATTGATACTTATTTAAGGGTTAACTAACCTAAGTTGATACCATATTTAATAAGTAGGGGTGATTCTATTTGATTTCACCCCTATTTAATTTAGTTTTCCATTGAAGTTGGAAGTGATTTCTTTTTAGTTCCAAACTTCTTGTTTGGTATATTACTCATTTGGAACTCCAAAGTGCCGCCTTTTAACATATCAGCATGGGTTATATATGATTTATGATATGTTTTCCCATTTAGGGTTATAGACTTGATATACTTGTTGTCTTTAGAATTGTTTTTAGCAATAATAGTAAACGACTTACCGCTAGGCATTGTGATTTCAGCTTTGTCGAGTACGGGGCTTCCGAAAACATATTCACCATTCACAGGAGAGGCTGGATAAAGTCCCATCATTGACCATACCGCCCATGCACTCATTTGACCAGCATCCTCATTTCCTGCATAACCATCGGGTCTTTCATGGTACATGGAATCAATTATAGCTCTTACTTTTTCCTGAGTTTTCCATGGTTTACCTATATAGGAATACATATAAGCAATATGATGACTAGGTTCGTTGCCATGAGCATATTGACCTATAAATCCACTAGCATCAGGAGATTTATTTTCTCCGGTCATATAGGATGGAGCCGTAAATAATGTATCTAGCATTTTATCTAAACCATCTTTTTTAGGGAATAATTTGGCAAGTCCCCTTACATCATGAGGGACAAAGAAAGAGTGTTGCCAAGCATTTCCTTCAATATATTGGCTTTTAGAGAATTCATGTTCGGAATAGAATGGGTCGAAAGGTTCAACAAATTTACCATTCTTCAGTTTAGCCCGCATAAAACCAGAATTCGGGTCAAAAAGGTGAATATAATTCTTGGCTCTTTTTGTAAATTCCTCGTATTCCTTTTTCTTACCTAATTTTTTAGCAACTAAAGAAATACAATAGTCATCGAAAGCATACTCCAAAGTTGAAGTAACAGAACCTCCATTTACGTCTTGCGGAACATATCCATATTCAATATACTCAGGCACTTCTCTTATTTTTTGATTAGCACTTGCCAGCATAGCTTTGAAGGCTTTTTCCTGATTAATGCCGGGGATATCTTTCAAGACAGCATCAGCAAGTACCGGAACAGCATGGTATCCGGTCATTGTATTAGTTTCGAAAGTGCTTAAATCCCAAACCGGAAGTAATCCATTTTCATCATAGAAAGCCAACATACTGTTCATCATATCTGTATATCTGTCAGATTGAGTAATGGTAAATAAGGGTTTCAATGCTCTGAATGTATCCCATAGAGAAAACAATGTATAACGTTGTCCTCCATTAGCCATTTTATGTAATTCTCCCTTATAATTTTTGTATTCTCCATCAGCATCAGAATAAAGGGTGGGTGAAACTGCTGTATGATATAGGGCGGAATAAAAGATCTTTTTTAAACTTTCATCAGAAGACTCAACTTTAATTTTCCCTAGTTCTTTATCCCATTTATTTTCAGCATTTAGCTTTACCTCATTAAAATTCCAATTTGGAATTTCATTTAAAGCCTCAATAGCCTTTTCAGCTGAAGTCGTTGAAAGTGCAACCTTTAATTCCAGCTCTGATGATTTAGGGAAAACAAATTGTGCATTTACTCCAAGCTCATTTTTCTCTTTGGTTGATTTAGATTTTATTGATTGAGAGAAAGCCAACTCTTTATTGTCTTTTGATATTAATGAAGAACCATTAGGTACCATTGATTCAAAAGGTTTTGAAAATTTAATAGCAAAATAAATATGCTGTTGATTAGCCCATCCATAAGAGTCTCTTTTTCCAATAATAGTGCTATCATTAATCACCGTTATTTCAGTTTCAACTGGTCTATCCCAATTATATGCATGTTGAAGATCTAATCGAATAGTGGGCGTTGAATTTTGAGGGAAAAGATATTTGTGGAGTCCAACACGTTCTGTAGCTGTTAATTGAGCTTGAATGCCGTTGTCTAATTTGACTTCGTAAAATCCAGGGCTAGCCTTTTCGTTATTATGTGAGAATTTTACGCGGGTATCAATTTGTTGTTGCAAGACTGGTTGAAGCATAGGCATAATGGCAATATCCAGCCAATCACCAATTCCAGTTCCACTAAGGTGCATATGGCTAAATCCAGCTATAGAATCAGCACTAATATGATAACCACTGACCCAATCCCAACCGTTTTTCCCGTTGTCAGGAGATAGTTGAACTAAAGAAAAAGGAACAGTTGCACCCGGATAAGTATGTCCATGACCACCGGTTCCAATGAAAGGATCAACAAATTTCGTATATTGTTGAGCCGCAACTTTGGGAGTGATGGAAAACATTAATCCGGAAGTTGCAAAAATTATTGCGAGAGATTTATAATGTAAGTTCATAAATACCGTTATAAATAGTGTAATGTACAAAAGTACATTTTTAAACCTAATAAACCCTTTTAGCCGAATTTTTAGCATTATATTTAGCAATAATTTGCTAAAATTTAGCATAAACTTTATATTTGATAGAATTTGAATAGCAGTTATATTAACCTAACATGAGAAAACGTATATTAATTAGTGATATTGCCAAAAACCTAGGCGTGTCTGTAACGACCGTATCTTTTATATTAAATGGAAAAGCAAAAGAGAAGAGGATAAGTGAGGGCCTAACCAAACGAGTTTTAGATTATGTTAAAAAAGTTGGCTATAAGCCCAATCAATTAGCACAGAGTTTACGTACTGGTCAATCGAAGATTTTGGGGCTTATTGTGGAGGATATTTCCAACCCATTCTTTTCAAATGTTGCTAAGTATATAGAACGTATTGCTTACGACAATGGTTATCATATTATTTATTGTAGTATGGATAACGATGAGACAAAGGCGAGGGAACTAATTCAATTATTCTATGATAGACAGGTTGATGGTTATATTATTACCCCTCCGGAAGGTTTGGAAGATACTTTGGCGAATTTAATAAAGAATAATGTACCATTAGTTTTGTTTGACAGATACATTCCACAATTAGAGACCCATTATGTTGTTTTGGATAACTTTAATGGAGCATTTGATGCAACAAAGCATTTGTTGGAAAATCAAAATAATAAAAAAGTAGGCTTTGTATCCTTGTATTCCAATCAGACCCAGATGCGGGATAGACTTGAAGGCTATATGAAAGCTGTAGATGAATTTCAGCAACAAGCCTTTATTAAGAAAGTAAAGATTGATGAGAATGAGGATTCTTCAGTAGATCAAATTCATGAATTTATAGATACAAATAATTTGGATGCAGTTCTGTTTGCAACGAATTATTTGGCAATAGATGGTTTAAAAGCGGTTAAGAAGTATAGTATGAAATTGCCGCATATGGTTGCTTTTGATGATCATACACTATTTAAGTTATATGAACCGGGGATTACAGTAGTAACTCAAGATACCTCGGCCATCGCCAATGAGCTAATTCATACCCTTTTAAATGAGATTAAAGGTAAAAACAAGGAATTACAGAAGATTGTAATTCCAAGTGAGTTGTTAGTCCGTGGTTCTTCAGTTATTTCTGAGGGTTCGCTTGAACAAACTTCATAGAAACAGAATTGACGCAATGCCTTGTGTTTTTGGAGGTGAATCCTTCGCCTTCAAAAACATGACCAAGGTGAGCGCCACATGCCGCACAAAGAATTTCGGTTCTTCTTCCATCTGCATCAGTCAGTCTTTTTACAGCTCCAGGGATTTCATCATCAAAGCTTGGCCAACCACAATGCGATTCAAATTTATCTTCTGATTTGTAAAGAGGGGCATCACATTGCCTGCAAACATAGGTTCCTTTTTCTTTGTTATTCAGCAGTTCACCGGTAAAAGGTCTTTCCGTTCCTTTATGCAAGATTACATATTGTTCCTCAGGAGTTAATTCGTTGTATTTTTTGTTTTGATTCATATCCTTATTAGTTGAGTTCGATTGTGAATGAGCACATCCGGATAAAATAATTAAAAATAATATGCAATAGATCGTCTTCATAGTAAGCTAAATTACAAAAAATAGATTAGAGAAAAATCAGGCTAATGTTAATTTGTAACGTGTGGAGCGATATAAAGCCATTAATTTAGAATGATTATAAATTGATAAATAACGTCATCAAATTGTCAGGGATTGCTTAATAAGTTATACTTTTGTGCATTGTTTTGTACGGTATTGAGTACATATACTGGAGAGTCAACAATTAATTATTACACATAAAAATAGTATAAAGTGCTAAATATGAGAAATATCTCATCCGTTTTGGGAAGACTTGCGAAGTCAATATCAATCAGTTTGGTATTGTTATTTGCCGTTACTACTACCACGCAGGCGCAGGATGCTGCGAATGGTGCAGCGCTATTCAAGTCGAATGCATGTAATTCATGTCACGCTGTAGGTAAAAAATTAACCGGTCCAGATTTGGCTGGGTTGACAACTCGCCGTGATGAGGCATGGATTGTAAAATGGGTCCACAACCCGCAAGGGATGATTGATTCCGGAGATCCGCAGGCTGTTGAGTTAAAGTCACAATTTGCGACAACCATGGCTCCATATGCACACCTTTCTGAAGGTGATGTTAAAGACATCGTTGCGTTCTTGAAAGCAGAAGAAGTTAAGCAAGCTGAGAAGAAAGCAGCTGTTCCGGCTGATGGAGGAGGTGCAGGAAGCTCTGATGCTAATACTTTAATGATTATTGGATTAGTTGCATTATTTGTTGTAGCTGTAGCCGTAATCTTTGCATTAAACAGAGTAACTAAAACTTTAGAGCGCGTTATTGCTAATAACCAGGCAACTATTGCTGCGGAGCAAGCTAAAAACGACGAAGAAGGAGAAAGTAGTTCTGTGAAGTTTGCTAAGGCATTCTTAAAAAACAAGAAGTTAGTATTCTTCGTGGTATTAATGTTTGTAGGTTTATTGGGCGTTGCTGGATGGAAAACTATGTGGAATGTAGGTGTTCACGAGGGATACAAACCAGTTCAACCGATTAAATTCTCGCATCAGATCCACGCAGGTGTAAATCAGATTGAGTGTCAGTATTGTCACGGTGGCGCATTTAAATCTAAAAATGCTTCTATTCCATCTGCCAATGTATGTATGAACTGTCATAATAC
>Ga0233377_1000750_pt1 | contig 13401 bp, 10 predicted proteins | sample ElkDunMinimDraft_6_FD_191540 | JGI IMG/M metagenome (GOLD analysis project Ga0233377, IMG submission 191540) | Fecal eukaryotic communites from dung pellets of Tule Elk in California, USA - Elk Dung E36 | ecosystem: Host-associated > Mammals > Digestive system > Large intestine > Fecal | place...
ATTCACATACACACCTTTGGCATCATGGAAGTAGATGTTGATGCGGTAATCGGCCGCGACCTGCGGCAACGTACCTGAACAGCACGGCCATAGAGTTGGAAACCTTCCAGAGTACCCATCATAGTACGACTTGTGTGCATCGTGAGCGTGATAGTTCGAGTTGTAGAATGATTCACCTCCCTGCCGTAATTCTTTTGCGCCAAGCACGGTGTTATACATGACGCGCTCCATGCTATCGCCGTAACGCGAAGCCTTCGTGATCCGCAGGAGATATCGTGCCAATTTAAAATGCGCGTACGAGCCGCAGCATGTCTCGAAATGACAGTGTGTCGCCGCGAGGCTGTCACCCAAGGTTCGGATGCGGGGAAAATCGGATTGTGAAGGCCCCAAGTTCGGCACAAAGGCCTCATTTGGCCCCCAGCCTCCCGTAGCAAAACTTTGCTCCTCGATGAAATCAAAGCCGTGCTTGGCTGCGTGCAAGTATTTCTCCTCACCAAGAACAAGAAAGGCCTTAGCAGCGGAACACAGCGCATTCACGTGGCTATATGCGTGGCGCCCTGCAAGTACGTTCTGTCCTTGCGATAGAGGATCGAAGAATGAGTGATGTATGTATGCCTTCGCCATCCTTAGATGCGCTGGATCACCTCCAAGCTGCCAAGCAATAAACTGATTCTCTGGTATGGTGTAACTCTCGTGTGCTCCGAGGAGATCGTCTGTGGGGACCTCCGGTGGTAGATGTGGCGTAGCGGCCGCAGTGAGAGCTGCGAGAACCTTGAGCGCAAAGGGATGGTCGGTGAACCGATGAGCGTCGATCAGACCGCATACTAATTTGTCATACGGATATGCGGCGCCTTTAGTGATCGTCGAGTCGCCAAATAGCTTACCGGACGGCTCAATTGTGTCCGACAACTGATTGACCAAGCGGTGTACCTTCGCGCGGGTTTCGCCGTCACCAGTGATCGCATAGTACCTGGACAGGGCCGACATCCACTGACCGAAGGTTTCCGCTCCAAACGCCTCTGAACTGTACCATCCCCCCAAGTCACATCCCGGCGCTGGCAATCCAACTCGCAGTCGATATGGCCGCAGGAGTGAATCCTCACTCAGCCCCATGAGTACGCCGTGCGTCTGATCCAACTGCTCTTGGTGTATGCCAGGGGACAGCGCGATTTGATCATAGCGGAACTCGTGGAGCGGCCAACCATGCTCGTTCATTCGGTTCGATTCCTTACGTGTAGACGTGACACATTCACCCAGCCAGCGCCCGCATAGCCCAATGTTCGAGGCAGATTCGCCGGGCAGTCCATCCACAAGAACGAATTTGCACCGTGCATTGTTAGGACAACTGAGAGAGCAAAACCGGAACAACCGCGTCGCAACACAGGTCGATCCTTCATTCGGGCGGCAGAGACGCCACGCACCTCCAACTCTACCTTCCGGACCTCTGCGTGCCTGTTCACTAGGGCTATGCAGTCTTCAGTCTTTAGTAAAAAAGGTCATCGCGCCGTGCGCCGAACATTCAAGATTAGAAAGGTGGCCTTTACGTCATGAGTATCCACGCTGGGAATGGCATCAAAGGAGATTACGCTCCGGTGCCTGTTGCTGGGTGAGAACGGTTATCGTCGCGATCGATTAAAGAGAAGACCCCTGGATATGTTGTGTCGTAAGCGAGGGCGCGCCTCGGAAGTGACCGGGCGCAAAGGAGTACCACAGGGGTATTAGGCAACCAACCGGTAATACACGCCGAAGCTGGATCGTAACGGGGGAACATATCGCCAGTCGCGATGTATAGCGGATTGCATACGACCACGAATAACAACAGATATGTCACCGACAGCGCTTATCTCAATGACGAGCGCAGATCATCACACTGACGATTGTTCTGAATCTTGCCGCGATCCCGAACTCTCTGCCGAGACATTGTTTGGGAAATAATCTTCCGCATGACCTCGCGCGCTTTTGCGGGCTGTCGAGCTAGCATCGCCCTTTGAATAGCAGAATATGCAGCAACGCTACGAGAAGAGAGCACTACAGATCCATCGATCTGAAATGAGCATCGTAACGCCGCTTCGATCAGATACTCAAACTGTACAAAAAACTGATTCTTGCATGCTTTTAGAATAGTGATATGAAACAGAACGATCGCGTCATGTGCTTCACGGCAATGCCCTTCGGACAGTTCAATGTTTTTCCGGATAGAAGCAACGATCTCATATTCTTCATGGTCGAGTCTGGAGGCGGCGAGAGCCGCCGCTTCAGGCTCGATTGCAGCGCGCACTTCATTGAGCTGCCTCAGTAGAACGACCGACGGCTTCTGCTCAAGCAACCAGCGAAGCACTTCCGTATCCAGAAGGTTCCACGATGCTCGTGCTGTGATTGCCGTCCCTTTACGCGGGCGGCTGCTAAGTAGCCCCTTGGACGTGAGCATCTTTACTGCCTCGCGAATTACCGAGCGGCTGACGCCGTATTGCTTCGCTAGTTCCGCCTCTGTCGGAAACGTACGTGCGTCGTAGCTACCGAGTACAATGCCGCGTCCTAGCACGTCCAGAATGAATTGGGTGAGTGTATGGCCTTTTAGTTGTTGCATGCTAACGGCGATTTTCGCGGGATCTAAAGCATTTCGAGACCCTCACGGCTGAACGCGCCCCCCCCTGCTGCTACATCGCTTCGTCTACTAGAACGCCGCCCTTGTTCAACAATCAGTCAGCGTCACTGACCGATGGGACTGAAAAGCCATCTGTGTCTTGTCTGTCGTGAAGCAGCCCGGATGGAGGCTTGAGTTAGTACTTCGCACGTCACACATAACTTCTGCTCTGCCTTAACGCTCCGCCGTGGCCAAGCCGCGGTCGTCCCGTGACATGGGGGCGGCCAACTGCGCTGTGCGGATATCACGAGCGACAGTTCGGCCGGATCGCCAAAGGTGCCAGGCAGCCCACAGATAGCCGGGGCAAAGGATTAGCAGAGCGTAGCGGAGTGAATCCACTCCCAACGAAGGTTGAAGGGCATCACTCAAGATTCCCGCTGCCAAGGGACCGAAGCCCATTCCGATGAGATTGGCGAATAGGTAAATGATCGCGATCGACATTGCGCGCATTCTCGGCGGCACCAGCGTTTGGATCGCAGCAAAGATCGGTCCCTGCGTCATATCTCCTCCAATCGTTGATAGGGCCAGCAAACCAAACGCCAGGTAATGATCCGGCGCGACAAACACTCCGGCTTTGAGCACTGCAAAGACGACAAAGGCAATGGCACACGCGTTTAACTGCCTACGCTCATTGCGAGCCGCATACCGCGTGGCCAACTCTCCGCCAAGATACGTACCAATTGCACTACCGATGCCACAGACAACCGCGAACCAAACGCCTAGCTCGCCAGTCGAAACTCCATGGCTACGAATAAAGAACGTCGGCTGCCACTGCATTAGCCCGTACCCAAAGAAATACCACACCGAAAAGCACACTAGGAGATGCCGGAAGGCCGCGATTCTCCATAACGTCGAGCACACTTCTCTTACCGTAGGCTCCGGTTCGACGCATACTGTTGTCCTGCAAAGCAGACGATCGTTCGACAGCCGCGGCTCTCTCATGGTGAGGTATGCAATACCGGAGAGGACCAGACCCGGCATACCGATGATCATGAACGCTGCGCGCCAGCCAAAGAGCTCGCTTATCCAACCGGTCGCAAGGTAGCCGACGATGACCGCCAAAGGACCGGCCAGCATGTAACGTGCAACTGCCCGTGGCCGCTCAGAGCGAGTGAAGTAGTCCGCAATCAAGGAGTGGGCTGGCGGTATGCATCCGGCTTCACCAACGGCGATACCCACCCGCACGAGTAATAGCTGCACATAGCTAGTTACCATCCCACACAAGACGACCCCACAACTCCACAAAGCGGTCGTCGCGGAGATAATTGTGACGCGATTGCGACGATCCGCCCATCGGGCGATAGGAATGCCCATCACCGAGTAGAACAATGCGAACGCGATGCCGCTTAAGAAACCTAGCTGGGTATCCGTGAGCTCGAGATCCGTCTTTATGTCTTGTAAGACGATTCCTAGAGCCAGCCTATCAACAAAGTTGAAGGCAAGAATGACCGTGAGCAAGCTTAGAAGATAGCTTTTGTATGTGGGTCGATACATGTCACTGATGCGTCTAGCTCTCGTTGATCTTATTGGTTGCACCGACCCAGCTTGCTCGCTCAGTGGTAGTTGATCCCGACCAACTGCCTGCGAAAGTAACTTTCCAAGCCGGCCAAACCTCCCTCTGTACCAACGCCAGATTGACCGTAGGGTTCGAAAGAAGGAACAGCTCCCGCCCCTTCACCGACAGGTGCAGCCGCATTGATCCATACCGAAGAGCGAACGGCCCTAGCCATCCTCATTCCGGTGGATAGATCTGCAGTCCAAATGTAGGCAGAGAGACCATAGGTTGTTCCATTCGCAATGCGTATTGCCTCCGCTTCAGTGTCGAATGGAATCACTGTCAACACCGGCCCGAAGATCTCTTCTTGGGCAATCGGTGCGGTAGGCCGCACCCCACGAACGATTGTCGGCTCGACGAAGAAACCTCCAGTACTCTCGAGAACTCTGCGACCACCCGCAACAACCTCTGCTCCATCGACTTGTGCAGATTCGATCTGCTGCATGATTCGGCCGCACTGCGCCGCCGAAGCTACCGGACCGTACGTCGTCTTCGGGTCAAGGGCGTTGCCCATGACAATGCGGGTGCACTGAGCGGTAATGCTTCGAAGTAGATCTGTCTCCACCGAACGATGGACCAGAAGTCTCGAACCGACGCTGCACACCTGTCCTTGGTTGGTAACGAGTCTGCGCGCGATCCTCTCTCCCACTACGTCCAACGAAACTCCGTCAGGAAATACGACATGAGGTGACTTGCCACCACACTCTGCCATGACTACCTTCATATTTGATTGCCCGGCGTACTGCATCATTCGCTTTCCGATTGCTGTTGAACCGGTAAACGTCAACATGTCCACGTCGCCGTGCAGCGCCAGAGCTCGCCCAACGGTCTCTCCGAGCCCCGGAATTACATTCAACACGCCTGGCGGGACGCCCGCTTGCACCGCAAGTCTCGCTAAGCGAATTGCGGAGCGCGAGGACTGTTCCGACGGCTTTAGCACGACGCAGTTGCCGGCGGCCAATGCAGGGGCAAGCTTGAGAACAGCAACGTACGTGGGAAAATTCCATGGCAGTACGGCCCCTACGACGCCGCGAGGTACGCGTCGCTGTGAAACGAAACTACCTCTATCGCTTAAGTACACATCGCCGAGGACCTTGTCGGCGGCATCCGCATAGAACCGCACCAGCATCGCGGCAGACGAGGCATTGCCGAACGCCTCACTGACCGGCTTTCCCATCTCGCCAGCATCCAGCAGATCGAGCGCTCGCGCGTCCTTTGCAATCAGATCGGCGAAACAATGCAGCGCCGCTCTCCTGCGGGAGGGCGGCGCGTCGCTCCAACGACCATCATCAAAGGCTGCGCGGGCAGCACGAACGGCCCGATCGGTGTCGCGCTCGCTGCCGACAGGGATCGACAAACTCCGCTTTCCGATCGATGGATTAATTACCTCCACAGCAGAGTCACTGTCTGAGTCGGATAGGTCGCCATTGATAAAGGGCGCCACCATCTCTTGGCCACCGTGCACATCGACGCTCATTATCATCTCCGGGCCACGTCTCCGATTCGAATGCTCACCATCACGTTCGCAATCTTTGGATTGCGGTCGCCTCAGTTATTTGAAGCGATACTCAAGTTGCATACCTGTCGTTCGCGGTCGAACTCGGGCATCCCAGTCAGTGATAATTCCCGGGACAAATGGGAATCCGACAGGACTTCCTCGTTCATCATTGACGTTGTCGACGAACAACTTGGCAGACCAGTTCCCTGGCCCATCGACTGAGAAGCTGACATTCCCAATTAGGAGCGAGTCACCGGCCGCTATGCTCTGCACCCCTCCCGCGATGGTTCGCAGGTCCATCGCAGAGGTGTAGTTGGCGGATCCTGAGAGCCTCCCGTTAAATCTCCCGCTGCCGAGCGGGAAGGCATACTCTGCCCAAGTTCCCACCGTATACTCGGGCGAGACGTTCAGGCGCTCTCCTTTGTCAAACAGCAGCACTGGCACGCCGGCCGACGACGACGAAAAGACCTGCCCGTCCATCGTTAGGTCGTTCCAGCTAAGGGTGAGTCCCAATTCCAGTTCGTCAATGGGGCGAGCCGACAGTCCAAAATCAAACCCGACGCCACTTGCTGACTCGCCATTCACATTGGCAGTCGTCGGTGTGATCACCCCGCCCTCACCGATGAAGTTGACAGTAAGTGACTGCTGAACGTCCTGCCAGTCAATGTAGTAGAGAGCAGCATCAATACTTATGCGGCCCTGCAGTAGCTCGCCCTTTGTCCCCAATTCGTAATTTGTCAATGTGTCGGCCTTGACAGGAGGAAAAGCCGGTCCGAGTCGCTGCACGCGGGGGGTTTGATCGAAGCCGCTGCGGAATCCTTCGGCATAGGAAGCGTAAAGCGTCATGTGATCGCTCGGATGCCAGGTCACGACGGCACGAGGCGACGTGGCATCGAACTTTTCTTTGGTGCGAATCAGAGGTAAGCCATCGGGGTTATAGTTCTCTCTCACTGTTACGTCGTCTTCAAAGTAGCGAAGCCCGGCGGTGAGCTCGATCTTTCCATCAAGGATCATTCGAGTTAGTTCGCCAAATACTGCGAATGACTTTGACATGTAAGTAATGTCGGTGTTAATCAGAGGCGGATCTGGAAGAAACTGATCCCCTTGGAGCGTCAGGTCTTCAGCATCACGATACATTCCGCCGAGTGACCAACGCCAAAGTCCTTCGTTCTTTGAATTCAGAATGAGTTCTTGAGAGAATACTTCGGCGTCGAAGCGATCCGGGCTCACAAAGTCTGGCAAGAAATAGATGAGATCCCGTCTGCTGCGATTCGAATATTCCAGATAGCTGGTCATGCTGGCGACAGACAAAGCCGGTGATTCGTATCCGACTTTGAGGCCATAGGCATCAAAGTCGGTTTCAATCGGTTCTTCTAGCACTGCCTGCTGTTTGTCATTTTCATCGGCAGTTGACGGCCCGCCATAGTCGGCGCGCGATAGCCACGCGGACATCCCGATCGATAAGCGATCCGTGGGCTGGGCGTTGACCTTCACTCGCATATTGCCGATTTCGGCGTCGTTGACGTTCCTCGCTCGAGCGGAATCGATCCATCCCCCGAGATCGCCATAGCCGAGCACCGCCCGGGCAGCGAGCTTGCCGTCGACAATCGGTATATTGACTGCGACGTCCCCGCGATAACTCTCATTTCCTCGCTCTGTCGTTGAGACGGAGGTTCGACCCTTGAACTCGAAATCATTCAGATCCGCGTCATGAGTCAGGATCCGAACAACCCCATTCTGCGCGCTGGCACCATACAGAGTGCCCTGCGGGCCGCGCAGCACTTCCACGCGCTGCAAGTCATAGGCGTTTGTATCCGGAACGATTGCAGATTTGACCAACCCGAACGGAACAGAGTCGAGGTAGTAAGCGATGGGACTCGAGCCGGTGAATAGTGCGCCACCCGCGGTTACCCCGCGCATGACGACTTGGGTACCGCCACCTTGATAAGTAACGTTGACCGCCGCACCGGGAACGCGAGATAGCGCTTCCGTAGTACCGACGATCGTAGATCTGTCGAGTTCTGCACCTCCGAGGACGGATACCGAGATAGGAACATCCTGAAGCCGTTGCTCACGCTTCTGCGCCGTGACTACAACTTCTTCCATAGTTCGCCTCGCATCGCTCGTCTTTGTTTCTTTCGGTCGGCTCTGCTCCGGCGATGGTTCCTTGAACTCCTGTGCCCCGACGGCAGCGATGCGCTTCACAGCGACGGTACTATCGCCTACCGCTTCATAGGTCAAGTTCGTCCGCTGCAGCAAGCGCCCCAGTGCGACTGCAGCAGTGAATCGACCCTGCACCCCGTCTGATTGCTGGCGCGTAACTTCGCCAGAATCAGCCATCATTACCTGTACATTCGATTGTCGACTCCACGCATGAAGCGCTGATATAACCGGCTGCGCTGGAATATCAAAGTCCACACTTTGACTCAACGCGGCCGCTGCGTACGTCATAGACACTGACGCGAAAAGAATCCCCACCACTGCAATAAGCGGGAATCGTCGAGAAGCGCACAGAATGTTCGTGGCATCACGAACCTGATGATCTATCTGATCGGTCGCCATGGCTGTCCCCTTATCGTTTGAATCTACAGACTGTTCCAGCGACTTCCGTATCAGCTTGCGGTGCAGCGCCAAGTGCTGCTTTCGCTTTCTCTTTGATATATACACCTTCAGTTACACGTCCAGATCTGCGTCTCCATGGTCCGAAAAGAAATCTGAAACGGCACGATGGATGAATCTTGACCTTGAGAAATTCTTCTCCCAAGAACTTCTTCGGCCCTCCTAGTGATAGGACAACTGAGGAGCAAGAGTCGGAACAGCGAGAAGTTATTTTTTCCGAAGGCCTGGGATTCGCGAGATGGGCTTTCACGGCGTGTGCACGAGTCAAGAACTCGACGCTCGGTGTGCCGAGCGAACAGGATTCGCAACTTGGCAGCGGCAGAATAGCTAACGCAAGCTGCCGCCAGATGAACTTGTCTCTGCATTACGCACGCGAATGAGCGCGTGCGTGTCATCGATGACTACTACCTCGACCTCGGGATAGGTCCTCGAGAGCCCGAGGATCCATTCATGGACGTAGCTAGTAAGAACCGTTCCCGTGTATATCAGATCACCTACCGCGACATCTTCGATGATCAGTTGCTGGCGCGAGTACCGATTCACATCCTCAATGACGTTCCTAAGCGGCTCATGCGTGTACACGAAGTATCCATCGCGCCAAGCGATTTCATTCGTCAGCTGTGCTGATCGGATTGGACTGAGGTTTCCGTTGATGTCGTAAGTCACCTCCTCTCCGCGGGTAACGCGCAGTGCTGTTGGAGCAACCTCATCAGGGAGCGACGGTTCTCCTCTCACACGATCGTTGGCATTGGGCACGACTTGCACCGTACCTTCGGTCACTGTAACGTTCACTCCGTTCCGGCGACGCTGAACATTGAATGCCGTTCCCAGTGCGGTAACAGTTCCGCCCGCAGCACTGACCTGGAACGGTCGCTGACGATCATGTGCAACCTCGAAGTGCGCTTCGCCGCGGTCAAGTGCGATGGCGCGCATGCCGCTAGTAAATTCGACTGCAATTGATGTTTGAGCGCCGAGCTGCACAGAACTACCGTCCTCGAGGACAATTTCTTTGTGCTGAGAGAGCCCGGTCTCAACCACGACGAGACGCCTCAACTCCGACTCGCCTGTGAGATAGTGCCGCACGGGTTGGATAAGCGGTACCGCAAGTACGGTCGCAATCACGGCCGCGGCTGCGGAGAACCCTAACGTCCGCCACCTAACGCGGCGCGCCGCTGACTTGTTAGATTGGCCGTCCCGGCCACGTCGCCACATTGAAGGGCGAGTGAAGCCGTCGCATCGATCTTGCGCCAGTTCATCGCTACTCGCGATCGGCAACTCCGTCAAATGCTCTGCCAGCATCCATACACACTCCACCTCATCAAATGCTGCACGGTTTTCCGGTTCCGACTCCCACGTGTTCCAGGCCTTGAGCACACGTCCAGAAGGCTTGGACTTCTGCAGCACGAGCAACCACCGTGCAGCCTCTTCTCGGCGGCGCTCACCGGAGTTGGCTTTCGTGAGCCGAGTGGTGAATGAAAATGAGCTCATCGTGTCTCTACCGGTTGCTCGCCGGATTCCTTGCTGGTTCACTTTCCGGGTTCCTGGTGGACCGTCGCTGCTGACTTCAGCGCCGTGGCACAGCAGGCCAGCGCCCTGGCCACATAGCGTCGAACGAGGCGGGAGGAGACGTTGAGCTGCTTCGCTGCCTCTGTGACGCTTAGACCTTCGATCCGAACGAGCCGGAATGACTCGCGACAGATGGGTGTTAAGGTCTTTAGCGCGCCGTAGATCACGGCCAAATCAAGGTTGCCAGCCCAGATACGTTCCGGTGACCGTCCCTCATATGCTGACTCCGTATCAAAGAACACCAGTTCATCAGCGCGGCGACGGCGGCCGCGCTGCTTTATTCGGTTGTCAGCTAGATTGCCAGCGATGCTGAACAAATACTTCCTCAGGAAGTTGACTTCCTCTGGCCGATTCAGGCCAAGTGCATGAACGTATGCCTCTTGGGCTACCTCCTTCGCCTCTTCTTGGGAGCGCAGCCGCACTCTCAGCCATCGCACAAGCGAATCATTGTGTTCGTGGAACAGCCGTTCAATCCTCTTTTGGTACGTTTCACCCGGGCGCGCGTCCTCTGGGCTAGCGCCACACAAGTCAGGTTTTTCGGCTCGACGATGGCCAAACATGAATGCCTATCCCTCCCATAGAGTAAGGACAACTGAACATTCGGATTCGGAACTTTCCCTTGGAAAAAGACGATCCAGCTCTGTTTGGACCGCACTCCGATGACAACCGGCCCCATGGGCGCTAGCGGCTGGCGAAGGCTTCGTTTGGGATAAAGTGCGATGAGCCTCAGTATCGCGCTGTGGCTTGTGTACACCGGCAGTTCCCCCTGGTCGAACGTACACGTTAGAAGTGTGTAATCGCCTATGCGCACTCCCGCATCGGAATGAAAAAAGCCCGGTATCCGTCCCCGGGAACAGGAAGCGGCCTGCGATAAGGCTGGTTGAGCCCCGTGTTTGTGGTGGCTGGCTAAGCGTTACTGTTGCGGAGGGCGATCACTGCTGACCTGCACAAGATTCGTGACAGCCAGCCGCGGCCGCAGAACAACCTCACTCGGCCATTTTCGACCCGCTTGACACGGATCGCGAGTGACGCGCAATCGCCAAAGGTTTGGATTTTCTAAAGTGATGAGAGGGCACCCAAAAGACGCCCTTGTTCCAAATCGATGACGCTAGATGACGGAGCGGCCCAAGCTCAGGTCGAGTTCAGAGTGAAACCGCTGCGCCATCGAGTCGTATGCAGCGAACCTCATGGCCAGACGGCGACGACGCCATGGCTGACTCAGCTGCTCGTGCAGTTCCTGCATCTGCTGTAGTGCTTGCGCGCGTCCGGGGAGCTTCAGCCAAGCCTCAAAGCGCCGACGCGCCGCACAACTGAGCACACCCTCTTCCTGCCGTAAGATCCACCGCACCGCTTGCTCGTCGATCTGTTGCGGCGTTGTTCGATCAACCTTGGGCATTTGGGTGACCTTCCTTTGGACTTGCTGCTCCCCCAGCGGGGCCGGGTTTGCGTATCCCCTTCGTCATGAAGTGTTGCTGAGATGAGATGACGACCGACTGGACGACTCGGTATCTCCGCTTCGAATTCCCGGTACGCAACTGCTATCCATTGAGATGATCGCATCCCGCAGTCATTTCTTCGGCAACCATTATATGAACCCCCCTATAGAACTTTGTTAGGAGGATTCGGCAAATCCCGTGAACATTTCGTGATGATCACAGACTGCGGTTCACCCTCGATCACATCGTGTAAGTTTTCTCCGGTAGGCGCTTCGAACTAATGCGCAACTGCATTGATACACAAGCTGAGGCGCTGAGCCTGACATCGACTTCTAGCAAACCGGCCTCGGCAAACACAGCAAAACGCTGTCTCATTCGCCACTCGAAAGACGTGCAGTTCTCGGTTGTCGCTGCCGCTGTCAACGCCGCATTAAAGCTAGCACAGATCTGACGGACGAAAGTTGCACACATGTGTCAATGCGGTGCAGCACTTAGGTTGGCGAAGCCGTTTGATTGACTCCGAGTCAGCGGCTTGCACCAATGTTTGGTGTAGCACGGTGTGTTCGAAAATGCGTTGGCATAGCTGTGCCCACTCTGCTCGATCACGGTTCCAGGAAGTTGAGACAGCGGTCATACCTGACACCCGACATGGGGGAGCAAGACCGCGGATGCGCATGTCATCGGAGTGGCTGCACGTTCCCTCGTGCGAGTTGCAGAAGGTTTACGCGGTCGATGCCTTCATGTCTCCGTACGACCGCGACAACCTGCGACAGATTGGAACGTCCGAAAGGCTGAACTTCGATCGCACTCCGCAGGCGCGAGGCTGCGGTACAGGCCCATCGTAAGCACGGTCGCCAGCGCACGCACCACGATCAACGCAGCACTGCGTCGTATCGGTTACACCAACGATCAGCAAACGGTCACGGTGTCCGCTCGGCTGCGTCGACGCTACTTAATGAACAAGGCTGGAACCCGACTTAATCGAGCTCCAGCTAGCGCACAGTGGTGGAGCGAAACAAAGTGCGTTCCGCATATTACCGCGTCGAACGACTCGCGGAGGGTCGAGCAATGATGCAGGCGTGGGCGGATTATCTCGAGGCGGTGAAGGCCGGTCACACAAGCATCATGCCCGTCCAACAAGCTCATGCGGTGGTGGGCTACGAAGCCAGCTTTGAAGCGGCGATACTTTCGCCTCAGCCGACTCGACGCAGGCCGCGAGTCCGTCCATGTCCTGATCTCATCTTCGCGCCAGCCACTGGCGCGTTCGCTAATTCTCCGATGTCGCGGAAAGCGGTCTTCACGGATGTAGCGATAGATGGTATCGCGCCCCAAGCCAGCGGCCTCAATGACTTCAGGCAATCGCAGCAATCAGCAGGTCTTCATCGCATACTCTCCCTGGAAGAAAATCCTTGTCAGCGACACTGATGGAAGAGTGGCCATACGAGATAACATGGGCGACACACGGTGGGAACAACAAGCGTCAATTGTTACGACTTTTCTCAGAACAAATGTGGGCGCATGACAGGATTGTTCTGTCCTGGTGACTACGGAGTGCAATCTGTCGCAATGCGTTGCGCAATACCCTGAATTGCCCTGCACGAGTCGATGTTCCGCTTGCGCCCAGACGGGGACAGTGGCTTCGGCGCCCTGTCACTCTGGTTTCGTCGAGCGCATGAGTCGAACACTTCTCGATAAGTGCTTCCGCGTGCAAGGCCGACAGGCTTGGTCCATCGGCACCGATGAAATCCAGCGTGATCTCTATCGCTTCCTGCGCTATTACGATCTCGAGCGCAGTCATCAAGGCTATCGACTGAAGGGACGCACGCCGGCGCAGGCACTGATGGATGTACTTGCGGTCACCCGTAACGCCGTGAGGTGAGAGTTCGGCTAACTACCCCACGCACTCAGCTGAACTAGTTCTCAGACACTCTGCGCGTGTGCTTCGAATTCCCTAATCGCTTTTTACAACGCTAAGCATTCAGCCAATTAAGCCCATTCGTCGCGCCCACGGAGAGCCACAAGTCGAGAGGCTTGCAAACACCGCAGCCACCCTCGTAGGAGGACGATGAGACGCTTGCGCTCG
>Ga0233377_1000751_pt1 | contig 13393 bp, 24 predicted proteins | sample ElkDunMinimDraft_6_FD_191540 | JGI IMG/M metagenome (GOLD analysis project Ga0233377, IMG submission 191540) | Fecal eukaryotic communites from dung pellets of Tule Elk in California, USA - Elk Dung E36 | ecosystem: Host-associated > Mammals > Digestive system > Large intestine > Fecal | place...
CTTTGGATTAATCATAATTGCCGTATAGAAATACGTAAAGATGATAATCAAAACAGCCAATAATACATTGTACCATAATCCGTAAGGATCACTCATAGCTACTTGCAATTTACTTGGAGTTTCAGAGTTTGTTGCAAATAACATCATAGGAATTGTAACGATCGCCTGAGCGAAAATGATCGGCATTACACCAGATGCATTTACTTTAATAGGCAAATAGTTACGCGCTCCTTGAGCATCTACTTCACGTGCTCCTGCAACTCTTTTTGCAGTGTTTAATGGAATCTTACGAACACCTTGAACAATAAAAATTGTCAACATAATCACAAGCATAAATGCTACGATTTCCAATACAATTTTAATCAGGTTACCTCCGTTGATACCAACTTCAGAAATAAACGATTGAGGTAAACGAGCAAGGATACCAACAGTAATCAATAAAGAAATACCATTTCCAATTCCTTTCTCAGTAATACGTTCCCCTAACCACACTGCAAACATAGCTCCAGCAACTAATACCAAGATTGTTTGAACCCACCATAAAGTTGATTCATCCGCTGGCATAGCACCTTTGCTTCTTACGTAAAGAGCTAAATAACTAGGAGCCTGTAAAGCACAGATTCCAATTGTTAGAATTCTTGTGTAGTTATTAATACGTTTTCTACCTGATTCACCTTCATTTTGCATTTTTTGAACTGCAGGTACTGCCATTCCTAATAATTGCATAATGATCGATGCACTAATGTAAGGCATGATCCCTAAAGCCATAATCGAAGCGTTGGTAAAACCACCACCAGAAAACAACGATAACAAATCCTCCAATACATTCGCTGAACCAGCTTGGTTAGCCTGAGCTAACGCTGTATAATTTACACCTGGGATAATGATAAATGAACCAATACGGTATATCAAAATAAGGGAAAGAGTCAAAAGAATTCTCTTTCTTAACTCTTCCACCTTCCAGATGTTTTTTATGTTCTGTATAAAACGCTTCATTTTAAAAAATGTTGGCTAAGTTAATTAGATTTCTGAACAATTTCCACCTTTTCCTTCGATCGCTTCTTTAGCAGATCCAGAAAATTTGTGTGCTGTTACATTAATCTTAGCAGATAACTCACCACGTCCTAGAACTTTCACCAATTCGTTTCTAGATAACAATCCGTTCTCACGTAAAACTTCAGGAGTAATTTCCGTAACGTTTTTACGCTCGATTAAAGATTGAATAATATCTAAATTGATAGCTTTATATTCTACTCTATTGATGTTTTTAAATCCAAATTTAGGAACACGTCTTTGAAGTGGCATTTGCCCACCTTCAAATCCAATTTTCTTACTATATCCAGATCTAGATTTGGCTCCTTTGTGACCACGAGTGGAAGTTCCACCGTAACCTGAACCTTGACCTCTTGCGATTCTTTTTCTGCTTTGTACAGATCCTTTCGCAGGAGTTAAATTATGTAAAGTGCTCATATCAAATTGATTTTTTAAGTTACTCAACAATGATTACCATATGTTGAACTTTTTTAACCATTCCCATGATTTGAGGAGTTGCTTCTTTTTCAAGAGTTTGGTTCAACTTCTTAAATCCTAACGCTTTTATCGTAGCTTTTTGTCTAGCTGGACGATTAATAGCGCTTCTTACTTGCTTAATTTTAATTGTAGCCATGTCTTTGTCTATTAACCATTAAATACTTTGTCCAATGCAATACCACGTTGTCTAGCTACTGTAACTGCGTCTCTCATTTGAGATAATGCATCAATAGTAGCTTTAACTACGTTATGTGGGTTTGATGAGCCTTGAGATTTTGCTAATACATTGTGTACTCCTACACTCTCAAGCACTGCACGCATCGCACCACCTGCGATTACTCCAGTACCCTCAGAAGCTGGCTTCAACAAAACTCGTGCACCACTGTACTTCCCTTTTTGAGTATGAGGTACAGTTCCTTTTAAAATTGGAACTTTAATCAAGTTTTTCTTAGCATCGTCAATTCCTTTCGTAATTGCTTCTGTAACTTCTTTTGCTTTACCTAATCCGTGACCAACGATTCCGTTTTCATCACCAACTACAACGATAGCAGAAAAAGAGAAAGTACGACCACCTTTAGTCACTTTCGTTACACGGTTTACGGCTACCAACTTATCTTTAAGCTCTAGATCCGAAGATTTTACTCTGTTCAATGTTTGTGCTGCCATTTCTTAAAATTTTAAACCGCCTTCTCTTGCTGAGTCAGCCAATGATTTAACTCTACCGTGGTACAAGTAACCGTTACGATCAAACACAACAGTTTCAATACCAGCTTTAATTGCTTTTGCGGCAACCTCCTTTCCAACAACAGCAGCTTGATCAATCTTATTGATTTTATCAGTTGCTTTGTTTTTAAAAGAAGATGCTGATGCTAACGTCTTACCAGTAGTATCATCTATAACTTGCGCATAGATTTGTTTGTTACTACGGAAAACAGATAATCGAGGCACCATAGAAGTACCAGAAACTTTCTTTCTGATTCTTCTTTTGATTTTTGCTCGTCTATTTAATTTACTAAATGCCATAACTTAAGTTTTATTTTTTACCTGCAGATTTTCCTGCTTTTCTTCTGATTTCCTCACCTACGAACTTAATACCTTTTCCTTTGTATGGTTCTGGTTTACGAAGGGAACGAATTTTGGCAGCTACTTGACCCAAAAGTTGGTTGTCATGAGACTCTAAAGTCACCACTGGTGCTTTACCTTTTTGAGTATCTGCAGATACTTTTACTTCTGAAGGGATCTCGAAGATGTAAGGGTGAGAATAACCTAATGCTAACTCCAACGTTTGACCTGTTGCAGTGGCACGGTAACCAACTCCTACTACTTCTAATTCCTTCTTGAACCCTTCTGATACACCAACGATCATATTAAACAACAAAGCACGGTATAAACCATGTTTCGCTCTATGCGCAGGTGCGTCTGATACGCGGCTGAAAGTTGCTATTCCATCTTCGATTGAAACATTAACACTATCTGTATCGATAACTTGTTTCAATTCACCTTTGGAACCTTTAACAGTAATTACATTACCATCAAACTTTACGTCTACTCCACTCGGGATGTTAACTGGGGATTTACCTATCCTTGACATTTTTGTTATTTGTTAAAGATTAATACACATAACAAAGAACTTCACCACCAACATTTTGGTTTCTAGCTTCTTTATCAGTAATAACTCCTTTTGAAGTTGACACAATTGCAACACCAAGACCATTCAACACACGAGGAAGTTCAGCCGCACCAGCATACTTACGTAAACCTGGACGAGAAGCTCTTTGAATTTTTGTGATTGCTGGTACTTTAGTTGAAGGATTGTACTTCAAAGCGATTTTAATGATTCCTTGTTTAGAATCATCTTCGAACTTGTAGTTAGTAATATACCCTTGATCAAACAAAATTTGCGTAATCGCTTTTTTTGTGTTTGACGCAGGAATAGATACTGTCTTCAAGCCAGCAGAACTTGCGTTACGAACACGCGTAAGGAAATCTGCTATTGGATCTGTATACATATATATAAATTTCGATAACGGTTTTCGGTGCGCTTATTGGGCGCACCGAACCTATTATCAGTTAATAATACAACTTTGCGGGTGCAAATATATAAAAATATTTATTACCAGCTAGCTTTTTTAACACCTGGGATTTTTCCAGCTAATGCCATTTCACGGAAAGTAACACGTGAAATACCAAATTGACGCATATAACCTCTTGGACGACCTGTCAATCCACAACGGTTATGTTGTCTAATTTTCGCTGAGTTTGCTGGCAATTTTTGTAATGCCATCATTGCATCCCATTTCGCTGCACCTACTTCTTCAGAGTTATCAGCAGATTTTAAAATCTTAACTAATTCCTCACGTTTTTTAGCATAGCGTGCGTTTAACTTTTCTCTTTTACGCTCACGCGCTTTCATTGATTCTTTTGCCATCTCTTCTTATTTTATAAATGGGAATCCGAATGCATCTAATAATGCTCTACCTTCTTCATCAGTCTCAGCTGTTGTAACGAAAGTAATATCCATTCCTAAGATACGATTAACTTTATCAATATCAATTTCAGGGAAAATGATGTGCTCTTTAACTCCGTAGTTGAAGTTTCCACGTCCATCAAATCCTTTTGAACTAATTCCACGGAAGTCACGTGTTCTTGGAAGAGATACAGATATTAAACGATCTAAGAAATCGTACATATTGTCACCTCTCAAAGTAACTTTCGTTCCAATTGGCATCCCTTTTCTTAATTTAAAGTTAGAGATATCCTTTTTTGAATTAGTTGAAATTGCTTTTTGACCAGCGATTCTAGATAATTCTTCAACTGCAGTGTCAACAATTTTCTTGTCAGCTACAGCGTCACCCAATCCTTGGCTCAATACAATTTTCGTCAATTTAGGTACTCTCATCAAAGATTTGTATCCAAATTGTTCAGTTAAAGCAGGAATTACTTCCGCTTTATACTTTTCCTTTAGTCTCGGTGTATAACTCATTACTTAATCTCCTCCCCTGACTTTTTAGAATAACGAACTAATTTTCCTTCACTGTTCTCTTTACGTCCAATGCGTGTAGCTTGTCCGTTGACAACAACCATAAGGTTAGAAATATGGATTCCGGCTTCTTTCTCCACAATTCCTCCTTGAGGGTCTTGTGCACTTGGTTTAGAGTGTTTTTTTACTAAATTCACTCCTTCAACAATTGCACGAGATTTCTTTCTGTCAATCGCAAGGATTTTTCCTTCCTGATTACGTGACGTACCGCTAATAACCTTAACAGTATCACCTACTTTAATGTGTAATTTCTGTTGCATAACAAATATAAAATTAAAGTACTTCAGGAGCTAATGAAACGATCTTCATATAATCGTTTTCACGTAGCTCACGAGCAACTGGTCCGAAAATACGGGTTCCTCTCATGTCCCCCGCCTGATTCAAGATAACGCAAGCGTTATCATCGAAACGAATGTAAGAACCGTCAGCACGACGTACTTCTTTTTTTGTTCTTACTACTACTGCCTTGGCAACCGATCCCTTTTTAACGGCTCCAGAGGGCGCTGCGCTCTTAACAGCAACTACGATTTTATCTCCTACGGATGCATAACGACGTCTTGTTCCACCCAATACACGGATGCACAATACAGTTTTTGCTCCAGAGTTATCTGCTACTGTAAGTCTTGATTCACTTTGTATCATTACTAAAATAAATTATTTAGCTCGCTCAACAACTTCTACTAATCTCCAGTTCTTTGTTTTTGACAAAGGACGAGTTTCCATGATTTTAACAGTATCCCCTACATTAGAGTCATTTGTTTCATCATGGGCAACAAATTTAGTAGTTTTTTTGACAAACTTACCATATTTTGGGTGTTTTACTTTTCTTTCAACGGATACAACGATAGATTTATCCATCTTATCGCTTGTAACAACACCTATACGTTCTTTTCTTAAATTACGCTCTTCCATTGCAATAATTATTTAGAGAAACAAGCCTAAGCTTGTTTCTCACGTTTTGTTAACTCAGTATTCAACTGGGCAACCGTCTTTCTCATCTTGCGAATTTGAAGTGGGTTTTCCAAAGGAGAAACTTTGTGATTCAACTTGATTTTTGCCAATTGTCCGTTCAAATCCGCAATACGGTTTTTCACGTCATCTAGAGATAATTTTGTGATTTCTTGCTGCTTCATTTTACGACTATATTTCTGGAACTACAAAATCGTTACGAACAATGAATTTACACTTTACAGGTAATTTCTGAGCTGCCAAACGCATTGCTTCTTTAGCAATTTCGTAAGGAACTCCGTCCGCTTCAAATAATATACGTCCCGGTTTAACAACTGCCACCCAGTGACTTGGTGCACCTTTACCTTTACCCATACGTACTTCAGCTGGTTTAGAAGTAACTGGTTTATCAGGAAAGATACGAATCCATACTTTTCCTTCACGCTTCATGTAACGCGTAACTGCGATACGAGATGCTTCAATCTGACGAGATGTAATCCATCCCGGCTCCAAAGTTTTAAGCCCGAAAGATCCGAATGATACAGTACTACCTCTGTGAGCAATACCACGGTTTCTACCTTTCTGTGCTTTTCTAAATTTGGTTCTTTTTGGCTGTAACATTTTCTTAAAATTTTACTGTCCTAATTACTTTTTCTTTCTCTTAGCACCCATAGGTTTTCTACCTTGACCTCCTGTTTTACCAGAAGATTGAGATTGCCCAACATTTGGTGACAAATCACGCTTTCCGTATACTTCACCTTTACAGATCCATACTTTGATCCCTAAACGACCGTAAGTCGTGTGAGCTTCGGAAAGAGCATAATCGATGTCAGCTCTGAACGTATGTAACGGAGTACGTCCATCCTTGTACATCTCTGAACGCGCCATCTCTGCACCATTCAAACGTCCAGAAATCTTAACTTTGATTCCTTCCGCTCCCATGCGCATAGTACTCGCGATCGCCATTTTGATTGCTCTCCTGAAAGAGATACGTGCTTCTAATTGACGAGCAATTCCATCAGCCACTAAACGAGCATCCAATTCTGGACGTTTAACCTCGAAAATGTTGATTTGAATTTCCTTTTTAGTCAATTTCTTCAACTCTTCTTTCAATTTATCAACCTCTTGTCCACCTTTACCGATGATAACACCTGGTCTTGCAGTGTTAATAGTAACAGTAACAAGCTTCAAAGTACGCTCGATAATAATCTTTGCGATAGAAGCTCTAGACAAACGTGCATGAAGATATTTACGGATTTTATCATCCTCTACTAATTTATCTTTGTAGTTATCTCCACCATACCAATTAGATTCCCACCCGTGGATGAAACCTAATCTATTTCCTATTGGATTTGTTTTTTGTCCCATTCTCTTACTTATTTAACACCATCAACGATAATGGTAACGTGGTTTGATCTCTTTCTAATTCTATGAGCACGTCCTTGAGGAGCTGCTTGAATTCTTTTCAACATCGCACCACCGTCTACCATAATAGAACGAACGATCAATGTGTTTTCTTCTAAGCTTTTACCCTCATTTTTTTGCTCCCAGTTAGCGATTGCCGAACGCAAAAGCTTCTCAAGACTTACCGAAGCAGACTTGGAATTGTGTTGCAATATGTTTAGAGCTTTATTCACTTCAACTCCACGAACAAGATCAGCAACCAATCTCATTTTTCGAGGAGCAATCGTAGAATCATTCAAACGAGCGATCGCCGTTGTAGATTTCTCCGCTTTAAGTTCCTTTGCTCTTAATTGTTTTCTAGCACCCATGACTTTGCTATATTAAATTCTATCTTTTCTTATCTTTCTTGTTTCCACCATGACCACGGAAGTTACGCGTTGGAGCGAATTCACCCAACTTGTGACCTACCATGTTCTCAGTACAAAACACAGGAATAAACTTATTCCCGTTATGAACAGCAAACGTTAAACCAACGAAGTCTGGAGTAATTGTACTTGCTCTTGACCACGTTTTAATAACTGCTTTGTTTCCTGATTCCTGCGCCTCATCCACTCTTTTAATTAACTTGTAGTGAACAAACGGCGGTTTTTTCAACGAACGACTCATATCCTAATTATTTTTTTCTTCTTTCGATAATAAACTTATCTGAATACTTCTTTTTAGCGCGTGTTTTGTAACCTTTAGCTGGTAAACCTTTACGAGATCTTGGGTGTCCTCCGGCATTTCTACCTTCACCACCTCCCATTGGGTGATCAACTGGGTTCATAACTACACCACGTACACGTGGACGGCGACCTAACCAACGTTTTCTACCTGCTTTACCAGATACCGCTAAGTTGTGTTCAGAATTGGATACTGCACCGATTGTTGCTAAACAAGTAGTCAAAATCATTCTAGTTTCACCAGAAGGTAATTTGATAATTGCATAACGACCATCACGAGCGTTCAATTGAGCGTAAGTACCAGCTCCACGAGCAATAGCACCACCTTTACCAGGTTTTAATTCAATGTTATGAATTACTGTTCCTAACGGAATGTCACTTAAGAAAAGTGCATTTCCTACATTTGGTTGAGCATCTTTACCAGCTACTACAGTATCACCTACTTTTAGGCCTTCTGGAGCAATGATGTACATTTTCTCACCATCTGCATAATACAACAAAGCAATACGAGCTGTACGGTTTGGATCGTATTCAATCGACTTAACCGTAGCAGGAACACCATGCTTGCTTCTTTTGAAATCAACGATACGGTATTTTTGTTTATGACCACCACCAATATAGCGCATAGTCATTTTACCGTCGTGATTACGACCACCAGATTTGCTCTTCCCAACTGTCAAAGACTTTTCAGGCTTTGCTGCTGTGATGTCAGAGTAATCACTGATGATTTTGTGTCTTTGCCCTGGAGTTGTAGGCTTGAATTTTTTAAGACTCATTACGTTTTACTACTTAAAAATTACTAAATAAATCAATCGTTTCTCCATCTGCAACTGTTACAATCGCTTTTTTGCTTTGTTTGCTACGTTGCTCAACGACACCTCTGTTTGTATATTTTACAGAGGATTTACCACCACCATAATTCATTGTACGAACTTCAGTTACCTGAACACCGTACAATTTCTCGATAGCTTCCTTAATTTCCAATTTATTTGCAGATCTGTCAACGATAAAAGAAAAACGATTAGATTTTTCTGTTTGTGCTGTTGCCTTTTCTGTAATAACCGGCTTTTTAATAATTGCTTTCATCTTTCAATCAATTTAGAATCTTTTCGATTACTTCTATTGAACTTGTTGCTAAAACTACTTTTTTCGCATTTAATACATCATATGTATTGAATGATTCAGCAGATACAACTTTAACTCTCTCAAGGTTACGTGAAGACAAGTAAACATTCTCACTGTCATTACCAACGATGAATAACACTTTTTCGTTATCCAATTTCAATCCGCTAACTAAAGCTTTGAAATCTTTCGTTTTTGCAGTACCAAAGTTCACATCTTCTAAAACGATCAATGCATCTTGTTTCGCTTTGTAAGCAAACGCAGATTTACGCGCTAATCTTTTTAATTTGATGTTCAATTTGAAATGGTAATTTCTTGGTCTTGGTCCAAAAATACGACCACCACCAATACGAGTACCAGATTTGATAGAACCTGCACGTGCTCCACCTGTACCTTTTTGCTTTTTAATCTTTTTTGTAGATCCAGCAATTTCAGCTCTTTCTTTAGATTTGTGCGTTCCTTGACGACGATTTGCCAAGTGTTGCTTTACGTCTAAATAAATTGCGTGATCATTTGGCTCAATACCAAAAACATCATCAGACAAGCTAACAGTTTTCGAAGTAGCCTTCCCTTTTACGTCAAATACTTTTACTTCCATTATTTCTGAATTGTTACGGTTGAACCATTAGCTCCAGGTACGGAACCTTTAACGATAATCAAATTTTTGTCAGTTAATACTTTCAAAATTTGAAGGTTTTCAGCAGTAATGCGTTTGTTACCCATTTGACCCGCCATTCTCATTCCTTTGAATACTTTCGCAGGATAAGATGCAGCTCCGATAGATCCCGGTGCACGTAATCTGTTGTGTTGACCATGAGTAGCTTGTCCAACTCCACCGAAGTTATGACGTTTTACTACCCCTTGGAAACCTTTACCTTTAGAAGTACCTACTACATCAACAAATTCTCCTTCTTCGAAAATTTCTGCTGTAACAACATCTCCTAAATTCAAGTTATCGAAACCTTTAAATTCAACTAACTTAGACTTAGGGTCTGTGTTAGCTTTTTTAAAGTGACCTTTCAATGCGCTTGGTGTGTTCTTGTCTTTGCGAACTCCAAAACCTAATTGAATGGCATCGTAACCATCTCTGTCTTGTGTCTTTACTTGAGTAACAACACAAGGACCAGCTTCAATAACCGTGCATGGTAAAATTTTACCCTCAGCACTATAGATGCTAGTCATTCCGACTTTTCTACCAATAATTCCTGGCATTACATTATTAATTTAATTATTACTACTTAACAAAGGGCAAACCCCGTCTAACGAGGCGCCCTTATATCTTTTAATCTTACGATCGATTATACTTTGATCTCAACGTCAACACCGCTAGGCAACTCCAAACGCATCAAAGCATCTACAGTTTTAGAAGAAGAACTATAAATATCTAAAAGACGTTTATAAGAACTTAATTCAAACTGCTCACGAGCTTTTTTGTTAACGTGAGGAGAACGTAATACAGTGTAAATACGTTTGTGTGTAGGCAAAGGAATTGGTCCTGAAACAACCGCACCTGTTGCTTTTACAGTCTTAACAATCTTCTCAGCTGATTTATCAACTAAGTTGTGATCGTATGATTTTAATTTAATTCTAATTTTTTGGCTCATTATACTGATGTATTATGCGTTCGCTTTTCCGTTTACTTTTGCTACTACTTCTTCTGCAACGTTTTTAGGTGCTTCAGAGTAGTGAGAGAATTCCATTGAAGAAGATGCACGACCTGATGTCAATGTACGTAATTGAGTTACGTAACCGAACATTTCAGATAATGGAACATCTGCTTTAACAACTTTAGCTCCGTTTCTATCGTCCATACCTCTAATAGTACCACGACGACGGTTCAAGTCACCTACAACGTCTCCCATGTTTTCTTCTGGTGTAACAACCTCCAATTTCATGATAGGCTCCAATAACACTGGACTTGCTTTTCTCATTGCTGTTTTGTAAGCTAATTTAGCACACAATTCGAATGATAAAGAGTCAGAATCGACAGCGTGGAAAGATCCATCTAACAATTCAACGATCATTGCATCAACGATATAACCTGCTAATACACCATTTTTCATTGACTCTCTGAATCCTTTTTCTACTGAAGGAACATATTCTTTAGGAACGTTACCACCTTTTACGCTATTGATAAACGTTAAGCCAGTTTTTTCTGGATCTGTTTGAGGAGAAATTTTAACAACGATATCCGCGAATTTACCACGTCCACCAGATTGTTTTTTGTATACCTCTCTGTGATCAACAGAAGCTGTAATATTCTCACGGTAAGAAACTTGAGGAGCACCTTGGTTAACCTCAACTTTGAACTCACGTCTTAAACGGTCAACGATGATATCTAAGTGTAACTCTCCCATTCCAGAGATAACTGTTTGACCAGTTTCTTCGTCTGTATGTACTTGGAAAGTTGGATCTTCTTCCGCTAATTTATTTAAACCGATAGACAATTTGTCTGTATCAGCTTGTGTTTTAGGCTCGATAGCTAAACCGATTACTGGATCTGGGAAGTCCATAGACTCCAATACGATACCGTGTCCTTCAGCACATAAAGTGTCTCCAGTACGGATATCTTTAAATCCTACAACCGCACCAATATCACCTGCACCTAACTCATCAATTTGATTTTGTTTGTTTGCATGCATTTGGAAGATACGAGAGATACGCTCTTTATTTCCTGTACGTGGGTTGTAAATGTAAGAACCAGCTGGCAATTTACCTGAATAAGCACGTACAAAACACAAACGACCTACGAAAGGATCCGTTGCGATTTTAAATGCTAATCCTGCGAAAGGCTCATCGTAAGATGGCTTACGAGAAATTGAATCACCAGTTTTTGGATCTGTACCTTCGATTGCTTCAACATCCATAGGTGAAGGCAATAACGCCATTACCATATCCAACATTGATTGAACACCTTTGTTTTTGAAAGATGAACCACACATCATAGGAACAACTTTACCAGAGATTACAGCTTGACGCAATGCCGCCAAAACTTCTTCTTCAGTAATTGAGTTTGGATCCTCGAAGTATTTTTCCATCAAACGATCGTCGAATTCTGCAACTTGCTCCAATAAATGCTCACGCATTTCTGTAGCTTCGTCTAAGATATCAGCAGGAATTTCAACTTCTGTAAAAGTCATACCTTTATCAGCTTCATTCCAAACGATTCCACGGAAGTTGATTAAATCAACAACACCACGAAAATCATCTTCACCACCGATTGGTAATTGTAATGGAAGTGAATTACTTCCTAACATATCTTTTACTTGGCGACAAACATTTAAGAAATCTGCACCTTGACGGTCCATTTTATTAACGAATCCTATACGAGGAACGTTATAGTTGTTTGCCAAACGCCAGTTTGTTTCTGATTGAGGTTCTACACCATCAACAGCAGAGAACAAGAAAACTAAACCATCTAATACACGTAAAGAACGATTCACCTCAACTGTAAAGTCAACGTGTCCCGGTGTGTCAATTACGTTAATTTGGTAAGTATCCCCATTGTATTTCCAAGGAACTGTAACAGCAGCTGAAGTAATTGTAATACCTCTTTCTTGCTCTTGCGCCATCCAGTCAGTTGTAGCTCCACCTTCGTGAGTTTCACCCAATTTATGGTTTACACCTGAGTAATAAAGGATACGCTCAGTCGTTGTTGTTTTACCAGCATCAATATGCGCTGCAATACCGATGTTACGAGTAAATTTAAGATCTCTAGCCATTGTGATTAAAATCTAAAGTGTGAGAACGCTTTATTTGCTTCAGCCATTCTTAAAGTGTCTTCTTTTTTCTTGTAAGCAGCACCTTCTTCTTTAGATGCAGCAATGATTTCAGAAGCCAATTTTCCGGCCATTGTTTTTTCGTTACGCTTACGTGCATATCCAATTAACCATTTCATAGCTAATGAATTTTTACGTGACTCACGAACTGGAGTCGGGATTTGGAACGTAGCTCCACCTACACGGCGAGAACGAACCTCAACTGGAGGTGCAACATTTTCCAATGCTTTTTTGAAAGTCTCCAATCCTGATACATCTTCGATTTTTTTCTCTACGATATCAATCGCATCATAAAAAATTCTAAATGCTAAACTTTTCTTACCGTCGTACATTAAGTTGTTAACAAACTTAGTTACTTGTGCATCCTGAAATCGCGGATCCGGTAGTACGGCTATCTTTTTCGCTTTTCTTCTTCTCATGTCTTTACAGCTTTAAACTATTATTTTTGTTTAGGTCTCTTAGCTCCGTACTTAGAACGACGCTGTTTTCTTCCTTCAACACCTGCAGTGTCTTCCGCTCCACGTACAATGTGGTAACGTACCCCTGGTAAGTCTTTAACACGACCTCCACGAACTAACACTAACGAGTGCTCTTGTAAGTTGTGACCTTCACCACCGATGTACGCATTCACCTCTTTACCATTGGTTAAACGTACCCTCGCAACTTTACGCATTGCAGAGTTCGGCTTCTTAGGAGTAGTTGTGTAAACTCTTACACAAACTCCTTTACGCTGTGGACATGAATCAAGTGCAGCAGATTTTGATTTCTTTACTACCGCTGTTCTTCCCTTGCGAACTAATTGTTGGATAGTTGGCATAAAATACTCTTAATTTTAAAAATAAATAATA
>Ga0233377_1000753_pt1 | contig 13369 bp, 7 predicted proteins | sample ElkDunMinimDraft_6_FD_191540 | JGI IMG/M metagenome (GOLD analysis project Ga0233377, IMG submission 191540) | Fecal eukaryotic communites from dung pellets of Tule Elk in California, USA - Elk Dung E36 | ecosystem: Host-associated > Mammals > Digestive system > Large intestine > Fecal | place...
CCATTGGCTGAGATTACGCACAAACGTCGTTTATCAGCATTAGGTCCTGGTGGTCTTTCTAGAGAGCGTGCTGGTTTCGAGGTACGTGACGTTCACTATACGCACTACGGTCGATTGTGTACAATTGAAACTCCAGAGGGTCCAAACATTGGTTTGATTTCATCTTTGTCAGTTCATGCTAAGATCAACAATTTAGGATTTATTGAAACTCCATACCGTATCGTTGCTGATGGTAAGGTTGTAGTTGATAAACCTGTTGTTTACTTATCTGCTGAAGATGAAGATGACAAAACTATCGCACAAGCAAATGCGATGTATGATGATAAAGGTAATTTCTTAGATGCTAAAGTAAAAGCAAGATATGAGGGTGACTTCCCGATTATTGAGCCTGAGAAATTAGACTATATGGACGTTGCGCCTAATCAAATTACATCAATCGCGGCTTCATTAATTCCTTTCTTGGAGCATGATGATGCTAACCGTGCATTGATGGGTTCAAACATGCAACGTCAAGCTGTTCCATTATTGCGTCCACAAGCACCAGTTGTAGGTACAGGATTAGAGGCTCGCGTAGCTAAAGATTCACGTACTTTAATTAATGCTGAAGGTAATGGTGTAGTAGAATATGTAGACGCACAAGAAATTCATATCCGTTATGATAGAAATGACAACGATCGTTTAGTTTCTTTTGATGATGATGTGAAATCATATAGATTGACCAAGTTCAAGAAAACCAACCAAAATACTTGTATCAACTTGAAACCTATCGTAAGAAAAGGACAACGTGTTGAAAAAGGACAAGTATTATGTGAGGGTTATGCAACCCAAGATGGTGAATTAGCTCTAGGTAGAAACTTGAAAGTGGCATTCATGCCTTGGCAAGGATATAACTTTGAGGATGCGATTGTAATTTCTGAGCGTGTTGTATCACAAGATTTATTCACTTCATTACACATTGAAGAGTTCGAACTAGAAGTTCGTGACACAAAACGTGGTGAAGAAGAGTTGACAGCTGATATTCCTAACGTTTCTGAAGAGGCTACAAAAGACCTTGATGAAAACGGTATTATCCGTGTTGGTGCTGAGGTTGGCGAAGGTGATATCTTAATTGGTAAGATTACTCCTAAAGGAGAGTCTGATCCTTCACCAGAAGAGAAGTTATTGCGTGCAATCTTCGGAGACAAAGCAGGTGATGTTAAGGATGCTTCATTGAAAACTCCACCTTCAATCAAAGGTGTTGTTATCGATACGAAGTTATTCTCTCGTGCTAAGAAAATGTCGAAAGAAGTTGAACGTAAAGCTTTAGAGAAACTAGAAGTTGCTCACGATAGAAACGTTAAAATTCTTAAAGATCGTTTAGTTGAAAAATTATTTACGGTTGTAAATGGTAAAACCTCACAAGGTATTTACAATGTTTACAAAGAACTATTAGTTGCTAAAGGAGCTAAGTTTACTCAGAAGATTCTTACAGATCTAGATTATAATAATGTTAGCCCTACAGGTTGGACTACAGATGACGATAAGAATGACATGATTAAGATTGCATTACATAACTACAACATTAAACTTAATGAAGAGTTAGGTGCATTCAAACGTGAGAAATTCGCAATCTCTGTAGGAGATGAGCTTCCTTCAGGAATCGTTCAAATGGCTAAAGTTTATGTAGCTAAGAAACGTAAGCTGAAAGTAGGAGATAAGATGGCTGGTCGTCACGGTAACAAAGGTATTGTTGCACGTATTGTACGTGATGAGGACATGCCTTTCTTAGAAGACGGAACGCCAGTTGATATCGTGTTAAACCCACTAGGTGTACCTTCGCGTATGAACCTTGGACAGATTTATGAAACTGTATTAGGTTGGGCAGGACAAAAATTAGGTATTAAATTCGCTACTCCAATCTTTGATGGTGCAGAAATGGACCAAGTAGAAGACTGGGTAGAAAAAGCAGAATTACCTAAATCAGGTCGTACTTACCTATACAATGGATTAACTGGAGAGCGTTTTGACCAACCTACTACAGTAGGTGTTATCTATATGTTGAAATTAGGACACATGGTAGATGATAAAATGCACGCTCGTTCTATTGGTCCTTACTCGTTGATTACTCAACAACCATTAGGTGGTAAGGCACAGTTCGGTGGTCAGCGTTTCGGTGAGATGGAGGTTTGGGCATTAGAGGCATTCGGTGCATCTAACATCCTACAAGAGATCTTAACTGTTAAGTCTGATGATGTTGTTGGTCGTGCTAAAACTTACGAAGCAATCGTAAAAGGAAACAATCTTCCAACGCCATCTGTACCAGAATCGTTCAACGTATTGGTACACGAGCTACGCGGATTAGGTTTAGATATCACATTAGATTAATCAAGCAAATTAAGCTTAAGAGGATGAATAATCTTCTTAAGCTTTCATATACAGCTTTAACTTTTTACTAAGTATGTCTTACAAAAAAGATAATAAAATCAAAAGTAACTTTACATCGATTACGATCAGCTTAGCTTCTCCAGAAACTATTTTGGAGCGTTCAAGTGGTGAAGTTACTAAACCAGAAACCATCAACTACCGTACTTACAAACCAGAACGTGATGGTCTATTCTGTGAGCGTATTTTCGGTCCAGTAAAAGACTATGAATGTCACTGTGGTAAATACAAACGTATCCGTTATAAAGGTATCGTTTGTGACCGTTGTGGTGTTGAGGTAACTGAGAAGAAAGTACGTCGTGAGCGTATGGGACACATCAATTTAGTTGTTCCTGTTGCTCATATATGGTACTTCCGTTCTCTTCCAAATAAAATTGGTTACTTATTAGGACTTCCAACTAAGAAGTTGGATATGATCATCTACTACGAGCGATATGTTGTTATTCAAGCAGGTATCAAAGAAGATGATGGCATCTCATACATGGATTTCTTAACTGAAGAAGAATATCTAGATATTTTAGATACTCTTCCAAAGGAAAACCAATACTTGGATGATAATGATCCTCAAAAATTCATCGCTAAGATGGGTGCTGAGGCTTTGGAAGATTTGTTGAAACGTCTAGATTTAGACCAATTATCATACGATCTTCGTCATCAAGCAGCTAACGAAACTTCACAACAACGTAAAAACGAGGCTTTGAAACGTCTTCACGTTGTAGAGGCTTTCCGTGGTGCTAATGATCATATCGAGAACCGTCCTGAATGGATGATCGTTAAGATTGTTCCTATTATTCCACCAGAGTTACGTCCTTTAGTTCCTTTGGATGGTGGTCGTTTTGCGACTTCTGACTTAAATGACTTATACCGTCGTGTAATTATCCGTAACAACCGTTTGAAGCGTTTGATCGAGATCAAAGCTCCAGAGGTAATCTTACGTAATGAGAAACGTATGCTTCAAGAAGCTGTTGACTCATTATTTGATAACTCACGTAAAGTAAATGCTGTTAAGACTGAAGGTAACCGTGCTTTAAAATCTTTATCGGATATCCTTAAAGGTAAGCAAGGTCGTTTCCGTCAAAACTTATTAGGTAAACGTGTTGATTATTCTGCTCGTTCGGTAATCGTCGTAGGTCCTCACTTGAAATTACACGAGTGTGGTCTTCCTAAAGATATGGCTGCAGAGCTTTACAAACCGTTCATCATTCGTAAGATGATCGAAAGAGGAATTGTAAAAACTGTTAAGTCTGCGAAGAAAATTGTAGATCGCAAAGATCCAGTAGTTTGGGATATCCTTGAAAACGTATTGAAAGGACACCCAGTATTACTTAACCGTGCACCTACGCTTCACCGTTTGGGTATTCAAGCTTTCCAACCAACATTAGTTGAAGGTAAAGCAATTCAATTACACCCATTAGTGTGTACAGCGTTCAACGCCGATTTCGATGGTGACCAGATGGCAGTTCACTTACCATTAGGTAATGCTGCAATTTTGGAAGCCCAAATCTTGATGTTGGCTGCACATAATATTCTTAACCCTGCTAACGGTTCTCCAGTTACAGTACCATCTCAAGATATGGTATTAGGTCTTTATTATATTACTAAAGGCCGTAAGACTGATGATAACCGTACAATGAAAGGCCAAGGAAGTATTTTCTATTCTGCAGAAGAGGTAATCATTGCCTTGAATGAAGCGAAAGTAGATCTACATGCATTCATTAAAGTTAAGACTCGTGTTAAAACTAAAGAAGGAGAATTCAAGGATCAAATCATTGATACGACTGTTGGTCGTGTAATCTTCAACCAAGTCGTTCCTGAAGAGGTTGGTTACATCAATGAATTGTTAACTAAGAAATCACTTCGTAATGTTATTGGAGAAATCGTTAAGAACACGGGTATGGCTCGTGCGGCGAAATTCTTGGATGACATGAAAGAATTAGGATTCCAAACAGCATTTAAAGGTGGTCTATCGTTCAACCTTCAAGATTTGAACATTCCTGCTGCTAAGGCTGATTTGATCAATCAAGCTACAGGTGAAGTTGAAGAAGTAATGGCCAACTATAACATGGGTTTCATTACTAACAACGAACGTTATAACCAAATCATTGATATCTGGACTCGTATCAACAATAAGTTGACTTCGCACGTTATGGATATCCTTTCAAACGATAACCAAGGTTTCAACTCAGTTTATATGATGTTGGATTCTGGAGCTCGTGGATCGAAAGAGCAGATCCGTCAGTTATGCGGTATGCGTGGTTTGATGGCGAAACCTCAGAAATCTGGTAACTCAGGTGGTGAGATTATCGAAAACCCAATTCTATCAAACTTCAAAGAAGGTTTGTCAGTCTTGGAATACTTTATCTCAACTCACGGTGCTCGTAAAGGTCTTGCCGATACAGCGTTAAAAACAGCCGATGCGGGTTACTTAACTCGTCGTTTACATGATGTTGCTCAAGATATGATTGTTGTTGAGCAAGATTGTAACGGTTTACGCGGTATCTATACTACAGCACTTAAGGATAATGATGATATCGTTGAACCATTGTACGATCGTATTTTAGGACGTACTCCATTAAACGATGTTGTTCATCCAGAAACAGAAGAATTAATTGTAGCTGCGAACCAAGATATCACAGAAGAAGTTGCTGAAGCAATTGAAAATGCAGGAATTGAAGGAGTTGAAATCCGTTCTGTATTAACTTGTGAGTCTAAACGCGGAGTTTGTGCATGTTGTTATGGACGTAACTTAGCGTCAGGAAAACGTGTTCAATTAGGAGAAGCAGTTGGTGTAATTGCTGCACAGTCAATCGGTGAGCCAGGTACGCAGTTAACACTTCGTACGTTCCACGTCGGTGGTACTGCATCAAACATTGCTGCTGAATCTGCAATTATCTCTAAATACGAAGGTAAGATTGAATTCGAAAATGTTCGTACAGTAGAGAAAGAAGGAGAATTTGGTCCATACCAAGTAGTATTAGGTCGTTCAGGAGAGGTTAAAGTTGTAAATGAAGACAATAAAGTTCTTTACCAACAAATCATTCCTTACGGTTCTAACTTGTTCGTGAAAGAGGGTGATAAAGTTGAAAAAGGAACTAAGTTAGTTGACTGGGATCCATATAACGCGGTAATTATCTCTGAGTTTGCTGGTAAGGTTGAATTTGATGCAATCATTGAAGGGGTTACTTTCCGTGAAGAGTCAGATGAGCAAACTGGTCACAAAGAAAAAGTGATTATCGAAACTCGTGATAAGACTAAGAACCCGATGATTAAAGTATTGGATAATAAAGGCGAAATTATTCGCTCATACAATATTCCAGTGGGAGCTCACGTATCGGTATCAAATGGACAGAAATTGAAAGAAGGAGCTGTATTAGTTAAGATTCCTCGTTCTACAGGTAAGACCCGAGATATTACGGGAGGTCTTCCTCGTGTAACTGAGTTGTTCGAGGCTCGTAATCCTTCAAACCCTGCTGTTGTTACAGAAATCGATGGTGTTGTATCTTTAGGTGGTGTTAAACGTGGTAACCGTGAAATTTCTATCGAGTCTCGTGATGGACAAGTGAAGAAATATTTAGTTCCACTTTCTAAACACATCTTAGTACAAGATAATGACTTTATCAAAGCAGGTATGCCTCTTTCTGATGGTCAGATCTCTCCTGGAGACATCTTATCAATCAAAGGCCCTTCTGCAGTACAAGAATACATTGTAAATGGTATCCAAGAGGTTTACCGTCTACAAGGTGTGAAAATCAACGATAAACACTTTGAAACAATCGTTCACCAAATGATGCAAAAAGTGAATATCGAAGATCCAGGAGATACTCGTTTCTTAGAAAAAGAGGCAGTAAACAAATGGGATTTCATGGAAGAAAACGATTCACTATACGACAAAAAAGTGATTGTTGAAGCTGGAGATTCTAAAACTTTACGCCCAGGTCAGATCGTGAATCTTCGTAAATTACGTGAAGAAAACTCAAGCTTGAAACGTCAAGATTTGAAATTAGTAGAAGTGCGTGATGCAATTCCAGCTACTTCAAGTCCATTGTTGCAAGGTATTACAAGAGCTTCATTAGGTACGAAGTCATTTATCTCAGCTGCATCATTCCAGGAAACTACGAAAGTATTAAATGAGGCTGCTATCGCAGGTAAACGTGATAACCTATTAGGATTAAAAGAAAACGTAATTGTTGGTCACTTAATCCCTTCAGGTACAGGTTTACGTCAGTACGGCAACATTATCGTAGGTTCTCGTGAAGAATACGATCAGTTGTTAGCTTCTAAAGAAGAAGATTAATAATCAGATAAATTAGGAATCTAATTCCTCTTTTAAATATTAAAAAGCTCGGCTCTTGTAGCCGAGCTTTTTTTATAGCATCATTTTAATTAGTTTAATAATATTTTCATATTATATTTGCTTCACAAATATGACTGACATTGTATCAATAGATTTTATTATTAACCAACTAGTCTGGGATTGGAATGACTTATTGAAAGCCGTCCTATCGCTATTTGCTGGATTTGTGTTGGGATTTGAAAGAGAATGGAAAGATAAATCTGCTGGGTTTAAGACTATTTCAATTATCTGTTTAGGAAGTACTTTATTCTCTTTATTATCTTTTAAACTTGGGGTAGGGGAATCAGAAGACGCTACCCGTATTGCCTCATATGTAGTCTCTGGTATCGGTTTCCTGGGAGCAGGGGTAATCTTTAAGGACGGAGTCAATGTAAATGGCTTGACCACTGCTAGTATTATCTGGATGTCTGCTGCTATAGGAATGGCAATTGGTTTCGGTGTTTATGTTATTGCAGCGATCTTTTTATTGGCATGTTTTTCTATCATAGTTTCCGGCCCTTTATTGAACAAGTATATTATTCATAATATTATAAGACTGGTTACGGTTAGTATGAATAGGAGTGATTTGGAAGCAAAAGACCAAATGCTTGCTGAGATTAAACCATTATCAAAACAGGTGAAAATAAAAAAGCAGACCTTGTCTGCTGAAATTCTCACCATGGAATTAGAGGTATTGATCGATAAAAGAAATATCAGGAAATTCGAAAGAATAATCCTTGAAAATAAAAAACTAACAGAAGTTAGCCTGTAATTAATTTACCTTCTTTTCTTGTCCAATTTAGTAGCTTACTGCAGTTTGCAGTAATTTCCTTGTATTGGTATTGACCATTTTCCTTTTTGAATAATTTAGAACCCAAACCTACAGCACTAACACCTGCTTCAAACCATTTGTTTATACTTTCTTCCGTGCAATCTACTCCGCCGGTTGGCATAAATCTCAGTTTTGGAAAGATTGGCTTAATACTTTTTAAGAATCCAGGTCCAAGTGTTTCTCCCGGGAATAATTTAACGAAGGTACAACCAGAAAATTGAGCTTCAGCAATTTCGGTGGGTGTCATACATCCTGGAATCCACAAAATATCTTTCTCCTTAGCAATTGAAGAGATGCTTTCTGAGAAAATCGGACTTACTAAAAAATCAGCGCCCAATTCGATAAAGCGATTTGCATCATCAACAGTCATTATAGTGCCGATTCCTAGTTTTAAGTCTGGTAAAAATTCTTGCTTATAATCCTGTAAATCTTTAAAGTTTTGTTCCGCGGCAGGACCTCTATTGACGAATTCAAAGACACGTATTCCTCCTGCATAACAACTTTTAAGTATTTCAAGGCATATGTCTGAATCTGCATCATAAAATACAGGAAGCACTGGTGTTTGAATAATTTGTTCTATAATTTTCTCTTTCATATTAGATAGCTTTTCCATTTCCAAAATCTCCTTCCACAAATAATTTTTGATACCCTGCTCCAGTAGCAAAGTTAATAATTTCCTGAGCAGTCATTTCATGTCTTAATGCATGAATCAGACCCGCCATAAATGCATCACCACTGCCAATCCTATCAATTACCTCCTGAGTTTCCATGGTTTCAGAAATTGAATCTTCAATTCTTGAATGGTAGGTTCCATAAAATAAATTATGTTTAGCATGGTCCATAAATCGAAATGTATTGGCTACATGCTGAGCTTTAGGATAGTTTTTAAAGATGAAGTCTGCTGTGTTTCTTGAGCAATCTAAATATTTTTCTTTAGACGTATTTCTATTTAAACCATCTTCAACAGGACTACCCAGCATATTATTAGCTGCCCAAATATTTCCCATGATCACATCGCAGTATGAAACTAGTTTTGGCATAATATCGAGTGGAGATTTTCCATATTTCCAAAGTTTACTTCTGTAATTTAGATCTACCGAAATGGTAATTCCTCTTTGATTAGCCTCCTTTAATACAGCTTCCATTAAATTAGCCATATCCAAAGAAAGGGCAGGAGTTAAAGCTGACCAATGAATCCAGTCTACATTTTCAAATAAAAGATCAAAATCTAAGTCTTCTACTTTAAGCAAACTGAAGCTAGAATATTTTCGGTCATAAACTACTTCTCCGCTTGTTAAGCCGTTGGCTGATAGCAATAGATAACTTCCTATCCGATCGCCAGAGCTAATGGATTTGGAGCAATCTACTCCAAGTTTCTCCAATGTCTCTTTGATTTCTTTGGAAAGAATATTATCTGGGAAAGCACTACAAAATTGCACCTGATCTCCCATTTGGGCTAAAGCAGCTGCAACATTTGCTTCAGAACCACCGGGATAAATTTTTAAACGATTGGTTCCCGTTTCAAATATGGTATCATTTACACTTTGAAGTCGATAAAGTACTTCTCCGAATGTTAAGATTTGTGGCATAGGTTAATAAAAAAGTCAATATAAGGGTTTTGAATTTATTGTCAATGGAATTTTACGAAAACGATTAAGTAATTAACCTAATTCTGATTCCCTTATTTCGCTTTAAATTCAGTATTATTGAATAATAATCTAACCATAAACTATGAGTATTCTAGATAAATTTTCCCTGAAGGATAAAGTTGTAGTCATAACCGGAGGAACCGGTATATTAGGAAAATCCTTTGTAAGAGCGCTTGCTGAAGCTGGAGCAAGGATATGTATTATTGGGAGAAATCAAGATAAGATTAATGAGCGTGTCAATATGGCTGTTGACTTGGGTGCTGAAGCTGTCGGTATTGTTGCTGATGTAATGGATGAACAATCCGTTAAGGATGCTAAGCAAAAAATTGTCAATAAGTTTGGAAGCATTGATGGTTTGATAAATGCCGTTGGAGGTAATATTCCAGGGGCAACCATCGCTGATGACCAATCTATCTTTGACAACAAAATCCAGGATACTATTAAGGCAATCGAATTAAATCTTTACGGAACAATAATTCCGACTATGATTTTTGGAGAACTTATCGCTGAAAAGGGCAAAGGTTCAATTATCAATATTTCATCATTAGCGGCATCTCGTCCCCTAACCCGAGTTTTAGGATATACTGTTGCGAAGCATGCCATCGATGGATTTACAAAATGGATGTCAACTGAACTTGCTTTGCGCTATGGTGATCAGGTAAGAGTAAATGCAATTGCACCCGGAGTCTTCTTAACAGAACAGAACCGAACATTATTAACCAATCCAGATGGTAGTTATACCGACCGAGCTCAGAAATTTATCAATGGAACGCCTTATAGAAGATTAGGCGATCCTTCTGAACTTGAAGGTACTTTAGTTTACTTGTTGAGTGATGCCTCAGCATTCGTTTCCGGAGAAACGGTATTTGTTGATGGTGGGTTTAATTCTTGGTGCGGAGTATAATATGGAAAATAAAAAAGTATTAGAACAAACCTGGAGATGGTATGGACCGAATGATCCAGTATCATTACAGGATGTTAAGCAAGCTGGAGCAACAGGAATTGTCTCAGCATTACACCATATCCCACATGGCGAAGTTTGGCCTTTAGAGGATATTCAGGAAAGGAAAAGAATCATTGAAGAAGCTGGATTAACATGGTCTGTTGTTGAATCTGTCCCTGTTCATGAAGCGATTAAAACTAAATCTGCTGAAGCAGATCAGTATATTGAAAGATATAAACAATCTTTAATCAATTTGGCTTCCTGCGGAATTTATACCATTTGCTATAATTTTATGCCGGTTTTAGATTGGACCAGGACTCAGTTGGACTTGATTATGAAGGATGGTTCCAAGGCATTATATTTTGATTGGATTGACCTTGCTATTTTTGATATCTACATACTAAATCGTGAAAATGCAGCTCAGGATTACGCTGAAGAAATTCAGCAAGCCGCAAATGTGAGATATGCAAATATGGACGATGATGAGAAAACTCATATACAGTTCAATATCCTAATGGGGATCCCCGGTGAAGGCGATATTAGTCTGGAATCATTGCATAATAGCATCAATGTTTACAAGAACATTGGAAGAGATGGACTGAAACGGAATCTACTCTACTTTTTAAATGCAATTGCTGATACCTGTGAGGATAACGGAATCAAAATGACTATTCACCCAGATGATCCACCTTATCTAATTCTAGGGCTTCCTAGAGTGGTTAGCAATGTAGAAGATTTAACTTTTATAATTAATGAAGAACCGAGAGAATTCAATGGAATTTGCTTCTGTACAGGTTCATTAGGAGCTGGTCCTAAAAATGATCTTCCTAGCATTCTTGAAAAGGTAAAACATAGAGTATATTTTGCTCATTTGAGAAATGTGAAACGTGATGCACTGGGTAGTTTCTATGAAGCGGACCATTTGGATGGTGATGTAGATATGTATGAAATTGTAAAGGGATTGAGTAAAGAGAATCAACTTAGAGAAATAGCAATTCCATTCAGACCGGATCATGGACATCAAATGCTGGATGACCTGGAAAAAGTAACTAATCCTGGTTACTCTGCAATTGGGAGATTGAGGGGATTGGCAGAATTAAGAGGATTGGAATTAGGTATTTTAAGATCTTAAAAGGTCAACCATTATAAACTAAAATTATGACTACCACTAAACCTACCAAATATAGGTGGACGATTTGTGCATTGCTGTTTTTTGCAACGACCATCAATTATTTGGACAGACAAGTACTTTCTTTAACCTGGAAAGACTTTATCGCTCCAGAATTCCATTGGACCAATAATGATTATGGAAATGTAGCAGCTATTTTCTCCATTGTTTATGCTATTTCGATGTTGCTTTCAGGTCGATTTATTGATAAGCTGGGAACTAAAAAGGGATACCTTTGGGCCATTGCAATTTGGTCAGTTGGGGCGATACTGCATGCTTTCTGCGGAATGATTACTTCCGGAATGTTAGCTGGAGAATGGTTAATTAGCTTTGAAAGATCTAAAGAAGTAATTGCAGGGATTGAGGATATTAGTAAGGTCGTTAGTATTTCAGTTACGGTATTTATTTTTGCCAGGATAGTTTTAGCATTGGGAGAAGGAGGGAACTTTCCTGCAGCCATGAAAGCCTGCGTCGAGTATTTTCCCAAGAAAGATAGGGCTTTTTCAACCTCTATCTTTAATTCCGGTACCACGATAGGAGCTTTATTGGCTCCATTGGTTATTCCAGTAATTGCTGCCAAATATGGTTGGGAAATGTCTTTCGTTATTATTGGTGCACTTGGTTTTATTTGGATGGGTTTCTGGCAGTTTATGTATAAGAAACCTGAGGGAAATCCCCATGTAAATGAAGCTGAATTAGCTTATATTAAACAAGATGTTGACCATGGGGAAGTTTCTGCAACAGAAACTCCTGAAAAATCAAAAGTATCTATTCGTGAATGTTTGAAATTTAAACAGACTTGGGCACTCATCTTTGGGAAGTTCCTGACTGACGGTGTCTGGTGGTTCTTATTGTTTTGGTTCCCGGCTTATCTGAGTTCAGTTTATGATATTAAATCTTCGGATACTGACGGACAAATTGCCATTTTTGTACTTTATGCCATTACTATGCTTTCCATTATTGGCGGTTGGTTACCAACTTATTTTGTGGAAAAGAAAGGTATGGAAGTCTATGCCGGACGTATGCGGGCTATGTTGATTTTCGCGTTTTTTCCATTGTTAATCTTGTTTGCTCAACCCTTAGGAGCGTATTCTTATTGGTTTCCCGTAATATTGATTGGTATTAGTGCCGCAGCACATCAATCATGGTCAGCTAATATCTTCTCAGCTGTTGGAGATATGTTTCCTAAGAAGGCTATTGCGACTGTTACAGGGATTAGCGGACTAGCCGGTGGAGTAGGATCATTTCTAATCAACAAAATATCTGGAGTTCTATTTGACTATGCTGAACAAACTAATATGAAAGTGTTTGGATTTGAAGGTATTGAATCTGGATACTTTATTATTTTCTCTGCATGTTCCGTAGCCTATTTATTGGCTTGGATAATTATGAGAACCCTGGTTCCTAAAATGAAATTAATACATATATAATAAAAGCTCCCTAAGGGAGCTTTTTTGTTTACTTTAGAATCTTTGTTCGATAATATTCATAAAGAGTTTTGATATTTCCTGAACATAATATGGGCATAGCATTTTTTAAAAGGTCATCTTCCCAATCCCACCATTTCATTTCCAGAAGCAATGAGATTTCATCCTCCGGAAATCTTTTTCGAATTAGTTTTGCAGGATTGCCTCCAATTATTGAATATGGTTCTACATTTTTAGTAACCAATGCTCTGCTTCCAATAACTGCCCCATCTCCAATCTTAATTCCTGGCATTATCATAGCTTCAGCACCAATCCATACATCATTGCCGATAATGGTATCTCCAGATGAAAGATAACCATTTTGGCTCCCTTCAAAAACTTCTACCTCTGGCATATAATAAAATGGAAATGTAGAAATCCAGTCATATCGATGGCCTTGATTTCCGGCCATAATAAAGCTTGCTCCTGAACCTATGGAACAAAATGAGCCAATAATCAATTTATCGATACCTTTTTCATCAGGGAATAAATATCTAGCACAATCATCAAAGGAATGTTCATGATAATAACCTGAATAATAAGAATATTTACCAGCA
>Ga0233377_1000754_pt1 | contig 13345 bp, 12 predicted proteins | sample ElkDunMinimDraft_6_FD_191540 | JGI IMG/M metagenome (GOLD analysis project Ga0233377, IMG submission 191540) | Fecal eukaryotic communites from dung pellets of Tule Elk in California, USA - Elk Dung E36 | ecosystem: Host-associated > Mammals > Digestive system > Large intestine > Fecal | place...
GGCGTCGGCGTCGGAGTCGGAGTCGGCGTCGGCGTCGGCGTTGGGACCGAGCAGTCGAGTTGAGCGTTGAACTGGAAGTTGCGAAACGCCCCGCCGCTGTTGGGAGCTGTGCCATGGGTCAGCTGGCGGACGATGACGTTGCCGTCGATGTCGAGGGCGTTCTCGTCGACCAACACCGCGGACGGGGCGAAGATCGTCCCCCCGATGGCCGCTCCCGCAGTGGCGGGCAGGGTGATGCTGGTGGCGTCGGGGAAGTTCAGCAGGATGTAGGGGGCGTCGACCACTCCGACACCCGAGAAGTTGGGCGGGCTCCAGGTGTAGTCACCGCCCACGCCGGTCGTGTCCACGACGATCAGGAGGGGACTCGTCGCCGTGGGCGCGTTTCTGAAGGTGAGATTGGTGATGTTGCTCAGATTCTCGGCGGTGATCTGGATGACGTTGGTGACATCGGGGGCCAGGTTGAAATACACGTTGGAGCCGGGCGGAATGACGCCTCCTGGATACGGGTTTCCGTTGGCGTCCTCCAGAATCACGTTGTTCGGACACTCCGCGAGAGCCGCGGACCGCTCGCGGTAGGTGGTGAAAAGCTCCGTGAAATCAAACAGCGAGACGGGTCCGACGGAGGCGACAGGCTGGGTCACCGTCAATTCCACCCTTGGAAGTGAGTCGTAGACGCCGGTGTCGTTCACCTGCGTGTCGACGGTCGCACCCTTGCTGTCGGTGTTCAGGATGAACGTGTCGGAAAGATCGCCGATCTTGACGTAGCCGCTCGAAAGAACCTGAAGCCGCCCTGTGGCGGCGCTGTTGGCGAAGTCGACCCGGCCGCCCACCACCAGAGCCGAGGGTTGCGCGTCGCCGGGGACAATGTAGGTGCCCGCGCTGTTGTTGGCGATCCGGTAGTCGCCGTCCAGGGTGAGGTTTCCCCCCAGGGCCAGCGTCCCCTGGTTCTCATCGCCGGCCAATCGGGTATCTGTTTCCACAACGACCGTGAAGCCGTTGTTGCCGCTGATCGGGTTGAACGGTACGCGCACCGCAGCGGAGCCCAGCGTAAGAGCCCCGGCCCCCATGACAAAAACCCCTAAAAAGACTGAATAACCAAAAGTGCGCATAGGTTCCCCATTTAAGTGATCCATTGACATGATCAGTCTAGGAACACGGGAGCCTCGACAGGGTTGCGAAAAGTCAAGCGTCCGTCATACACGAAACACGAATTCGAGAAGCCGGATATATTCATAAATAGGCTCTATGTTTGTGACATAACCAAGGGTTTCGGATGCTTTTTCATCGTGCTGCCGTCGATTGGTCGCGTTCAACACGAATGCCCCTGTGGGCCTCTGGAGTCCTGCCGGGCACAGCCCATGATCCGAGCGCCACCCACATCGGGGAATCCCACGTGCGCCACAAGAACAGGCCGTTCGGAATCTGCTCGGCGAAGGGGCAACCGGCCTTTGTGCCCCACTCGGCGGGGGACGCTGACCACGAGGCCAACGGACGGCTCAGGGCGGCGTCGACATCGGCTCCTCGTCAACGCCGCCCTGCTCTTGCCCGGCCGAACCGCCACCCTGCTCTTGCCCGGCCGAACCGCAGCCCTGGTGCCTACCCCCGGCCGAGGCCCTTACCGCCTTCGGCCGGAGCACTCACTCGTCCTAGCCGATGGGGACCTGCACTTCTTCGCCACCGCCGGAGCCATCGGCGTTGTTGTCGGGGCCGTCGTTGTTCGACGGGGGCCGCACGGGCTGGCAACTCTGGCCACACCCGCCGAACCGCTCCGTGTTGAGCGGGGTGAACGACGTCGGCTCGACGTTCTTCAGCGCCGCCAACATCGTTTCCTTCCAGATCGGGCCCGAGATGCTGGAGCCGACGACCGAGCCGTAGTAACGGCCGCCGATCGTGACACCGTTCAGCTTGTACTTCTGCGAGCCGCGCGGGTCACCGATGCTGACCGCGCCGGCCAGGTCCGGGGTGAACCCGGCGAACCACGCGGTGGCGTAGCTGTCGGTGGTACCGGTCTTGCCCGCCGCGTCGCGGCCGATGCCGCCGACGGCCCGCATCGTGCCCTTGGTGAACACGCCGGACAAGATGTGGGCCGCCGCGTCGGCGACCTCGGGGTCGAGGGCCTGGCGGCACTTGGGCTTGTAGTTGGTGACCTTGCCGTTCCTGTCGGTGATCCGGGTGATCGCCATCGGCGCGCAGTACTTGCCGCGCGCTCCGATCGCGGCGTACGCGTTGGCCACGGTCACCGGGTCCATCTCGTTGGTGCCGAGCGTGAACGTCGAGAACTCCAGGAGCTTGAGACCGTCGGCACGGTGAATGCCCAGCGACTTCGCGGTCTTGATCGTCTCGCAGAGCCCGACGCGCTGCTCCAACTCCATGAAGAACGTGTTCACCGAGCTCCAGGTGCCGGTCTGCAAGGTCTTCCAGCCGGGGGCGCCCTCGTCGTTGGTGACGGTATGGCTCGGGTCGCCGATGTTCTCGCCCTTGCAGTTCTTGAACGCCGAGTAGCCCGAGGCGCGGAAACCGGCACCCGCACTGAAGCCATCGTTGATCTTCATGCCCTGCTTCAGCGCGGTGAGCAGTGTGAACGTCTTGAAGGTCGAGCCTGCCTGGAAGCCGACACCACCGCCGTGCGCGGCATCCGCGACGAGGTTGTAGGAGATCTCGTTCTTGGCCTTGCTACGGCCGTACTTCCGGCTGGCCGCCATGGCCTTGATCGCTCCGGTGCCCGGCTGGACCAACGCCTCCGCCGCCGCCGGGCTGTCGGAGGGGAAGACCCACTTCCTGATCGCCTTGTCCGCCGCCGCCTGTATGGACGGGTCGAGCGTGGTCCTGATCGTCAGACCGCCGCGGTTGAGGAACTGCTCTCTCGCCTTGGCCGTCTTGCCGAAATCGGGGTTGTTCAGGACCTCGTTGCGGACGTAGATACAGAAGTACGGATAGTCGCTGGACTCACAGCCGCCGGGAAGCTTCGTCCCCTTGTAGCCGAGCCTCGTCTTCTTCGCCTTCTGCGCCTCTTCTGTGGTGATCTTGCCCAGCTCGGCCATCCGGTCGAGCACGACGTTGCGCCGATACAGCAACCGATCGCGCTGCTTCTTGCCCAGGTTGGGGTCGGTGGCGTTGGGGTCCTGCACGGCGCCAGCCAGCGTCGCCGCCTGCGGCAGGGTGAGCTTCGCGGCCTTGACGCCGAAGAACCGGTCCGCCGCCGCCTCCACGCCGTAGGCGCTCGCACCGAAGTAGGCGATGTTCAGATACTTCTCCAGGATCTCGTCCTTGGAGTACTTCTCCTCCACCGCCATCGCGTAACGCAGCTCGTTGAGCTTGCGCGCGTAGCTGGCCTCCAGCGCCTTGTTCTTCTCCTCGTCGGTGCCGGCGGAGTTGAGCAGGACCTGCTTGACGTACTGCTGGGTGATGCTGGAGCCGCCCTGGCTCACCCCGCCCGTCTGCAGGTTCTTGGCGAACGCGCGGATCGTGCCCTCAAGGTCGATCGCGCCGTGCTGGTAGAACCGGTCGTCCTCGATCGAGATGATCGCGGTCTTCATGATCTCGGCGACCTGGTCGATCTTGACGACCTGGCGATACTCCTCGTAGAAGCGCGCGATCTCGTTGCCCTTGACGTCCTGCACGATCGAGACCTCCGCCGGCGGAGGTTCCTTGAGGTCCTCGGGCCTGAGGTTCAGCTCGTTGGTCGCCGTCACGATGCCGAGGCCCGCGCCCCCCACGGCCGGTAGCGCGATCCCCGCGACCAGTAGACCCGCCGCCACCGCGATGGCGGCGAGACGCCCGACACCGGAAGCGACCCCTGACTGACTGGACGCGACTCCTGACTGCCCTTCACCCCGTTCAGACATAAGCCGTAGATTACGGGATTTTCCAGGTGTTCCTCACCGTGGTCCGCGATGCCCGGTCATCCTCACGGAAGGGACAACCGGTCGCCGCGGCGGGAGATGCCAGGTCATCCCGGGCACGGCTTTCCGTTGAATTCACACCGTAACCGCAAGGTTGAGGTGCGCGAGGTGTTGTTTCCCACATCAGGATGAGCGGTACACGGTGGACGCCATGATCTCCACTACCCGCTGGAGGGCGCGCCCGCATCCCCGGCCGACGCTGTCGCCGATGCCGCCGGCGGCAGCGTCGGCCGGGGATGATCCCGGCTCACCGGCCCTCGGAGCACAGCGGTGACGGTCCGTCCAGGACCTCACGGCAGCACTCGACGAGGTGGGACATTCGTCGCGATAACCGGGCACGAGGAACCCCCTGACCATCCCCCTCATGGGAAACACCTGAGCCTGAGGCGCCCGCTCCAAGAGAGCACGTCAACAAACAAGAATATATATCCATTTATCACAAAGGAATATATCCTTGCATTTTTGTCCAGGGACTAAGATATCTACCTTACAGTGCGGGCAAGTTGGCGGAAGCGAGATGGATTGCATTCCATTCACACGTTAAATTGCGAATATATCCGCCTCTGAGACTATTTTTCCGGGTCACGTCGGCAGAGGGGGATCACGACCGAGGAGGACCGGTTCGAAGTCGTTCGAAGGGCGCACGCAATGACGGTATATGCCTATCGGTGCCCGCACTGCTCCGAAATCGAGGTCAGTTTTCCGATCGGTACCGCATCCGCTGCGGTGCGGTGCCCAGACTGCGGCGCGGTTTCGGTCCGGGCGTTCTCAGCGCCGATGCTGGCGCGCACCCCGGCCGCCGTGTCCGCCCTGATGCGGCGCGCGGAGCGCAGCGCCTCCGAACCCGACGTCGTCACGTCCCTGCCGCGGCGCCATACCGGAGGCGCGGTGGCCGCCCACCCCGCTACCAGACGCCTGCCTCGGCCGTGACCGTCTCGCAGCCTCTGTCTCGCAAGCGCCGAAAGGAACCCAGACCGTGCCAGAGTTGATTTTCCCGCTCGACTCAACCAGAAGATTCACCGATCAGACCAAGATCGGTCACAACCGCTGGCACCCCGAGATCCCGCCTGTGACGTGGGTAAAGCCCGGAGACAGCTTCCGGGTCCACTGCCGGGAGTGGTTCGACGGTGCGATCCACAACGACGACTCCGCCGAGGACATCCGTGATGCCCCGTTGACGACGGTGCACGCGCTCAGCGGCCCGTTCGCGGTCGAGGGGGCCGAGCCTGGCGACCTGCTGGTCGTGGACATCCTCGACCTCGGGCCCATCCCCCAGGAGGACAGCGGCCCGTTGGCCGGTCAAGGCTGGGGTTACACCGGGATCTTCCCCACCGAGAACGGCGGCGGGTTCCTCACCGAGCAGTTCCCCGATGCCTACAAGGCGATCTGGGACTTCTCCGGCCAGATCGCCGTATCACGTCATATCCCGGCGGTGTCGTTCACCGGCGTCACCCACCCCGGACTCATGGGCACCGCGCCGTCAACGGCGCTGCTGTCGAAGTGGAACGCACGGGAGTCGGCGCTGAGGGCCACAGACCCGCACAGAGTGCCGCCGCTGGCCCTGCCTCCCGAGCCCCGGGACGCCGTCCTCGGCGCTGTCTCCCCCTCCGAGTTCGACCGAATCGCGGCCGAGGCGGCCCGCACCGCACCACCGCGAGAGAACGGCGGCAACCAGGACATCAAGAACCTCACCCGAGGTTCCCGCGTGTTCTACCCGGTGTACGTACCCGGCGCGAACCTGTCGGTCGGCGACCTGCACTTCTCCCAGGGCGACGGTGAGATCACCTTTTGCGGTGCCATCGAGATGGGCGGCTTCATCGACCTGCGGGTCGACGTCATCAAGGAGGGCATGCAGACGTACCGCGTCAACGAGAACGCCATCTTCATGCCGGGCCGCACCGGCCCTCAGTACAGCGAGTGGCTCGCCTTCTCCGGGGTGTCCGTCACCCTGGACGGCGAGCAACGCTATCTCGACTCGCAGCTGGCCTACCAGCGGGCCTGCCTGCACGCGATCGACTACCTGACGGCGTTCGGCTACAGCCCCGAGCAGGCATACCTGTTGCTCGGCGCCGCGCCGATCGAGGGCCGGCTGTCGGGGGTGGTGGACATCCCCAACTCCTGTGCCACCGTCTACCTGCCAACCGCGATCTTCGACTTCGACGTCCGTCCCGGCACATCCGGCCCGTACCGCGTGCCACAGGGCACCAGCGCACCGCACGCCGCCTTCGGCTGAACCGCTGCCGGCCCGTACCGTACCCGCGCGTCCTGTTGCCCCTCGGAACATTGAGGCAGACGTTTGCGCAGCTCAATGACTGTCGAAATAGCTTTCGAGGGGTATCCGATCGCTATCAAGATATCGATCCATTACGAGGGAAACCAGAAGGGGTGGAACCTTGGCCTATACCCACCCCCCACTTGCGCATACGGTCCACGGCAATCCACCGTCGTCCGTGGTCGTCGGCACTCAGCTGGTCACGCAGAAATCCCTGGTGCTGTGATCGGAAGCGTTCACCAGGGTGCACAGTTTCCACCTGAGGGCGGACCTCAACTTTTGAGGGCCTCTGCGATCCGCAAGGCGACCTGGGCAGGCGTGAGGTGCGTGGTGTCGACAACCTCGGCCTCGCCGTGTAGCCACGTGCGGGCCGCCTCGGCGTAGGGCTCAAGGTATGCGAGACGGAAGGGAGAGGGGCCAAGAAGAGTGTCCCCCTCGATGCGCATGCGGAGGGTGTCTTGGTCGGCGTGGAGGACGAAGTGCCGTACCGGAATGGCATGGTGGGCGAGGCCGGTGCTGATCTCGCGCCAGTACTGCTCAACCAGGACAGTCATGGGCATCACCAGAGTGCCGCCGGTGTAATCGAGTATGCGGCGGGCGGTCTCGACGACGAGTGGCCGCCAAGGCGGCCAGTGCTGGAAGTTGTCCGTCGCGGGCAGCCCCGGCGTGATGTCCATGAGTGTCTCGCCGACCTTCTCGGCGTCGAACACCCGTGAATCCGGGATCAGTCGCTGCACGAGCGCACTGGTCGTCGTCTTGCCTGCGCCATGGGTGCCGTTGAGCCATACGATCACGGAACCCGATGCTAGTGCTGTGCGAACCGTGGGAACGGACACTGAGAAACAGGTCCCCGTGCCGTGGCGGATGCCATCGGCCACCTCCGGTGAACGTTCCCGGTCACAGCTAGATCGCTACGCCGGAACTGCGCACTGCGCTCATCCGGCGTGGCCCCTGGAGGGTGATTCAGCAGGCCGATCCGGACGCCGAGCGCGTACCTTCGCTGCGCATCGACTCGCTAAACGAACTGCCGGACAAGATACGGGAACTCAACGTTGGAGCGCGATGAGCGTCGTCCGTCATTCGTACGGGTGATCGTCGTTGAAGGACACCGTCGAGGTCGGCCCACCGATCAAAGGTTCGCCCGGTCAACTGAGTGTGCAAAAACCCCGCCGGATTAGATCTCTCCGTTGCGGATACCCGCCAGGAAGTCGCTCCAGGCAGCCCGGGAGAAGGCCAGTGCCGGACCGGACGGGTCCTTGCTGTCGCGGATGGCCACGAGGCCGGGCAGGTTCGTGGCCACCTCAACACAGTTGTCGTTCGTGCCGGTGGACAGGCTGGACTTGCGATAATCGGCACTGTTCAGGTCAGAGTCAGTCATGATCACTCCTTGCCGCGGCGATGAGCGCCGCAGAGTCGTCCGGGGATAGGCATACGCTGATAAGACGTTCAAAGGCCGTTCCAAGCCCCCGAACCTGATCGGCCGCCTCCACGTAGATATCGCCGCCGGGGCACCAGGTGTATCCCACATCGGGGTCCTCGGCCTCGAAGGACAACACGGAGAAGGCGCCATCGAGCCCAGCATGAGGCCCCGCCCGAAACGGCAACACCTGAACGGTGATGTTGGGCCAGTCGGCCACCTGGAGGAGTTCGGTCAGCTGACGGGCCATGGCTCCGGGCGGGCCGACCGGACGACGCAGGGCGCTTTCGTCCATGGCGACACGCAACCTCAGCGCACGCTCACCCAGCAAGCAGATCTTCCGTGCCATCCGGGCACTGACCCGGCGCTTGACCTCCAGCTCATCCAAATCCGGCTGAGCGGCACAGATCAACCCCGCAGCGTAGTCCTCGGTCTGGAGTAGTCCGGGGATCAGCAACGGCTCCCAGGTGCAAATAGCAGATGCTTCAGCTTCCAGACCCACGTAAGACCCGGAGAACACATCCGAATAAGCCGCCCACCAACCGCGCTGGCCGGCCTCCCTTGCCAGCTGAGTCAGCAGCGCCCGGACAGCCGGGTCGACACCATACAGGTCGCAGGCGTTGGCGACATCCGAGGCGGTCACCGTGATCCGTGCGATCTCGATCCGGTTGAGCTTCGAGCGGCTCCAGCCCAGTTGAAGCGCCGCCGCCTCAGGCGTCAGATCTGCCGCTTCACGAAGTCGTCGCAGCTCACGCCCTAAACGGCGGTGGCGGACAGTAGGGCTTTTCAAGACCATGCGACAAGTGTGGGGCCGGTTACCGTAAAAATCTATGGTCGCGGCGCTTGCGCACATGCGCAGCGCACGCGCATGATGAACCCCAACATCACTGCTAGTGAGGTCACCATGACAGACAGGCACGGATCGGGCCGACGCTACGATCTTCTCGGAAGAAGATCCCCAGCGGCCAAGAGGATCGATGCTCGATCCGTGGGCGTGTCTTCACTTCTCAGGCAACGGGTTCCAGTCCTCTTGGGGACGAACGTAGGTGCCGCGACCGGAGACGGCGACCACGTAGCCGTCTCGTATCAGCTTCTTGCGGATCTTCTCCGCAGTGCCGCGAGCGATGGCGAACTCCTCCACAATCTGGACCTGGCTGGCGATCGGGTGGCCGACCTTGTACTCGCCGCGCACGATGCGATCACGGAGGATCTCATAGACCTGCTCCCACACAGTCTGCGGTCCGTCAAAGTTGATCATGCAGGAAACCGTAAGGTGTCATGGCACCGCCTGAGCCTCCGAGAGAGACCGTAGGAGGCCATAGGACACCATGAGATCCCATGAGGAAATCCACAGTTGTTGACCTAGAAAAACGGGCCTGCTCGACGCCGTAACCGTCGAGACAGGCCCTTGACCAGGAAGCGAGTCCTGATCCGTGAGCAATCTTAGTGTCCCGGTTCTCGACCGGGCCGTGGTGAGCGGCTGTGGCTGCTTCGCCGAAGCGCCGCCCATGCCGATGGGGTGCGCCGTCTGCGGGCACGCGCCGTATGCGCACGGCTGCCCCGGCCAGGCCGCCGACCACGAGTACGCGCAACCGTCCGGTGAGCTGATGGCCGAGCGCTTCGACGTACGCCGCCGGTCCGGCCTGGGCCGGACCTTGCCGACCTTCGAGCCCGTCCACCGGGTCGCCGCGCAGTTCGTTCCGGTCGTGCCCGCGCCCCGCCGGGCCGAGCCCGAGACGACACCGGCCCCCACCAGGCCCATCGGACGTACGGACACCCGCCACGCGGCCATGCCCAGCACCCGCCCGTACCGGCCGATCGAGCCCCGCGAGGAACGCGCGGCCCGCCTGGCACTCGCCCGCAACCCGCGTACCCGGCGCCAAGCCCTGATCGCGGCCCGCACCCCCGAACACCCCCCACCCCACACCACGGACCACCGGACGCGCCCCCCGCACCCCGCAGAACCAGCCCCCACCGTGCTCCCGGACATCACCACCAGCCCCCGCGAAGACACCACGACCCCAGCCCAGCGGATACCCTCTGGCCCTCGTAAGCACGCCGCCCCCCTGGTCCAGCACACACTCACCGTCGCCTCCGGCCGGGGCCGCTCACCGGACACCCCCACGTCCCGGCACCCGCACCCGTACCGGTGGGAGGTCGCGGCATGAACACGACCCCCGAGCAAGATGACACCCCGCCGACCGCCGTGCGGTACGCCCAACACCTGGCAGCTCTACTGGCCGACGTCCACCGCATCCGCGCCGACGTTCACGAGTTCGCCTCCGGCAACGCCATCGTGTCCGTCCGCTACGGACTGCTCGCCTACACCGACGGTGAAGGCTTCTGGTGGACCAGCCCCGAACTCGACCACGCCGGGGCACCGATCCTCAGCTCCGCGCTCACCCTGGACGAGGCTGCCGCGCAACTCGCCGAACACCACGCCATCCTGAACGCGCGAGACACCGCCAACGGGTTGTCGCTGCTACCCGAGGTGATCGGGGCCGAGCATGTTGATCCTCGCTGACCTCGAAGCGACCCGAGGCGCCCAACAGGTCCAAGACCACGCCCCCACCTGGTTCGTCATCTGGAGCCTGCGCCACCGCCGCTTCGAAGCCTGGAACTCCACCCCCGGCCAGTGCCACATCGTCTACGCGCCCAGCGCCACCGCCCTATGGGACCTCATGCAACAGGTGGAGCGGACCTCACCACCCGCATCCGGCGCGACCGACCCCCCGGAACCGCGTCCCTCGCAGCCAGAGGAGAACCGGTCGTGATCCCCCACCTCGACACCCCCGTAGACGACCAACCGAGCAAGACCATCTGGCGTCCCGGCGCACTCGTCGCCCTCCAGCACCTGCGCACCGAACTGCACACCCACCGCATCTACCCGACCCTCTCCTACCGCCGGGAGCAGCCCTACCTCGTCATCAATGCCAAGCTGAACGTGTGGGCCGACCAGGCGGGCGCGCTCCTCTCCTGGGGACCCCGCCCGCTCGGGGAACCCGCAGACCAGGCGCCGACAGCCGACCTCCCACAGGCCGCACGCCACCTCGCCGAACACCTCGGAAAGCACTACACCGAACCGGCGGATCCCCCCTGAACCGCGCGGCGACACGGCGACCCCACCTCCCGTGTCGCCGTGCCCCCGCAGGGACGGACACGACCGTACGACCTTCCGCATGAAGGGGCGTGCACCTCGATCGAAATGATGGTGTCCCGTCAGTTCTTTCCAACGGGGCACCATCCGATGGCAGTCAGTCTGCGCCTTCCCCCACAGACGGTCACACTCTGCGATCAGAGCCTCACCAAAAGGAAGAGCTTCGCTCCATGACCGACGTACTCCTCGACCGATTCGCCGATACCCCGCTGCGGATCGGCACCCGTACCTCCACCATGGCCAAAATCCAGGCCGACCGTATCGCCGAAATGATCACTAAGCTCGCGCCCGGTATTCCCATCGAGATCGTGCCGACGCAGGTCAGCGCCGACCTGTGGCCCGGCGAGCTGGCCGAGATCGGCGGAAAGGGCGCATTCTCTAAGGAGATCGACCTCGCCTTGATCGGCGGCCGGATCGACATCGCCGTCCACTGCATGAAGGACGTCCCTGGCGACGTCCCCCTCGCCGAAGGGACCGCGTTCGGCGCCTACCTGGAGCGCGACGACGTCCACGACATCGTCGTCACCCGCGACTGAGGGGCCGAGATCATTCCGCTGTCCGGAATGATCTCGGCCCCTCAAACACACCTTGTGCGATAGGCCCTCCCCATCAGCCGGGAGGGCTTTTAGCCGTTGAACCAGGTTCTCGCAGAAGGAAGCGACAGCAGGAAGAGCACGACAATCGGCATGATCAAAGTGAGGCCGATAGGGGCATGGCCGTAGAGATCGGACCCGAAAGTGACCATCACGATATGTCCAAGGACAGTCAGTCCCTCAAGCGAGATCACAGCAACCTGGACTCGTCTACTTCGAGAGTGCCACTTCGTGACCAGCCAGCCGATCAGCAATGCGGTCACGGTGATGAAGCAGAGTGCGCGGGCCTCCGCCGGTCTGGAATCGTCCAGTACACCCGCCAGGAGAGCGAGCAGCAGTCCCTGCCCCCAGCAGCCCCGCCGCTCCTTGGAGCGTCATGACAAACCGAGCACTTCTCACCGCAGACGGCATGTGTTCGATCTTGACGGGCTCAGCCATGGAACCTCTTGGAGACGAAGAACGACAGGGCTTATCCCGGCCAACTGAACAGATCTCGCCGAAGTTCCGCAACTGTCGACAGTGAGGGCCCGTTGCTGTATTTCACTGCTGTAGTGCGCCACGAGGCGCTGTGTGACCGAGTGGAGGTGAAAGGACTCCACCGCCTGGCTGTCGCAGCAGCCGGGTGGAGCTGAGGGCAGCCTGATCCAGGGGACGCAGGGGAGGGTGGGAAGCAGCCCTGACAACGGGGAGACGGGCCAGGACTGCCAGATGGCTTGGGCTCCTCTAGCGAGACGAGAAGGTGCACGCGAGAAACCAGTGCTAAAGCCCCGTAAGTGACGTGCCGGCTCCAACCTGGTGGATATGGGCCGGTGTGCAGCGCGTGACTACACAGTCATCAACTGGGCGGTCAACTCCGAAGCCGGTCGACAGCGCCGGTGGGGAGGCCACGCTGAAGGTCTGCGGCATAGGCGTGGCGATGCTGTCGGGGCATGAGCTGGGCGCCTCCCTCGTCGATCGGTCACATGGTGAACGTGGGAACCGCCCGCGGTCGCTCCCGGTTCCGGTCTGCCAGGCCGAGGTCGGGAGCAAGGTCCGTCGCCGACTGATGGCCGTGGGGTGGGACGGAGGTCTCGTAGTAGTCCGAGGGCGGGAAAGCCGCTCGCATGGCGAAGGAGACCAGCAGATCCGCAGGAAGGATGCTGGAATGCCGGGAGCGCGTCGGTGAACATCGATGATCTGGAGTCGGCCCTGCTCGGGGCTGAACGCCGGGTACTGGAGATCCAGACCAAACTGCACCGTTGGGCGGCCGATAATCCCGGCCGCCGGTTCGACGACCTGTTCAACCTGGTGTGTGACCCGGCCTTCCTGCTGGTGGGCTGGAATCGGGTGCGGGGCAATAAGGGAGGACGCACGGCCGGAACCGACGGCAAGACCGTCATCTCCATCCAGGCCCGTATCGGCGCGGAGGAGTTCCTGGCCGGGCTGCGGACCAGTCTGAAGGGCGGAGTGTTTCGCCCGTTGCCGGTGCGCGAGCGGATGATCCCCAAGCCGGGCACGGCCAAGCGCCGCCGGTTAGGGATCCCGACTGTGGCCGACCGGGTGGTCCAGGCGTCCTTGAAGCTGGTGTTGGAGCCGATCTTCGAGGCGGATTTCCAGCCGTGTTCCTACGGCTTTCGCCCGAACCGGCGCGCGCATGATGCGGTGTCGGAGGTTCAGTATCTGACCAGCCGCTCTTATGAGTGGGTGGTGGAGGCCGACATCGCGGCCTGCTTCGACGAGATCTCCCACCCGGCCCTGATGGACCGGATCCGCGGACGCATCTCGGACAAGCGGGTGCTCGCGCTGATCAAGGCGTTCCTGAAAGCCGGAATCCTCGGGGAGGATCAGGTGCGCAGGAACACCGACACCGGCACCCCGCAGGGCGGCATCTTGTCGCCGCTGCTGGCCAACGTGGCCCTGTCGGTCCTGGACGAGCATTTCGCCGCCCAGGTCGGCGACTACTTCAGCAGGCGACGGCGTCGCAACCACGGGCTGGCCAACTACCGGCTGATCCGGTACGCGGAC